>VFQS010000700.1_pt1 | contig 35199 bp, 33 predicted proteins | sample 3512361 | NCBI WGS metagenome assembly VFQS01 (sample SAMN10412375, study PRJNA504923) | tailings metagenome | isolation source: Relicate 1 Philex TSF3 active mining | place: Philippines
CTGGCGGCACAACACGTGGCCCGTCAGGATTGTGGTGTTGATGTTGTTCTGAAGTGGCCAAATGATTTGTTGGTGGGCACCGAGAAGGTGGCAGGAATTTTGGCTCAGGCGGCACCGGTGGATTCCGAGGGTCGCGTTCCATTTGTGGTGGTGGGGATTGGATGCAACCTCGCATGGGCTCCTGATGGAGCGGCGTCGCTCGCATCAGCTGGGTGGACAACGCCATTGACGCCACATGATTTCTTGATGCGGATGTTGCCAGAGATTGACCGCCTGAGTGATCTTTCTCGTGAAGATCTGCATCGTCAATACACATCACGACTTGCGACGTTGAATACGCGTATTCGACTACATATGCCAGGTGGCGAAGAGATTGTTGGTCGTGCACTAGATGTTGAATTAGATGGTCGTCTCGTAGTTGTGGATGACTGTGCTGTGACACATCGTGTTGACACAGCTGACATAGTGCATCTTCGCCCTGCTGTCGACTGACTACCGTAGGAACGTGCGTCGTTCTCATGTGACATCACCAGCAACAGGTGTTCCACGACTGGTTGTGGGTGCATTATTGGCTGTTGTCATCACCATGGCAGGTGCATGGGGAATTGTGACAGCAACTCATGGAGAGCTTGACAAAGTTGCCCGTGTCGGAATTGTGAACGCTGCGTTGTCTCCAGCCAGTGAGGGCTTTGAAAATTATTTGTTGGTGGGTTCTGACTCACGTGCAAACGCAGATCCGAGTGACCCTGATTTCGCCAATATCGGCACCGAATCGGAAAACCCGGGAATGCGTGCTGACTCGTTAATTGTTATTCGCATTGACAAAAACGACGGCACGGTTGCAACGATGTCAATTCCGCGAGATTTGCGAGTGGCACTGGCGGATAATGGAAAATTTTCAAAAGTGAACTCTGCGTATCAACGCGGTGCAGATGTTCTCATTCGCACGGTCCAGGGCGCGTTGAACATTCCGATTCACCACTATGTTGAAATGGACTTTTCTGGTTTCAAGGAGATTGTTGACGCGGTCGGCGGGGTGCGAATCTGTGTTGACTATGCCTCACGCGACAAAGCAACCGGCTTTTTCTTGGGTAAGCGTGGATGCAAGATGCAGAACGGTAAGCAGGCATTGGCATACGCGCGGTCACGCCATTTTGAAGAAAAAATTGACGGTGTCTGGCGAATTGATGGAACTGGAGATGTGGGTCGAGGGGATCGCCAGCGCTATTTCATGACAGTGCTTGTCAAGCAGGCGATTCGGTATCTGGCAGAAAATCCCTTGAAGACGAATTCTGTTCTTAGTGCATTTTCATCCGCAGTTGCCGTTGACGATGGAGTCAACTTGATTGACATGGGTAGAAAACTGCGTCCGCTTGCCGATGGTGATCCGTACACGGTGGCATTGCCAGTGTCGAGCGACATGATTTCGGGAAGTTTTGTGTTCACACTGAACGAAGAATCACAGCCGGTGTTGAATTATTTCGCGGGACTGGGACCGCGGCCCACCCCACCTAATTAGACATTGTCGCTCTGTTGTGCCGCGGCTTTACGTCGCACTTTTTGAACAAACTCGTCAGACGAGATTGGTTCGCCGATGCGATTGCCCTGAAGAAGGTCACAACCCAATACTTTGAGACGTTGAACATGATCTTCGGTGGTCACCCATTCGGCGCACACCGTCAAATTGAGTGAGTGGGCGAGCTGAATAAGTGAGCGCACCATGGGGTCATCGCCACCGTCGGTGCGACCCACGTCGCGGACCAATGTTCCATCTAGCTTCAGAAGGTCCGCAGGGAATGTTCGCAGTGATGAAAGTGATGAGTATCCAGCACCAAAATCGTCCACCGCGATTCTGACCCCTTGTCGCTTCAGCGCTGTGACGGTTCGTAATACGGATGGATTGTTCTCGACAAGATTGGATTCGGACGTCTCGAACACAAGTTGTGAGCCTTCAAGCGAGTGCGCGCGCAAAATTGTGAGGGTGCGATCAACAAAAGTGATGTCCGAGAGTTGTCGGCGTGATGCATTGATATGAATTGATGAACCCCGGTCGATTGTTCCGTCGGCAATCCATTCCGACAATGCTCGTGCACCTTGTTCAAGAACCCAGTCGCCAATCGGTGAGATAAGACCAGATTCGTCGGCAAGATCAAGAAATGCGGCGGGCGACAGCATTCCACGGGTGGGATGGTTCCAGCGAAGAAGAGCCTCAGTGGCGACGACACGTCCGGTATGTGCTGATTCAATGGGTTGAAACAACACAATGAACTGCTCAGCGGCCAGCGCTTGTTCTAGTTCGGAAGCAAGGCGAAGTCGTTCGCGTGCAGCGGTGCGCATTTCTTCGCTATACAACTCTGAGCGTCCGCGTCCACGCTGTTTGGCGCGATACATGGCTGTGTCGGCAGAACGCAACAATGTGACGGCGGCATCAGCAGCTGATTCTGTGGACAACAAATCGGGAGTTGACATTGCAACGCCCACGCTTGCCCCGGCTTCAATTTCAACGCCTTGCAACACAAGCGGTCCCGTAATTGCGCTGCGAATTCGCTCCGCAACATCTAGCGCTACTTGTTCATCAAGTAAGCCTTCGCACAACACAACAAATTCATCACCGCTGATACGCGCCACAAGGTCGGTGGGTCGAGTTGCTGCTGCGAGGCGGCGCGCCACCGTAACGATGAGTTGGTCTCCTACTGCGTGTCCGATGGTGTCGTTGACGTGCTTCAACTTGTCAAGATCTATAAACAGCACGCCTACCGCAGCGTGAGTGGTTTTGCTACGTTCAAGAGCTTCGGTGGTTTTGCGTAGAAAGAGAACTCGGTTGGGGAGACCGGTTAACGCGTCGTGTGTGGCTTGGCGTGTCAGTTCTGCTTGCGTTTGACGTTCTTCGGTGATGTCGCGAGCAATGGTGGACCAGTGATGCACAGTGCCGTCAGGTTCTCGAACCACTTGCACCACAATCGAGAGAATTCGTGCGATTCCATCGGGTGATCGAAATCCGATCTCTCCATCCCACCTGTTGATTGCGCCATGTGAGGGAGCTGGCTCAAGAAGCACACGAGGAAGTTGATCGCGTACAGCCTGCATAAACGCGCGTGCTGCAACGTCAGAGTTGCCTGTTGAAGAATCTTCGACGCCAATAAGTGTGCGTGCGATTTCATTAGCGAATTCCAAGTGGCCAACGCGGTTGAACACCAGCACCGCGTCACCAGAGACATCGAGAAGTCCCACAAGTTGGTCTGATAATTGTCGCTGTGAGACAAGCGCGGTGTAATCAACAGCCGTGCCGACATATCCGGTGAGTACACCATCGGTCATGACGGGTTGTGTAGACACGTGAATCCACACGGTGTCACCCGTTGCACGACTGACACGAAACTCAACTGAAAATTCACCACCAGTTGTTTTGTATTCCACCCATCTGCGCTCGCATTCGGTGCGCTCATGTGGCAATGCGTTAGCCCACGGTGCAGTTCCTGCAACAATTGGCGCACCGTCTAATGCAAGTGAACGAAACGCAGCATTACCAGAGAGCAACCGACACTGTGTGTCAGTTTCAAACACTCCAATAGGAAGGGCGGCTGCTGTTGCGTCGATACCGACCATTCTCACAGAAAGTTCACCGAGTGCGGTGGACTGACCCCTCAGTGTGGTGACTAGCGGGTAACGGTAAACACCGTTGTGGCTGCTTCGAGGGCCGCAGCTTCAATGTCGGCTTTCATCTCGGCCTGGGTGGGAGTGACGTCAGTCGGAGTCAATGAGTCGAGGGCAAACACCGTGACCACATATGTCTGGGTGGTTCCCGCAGGTGGACACGGCGGGTCGTATGCCTGCTGACCCTTGGCGTTCAGAGCCACATAACCCCCTGCAGGTACCGACCCTTCAGCGTTTGTGGTTGTTGCGAAATCGATATTGGTAACTGCCCATTGCACGGAACCGGGGTCGTCAATGTTGTCGATGGTGATGGCATATGCCTGGGTGTCCTCCGGGCCAGTCGTCCAGGTGAGTGGCGGTGAGACTTGTAGACCATCGCAGGTGTATCGGGAGTCGATTGCAGACCCGCTGGTCCATGGCCCCGTCACGGACATGGTGCTTCCCGAGTCCACAGATGCACCAATGGTGGTGGGAACTGCCACCGATTCATTTTGGGCGGCGGTGGGTGGCTTCATCTGTCGTCCGTCGTCGGTAGAACACGCTGCAAGAACGACGCTTGCGATAAGTGAAAGTAATGCTGGTGCCGTGCGGCGACGTTGAGTCATATCCCGTCAGGTTATTCAGTGCAACTGAGATTGTGCACCCGTGGTCACTATCCTGAAAGCCGATGTCAGTAACCCCCGTCTCTTACGTTGGCGATCCTCTGTGTCTGATGACGGTGCATGCCCATCCCGACGATGAAGCCTCAAAGGGTGCGCCCACCGTTGCAAAGTATTTTTCCGAAGGGGTGCGTACCGTTCTGGTGTGTTGCACTGGAGGCGAAGAAGGCGACCTGCAAAATCCATTGCTGCGTGAACCTGGTCAGCCGTTCCACAACAAGACACCCGAAGAGGAACGAGAACTCATTGCAGCCATTCGTCCTGGTGAGTTGAAAAAGTCCACCGACGCAATTGGCTTTTCTGCCGTGCACATGTTGGGGTATCGCGACTCTGGAATGGCAGGCGCAGAGTCAAACTCTCACCCCGACTGTTTTCATATGGCAGACCTCGATGAAGCCACAGGTCGACTCGTCGCGCTTATTCGTCAGGAACGTCCACAGGTCATCCTTACGTACAACGATGATCAACGTGGCTATCCACATCCCGATCATCTACGCGTGCATGACATCAGTGTGTTGGCATTTGAACGTGCGGGAGACCCAACGTGGTATCCCGAACTTGGAGCGCCGTGGCAGCCATCAAAGATGTATTACACGTTGTGGGCGAAAGAGCGAATCACAACTGTTCACGAGGCGCTCATCAAGAAGTTTGGTGAATCGCCATTTGACGAGAATTGGTTGAAGCGTCCGTCGCAAGACCATCGCATCACAACGCGACTACACATCGCAGACTTCTTGCGCGCTCGCACCGAATCCTTGCTTGCTCACGCAACACAAGTTGACCCCACATCGAAGTGGTGGTTCGGATTAGATGACAACGAACTGGCTCAGGTGTATCCGTGGGAAGATTGGATTTTGGCGAAGTGTGCGTCTGTTCAGCCAGATGAAGGCGTGATTGAAGATGATCTGTTCATGGGGCTTCGTTCAACGCAGCAGGTCTCGGCATGAGTGTTCAATACAGAGTTGTGTTCAAGAAGAACGATGAGGCTGTTGAAGGCCCTGATGATGCCGATGTTGTGATTCGAATCGACGCGAAATACGCCACAATGAATCCCACCGCCGCATTCATGTTGGGCAAGCTGAAGAATGAAGGCAGTACTCGTGCTTTATTCGAGGCATTGTGGAGTGGCGACGCACAGGCAACAATTAGCCGGCTCGCATCACGTCCCTAAGTTCACGGAAGCCGATGACAACTGCACCACTGTCTGTCAATTCTTGACGTAACTGTTGGTCGGTGGTGACCAACGCAAGATCGTCCACCCATCCGCGCGCATGTTCGCCGAGGGCGTGAAGTTCGGGTGTGTCAATTGCTGGTTGAACATGTATTTCAGTGACGCCAGGTTGCAATGAGCGAATGGCGTTGAGAACTCGTTCGCGACTTCCTGCGCGCCAGTCATGATCGAAGTGATCAGGGAAGATCACTCCTTCTTCGCGTGCCAATTGTCGAAACGGAAACCCAGCAGATTCTTCGGAGATGGTGGAGGGAAGTCTGATGGGAAGAGAAAACTCGACAGCAAGTTCGATATACACATCGAAAAATTCAGGACGAAGTGTGATTGCGGTGAGGTGTGGTGCCAAGTGTGTGACATCGATTCCCCACGCAAGCGCTCGTTCAATTTGAGCGCGACATTCACGCAACACCTCGGCGCTGTCTGCGTGTTCCCACAAATCATCGATGGAGCGTGGAAATCCGCCTTCGCCTGACAGGAGTGTGGGGGCGTGGGTGAGCGGGCCCCATCGGTACTCAGGGTGTTCCGCATTGAGAGTGAGATGTACACCGATGTCTTCGCCGTTGTATTCGCGAGCAGCAAATTTGGCCCATGGTGCCGGCATCATGATGGATGCACACGATGCAACGCCTGTGCGTAGTGCTTGGTAGACACCCACTGTGGCGGCGTGGCATGAACCCAAGTCGTCACACGAGATGATGACCAACCGTGATTCGGGCGAGTATCCCAATTTTTCTGCGAGCGACGCGGCCTGCGGCATAACAAGAACCCTACCCCTGGCAGTTGCTCCATAGACCGAGTCGTCGAGTTTGTGCGGTGTAACTGGCCTCGGCAAATTGTGCTTGAAGTGCGGTATTCGGCTCGAATGGATACGGCCGAGCAAACCCGTTAGCCACCATGTCTAGGTTGATAAAGAGTTGGTCAGACTCACGTCTCACATAGGCAAGTAGGCGGCCGAAACGATCGCGAGGTTCAATGTCGCGAGTAAGGACAACGCGAGTGCCTCGAGGGAGTAATGATTTTGCATACGCAGATGCTTCGGGCCCCCAACATTGGACGGGTTTTGTGGGGTGCACAGTCTCTGGGGTGTCAATCCCAATCAGTCTGATTTCTTCTCTGCGTCCGCCGACGGAAACCACCAGAGTGTCCCCATCGATAACGGAAGAGACTGTGGCGATAACGCGACCACCCGCATCCGTGTGGATGCGGGTGGTGCACGATGATAAAAGTGCGACGCACGTGAGTGCGACCGCAACAATGTGTTGAACGGAATTACAAGCGTTCGATGAGTGTTCCAGTTCCGAGACCACCGCCACAGCACATGGAGATGATTCCGTAACGGCCACCTGTGCGCTCAAGTTCGTTGAGTGCTTTGGTGACAAGGAATGCACCAGTTGCACCGAGTGGGTGACCAAGAGCAATTGCGCCACCGTTCGGGTTGGTCTTGTCAAGGTCTGCACCCAACTCTTTTGCCCATGCAAGAACGACCGATGCGAATGCTTCGTTAATTTCGAAAACATCGATGTCGCCGATCTTTAGGTTGTTGCGCTCGAGCAATCGTTGTGTTGCATCGATTGGACCAGTGAGCATGAGTACGGGGTCAACACCAACGAGGCAGGTGTCGACGATGCGTGCACGAGCACGCATTCCCAACTGGGCTGCTTTTTCTTCAGTCATCATGAGAACCGCTGCTGCACCATCAGAAATCTGTGATGAGTTACCAGCAGTGTGGACGCCATTCTCACGGGCGACTGGCTTCAGCGACGACAACTTCTCGAGTGTTGTTTCGCGCAAGCCTTCGTCTTTGCTAACACGTCGGGTGCCGACAACTTCGCCAGCTTCATTGACCTCAGGTGCGTCGACTTCAATGTATTGACCGGCAAAGCGATCTTCTGCCCAAGCGCGAATGGCTCGTTCTTGTGAGGCAAGTCCGAAACGGTCGGTGTCGTCGCGGGTGATGTTCCACTTGTCAGCGATGCGCTCTGCGCCTTCGAACTGTGACGTCATTTCGTACTGTTCGAAATAGTTCTTGGGAATGGGTACACCAAGTCCGAGATCTTTGCGGCTGTTGCTGCCAATGGGTACTCGACTCATCACTTCAACTCCGCATGCAATGGCGATGTCAACAACGCCAGAGCCGATGAGCGACGATGCAAGCCCCGTTGCCTGCTGCGATGAACCACATTGAGTGTCAACGGTGGTTGCTGCGGTGGTGAGTGGGAGACCAGCAGCCAACCATGCGGTACGAGTGACATTGAAGGATTGCTCACCCACTTGGCTGACGCAACCGCCTACCACTTGCTCGACCAGTGCGGGGTCAATGCCAGTGCGGTCGATAATTCCCTTTTGCGCAATGCCCAGAAGTTCGCCGGGATGAATAGTGGAGAGTCCGCCATTGCGACGCCCAATGGGTGTGCGCACAGCATCAACGATTACAACTGAATTTTGGTTACGTGCCATGCGCTTATCCTAGGCAGGCGTCAGCCAACTACCGTCAGTGGGGATGTCCATGAATGAGTCTCCGTTTCGTCCCACTCTGATGCCGCCTGATACTGCACAGGATCACCGCTATATCCACGTCATCGGTACGAAAGTATTTATCGACAATCAGCCCGCAGAGCAGTCATGGGATTCGCATTTTCTCGGGATGCATGGCCATGTTGCATGTTGGGGTGTGGATGTGCCCCACGGCGAGGATCCTGCGTATGGAGCAGAGACAGATTTGCGTGCGTTGTTTGGACGGGTTAGCGACACCGAGTGGGCCGTTGCTGGTCGTGCGGTTCAGATTGTTGAGTGGGCGCGCACTCACCGTTTCTGTGGCCGATGTGGAACTCCTACTCAACCTGCTGATCGGGAACGCGCGTTCATATGTCCGTCGTGTTCGCTTCTTGCATTTCCTCGATTGGCGCCTGCAATCATCACGTTGGTGACACGTGGTGAAGGAGACAACGAGCAAGCACTGTTAGCGAGAGGTGTGAATTTCCCAGTACCGATGTTTTCCTGCCTCGCAGGTTTTGTGGAACCAGGCGAAAACATGGAGCAAGCCGTTGTCCGTGAAGTTGAAGAAGAAGTGGGGATAGTTGTTGACTCGGTGCAGTACGTTGCCAGTCAGCCGTGGCCATTTCCGCATTCGTTGATGTTGGGCTTCAGGGCACGATGGGTGTCGGGAGATATTGTCTGTGACACCACAGAAATCGCCGAAGCTGCGTGGTACGACCGCGATGACCTGCCCATGATTCCGCCAGCAATCTCCATCGCTCGTCGACTCATCGATGATTGGGTGTATCGCCGCTAACGAATTCGTACGGTTTTTCTTCTAGCGTTCCGCCATGACTTCTTTGAACCTTGGACGCGTTGGACTATGGACTGTGGACTTCGACTTGCAGCCGATGACGGCTGCACAAGAAGGAATTGCACAGGTCGAAGAGATGGGCTTTTCCACTGTGTGGGTACCAGAGGCAGTTTTACGTGAACCATTCGCATCAACGTCGTTGTTGTTGTCGGCAACCAGATCGATGGTGCTTGCAACAGGGATTGCGAGTTTGCACGCGCGGACGGCACAAACCATGCAGGCGGGCTGGAAAACGGTGACTGAAGCTTTCCCTGATCGTTTTCTTTTGGGGATTGGCGTGAGTCACGCTCCCATGGTGCAAGGAGTGCACAAAGGGACCTACGACAAGCCGTATTCCACGATGGTTGATTATTTAGATGCGATGGACAGCGCCGTGTATTTCAGTCCGCAGCCATCAACGCAACTGCATCGAGTACTGGCGGCACTTGGTCCAAAGATGTTGAAGTTGGCAGCCGAGCGCGGTGACGGTGCTCACCCATACTTCACGCCAGTGGAACACACAGCTTTTGCGCGCGAGACGATGGGAAGCGGAGCGCTTCTCGCTCCAGAGATTGCGGTCGTCATGAATGAACAACCAGATGTTGCAAAAGACATTGCCAACAAGTACATGGCGACGTATACGAGACTGCCAAACTACGCAAACAATCTGAAGCGCTTCGGGTACACCGATGAGGAAATCTCCGGACATGCAGATCGTTTAATGGACGCCATTGTGCCTCGCGGTTCAGTTGACGTTGTGGTTGCTCGAATTCAAGAACATCTGGACGCAGGCGCAGATCATGTGTGCGTGCAAGTGTTGACCAACACACCCGGAGTCTTGCCGATGAAGCAATGGAAAGAACTTGCAGACGCCGTCCGTGATCTGTAGCGCAGGAGACATTGTGTGACAACACATGACTACATCGCAGTTATTGCTGAACAGATAGAGAAGATCTCCGAGGCTGCACATCGGTCACCCGATGCCCCAGTGAGGGCATGTGGGTCGTGGCGAACACTTGATGTTGTTGTTCACCTTGGCGAAGTGTTTCAGTTTTGGACAACGGTTGCGCAAACGGGCACAGACTCTCCGCCTCACCGCACATCGTCCGCTGCTCACGGCGATATGGATGTCATCCAGTGGTGGCAATACAACGCACAACAATTGGTGAACACGTTGTCAGCGTCGTCGCCCGACCAGAAATGTTGGACATGGGCGGGCACTCAGACAATTGAATGGCTAACGCGTCGCATGGCTGTGGAGACTGTGATTCATGCGTGGGATGTGCAATGGGCTGCTGGACTGCAGCCGACGATCGACCCGCATTTCGCTAGTGACGCTATTGATGAATTCTTGTATGTGATGACACCGCTGGTGCGCGAAGCACAACCCATCGTGGGAGGCTCGGTTCACATTCATTGCACGGATGTGCACGGTGAATGGTTAGTGGTGCCAGGCGAAGGACTTGACATGGTCGTGACGCGCGAGCACGCCAAAGGGTCTGTGGCCATTCGTGGTACAGCCGCCGACATTTTGTTAGTGCTGTGGCGTCGACTTCCCCTCGACATTGTTGAAGTATTGGGCGATGAGACTGTTGCGCATCGGTTCCTGCTGCGGGCAGATCTTGACTGATTCGCGCCGGTTGTAGAGCTAACGCACCGAAACAGTGCGCCAACGCGAGTAGTTTCCTGCTGCATCGCGAACGCGAATCTGCACTCGTGAAACCCCTGTGGGCATTGCGAGCGAATAAGAACCACGTCGAACTGCATCGACTCGTGTCACCCGAACTCGTTTTCCAGTTTTCATTTCAATGCGGGTGACGCCACTGCGTGCATCGCGAATTGAAATGTTGACCTGTGAGCGCCGACGGGAAGAGTTGCTGGACGCTTGGGCTGTTGCTTTTGTACGTGTTGCGCGAAGGCTTTCGATGACAGGTGCCTCTTCGTCAGGAATGGTGACATCGGATATCAATGTGATGGTGTCGGTGTAGACGATTGATGTGCGGTTCGTGAGGTAGACCTGCACATACACCGTGCGGTCAACCGAAGGCTCATCTGATGCGAGAAGTTCCCACCGAATGGGGCTTGTAGGGCTGAAAACCTTCGCATTTTTGAAATCGGCATGATTGGAGATGCGATAGGCGAGTGCAGCCGACGGTGCCGTGATGGTGAGAGACACCGTGGTGGAATCAGTCTCGTCGTTGTCGTCATTGATCAGGACACCAAGTGGTGTGAGTGTGGTGAAGTCTGACGTGGCTGTGGTGACCGAACCTGCGTCATTGCGGGCTGACGCTTCGACAAAGTATTTCTTACGTGGTGAGAGGCCAGAGAGTGAGACCGGCACTGATTGCCTCCAGTTGTACGCACCAGAAGACACGAAGTATTCGGTGGCGTCGCTCATGTCTGCATTCTCAGAGACCGACAGAGTGACGAATGTTGTTAGTCCAGTGGTGTCGAACGTGACATGGGCGATTGCTGATCGAGTGTCGGCATCAATGCGCGAGATGACAACGGTAGGAGCGCCGCCGCGTGTGCGTTGTTGCTGAACTGGCGAGGAACTAGTGCCTACTTGATTTGTCACAACAACGCGCACCCAATAGTCGGTTCGAGGAGTGAGAGAAGAAAATGAGAAGTTGTGCTGTGCAGGTCCACGACTTGTGAACGCATGTGCTTCTGAACGGATAACCGTGGTGAAGTTGGGTGACGTGGATGCTTCGGCCACCACCTCGCCGCGAGCGAGGCCAGTTGTGATGGTGGCACCCACAGAAATATTCCTGGTGGTTGCAGACGTGGATGTGATTGTTGCCGTGGGAAGAGACCCAACTGTTGTGAACGATGCGGTGTTTCCAAGGGTGGTTCCCAGACGGTTGCTGGAACGTGCTCGGATGAAATAGCGCGTGTTAGGGGTGAGGTCAGAAAGGTCAATTGTGCGAGTGAGTGCAACTGAACCAGTCAACGAACCAACGGGAATCTCGATGAAATTCTGAGTAAATGTCTCGTCTTGTGCGATGTGAAATGACGCAGTTGAGACAAGCCGGTTCGGATTGATGGTGACCGAGAGTGTGGCTTCATTTCCTGTGATATCGGTAGCGGTCGCCAGTTCCACCGAAGGAACATCTCCGAGAGTGGTGAATGAGGTGGTCTGTCCGGTGATTGTTCCGAGGGTGTTGGTGGCCACAATTCGCACATAATGCGTGGTACGCGGTTCCAGTGCTGAAAGATTGAGGGAGAACGAGCTAGCAACGAATGAATTGTCGGGCAATGACACTGGCACAGTGGCCCGGCGTGATTGGGCGAATGTTGATGACGTGCTGATGTCAATAGAGACCGTTGTGTTGTATCCATTGGGGTTCACGCTGCCGGTGATAGTGGCGCGTTCAGCATCGACAGATGTTGTGCCGGTGGAGATCACAGAAGGAGAACCCACTGGTGCGATGAGTTCGGGAAACAATGTTGCGTTGACGCGCCCGGTTCCTTGTGAACCCCAGTTCAGTCCGCCCCAGCACCACACGCGACTAGTGGTGTCGAGTGCGCATGTTCCTGCGACTCCTGCGGAGAATGTTGTAAACGACACGCCACTTGGAACAAATGGTGCACGCCACGTGTACCCGCCAAGCGTTGTGCCGGTGCCAAGTTCGCCATTTTGGCCACGGCCAGCACACCACATTTTCTGGGATTCAGTAAGTATGCAGGTGTGATACCAGCCAGCTTCAATGTGAGAAATTCGTTCATTGTTGGGAACAATCATCTGCATAAAGCGCGTGCTGTTGCTGTATGTGTTGTTGCCAAATGATCCTTCCCAGTTGCGTCCAGCGCAGTATCCCTTGCCGCTTTCCGTGAGAGCACAGATGCGCTCGAGTCCGACTGTGGCGGACGACCACTGTTCACCCGTTGGAGGCGGGATAAGAACGGGTCGCCACGAATAGTTGTACGAATATTGCTGTGCGTACCCAAGTCCTAGCTCGCCGTTGCCATTGCTGCCCCAGCAATACATGTTGGGTGACGTGGTGACTGCACACACACCAGATGGTCCAATTGAAAATGATGCGACTGCTTGCTGATCGGGCATGGGAATGCGAACGGGGATACGAACAGGTTCGGTGCTGCCGTCACCGAGATAGTGCGCATCACCCCAGCACCACAGTTCGCGCGTTGACGTACGTGCACATGCTGTGGAATAACCGCTTTGAACATCGAGCAATGTGACATCTGATGCGAATTCAACTTCGACGGGTGTACGTGATGTGGTGGTGAAGTAGCTGCCCAGGTGATGGTTGCCCCAGCACCATGCACGATTAGTTTCGCTGAGTCCACAGATGGTGGTGCCATCGCCCACATTGATTGATTTCCATTTTTGACCGTTGGGTAATGCAATGCGAGTAGGAGTGGGGACAGCGCCCGCTGGTCTGTCTGCGAATACCCAGCGTTCTGGGTTGTCACCCCAACACACCACCACGCCTTCTGGGGTGACAGCGCACGCATTACGTGTGGCAACTGAGAGCGCTGTGTAGGTGAATGGGTCTGCTGACGCCGATGTGGCCGTTAGTGAAACCGTGGCAACAGGGGTGCCAAGGAGAGCGAGGGCGAGGACAAAACGTGGGAGTCGCATAGCGACACCGTAACGGTTGCCTGTGTCGTGGGTTCGTTGCGATGTGCCACGAACCTGTGATTATTCGGCGAGACCCACAGGTGCGCCGTCGATGATTTGGTCGAGATACTCAGACATGCCGTATCCCACTGCGCCCTGATGTTCACCGTCAGTGATGGTCCATGTAGTGGCACCTTCGCTGATTCGTGTCATTAACCAATTGCCATCGGAATCTTGGCGGCGATTGCGCAGTGGAATCAGGCTGTTGACTTTTCCTTGGAATCGCCACTCTTTGCCGGCGCGAGATGAGCGAATAACTCCAGTGACGATGTTGTGGTACTGCTCAGTGCCCACAGTTTCAGTCGAAATCTGAACGTCGTCGCACACGTGAAGTGTTCCGTTGTCCCACACGAAGCCACCACGAGTTCCGGGACCGTCTTTCTTTGCGACGCGACTAGCCATGAAGCCAAGGTTGTCGCCGAAGTTCGCAGTGAGCCATCGGTAGTACCAGGGCGCTTGCCAATACCGAGGACCCCACGAATGGTCACGCAATCCGAAGCCGTTGATGTGGAACTCTTCATCGCCGACGCGGAGAGAACCCTGTGCCGTCACCAGTTGTTCGTAGTGGCCTTTTGCAAACTCTTCGCCAGGGGTTTCATGCGGAGTATCGGGTTCTCCGCCGAACATGCTTGCGCGACCTTGACCAGTAAATGTGATGTGCGCCTCGCACTCAACAAATGGATTGTTCGCAAATGCTGCTTTTGGATCGATCATCTGCTGAGGATCATCAAGAACAACAACTTTTCCTGAATAGTCAATTCGCAATTCTTCGAATGGCTTCACCATGGTCCATGTGAGACCCCCTGCATCAAGTGCGTCATTGTTGTCAATGCTTGGTCGTTTAAACATGAAACCAACCCGACCATCTGGCAAATACAGGCACACAGTCATTTCTGCATACCCTTCGTTGGCACGGTTACCCATGCGGAACCATCCGCCTACCTGCGTGGTGGGATCAAAACAATTGATGTACATGCTTTCATTGAAATTGGATTCAGGTCCAAGTTCGTGCATGTATTCATCTGATGGATCGAGACGCACTCCCATAATTTTCCCCCAGTAGTTTTGGTGTGTTAGCCCTGAAAAATTCTGCTTTGCAATTTGCGCATGCCCGCTAACCATCGATCACGATCGGCCACTTTGCGTTGTTCATATGTGTGAACCTCGGCGTGTGGCATCACCAAGAATTTCTCGGCGACGATGGTGTCGTGCACTATGTCGGCCACTTCGTGTGGTTCTAGAACTGCACCAGAAGCTTTGACAACATCTCCACCGCGTTTGTCAATTCCATTGTCGCGTCCTGGTGGGTTCAACATATTGGTGTTGACTCCTTGTGGGCACAAGCACGTGACCTTGACACCGCGATCGCCGTAGGTAATGGACATCCATTCTGCAAATGCGACCGCTCCATGCTTTGAGACGCTGTACGTGGCGCTTCCAATTTGCGAAAGCAATCCTGCAGCTGATGCGGTACTACAGAAGTATCCCTCGCCTGCGGCAAGCCAATCGCCAATCAAATGTTTCGCAGCCCATCGGTGCGCATGGAGATTGATGTTCATCGCCATATTCCACGTGTCTTCGTCCGTGTCTTCAAGAAAAGTGCCTACCGCAACACCAGCGTTCGCAAAGAACAAATGAATGAATCCAAAAGCGTTACGTGCCGAGTTAATGAGATCGATGTTGCCCTGTTCGGTGCCGATATCGGCAACAACTGCCAGGGCCGAATTCGCACGAAGCGTATTTAACTCATGCTCCACCTTCGCAAGGTTGTCGGCGTCCCTATCTGACACCACCACCTGTGCACCAGCCGTGTGGAACCTTCGTGCGAGTGCCGCCCCGATTCCGTTTGCAGCGCCTGTGACCACAACAGTCTTTCCATCAAAATTCATATGAAGACCTTATGGCAAGGGTCACTGGTGCTCAGTAGTCAGTGGGCGGGGGTGTCCACTTTTTGCCCCGTGCCGTATGTACGATGAGTCCATCGGGCGGATCCGGACTCTCTGGTTCATAGTCCCGTGTACGAGAGGAGCACCACATGCTTGACACCCGCGAATCAGTCATCACTGAAGCAATCGCCGTTATTGATAAGGCACTTGCTGAAATGTTGCGACGCGAATTGGTGTCCGCAGTGGAAGTCGGAGACTTGCTTCTCGATTTGCGTTCGCTCCTTAGCGCGAACGCCGCCACCACCGACGCTTAGTCGTTGGCTCGTTCGCTACAAGCGAATCTGATGCGCTGTCTGAGGGCGGTGCATACGAAGCCAATTCGGCAAAAGACTCCACCAAGCAGTCGCGAAGAAGTGCGGGGCTTTCAACAGCCGCTTCATCGATATTGATGCCGACATCCATGCTGCCCATGTACGACATGAGAGTCAGATTGAACGCCACTCCACCCAGTGGTCCTACCGGGTAGTTTTCGAGCAACTGTGATCCAGCCACAAAGAGTGGCACACCAGCGCCGCGAACATTTGATGTAGCAAAGTCAACAGTTTCCGCTTGTGCGCGCGCCAGACGGGTGATGACGGACGTGGGCAGAAGTGTGGACATAGTGGCAATTGTGTTGAGGCTGCCAGACGCTGATTCATCTCTCGCTGCCTGAAGAATTTCGTGAACAGCTAAGAAACGCTCGGGCAGTGGCATGTCAGATGTGGGTACCAACATGCGGGCCAGCGTGAATGCATTGCTGCCGCTGTTGTCGGTACGAGTACTGATGGCCATGGAAGCCCGCAGTGATTCCACTGGTGCGCCGAGTGCGCGGTGGTATTTGCCGGCAGCATGGGCAGATGCGGTGACGAAGGCCGTGTTGAGCGTCCCGCCGAGCGCTTTTGATGCAGCGCGCATGTCGTAGTACGACACTTGAGTTGTTTCGAGTCGCCGACGAAGAGATCGCTGCGTCCATAGCGGCGAACGGGCACCGTCGGTGTCGCTGAGTTGAGTGAGCAGGCTCTTTACTGTTGACGAAGTAGATGAACTGATGCTTCCAATCACAGACGGATCACTCACTATGTCGCGCACTTGCTTGAGTACTGCGATGGGAATTCGCAAGGAATCGGACATGGCACCACGCAACGCTTCGGTGGGGTCGGGCGATGACGCATGAGTCGATGCGTTCACTATTTCTGGATCGATAGGCGGAAGTGGACCAGGGTCTCGTTCAAGGTCAAGAAAGAGCATGGAAAGTTCCACGCCGCCTTGACCGTCTGTGACGGTGTGATGCAGTTTTTGCACGAGTGCACTGCGGCCACCGCGTAATCCATCGATGATGTAAAAGTGCCACAGGGGTCGTGAGCGGTCGAATGGATCGGCAATGAGCAGTGTGACGGTGTCGAGCAGTTGACGAAAATCGCCGGGCTCTGCGAGCGATATGTGTCGAACGTGATAGCGAATATCGAAGGTGGGGTCGTCGACCCACGTGGGATTTCCGATGTTGCCAGGCGAGGGCTGGACGCGCCGGCGCAGACGAGGGAAAAGTTGAGCTGTGCGCTCCATGCGGGCGTACAGCAGATCCATGTTTGGTGGGCGATCAAGAATGGTGATGTTGCCGAAGGTGGACGCCAAGTGAGGATCTTTTTCAAGACGCCACATGAGTGACTCGGTATCGCTCATTCGGTTTTCTAGTTCGGCCATAGTGCCCAACCTACATCCGCTACATCGGAACGCTTGTGTGTTTGAACTCGTTCAGAATTGGCCAATCAATATCGTCCAAGATTCGGTCGATGGTGCGCCGAGCAGTGGCGGCGTCTCCATGCGCTGAGTCAAGAAGGCGAACGAAGACCGCTTTGTTGTCAACAATAAATGTTGGTGTTCCCCACACATGGTGGCTCTTGACAAATTTTGTGTGCTCATCGCGAATCACAGCAAGGGGTCGACCAGAGTCAATGTCGGAGAACGCTGCGTCTGCGTCTGCGCCTGATGATGTGAGGATGTTGGCGAGTACATCTGTGTCGCGCAACGATCCACCACGCATGTGGCGATGGTTGAACATGTCTTGATGGAAACGAAGAAATGATGAAGGCTGATTGTCGCGCAACGAAATAGACAATTGCAGTGCAAAGAGACCCGAATCTTCCTCGGGCCGATCCCAAATGTCTACGTCTCCCTCTTCAACATGGGCCTGGCCAAGACAGAACGGCAAGAAAGTGACATTCCAGGGTGCGCCATCTAGAAGACCTTCAACGACGTGATCATGCACCAGACGTGCAAACGGGCACCGGTAGTCGTATGTGAGACCAAATGAGCGAGTCATAGAGTGGTCAACCTACGAGGTAGTTGAACTATTCCCACGCGTTGCGAGGTGTGTCGTCGAAACGAACTGTGTTATGTGACCAGCGATGTGACAAAAGGAAGTGCGATTGCACCAAGTGCAGCACCGGTCACTATTCCACCAAGGATGTCGCTGAAGTGGTGAATGCGAACCACAACACGACTAAGTGCCACGACTGCCGCGATGGCAATCCATACAACGGCAAGTGGAAAGCCCGTGAATGATGTTAAGAGAATCGCCGCGAAAGTGGCAGACGATGCATGACCACTGGGAAAACTAGATGTGCTCGGAGTACGAATATCGAATCGATGGTCACCTGACTCGGTGGGTCGTTGCCGCCGAAAGAGCTTCTTGATGCCTTGATTAACAATCAGACTTTCCACGCCGAGCGCAAGAGACAATGCGAGGGCATGTTGAATGTCTCCGCGTGGCGACAGTGCGTAGATGATTCCTGCAATGTGCCACACCACACTGAAATCGCCGACCGTGCTTGCGATGTGAAAGAGACGTGCGGTCAGCTTGTGGCGTCGAAACACCTCAAGCATGTGGTCTGCACGTGAATCGAAATTGGTCATTTCAGCGTTGTAAGAGTTGTTTCCACCATGGCGGCGATGGTGACGGGATGTTCAAGTGGACCAAAGTGCCCCATGTGGTCGAATTGAACATAGGTAGACCCAGGAATGCGTTCCGCAACAGAGGCTGCAATAGCTGAAGGTTGAAACGGCGCAGGTGCACCAGCAAGAACCCATGTAGGAACCGCGATGTCGCCCAGTGCATCCCATGTGCCGTGAGTGCCGCCAGTTTCATAAGTGCGCGCTTCGTGTTCTGGGTTGCACTTCAACACCACGGTTCCGTCGGGTTGTTGTGCAAATCCGTGGCGTACGTATGCCTCGCGTGCTTGCGGATGAAATGTTGCCATTGGTGGTTTTGCTGTGAAGTTGGCTAGCGCGGCGTCGAAGCTGTCAAACACTGCTTTTCTTTTTCGTGCGCCGCCAGCCAGGGGATTAGGTGGACGTTCTGGCGCAGTTGGATCGGGTGGTGGAAACACGATGGGTTCAAATACGAACAGTGCGCGAAATAGGTCAGGTTGGCTGTGAGCGGCCATTAACAGCGAGGCGCCACCCATTGAGTGTCCAACGCCAACGATGGGTTCTCCGTTGTGTTGCTGCGAAACATTCTGAGCGGCAATCAGCGCATCGTTGCCGTACTGATGCCACTCCAATGAATCGGGGTCAACGCCCTGGGCATCTCCGTAACCACGATGATCAAATGCCCACACGTGATGATGCTGTGCAAGTTGTTTGGCCATCGGTTCCCAGCAATGTGCATGAAAACCGGTGGCGTGTGACAACAAAACAGGCGATCCCTCACCGCCAAAATCATGCAGTGCAATTGTCACACCATCGAAAGACGGAATGAGATGTGCGTCGGTACAAGCGATGGAGGATGTCATGTGGATGAAGTGTTTCCAGAGTTAGTGAAGACTGCGCCGTTGTGGTTACTTCATCGCGTTGAAGAACATGGCAGTTTCTTCCGGCAGATTTGCAGGAATTTGATAGCCATCTGTGTTGCGAATTTGTGACCAGTTGTCGCGGACATCTTCAAGAGTGAGGTCGGGCTTGTAGAAGCCTTGGGTTTCTCCAATGAATACACGAGCCACGCGTCCGCCACCGACTGAATAGATTTCGCCGGAGACATCGCAGTCTTCGTGTGCTAACCACGCAACAATTGGAGTCACGAGTGCTGGATCGAGCTTGTCGCCAATTGCTCCCATCAAGTTTTCTGTCATGCGGGTGAGCGCTAGTGGTGCAATGGCATTTGCCTTGATGTTGTACTTTGCGCCTTCTGCCGCAAGGACGCGTGTGAAACCAACCAGTCCCATTTTTGCTGCGCCATAGTTGGCCTGACCGAAGTTGCCGAAGATTCCCGCAGCCGACGATGTGGAGATAATGCGGCCATATCCCTGCTCGCGCATGCGAATCCATGCTGGTCGAGTCACGTTGAATGCACCTTTTAAGTGCACATCAAACACGGGATCAACCAAATCAGGGGTCATGTTGTGGAATGTCTTGTCGCGCAGAATTCCTGCATTGTTGATGACGATGTCGACGCGACCATACGCATCGATGGCGGTTTGGATGATTCCTTCGCCACCTTCGGGGGTGGAGACACTGTCGTGGTTAGCCACGGCTTCGCCGCCAGCGGCACGAATCTCGTCCACAACTTTTTGTGCGGCGCTGGCATCAGCACCAGAGCCATCAATGGTTCCGCCAAGGTCGTTCACCACAACCAATGCGCCTCGCGCCGCCAGTAGGAGTGCGTGCTGACGTCCCAATCCACCACCTGCGCCGGTGATGACTGCAACTTTTCCGTCATATGTCAATGTGCTCATGTAATTCACGGTAGCCCCGAGCGCATACTCTGACCACATGGAGGAGTTGCTTCCCGCTGAAAACGACCCACGTCGCACGGAGATTCGAGCGTGGATTCGTGAGCATCCTCGCCCGACCGCACGTGAATTGGCCGAGAGTGGATACGTGGCGCCTCATTGGCCTCGGCCGTTTGGGCGCGATGCCGATCCGGTTCAACAGTTGATCATTGATGATGAGTTGGCGCGCGCGGGAATTACGCGACCGTCTAATCAAATTGGTATCGGTTGGGCGGCACCCACCATCATCTATGCCGGAACGCAAGAACAAATTGACCGCTATGTCATGCCTGCATTGGCGGCCGAAGAAATCTGGTGTCAGTTGTTCAGCGAGCCAGGTGCGGGGAGTGATCTCGCATCGTTGTCAACGCGAGCGGTGCGTGATGGCGATGAATGGGTGGTGAATGGTCAGAAGGTGTGGACCACGGGTGCGCACTATTCGCAATTTGGCATCTTGATTGCACGCACCGATGTTGATGCACCGAAGCATAAAGGAATCACGTATTTCATCTGCCCGATGAATCTGCCTGGAATTGAGATTCGAACCATTCGCAACATTGCAGGTGCGGACAGTTTCAATGAAGTGTTCTTCACGGATGTTCGCATTCCACACGCCAATGTTGTGGGTGATGTGAACGACGGCTGGCGTCTTGCCAAAGTGACGTTGGGAAATGAACGTGTGTCATTGTCCACTGGTGGCGTGTTGTGGGGGAATGGCCCCACAGCGCTCGATGTGATTGCAGAAGCACGCGCACTTGGCGTGAATGAACCAGTCATGCGTCAGAGACTTGCATCCATGTACATCGAGCACACAGTTCTTGAAATCATTCGAATGAGAACCCTGACAGCTCGGTTACGCGGAGAACAACCTGGCCCAGAAGCGAGTATTCGCAAAATCATGGCCGACGAACACGGTCAAGGAGTGATGGAGTTGGCGCGCGACATTACTGGAGCAGACGCGCTGATTATTGGCCCTGATGATTCCATTGCAGGAAAACACATTCGATCGCGTAGCTGGTATAGCGGGTACATGTTTTCAAAAGCGCTCACAATTGGTGGCGGCACAACGGAGGTTCAGAAGAACATTTTGGGTGAGCGGGTGTTGGGGCTTCCGTCAGAACCGAATCCTGACAAAGGTTTAACGTGGGCTGAGACCCGTCGGGGAGGGTGACTATGTCTGGTGCATCAACACGTTTGGAAATTGATCTTCTGAATCCGTACCTGTATCAACGAAATCCACACGATGTGTGGACGTGGATGCGTCAACATGAACCGGTGTATCGCGATGAAAAGAATGGTCTGTGGGGTATTACGCGTCACGCCGATGTGATGGATGTTGAGCGCAGGTCAATGGTGTTTTCATCTGCTGGCGTCTACCGAGCGGTTGCATCGCCGGGCGAATCAAACATGATTGCTCAAGACGATCCTCGCCATCGTCAACAACGCATGTTGGTACAACCCCAACTGACTCGTGCTGGCGTCAGTGAGCGTGCGGGAGAAATTCAGGCATTAGTTGCTGAATTAGTGGACGAAATTATTGAGACGGGTGAATGTGAAGTTGTTGAGATGCTTGCGGGGCAATTGCCCGCGCGTCTCACTTCGCGTTTGTTGGGTTTCCCAGAGGAAATGTGGCCTCAACTGAAATCGTGGAGTGAGCGCCTAATGCGCACCGACATGCGCGAACGCGACCCACAAGCAATGCACGATTTCATTGAAGCGAATCGTGAGTTTATCTCGGCGATGACTCCGATTATCGGAGAAGTTGCTGCGTGCCCACGCAATGACTTCATGTCCATCTGGACTCACGCACGTATTGATGGAAAACCATTACCGCCCGAATCAATTGTTCACGAGGTGGGTTTGTTTATTGCAGGCGGTGCCGAAACAACTCGCACCGCAATTAGCCACGGACTGCGTGCATTCTGCGATTATCCCGAACAGTGGAATGACATGGGAGCGAATCCTGAACTAGTGGAATCGGCAGTAGAAGAAGTCCTGCGATGGGTGACTCCACTCAACAACTTCTTTCGCATGGCTATGCAAGATGATGTCATTGGTGGTCAGCCCGTGGCGGCTGGCGATCGAATCATCATGCTGTATCCGTCGGCCAACAGAGATGAATCAGTGTTTGAAGATCCATTCGCATTCAATATTCGCCGCCGTCCGAATCCGCATTTGTCTTTCGGATTTGGAACGCACTTGTGTGTAGGGGCCAACCTGGCTCGATTGGTGCTGACAACCGTGTTTCAGCAGATGTCGCAAAAGGTGACCAATTTGGTGCCCATTACCGAGCCTGACGTTGAAGCAAATATCTTTGCTCGTGCGGTGAGGTCTTTTTCTTTGGGCTTCAGCGCACGATGAACGGACTGTGAACATCGCTGACCACGCCCTCTCGGCTTGTTTTCACAGTTAGCCTTCAGGAAGATGAAGAAATACGCAGTTCTCCCAGTTCTTCTAGCTGCGACCGTGTTGGTTGCGGCGTGTGGTGGGTCCGATAACCCAGGTGTCGTCATAACTGATCCGCCTGCAGGGCAAGAAATTGATCCAACAGTCGACGATTCTGAGGCAAAAGCAGCACAGGCTCAGTGTGCACAGGTGGCACCCATTATTGGTCGCAAGGTGCGCGTGGTGTCCACGGTGTCACCCATCACCAGCTTGATTGCTGGAATCGCCGGCAACGGCAATGTTGAAATCAATGGCGTCGTTCCCGAGGGAACCAACTCGCACACCTTCGAGCCGCCGCCTAGCGCAGCGGCAATCGTGGAGAAAGCCGACATCGCTTTCGTGAATGGTCTTGGTTTGGAAGATCCCACCATTGATTTGGTGTCATCAGTTGCACCCAATGCTGTTGTTTGCGAAATTGGAACTGCAGTGTTGCCAAAGAGTAACTGGGTGTTCGACTTCTCCTTCCCTGAAGAGGGTGGCAAACCGAATCCACACATTTGGACAAACCCGCCGATGGTTCTTGACATGATCACGGTTATTCGCGATGTGTTGGTAACTGCCGACCCAGCGAATATGGCGGAATACGACAACAACTACGTGAAGCTCACCGAACTGGTTCAAGGACTTGACGCCGCGATGAGAACTGCATCCGAGACCATTCCAGAAGAGAATCGCAAACTTCTCACGTACCACGATGCATATGCGTATTTCGCCATGTACTACAAGTACACAGTGATTGGTGCGATTCAGCCAGACTCATTTGAAGAGCCATCACCCAAAGACATTGCCGACCTTATTAAGCAAGTAAAAGATGAAGGTGTCAAAGCCATTTTTGGTAGTGAAGTGTTCCCGTCTCCCGTGCTTGAACAGATTGGTAAGGAAACCGGTGTCCGCTACATCGATGTTCTGCGCGACGATGACCTGTTGGGCAAGCCTGGTGAGGCCGACCACTCGTGGGCTGGATTGATGCGCTTTAACTACATCACCATGGTCAAGGCATTGGGTGGCGACGCCAGCGCATTAGAAAAATTCAACGCACGTTTGGATGTTCCCGACAAAGCGATTTACGCGCAGTGACCGCGGACGTTTTAGTTGAATGTGCGCACATCACGTGTGCATACGATTCGAATATTGCAGTGCATGACGCACACGTCACTATTTATCGTGGAGACTTCGTGGGAATTGTTGGCCCGTCAGGCTCTGGCAAGACCACCTTGTTGAAGTCAATACTTGGGACTGTTGCACCAGTTAGTGGACATGTCACGAAAAAACCAGGACTTCGGATGGCATACGTGCCTCAGGTGGAGAGTGTTGACTGGAATTTTCCTGTAACAGTTTTGGAAGTGGTCACAATGACCCGTACTGCGGGCCGTTTCTTTCCGCGAATCACAGCCGTAGAGAGAGACACGGCGCGTGACGTGTTGGCGCGGCTTGGACTTGGTGGCTTAGAAAATCGTCATATTCGAGAATTGTCAGGTGGACAGCAACAACGCGTATTTGTCGCAAGAGCGTTGTTCCATCAGCCCGAGTTGTTGGTTCTTGATGAACCAACATCGGGTGTGGATGTGCGTACTCGTCACGAAGTACTTCATCTTCTTGCCGATCTACATGAAGCAGGAATGTCAATTGTGCTAACGACGCATGACTTGAATGGGTTGGCTGCACACTTACCGCGCTTGGTGTGCATGAATACCGACATTGTGGCTGATGGTCCGCCACTACAAGTCCTCAACTCAGGTGTTCTCGAACGCACCTACGGTGCACCAATGGAAGTATTGGTGCATGGTGGGATGCCAGTTGTGTTGGATCACGGCAGCAGCGATGTTGTTCGGCGACTAGGTGGAATCGCATAAATGTTGTCCGCAGGAATTTTCGAGCCATTTGAATATCAATTCTTTGTCAACGGGCTCATCGTGGCCACCATTGCTGGCGCGTTGTGCGGCCTGTTGGGTGTGTTTGTCATTTTGCGTGGCATGTCATACATCGGTCACGGTTTGTCGCATGCAGTGTTCGGGGGTGCGGCGGCTTCGGCGGTCATGCAGTTGAACTACTTCGTCGGTGCCGGAATTTGGGGCATTGCATCTGGTGTCATCATTGGTCGAATTGCACAACGTCGTCTGATTGGTGCGGACGCAGCAATTGGCATTGTGACCACAGCGTCATTTGCACTGGGTCTTGCGCTACTGAACAGATACGGTCAAGCAAAGAAAAGCATTGAGGCCGTGTTGTTTGGATCTGTTCTTGGTGTACAAACCGTAGATATTTTCGCGGTGCTGACCGTTGCAATTTTTTCTGCTGTAATCATCTTCGGTTTATATCGACATTTTTTGTTTGCCACATTTGACCCTGAAGTTGCTCAAACATCTGGGGTGCGGGTGCCATGGGTGGAAGCACTACTCATGATTATGTTGTCCATCACCATTTTGGTGACCATGAGGGTCATCGGAACTTTGCTGATTTCTGCACTACTTGTGATTCCGGCGTCAATTGCACGTATGTCCACAAATTCATTCTCTCGTATGTTGGTGGTCTCGCCGATTGTGGGGGCAATCTCCGCGGCAACGGGAATGTTCTTGTCGTACCATCTCGACACATCGGCAAGTGCCACCATCATCTTGGTGGGAACGGTGGTCTTTATCGTCGTCTATGCAACAACTGGTTTGCGTGGCCGTTCACGCATTCAGCATTTACACCACGTGTAGTTATTGCTGATTCAGTAGTTCCCACTGAACGCCATCGGGCGTATCGCGCACTTCAATTCCAATATTGACGAACGCATCCCGTAACACATCAGACAAGTCGTAGCGCTTCTCGGCGCGAACGATTGATCGAACTGCCAGCATTGCTTCAACGAACGGTGACACCATCTCACGTGGGTCTTGTACGCCACTTATTGCCGCATCGCCCAAGGCTGAAATCATGCTGCGCAACAACTGACGAGCGCGATCCATGACGTCACTTTGCAGAGAATCTGCCGACCAATCGTTCATTGCTTGCTCAAGTGCTAGACATGCACGAACGGCACCATCTGCATTGCGCGCCTTCATGGCTTCATTGAATTCGATTTCCCGAGTGATGAGTTCTTTGTCGAGGCTTCCGGTGGTTTCGGTTGTTGATGCGTTGGCAGGTGATGACAGTGGTACGGTGACCGGAGTGCTCACCGTATTGATGCTGGAATTGTTCAAAACCCAAGGATCTTGCAAAAGCGAGAGCGGAAGGGTTGAACCTGATTCATAGATGAATGACTTATCGCGCAAGCGAAGTGTGACAGTGCCATTTCCAACAACGGTGGCGGTCTCAGCATCAATGTCAATGACCAGTCCGGTGTGTTCATCGACGCCGAGCACCCATGTGTCATCGTCCAGCATTTTTTCAAAGAGTTGAAGACGTGTTTCTCCCAGGTAGCAGAAACGCGTATCGTGGTTTCCGCCCTCGGCATTGTCATAGTGGGGAATGACAGTTGCGTTAATGCCCAGTGCAGACAGAACGTTCAATCCGTCAAGTCGTTCAACGTTCTGTCCCACTTTGTAAATCTCGTAGACGGGGACCGTTGCTGCACCAAGTGTGAGTGCTGCGGCAGACGCAAATGTGACAACGCCGCCTTGTGTAATTTTTTCTGTGAGGATGTTGGCAATAGGTGTGTTGTGCCATTGGCGCAATGCGTAGGTGGGAGAGCCAGGACCAGCAAAGACGTAGGCGGCGTTGTGGACGGCACGAATTCCTCGCTCAACAGTTACGGGGTCTGCTGCGATGTGCGTATCGGTTAATCGCACAAGTCCGGCGACGGTGATGTCTACATTGACTGATGTTTTGAAATACTCCACTGCACGTCGAGCTAACTCTGGGGCATTTTCTTGAAATCCGTAAGGGGTGTCAAGCAGTACCGCGTTGACAGGTTTTGGCAGTCGTGCGGTGAGGGAGCGGTGAGTGGACACCATCGTGGGTGCGGTTTCTCCAGAACCCATAATGGTGAGAATGCGTGGAAGTGTCACGAGAAAAATCCTGTACTAATTGCGTCGTCTACAACTGCGGCAAAGCGGTCGGGAAATTGTGCGTGAAGATCGTGGTCGGCTGGTTCAAACCACTCAGATCGCCCATGGCGTAATTCTTGCACTGCACGGTCGACCTGGGCGCGCTTTGTTCGAGTGTGGTGATCCTGTGTTTTTGCTGCTGGAGTAAACAACACGGGAACGTGAATGTTGCGCCACAGTTCAGATGGTGTGTGCTCCCATAATCCACGCAAGATGGTGATGTGTCGTTCGCGCGTGAGCCACGGACGAATGGTGTCGTCAGGTAATCGTTCCATGTTGTGCATCTGGCCATCGATGGCCTCTTCGGACCAATCTGGATGAGCAGCACGAATGTATGACCGCAACCGGGCGTATTTCATTCCTTCTAACTCGGGTGGACTTAGTGTGCGGGCGCATTCTTCCCAGTCATGGAATCCGTGTTGCAATTCAATGGTGCCACCGTCAACGGCAACAGCACCGCGGATCAATTCGGGGTATCGAAATGCGGTCTCCACCACAATGTTTCCTCCCCATGATTGTCCGATGACCAGGGGCTTGTTGTGTGAGTTATACCCGGGAAGAGCCGACACAACATCGGCAACATCGGCGGCAACTTCAGCCATTCCGTACCCTGAATCGGGTTTGTCGCTCAGACCATGCCCGCGAAGGTCGATGGCTACAACGGCGTGCCCCATTCGGGAAAGTGCGCGGGCTGCACCATCCCAGAGGCGAGCATTTGATGCCAGGCCATGGATAAGGAGGAGAGGGATTCCGGGAGAGTCTTCGGGCTTCGACCAATGGATTGTTCGTAGAGCGATGCCGTCTCTAAGGCTGACGGTGCCAGATACAGGTGTAACGCTCACGCTCGTAGTGTCGCAGGGAACTGTCCGATTCGCACTGCAAATGGCACGAACCCTTCGTTAAGGAATAGGGTCGGGGTAACACATCTGAGGGGGAAGCATGAAGCTATCAATGGGTCTGGGTTACTCGGGCGGTTTCAAAGAGTCGGTTGAGCGCGTTGTCCAGTTGGAAAAAGCTGGTCTTGACCAAGTGTGGATTGCAGAGGCCTACAGCTTTGATGCAATTTCGCAAGTGGGTTACATCGCGGCAAAAACAAGTCGTATTGAAATCGGTACTGGCATTGTGAATGTGTACAGCCGAACCGCTGCACTCATGGCAATGACTGCGGCCGGATGCGACTACGTCAGTGATGGTCGATTCATTCTTGGGTTGGGCGCGTCAGGTCCACAAGTCATCGAGGGATTCCATGGAGTTCCTTACGAGAAGCCCATGCAGCGCATTAAGGAATACATCGAGGTGTGCCGCAAAGTGTGGGCACGCGAGGAACCATTGCAGTACGACGGCAAGACCGTGCAAGTTCCGTTGCCTGCCGGACAAGGAACTGGTCTCGGCAAGGCACTCAAGATCATCAATCATCCGGTGCGCAAAGACATCCCCATTTGGTGGGCATCGCTCAAGGACAAGAGTGTGGAAGCAACCGCAGAGATGGCCGACGGATGGCTGCCCATCATGTTCTATCCAGAGCGCTATCACAATGTGTGGGGCGATCAGTTGAAGGCCGGACTCGCAAAGCGCGATCCAAATCGTCCTCGTCTCGACATTTCTGCTGGTGGAATGTTGGCTATTGACGATTCGCTCACAGGTGATGCGCAGAAAAAAATTCTTGACATGGCGCGCCCCAACATGGCGTTGTATGTGGGCGGAATGGGTGCCCGTGGCAAAAACTTCTACAACGATGTGTGTCGCGATTACGGATTCGAAAAGGAAGCTGTTGAAATTCAAGACCTGTACTTGGATGGCAAAAAAGATGAGGCCGCAGCGGCAATTCCTGGTGAGTGGATCATGAACGCAAATCTTGTGGGCAGCACTGGATTCATTAAGGATCGCATTGCTGCGTATAAAGAAGCAGGCGTCACTGTGTTGTCGGTCAACCCGGTTGGCCCGGACCCTGTGGGTCAGATTGAAAAGCTTCGCTCCATCGTTGACGGCTGATGACATCGATTCTCACCGTTGATCGCGTCGCGTCTGGCTGGGAACCAGTCCGTGATGCATTCATCGAAGGTTTTGAAAAAGGTGAAGAGCACGGTGCACAGGTAGCCGTGTATCACCGCGGTCAGTGCGTTGTTGATTTGATGGGTGGCTGGACCGATAAAGACCACACACAGCCCTATGGTGATGACGCTCTTCAAGTGGTGTTCTCCACCACAAAAGGCATTACCTCGCTTGCGGTGGCAATGTGTGTAGAGCAGGGGCTTCTTGACTATTCGGCCGCGGTCAGTACGTATTGGCCGGAGTTTGCAGCACACGGCAAGGACAACATCACGGTTGCGCAATTGCTGTCTCATCGAGCCGGTTTGTACACGGTGGACGGTGACATCTCATTAGAAGAGGCATTGCAGTGGGAGACAGTAACTCAGCGTCTCGCGAACACGGCACCGTTGTTTCCTGTCGATTCCACGCATGGCTACCACGCCATCACATTTGGATGGTTAGCTGGCGAGTTAGTTCGACGAGTCACTGGAAAAAGCTTGGGAACTTTTGTGAGAGACCACATTGCGGGTCCACTAGACGCGGAGTTCTTCATTGGGCTGCCAGAAAGTCTTGAACCGCGTGTTGCGCGTTTGATGGCTCATCCCATCCCAAAGTTTCCACCCGACCAAGCGCGCATCATGATGGAGCGCAGTGCGCCCGGCACGAAAGGTGCAGCAGCACTCAGCGTCAATGGAGCATTTGGGCAAGGAGCATTCAATAAGCCCGAAGTTCATCGGGCAGAAGTTCCAGGCGCCAACGGAATCGGAAACGCACGGTCGCTGGCTCGCATCTATGCCGCAACCGTCGGCACCGTTGATGGTGTGAGGCTTCTTGGCGATCAGACATTGCAGAAGGCAACCACCCGAAATACACCAGAGGGTGAAATGGACGTTGTGCTGATCTCGGAGACCGTGTTTGCCATGGGATTCATGTTGCACAGTGATCGTTCGCCGTTTTCTGGCGCTGGAGCTTTTGGGCATAACGGCGCTGGCGGTTCAGTGTCGTTTGCTGATCCACATCGTCAGATGGGATTTTCCTACGCCATGAACACGATGATGACAGTCTTCGATGAAGATCCTCGTCGTTCGCGATTGGTGGCTACAGCTACGCGCTGCGCAGACGCTGTCTAACTTTTGCAGTTGCAATCAAATACGTCAACGACGCACATGCAGCTGCTGCAGCAAACACGATGATGGCAGGGCGAACACCGATTGCTTCCGATGTGAGACCAGCAAGGATGCTGGTGACACCGATCATTAGGTTGACTAACGCAAGATCACCAGCAAGTACACGGCCGCGAACATGGTCGGGGGATTGAATTTGTAGTCCAAGCGTTGACAACGTCCATTGTGCGCCACCACTTAAGTGGGCGAGCGCCACGAAGACGGCAGCAACGCCAAGAAATGGACTGAGTGCGGCGAAGAAATAGCACACACTAAATAGCAGTCCTGCAACGCCACATACACGAAGAAGTTTCGCCATATCGCGCCCAGCGATTCGGGCGCCAATGATGGGCCCGAGTCCTGAGCCAATTCCGCGGACGCCAATCAATAGTCCACGCCCCGAGTCTCCAGCACTGAACACATTGCTGGCAAGGACTGCGAGCTGGCTCACGATTCCGGCACCCACCGCAAACGTCATTTTGGAACACAGCAACGCAAGGATGACGGTGTCTGCACGTGCAACATGCAGCGCTTCTTTCATGTCGGCAAGTGGGCGAGGGCGTTGTCTCTGTGTTGGGTCTGTGCCGTGACTTTGCATTGTGCGACGAACTCCCGCAAAGAGAAGAGCGGCAACAACGAATGACACTGCATCAGCGATAAATGCTGCATTTCGCCCAAAGACACTGGCAAACACGCCACCAAGAGCGGCACCAACAGCCAGCATGATTCCCCAGGTACTTCCAAACAGCGCATTTGCCTTACGAAGATCATCTTCGTTGTCGGCGAGATGGGGAAGGGCAGCACCTGTTGCCGGGGCAATAAACGACGCCAATCCTGCGATGGCGCTTTGGGCAACGAACGTGATCCAAATTCCGACGAATGGATGGAGTAGTAAAAGAAGTGCCGATGCTGCCTGCAATGCAGATGCAAGAACCAAGATTTTCTTGCGATCAAATCGGTCGGCAAATGAACCAGCAAGTGGAGACATGACAAGACCGGGAATAGTCATGGACACGAGCACGAGCGACACAAGAAATCTCGAATCTGTTGTGTCTTCTACGAGGCCTGCGAGGGCGACAAATGTGAACCAGTCACCCATGAATGACACAACTTGTGCGCCGAAGACGAGACGCAGGTCTCTATTGCGGCGAAGAAGAGAAATCATGATGTGAACCGATGATGAAGCGTGGCGTTGAGTTAACGCATTGAATCAAGACGTTCAAACACCTCGCGTGCTTGAGACATGATTTCGTCTACCACTTGACGAGCGGGTTTGATTTCATCAATTGCGCCCACTGCCTGGCCAATTGCCATGAAGGCTTTGTTTGTATCGAGCTCCACTTCGGGACCCACACCAAGATGGTGAATTCCGGCCTGGATTGTTGCGATTGCTTGCCCAGGGAATCCCTGCAATTCATCGGGGTGTTCTTCGAAGTACTGCGTCCATTCTGTGCGTGCAACGCGGCACGTTTTGCCGGTGTATGCCTTGCTGATGACGGTGTCGTCTTCGGCCATCTCCAACATTTTTTCTTTGTAGCCACGACCAGTGTGTGCTTCATGGGTGGCGATGAATTTGGTTCCAATCCATACACCTTCTGCACCTAGTGCGAGAGCGGCAACAAGTCCGCGACCGTCAAAGATTCCACCAGCGGCAACAACAGGAACCTTTCCTTCCACTGCATCAACAACTTGCGGAACGAGTGCCATGGTGGCAACTGTTCCGGTGTGGCCACCAGCTTCGGTTCCTTGTGCAACGACAAAGTCGCAACCACTTGCAACAGCCGCAGTTGCGTGCCGCACTTTTCCGCACATTGAACCCACCAGAATGTTGTGGCGGTGTAGTTCATCGATGATCTCGCGAGGCACACCAAGTCCAGCCACATAAATACTGGCTCCACCTTCAATGATTGCTTTCAGATTGCGCTCAATAGAGTCGGGCGAAGCAGTCAAGAGATCAACACCAAATGGCTTCTTGGTGAGTTCGCGCACACGGGCCATTTCCGAAATCAACAGTTCGGTGCTCATGGGTGCAGCGCCGAATGTTCCAATACCACCTGCTTCAGATACCGCTGCAACAAGATCGCTATATGACACTCCGCCCATGCCGGCCAGCATGATGGGAAGTTCGATATCGAGCATTTCGGTAAGGCGCGTCTTCATGCCACCACCGTACAGCCGCACTGATGTGCCATGCGCACTTGGACTAAGTGCGGTACGCGCCGTGGCGCTTCAAAAAGTGACGGTGCCACCGTCGTGGAGTGGCGATGATGGCGCGGGGTTCGTCTTCGAACATCCAGCGAACAAAGTTGCGTCGTGTCCACGAATTTGTTGCCACGAGACGCAAGACAATTCGAGCCACGCGAGGTGAGGCCAAGAGTTTTCCAAGTACAGCCGACATGCGATGGTCGGCCAGCAATGTGGAGTCAAGAGCACGCGAGTACGCACGGCGAACATTGGCGGGAGTTGAGTTGTTGTGGATGGCGTGCGCGGCGGCTATTCCAGTCTCTAATGCCTGTCCGATTCCTTCACCTGTCAATGTGTCGGTGGCACACACTGCATCGCCTACAAACACAACGCGACCAGATGAACGAACTGCGGAGTCAATTCGGGCAGGAATGGGCCACGCAGTGTGTCGATCATCCATGGTGAAATCAGCACCAAGTGCTTCGGTGATGTGTGGCCGAGTCAGAAGGTCGCGCCATGTCTCGTTCATGAATTGAACACTGCGTTCTTCGGAACGCAGAATTCCGAAGCCAACATTTGCCCTGTTGCCGGGCAGTGGGAATGACCATGCGTATCCGGGAAGGAGATCATCGTCGAACCACACATGTAACCGATGTGCTGCAGAACCTGTGACGTGAGATGCGTACTGGCGAAACGCATGCCACTCACCCAAATATCCGGGAGTCGAAAGCCCCAACGACTTTCGTACTGGTGACCACATCCCATCGGCGGCCACCACATAGTCGGCGGTGATGTGTCCAAGTCCGTCAATGTCAACGGTGATTTTTTCGGCATCGTTAGTGATGACCGAAGAAAATGCGTGACCTTCATGAACGGCAATTCCACGCTCGGTGCACATACGAACAAGTGCATGGTCAAGTTGAAGTCGAGGAGCGATGGCGGCAAACAGGCCTTCGGTCGGTAGGTCAAGGTTGATGACTCGTCCGTTTGGCGACCGAATTTCCACATCGTGGCATGGCGTGAAATCTGGAACCGTTGTGGGGTCAAATCCCAACGATTCAAGGACGCGCAAGGCATTTGTGGTGAGCCCATCTCCACAGCATTTGTCGCGAGGAAATGTGGCTTTGTCGACGACGGTGACATCGTGGCCTAACGAGTGCAATGTGGCGGCACATGCAGTTCCGGCAGGGCCTGCTCCGATGATGAGAACCTTTTGTGCCACGCCGAGGAAGGCTAGGGGGCGGTCGGGCTATGTGCGCTGTGACACGAGTTCGTAGTATCAAGACGGGCACCGACGGGTGTCGCCACTAGTGAAGGAGCCGCCATGGCAAAAATGTGTGAAGGTCGTGTTGCAGTTGTAACCGGAGCAGGTCGAGGAATTGGTCGCGAGCATGCGCTCAGCTTGGCCAGCCAAGGCGCCAAGGTTGTTGTCAACGACTTGGGTGGAAATGTTGACGGAAGTGGCGGAGACGTTAGCCCCGCTCAGTCAGTGGTCGACGAAATCAAGGGCATGGGTGGCGAGGCTGTTGCAAACGGCGACGACATCTCGTCATGGGAAGGCGCTCAGCGTCTGATCAACACAGCAGTGGAAACATTCGGTGACATCAACATCGTTGTCAACAACGCAGGTATTTTGCGCGACCGCATGTTGACCAACATGACCGAAGAGGAATGGGACGCCGTCATCAAGGTGCACATGAAGGGCACATTCGGACCAAGCCGTTGGGCCGCTGCATACTGGCGCGAGCAGGCAAAGGCCGGCAAAGAGGTCTACGGCCGCATCATTAACACCACATCGGTGTCGGGTATTTACGGAAACATTGGTCAGACCAACTACGGCGCAGCAAAGGCTGGCATTGCATCGTTCACTGTGATCGCAGCACTCGAGCTTGCACGTTTTGGTGTCACCGTGAACGCAGTTGCACCAGTTGCACTCACTCGTATGACTGAAGGTCTGGGCAACGCGCCAGAGACCGACGAAGAGCGCGAAATGCGCTCACCACGTTGGATTGCACCAATCGTTACGTGGTTGGCGGGAAGTGAAGCTGGCCATGTCACTGGTCGCGTTTTCGAAGCAAGTGGTCAGACACTGGCAATTGCAGAAGGTTGGCACCGCGGACCAAGCGTGTCGCCAATTGACGACCCCACCAAGTTGGGTCCTGTCGTTGCAGACATGCTTGCGAAGGCTCGTCCAAATGCAGGGATGGACGGACGCGACGGTTCATACCCGCAGAACACACTGAACAAGAAGTAATTCGACAGCCATTTAAAGGGGGAAACCATGGCCTTGAATCCAGCAGCAGTCGGCTCCGTTGGTGAGCCGTACCAAATTTCGTGGACATCGAAAGATTCGTTGTTGTACGCAGTCAGTCTGAACGTCAGTTCAGATCAGTTGCAGTACGTCACCGAGAACTCCACTGGCGTGACACAAAAAGCATTGCCCACCATGCCAGTGGTGCTGGGTTCTGGCCAAGGTGGTCCTAACTCGAATCCAATGCGCAATGTTGGCGAATTCAACTTCGCCAATCTTGTGCACGCATCACAAGCAATCACCCTGCATCAGCCACTTCCCGTGGAGGGAACTGCAACAGTGCAAAGCAAAGTTGTTGCAATGTACGACAAGGTGAAAGCTGCAGTGATTGTTACTGAAGCAGAAGCCACCGATGCAGCAGGCAAGCCGTTGTACTCCACTCGTTCATCTGTCTTCATTCGTGAAGCTGGTGGATTTGGTGGAGAGCGCGGTCCAAGTGGTGCAGTGAATGAACCACCTGCTTCAGCTCCCGATCATGAGGTCACATTCCAAACATCACCCGACCAAGCTCTGTTGTACCGCTTGAATGGTGATCGCAACCCGCTTCACTCAGACCCCAACCACCCAGCAGTGGCGGCCGGAGTGTTTCCAAAGCCAATCCTTCATGGATTGTGCACGTATGGATTCACTGGCCGCGCATTGTTGAATGCATTGTGCGACGGCGACGCAGATCGCTTCAAGCACATTGAAGGTCGTTTCGCCTCGCCAGTATTTCCCGGTGAAGCTCTCACCATCAAGATCTGGCGTCAAGGTGCTGGCGAAGCATTGTTCGAAACTTTTGTGGGTGACCGTAAAGTCATCGACCAGGGTCTCGTGCGCTTTAGCT
>VFQS010000702.1_pt1 | contig 35115 bp, 52 predicted proteins | sample 3512361 | NCBI WGS metagenome assembly VFQS01 (sample SAMN10412375, study PRJNA504923) | tailings metagenome | isolation source: Relicate 1 Philex TSF3 active mining | place: Philippines
GATACATCGGATAGTCGCCGAAAACGGCGGCCAGACCGGGACGGAGCAGGTCGCGGATTGCGGTAGTGTTAATAGCCATTTCTTAAATCTCCCTGCTAGACCGATCAGACGCCAGTCACGCCACCCCGATAGAGGTGGTTGTTGATCGTCACGAGCCAGTTTGCGAAGGAACCAACAGCGTTACCCGGGGTCGGGTCGAGCTGGAGGATCTTGCAGTTCAGCGTCGAAGTGTCAGCTTCTGTCGCGTTGTTGATCGACACAGCCGACTGACCAGTCGACGTGGAACCAGCAGTGTACAGGAAGTTGATGTTCAGGCCACGGTCAGCGAGAGCCAGCGGAGTGCCAGCAGCACCGGAACCGTTGGTTTCCTGAACGGTGAACACTGTGTCGGGATCGTCAATCACGAGAGCTTCAACGGTCGAGCCGGTGAGAACGCCCGGGTTGCCCGGCCAGTAGTTCATGAACTTAACAACGCCCGTGCTGTCGGTGTACTTGACACCCCAGAACACGCCAACGCAAGCCGAACCGGCAACGCCGACTTCGAGGTAGCCAGACGTGCCAATCGTGACGGGGTCGCCACGGAAAATCGCAGTCGCGTAAGTAGTAACGATCTGATAAGGATTCGTTGCGCCGGTCCAAGCAGAGCCATCCAGCTTCTTGACGGGGATGAACCCATTAGGCGCATTGGTGCCGTAAGCCATACGGTTTCTCCATGCTGAAGTTAAAGGTTGGTTTCTGCCGATACGTAACGGCAATCGATATTCAGTTGGTGGATACGTGACCACCATCGGAGTTTTGGCACGATACGTGACGGCCATCGATGTTTCCTAGATTTACAGCAAATAAAACACATCGTCAACAACATGAAAAAGCCCCCGCCCAGTCACCCGGGCGGAGGCAAGTTGCCACAGTGCGGAAAGAGAACACTGTGGACCGGAGCTTAGTCCTTAAACGACGTAACGCGCTCAAACCCTACGCCGCTGTCCTTATCCTCGAAGCGCGGCAGATTGGGGTCACTCTGCCCTGTCCATGCCACATCTTGCAAGGTTTCAATGTTTTCGAGATCACGCTCCTGATTCCGATCCTCGACATCCCGCGTCGGGCATTCGCACAGGATCAGGCCGCCACGACGGATGACCGTGACTTCCATGCCTTCGTAACCGGGAAGCGGAGGAGGAACCATCTCAGGGTGGCGGGCTGCCGGCACGGGCTGCCAGCCACGAACCATGCGATCCGTCATGTTGTCGGGATCAGGCTCGTTGAGAGTGGATTCGCGGACCCACGAGTACACCATGCCAGTCGGGATCTTCTCCTTCGGGACATAGAGCTTCGACTGATAGTGGGTTTCCGGTTGCTTGCGCATCTCCGAGCTGCGGTTTTCTGCGGTGCGCGAAGATGCCATACGTGATGCACGTGCCATAGATTACTTCCTTTTCTGCTTGAGGATGAAGGTAGCGTGATACTTCTCAGCCTCAGCATGAGTCATGCGCTGCCCATTGGGTTTGCGATACGCACCGCTGTCCGCCATGTTATGAGCCATACGGCGCTCATCTGCGGAAAGACGGATTACTTTCGACTTAGCGCCCTGACCATCAGGTGCAGAGCGGTTCACAGCCGCTACGTTGCTCTCACGACGCATAGGTGGTGCTGCCTTCTTTACGGGTTTCGGATCATCAAACGCATCTGGGAACTCGTCACGGATGTGCTGGTCAATCTGCTTGAAGTAAGCAGCGCTCCCAATTTCATCCTCGCGACCGTCCGCCCGAAGACGACGCTCAACGCGCTTGGCAAACAGCGTAGCTTCCTCGTGCATCTCGGCGTCGAAGTCAGGAGACTGTGGCTGGAACCACGTGTTGCGCTGGATCCATTGAGCCGTGCGAGGTTCGAGAGAGACCTGACGCTGCTCGCTCTTCTGCTCCGGCGCAGGGGCAGCTTTTGCTGCTTGCTCTTGCTGAGCACGCTGAGCAGCGATCTGTTGCTTCCAGCTTTCTACGCCTGACAAGTCGGACTGCAATTGGAAAAGCTGCGACTGCAACTCCACCTGCTGTGTGGTGTCGCCCACAGCAATTGCATCCTCGAGCTGAGACTTAACGAACGTTGCCTCCCGCTGGAGACGCTGCTCGTAGTGGGTCATCATCGCAATGTCGGATTGCTGACGAAGCTCTGCTTCCTGTTGCGCCCGCGCCTCTAGCGCCTGAGCGCGACGCTCAGCCTCTGCTGCACGGCGAGCAAGCTCAGCGATTCGGTTTTCGGAGGAGCGGCGGCGCTTCGGCTTGACCTCTTCCTCTTCTTCCTCCTCTTCGTCAGAGGCTTCTTCAACCTCTTCCTGCTCTTCCTCAACTTCTTCCTCAGCTTCTTCCTGCTCTTCCTCTTCCTCCTCTTCGGAGTCTTCGAAGTCAGCTAGGTTTTCGCCAAGATCCTCTTCCGTAATCTCGATATCCACGTCCTCAGTGGGACCGTCATCGAACATCGGAAGTTCTTGGGTTTCGGTTTCACCGTCCATTTATGCCTCCATTAAAACCTGTCGGCGTTCTTGACCGACTCGATATCCTTCGGATCTTTGATCACCGCCAAGATGCGATCATCAGGAATCAGGCCGAGTGCCACGCCGCGATAGGAGACAGCAACGGCCTCATAGCGCGGGATCATCACCCAATCGCCCACCTTGCACCAAGGACCAGTGCGCTCGAACTTCTCGCCCTTGTAAGCCTCAGGCCCCATCGCGCAGACGAGAGCCGAGCAAGACTGATACTTGTCCTCAGACAGAACAATCTCAGGAAGGATGATGCCACCCTCAGTCATTTGCTCACGAGTGAAGAGCTTCAAAGCGATCATGTAGCCAGCCGGCTTCATGTCAAACTCTTGCCCCGTAATCTCAGTGAAGAGGTTATTGATGAAGTCTTTGGCTTCGCCCTCTTCGTGTTCTTCAATGAAACTCATCGACATCAGTACATATCCTTCCGTTTTTGCTCCGGTATTTTATCGTCATCTGGTTGGAACATCTGACGATATGACTCGTTTACAATCTCGAGAGCGAGCGTGTAGGCGCGAGTCATCGCATTCCCCTCCAAGACCTGAAGGGCAATCTCTTCTGCCGTCACCGCAGGGATGAACTTATCCCCGAAGCTGGACGGCCTAAATCTGGCGTTGAGTGAATAAGACGCGGCTGTATCGCGCGCTTCGCCGAGCTTATCGACGATCCTCTTCCGCAGTTCTTCTGCGCTCATATATGTTCTCCGGTTTTTTTATATGGCGGTCATTACCCGGGCCGCCACGGGTATTCTAATTACATTCCGCCGAGGCCCTTCTTCGGCTTCACAACTTGCTTGATATCGCCCGTTTCGGACATCATACCCTTGCGAACCTTAGCGGCACCGCCCTGAGCTTTCTTGATGGGGGCCATACCTTTGCGGGTTTTGCCTGCGCCACCAACGGCTTTCTTGACGGGCTTCTTCATCGGCTCACCGATGGCAATCATCACGGCCAAGCCGCTCTTCTTGCCCTTCATTTTGCCGCCCTTCTTCATGCCGCCCATTTCGGTCGCCAGTTTCTTGGCAGTGTCGGCAGAGGTCTGGACCTTGCCGCCCTTGTTGTACTTGCCGCCGCAAGCCATGCCGCCTTCTTTGTACATGCCGGATTTCTGGGCCATTTTGTAGCGGTCTTTAGCAAAACCGCTGGCACCGGGAGCTTCCGCATCACGACGAAGACGCTCCAGCTTTTGCTGACGCTCTGTCATTTTAGGAGCGGCGGGTGCAGCCGAAGCAGCAGGCTTTGCTGGAGCAGCGGCGGCTGGCTTAGGAGCTGGAGTGGTCTGCTCTTCGCGGGTCTTTGTTGTGTAAGACTTGCCGCCAAAGTCAAACGTCGCTTTGCCAGCCTTGCGAGCTGCAGCAAATGCTTCGCCAAAATCTTTCTTCTTCTCGCCGCGCATCTCAGTCGTGTACGACTTGCCACTGTAATCGAAGGTCTTCTTGCCTTCCTTGCGAGCGCCAGCAAAAGCCTTCTCAAACTCAGAGAGCTTGCCGCCATCCTTCTTTGCAGGAATACCAAGCAGCTTGTCAGCCCGGGCGCGCTTAGCAGCGTCAGCCTTAGCCTTCTCAGCTTCGCGGCGCTTCTGCTCTTCCAACATGCGCTTGCCGCGCGCTGTCGTGATCAAAACGTCGTCAGCCTCCGGCGTGTTACGGCCAGACATCGCGCCGCCATTTTGCTTCTTTACCACACCGCCAACCTTGTAGGTCGGGATCGGGCGCGCGTTAGCGCGCTGCTGCAGGGCCTTCGCGCCGTTCGGCTGGTTCGGCATGGGCTCAGCGATTGCAGAGCCGAAGATTGCGCGAGCCTTGGCCCGCAGATCAGTGGACTTCATATTAACCTCCAAAGGTTCGCAGGGCTTCAGACTCCAGCTTCATAGCCGCAATCTTTTCTTTTGATGCGCGGTCTTCCGCGTCGCTCCGGTATGACAGCTCCGCCTTCTGCAACTCGACCTGCGCGTCGCGCTCGTCAGAGATTTGCTTCTGCTGAACTTTCATAGCTTCGACCTCAACCAGCGGATCAACCGGCGGTTGCTCAGGCTGAGGCTTGTACATCGGTGCCAACTGCTGCATCGCCTCTGCAACGGCGAGCGCAAGCTGGTTCTCCACCTCAGGCGGCAGCGGCGCACCCGGAGGCGGCAGTTGCTGACCCAATACTTGCTGAACTTGCACGCGCAATTTCAAAGCCAGATGCTCGTTGATGTGAGCTTGCAGGTTCGGATTGTCCTGAGCGATGGGAGCGTGGGCCGCGATGTGTGCATCGTGGTCCTGATACTCGCCAGCACGCAGCGGCAAGCCCACAATCGCGTTCTGGTTCTCCGTGAGCGGGTCCAGAGGCTTGGGCTCAATCATCTTATTGGGCAGGATCGCGTCGATCTTCTCCGGCTCGATGCCCATTTCCATGTACATCTGCTTAAATGCAGCGTGCAAATCGTGCATATCAGGCTGCTGTGTGGCAAAACGCAGCAATGCCTCGGCACGCATCATACGCTGTGCAGAAGAGCTGATATTCGGGTCAGAAACCGGGATTACGTCGATGTTATTGACGAAATCCGCCCGCATAATCGCCGTCTGACCGCCCTTTACAGGGAACGGATACGGCGCTTCAGGCAGATATTCGCCGAACAAGTCGGCAATCAGCTTCAATTCTTGGCCGAGTGACTTGTGCGCCCGCTTCAGAGTGGCCGATTGGACCCGTGTTGCCGCCTCCATGAGCGCAACAGTGGTGCCAACCGGCGCATCCTGACGCCCATCACCGACGGCAATCTCTGCCGTATTCGCCAGATTACGCGCTCCCTCGTAGGTCTCACGCAAAAGCTCCAAAGATACCTGTGACGGTTCCTTATACGGCATCGGCATGATCGCATTTTGGATCGGCAAGCCGCCCGTATCGATCTCACGAAACTCTGTCGGGCCAATCCCGAGGTTATTGTCGTCAAGGCGCATGCCCTTGACCCGCAGACCACCCGGGAAGTTGTTCAGTGTACCCGCGTCGATGAGCTGCCGCCGGATCGACGTAGCCGTTTTCGCGCTGTTCCCCAGAATGTGCGCGTATCCAAGGCCATAAAAGCCCAGACCCGGCAGGAATTTGTAGTGAACGAAGTAATTGCGCTTCTGGAAGGTCGTGTCCCCCTCCTTCCAGTTGCGGCGGATCGACAGGATTTTGCGCGTATTCTCGTCAATCGACACGATATACGGCAGCGGAATCCCGTCTTCGTTCTCAAATCCCTTCAGATCGAGGTCCGCATAGACCTCATAGATCTGATAGTCGTTCGCCCCACTTGCCCCCGGCTGCAGCCCCTCGACGCTATCCACCTCCGCCTGCACAATGTCGTCATTGCCAGTCGGCTGCGGATCCCCCAACGAAAGGTCGCGATACACACCATTGATCTGCGCCATGCGCAGTTGCTTCTTCGTCATCGGCACGACGTGGCAGTAACGCTGCGACGTGCTTAAATCGCTCGTGCCGTAAGACACGATGAAGTTAGACGGCAAAACAAAGCGCGCCACCGGGCGCGCCAACACTGGATCTTGATAAACTTTCTTGAACGTCGAGCCGACCAGCGGAAGCCACATCAGCATCTGGTCGAACTCTTCGTAATACTCAGGCGCAAGCTCTGTCAGATACAGATTCATCCACGCCTTAACCCGCTCCGCCTGATCGTCGAGGTCCATATTCGGAACCCCAATGACCTGCGTCTTAACCGGGCCCGCAGCGGGCATCAGCTCGCCACGAGCCACAGCCTGCCACCGAATTACCGCCTCTGCCATTAGCGGGTCGAACACACCACAAGCTCCGTTAAACGGGGTGGTCCGATCTTCGATCTTCAGGCCTAAGAGCTTGATGCCCTTCTCCATCGTGGTTTCCCAGTCGGAGCGGCTTTGCTTGTCTTCCTCGACACCCGACATCAGCTGCTCAGAAAGACCAGCCAAGTCCATGTCGTTCATGTATTCCGCCAGATTCGCCGAGTGCTCCTCAGCGTCACCTGCGTCCTCGTCTGCCGGATCAAAGTCGATGTCGACCGACCCGTCCTCATTCTCCATGACCAGCGCGCCGTCTACCAGCTCGCCTTCGTCCATCGGAATCTCGACATCAATGCCCGCATCGGGAGAGCCAACGTCCACGCCGCCGATTCCCTCATACATGGGACGTAATGTATCTTCGAGAGAAGTCGGTTTTTTAGCCATGACCCTTATCCTATCAGCTTATATGTTCAGCGGCAATAGCTGCACGTCCGTGGTTTGTGTGGAACTCAAATTCCATTTCCGCCGCTTTCCGGGTATTTACAGCATCTTCTATATTGGAAAACAAGCCGAGGTACTTGGTCGCATTATTGACCATAATTCTCGCCTCCCACTTATGGCACTGCCTATTCCAATAAACCCCTGTAACACCTGACGTGTTATCTTTCCTTTTGGCTAGGTTCCGGCCATTTTCAACTCTATCTACATCACGAAGATTATCTATCCGGTTGTCTAATCGGTTGCCATTGATGTGATCAATTTCTGATTTTGGCCAATCGCCATACACAATTGTCCATATAATGCGGTGAGCTTGATATTCGCAGCCATCCAATTTAACTCCGACATACCCGCGATTGTTAACACGGCCAGCTTGGGTATCAACGTAACGAGTGTTCCAACACTGCCTCATTTCACTGGACTCTCGCCATATCAACCGCCCAGTTTCGGGCTCATACCTTAGGCGTTGACGCAGGTATTCCGGCGATGGTAAATCTTTTTCAGACATTACGGCCTCCTTACTAGGCTGTTTTGTTAGGGTCGAGGTAGGCGCTGGTACGCCCCTCGGCCCAAATTTATACCCTAATAACTGAAGACCCACAATCATTAATAAAACGCAACGCGCTCAAGTGGTGTATCGTACTGGTCCTCATATGGATCTTCAGTATTCTGCACCCATCCGCTCATTTTGATCCGCAGGAAACTCATTGTCATCGTATCAACCCAGTCGCGCGCATCTGCCGCTGGGAACTGGATGCACTGCTGCAAAAAGTCGTCGGCCCACTTCCGCAGCACCATATACGTCGGGCCCTGTGCCGGCAACCACACCCGCCCATTCTCGATCAAGTCCGTAACCAGACGCACACGCGCAATCTTGTCGCCGTGCTTGTCTGGGTTGAACGGAGTCGCCGTAATCCCAGCCCGCGCCAAGTCCTGTATCAGCATCTGGCCGTTGGCCTTCGCTTCCACCAGCACCGTGTCCGGCTTTCTCCCCCGAGATGGCTTGATCGGCACATTGTAATTGTCGTCCCGGTAGTCATTCGCCATGCGCTGCACCATCCGACGCAACACAGGCCACTCCGCCCGGTCACGCCACGCGCTCAGCAGGATCAAATTCGGTATCCCGTTCTCGTCGTCGAACACGCCCCACGTCGTCGAAGCGCTGTACGCCGATGTCTTATTCGCCGTCAGCGCCGTATCCCACGCCTGAAGCACATACCGCACCTTCGGCGGATCGCGGTCACGCCACCACTTGAACCACGTGCCGTCAATGATGCCGCCCGAATCCACCACAGGCGACTGCTGGTAGAGCGAAAACCACGTTCTTTTCGTCGTGGAACTCCGGTCGCGGATACGCTCGAGATTCTCTTTGCTAAATTGAGACTCCCAAAGCGCCTCCCCTTCCGCCCTCCCAAGTGGATCGTTAGGGCCAGCCAATGCCGGCAAAATCACGCGCTCCCATTTCTCCCCACTGCCGTCGCGCTCCTCCTGATCCAAGAGACCGAAGTGGTCGCCCAGATGCCAGCGCGTCCCAATGAGGATAATCGATGTGTTGTCGTCCACACGCCGCGTGTAAAAGTCGCTCGTGTACCAAGCCCAGAGCTTCCTGCGGTGGCTCTCGCTCTCCGCCGCCTCAATACCAGACAGCAAGTCGTCCCCAATCAGCAAGTGCCCGCGCCGACCAGTTACAGACGCGCCCACAGCAGTCGCCTTATACGACCCGCCCTCAAGCGTCATCCACTCGCCAGCCGCCGTCTTGTCCGAACTAATCCCCGCCTCAGGGAATATCCGCCTATGCTCGTCGCTCTTGATGATATTGCGCACCCGCAAACCAAAACTGTCCGACAGCTCCTGCGTGTGCGTCGCGCAAATCAGGTTCTTGTCCCCGTATTTACTAAGATACCAAGCCGGGAAGTGCTGCGATGCCGTAAAGCTCTTCGCGTGACCCGGCGGCATGCTGATCATCAGCCGCTTAATGTCACCCCGCGCAACCGCCTCCAGCTTCTCACACAAATACTTAATATGCTTCGGCGGCTCCAACCCACTCACATAGTGAATATACCCCGCCAAACTCTCCATCGCCTCCTCGCGACGAAGCAGCTCCTGCGCTAAGTCCTCAAACGTAAGCCCCTCTTTACTCACGTATCAGCCCTCATATTCCACGCCATCGATCCACGCATCCAGCATCTCATGGATCACGCGACGATGCTTTTGCCCAATCGGTATGAAAGCATCTTCGCCACTCTCAGCTCTCACTGCCCTAGAATCCCTAAGCCAACCAGCGAAGTCCTCGCCCTTCTTCAGCATCAACTGCTCGCCATCGCCAATCAACATCAAGGGAGGACTCGAATGCTCCGCGTCAGAATAAAACCCGCGCAGGAACACCGTGTTAATCTTTAGCTCTTTAATCGCCATCTAACTCACCCCTCCTCAGGCCCCGGAATATTCTCATACTCCGCATCAATCACAGGTCCACCCAACGACAGCTTCTTCGCAACCATCGCCCGCAACTCATGCAACGGCAACTCCTGCGCCGTCACATTGAAATTATAATTCACCGTCTTGTCCGCATATCCCAGCAACTCATTCTGCAACTTAATAGCCGTCGCCGCCGCAGAAAAACTCCCCTCCTCCAATGCCCTCCGGTATATCGCCTCCAACTTATCAACCTGCAACTCACGACTCGGAGGCTCGTCACTCGATACCTCCTCCTCACCCTTCGCCACCCGATAAGCCTCAATAGCCGCCTTTATCTCAGGCCGCTTCAATTGACGCTCCGCCATCACGCGCAAAGGATATTGACTGCTCCCTAACCCAGCCCTGTTACAAGCCAAGAGAGCGTCACCAGTCCGCACATATTCCCGAACAAATACACCCTCAGCGGTCAAACCAGTGTCCGCGTCAACACCAGCCCTCGCCTCATCCCACAATTCCATACCACCTCTCAGTGAGCAGCCGAAGCTCCAACAACACCGTCTGAGGGGTTAGACAATGCGACAACCCCGACTGCTCAAATATAATATCCCCCACACCAATCACAATGTAAATACGAAGTGTATACGCGGGCCTGAAAAAAATTCGCAGAGTATAAATGCGACATCAAACACCCCCCGGGTAAGTCCTATTTTAGGGGGGTGGGCTGATAGAGATCACAGTCTCATGAATTGGCCGTGATATTTCTCAGCAGCAGCCGCATACGCCTCAGCGGCCAGCTCCTGCGTCGCAAAGTAGCCAAGCTCAACCCGCTTGCCAGAGCCGACACGGATGCGCGCGCGCCAACGCCCAGTCTTAGCATGCCAGTCCACGCCCTTATACCGAGACGCGCCAGCTTCCCGTTTCGTGTTCCATTGGTTCTGTTCGTCGTTGCACTCGCGCAGGTTGGCGATGCGGTTGTTCGTCTTGTCCAAGTCGATGTGGTCAATGTCCCCATCAGGCCAGTCGCCATGATGCAGAAGCCAGCCAATACGGTGTGCGCGGTATTGCTTGCCGGAAAGACCAAAAACTACATAACCTTCGGTGTTCGTGCATGTGATCAATTTACCAGCCTTTGCTGACCCACGCCGCTTCTTCCAGCGAAGCTCTCCACTTTCAGGATCATAGCTCAGCCAGTTAGAGAATGTTTCATAGTCAGACATAAGCACCTCCACCCCCAGCATTTACCCCCATCATTTTACTGAGTCAAGAAATAGATTTCGCTGAGTATTTGTCTGAGGGGGTATATACTCTACAGAATACCGCCCGCGCGCGCGTTTCCGGGTGGGTGGGGGTGCGTGCGCGCGCGTCCGGGTGCGTGCCTGCGGGTGTGCGCGCGTGTGTGCGTGTGCCTGCGAGCGCGAGCGTGTGCGTGCGCTGGCGTGTGCGTGCGTTGCGGGAATCTATTCATTCTCGCGCAAATGATCCTGCCAAATTGGCATCGATAGTTTTTGACACCGCGTCAAAACAGGCCCATAAACAACCCATCGGAACAGCCGAACAACGCAACCGACCGGCAAGCGCCAACTGGTTCAACCTGAAGCTAATCCGAATATCCGCCCTTTGACGGGGGCCTGTAGCGTAAAGGTTCACAATATGGGGTTTCACCCCGCAACACATTCGCGGCAACCTTCCCTAGCCGCAACCATAGCGGGCCATGTCTGCCCGATAGGGGAAGCCGTATCTAGTCGGTCATACGTCGCGCCTTGCATGGTCAGAGCTGCAGGGGTGAGTCGAAACGCTGATTGCGCTGGTCTGATATGGTAGGGGTGGATCCCGTCTAGGTTTTGGCAATCGCGAAACAACGATTGATCTAGCGGCAACCCCGGGGGCGCAACGCGGATCGTGTGATCGAAATCCCTAGACAGTGACGGAGCCACACTAGCGCGCCTAGCCGATAGCAAGGCAACATTAGGCGCGTTGGTGATGCAAGCCGCGTGAGGCGCGGTTTACGTCACCAAAAGGAGGAAAGTGCCATGACACGCAAAGATTATATCCTGATTGCGGAAGCATTCCGTGAGTCGCTGCAGACGATTCGCCGCGAGCTTCAATTCGAGGGGCTGAACGATCACACCCGCGCAATTCTGACAGGCGAAAGCGCAGGCATCAAGTTTGCCGCGCTGCGTCTGGCTGATACGTTGCGCCAAGATAACCCGCGCTTTGAATGGAAGCGATTCATGACGGCTTGCGGGTTCGACATGGACTAATCAGTTTCAAATCAAAACTGTAACAACCCCTGTTACACTAGTTTTTGGCAGATTTCCGCCATTCTTAATCTCTAGTGTAACAGGGTGTAACAACAAATTGTTACAGCAAAAACGGCGGATTTCTGCGCCTCTTACTACTACTGTAACTAAATATAGAGATTTATATATATATATAAGGAAAAATAGGGAAACCTATTTGGTTATATATATGCAGTTTTCTCTATATATATATATATTTTTCCGCCAATTTTGTTACAGTTGGCCTCAACCCCGCGGAAAACTGCCATTTTTAGTGTAACAATTGGCTGTTACAGTCTGTTACAGTAGGAATTAAACTCGCGGTTTTCTGGGGTTTTTAGTGTAACAGCGTATACACGATTTTGTTACAGTTGGGCGTGATTTTGGCGGATTGCTGCTATGCTTTAGGATAATGAGCATAGGCAAGTATTTTTGCGACATGATTTACCGCTTGACACCACGTAAAAGATTTGAGAGTCTTAATGGGCGCTGTGGCGGCGCGACTATACGGGAAAGGCATTCAATATGGTTAACGTGATCGAGACGATGCGCGCGACATTCGCGGGAAATTTTATGCAACCCGAATGCTATCGTGGCAGCGACATTGAGGAGGCTATTCTTGAGGCTGGTTTGGATTGTGAGGCTGATGGCATCTATTGCCGCCTCTCGGCCAGCGGGTATCTGGATTGCACGGATTGGCATGGGCCATTTGAGACTGTGGCGGATGCCGCGCAATGCCTGATCGACACTTATGGTGAGGAGGCTTGAGCGATGAGCGATTTTGAACCAGACGTTTATGACGTGATCGAGAAGGGCGCGCGTGAGAAGCGCAAGGTGGAGCAAGCTGGCCTGATGTATCTGCTGATCGGTGCATTGCACAATGCGCTGCAGGATGATGGGTATTGTGGCTTTGAGAAGGGTTCACCGACAGGCGACGTGATCGCGGAGATTGTTAACGCTGTGGAGGGTTGGTCATGAGCGAGGAATATAACGGCTGGACGAATTACGCGACATGGCGCGTCAATCTTGAGATGTTTGATGGCGCTGACCATGCAAGCGACAATGACCTAGACGCATATGATCTGGGCCTTGTGCTGCGGGAGATGGCAGAGGAGATGATTTGCCAGACAGCGGGGCGCAATGGCTTGGCGCATGATTATGCGCTGGCATTCATGGCTGATGTGAACTGGTATCAGATCGCCGAACGGATGATCGAGGATTACCGGACAGAGGAGGTCGAGGCATGAGCGGGCGTATCACAATCGAGGTTCAGGCTGGGCCAACACGCAAATGGGAGCCGCGCGCTGAGTTTGAGTATGGCGCTGAGGCGATGGAGGCGGCGCGGGCATTGAGCATTGCGACTGAGCGGCGCTGGCGCGTGATCGACAGGCGCTGGCCGGATGACGAGCCGATGGCCGCGATTGTATATGAGAACGGGGTGGCATCATGACGCACACACGAGGGCCTTGGCACACAGCAAAGCGATCTAACGGCATCGCTATCGAGCATCGGGAGGAGAAATCCTATGGATGGCTGCAGCATGAGGTGGCTTTAGTTTATCCTTTAGCGGAGCCTGAGAAGGCGACAGGCGCGGCCAATGCACGGCTGATTGCCGCCGCACCTGACCTGCTGGCCGCGCTGGAGGATGCCGTCGAAGCCCTGACAGAGGCGCGGTATTATCCGTCTGAACTGAAGCGGTTTCGGGAAGCGATCAGCAAAGCGAAGGGCGATGTGGCATGAAACAGTTTGATTTCACACTGGGCTTTGCGATCATGGCTGAGAACGAGCTGGACGCACGGGTAAAGCTGGCTGATTTGCTGAAGGCGATCAGCAAGGAAGAGATACTCAAGGCCATGCGGCTGGAGAAGGGGAAGTAACATGGGATTGGATATGTATCTGACCGCTGAGAAATACGTCAGCGGGTATAGCGATGTGCCGACACGCGATAAGATTATGGCTGCGTTGAATGATTATCCGCCGCTGCGTGACGAGGGAGCGCACGCTGTGGTTAACGTGAGCGTGGCCTATTGGCGCAAGGCAAATGCCATTCACAACTGGTTTGTCGAGAACGTGCAGGACGGCGAGGATAAATGCGAGAAAACCTATGTCCCGTTTCATAAGCTGAAGGAGCTGGTCGCAACGTGCGAGAGGCTGCTGGTCAAGCGCGATCCTGAGCTGGCTGCAGAGGAGCTGCCGACTACTGGCGGGTTTTTCTTCGGGCCGACTGACTATGACGAATGGTATTGGGACAACGTGAGCGAGACCTTTGCCGTGCTGAAGCCACTGGTGACATGGCTTGAGGCTGATGAAAAGCGGCTGGGCGACTGGGATTTATTCTATCAATCGAGCTGGTGAGGTGAGCTATGGAATGCCCGAAATGTGGCGACAATACGCACCTTTACAGAGGCGCTGACCTGCTGTGGGATCCGCGCGTCGAGGCGTGGGTGGTCGAGCATATCGATGACACAGTTGAATGCACGGAGTGCGATGCAAAGTTTCTGATTGACAGCAAGTAAACAGTATGTATCTTTGATGCTGCGTTGTGACGACGCGGGATAGAGAGGGTTCAGATTATGGCTAAGTATGAGGTAGGATTATCACGGCGCGAGTCGATAATCGTGCGCTATTACATGACGGTCGAGGCGGATAGCGCTGAGGCTGCGATGGAGAAGGTGCGCAATTTCGACACGACTGTGGAGGAAGAGGCAACGCTGGAAGAAGGCAAGTGCCTTGGCATGGATGACAGCGAATTGGACAGCGTGGATTTTGCTGAGCTGCTGAAGGAGAAGGAAGATGCGTAAGTGGTTGGCTGGAAAGCTATTTGATTGGGCGACCTCACTGGACTGGGATACGACAGCAGAGAGGGCGATACTTATTGCGTCGATTGAGATTGGATTCCTCGAGGCTATGGCTGGTGCGAAGAAGCGTGGCCGTCCGAAGGGTCGCAAGGATGGGGTTGGCCCCAAGCCAAAGGCAAAGGCACAGCCACAGGCTGCACCTAAGAAGCGTGGCCGCCCGCTGGGCAGCAAGAACAAGCCGAAGGTTACGATCCAATGACGATGCCGCTTGACGAGCTGGCAGCAGAGGAGCTGCTGGACACGCTGGATATGCTGGTCGAGGCAATCGATCAGTATGTGGACGAGGAAGGCAAGCCGCACCCGTATCTGTGGGATGACTATGCCAAGGCATATGACAAGCTGCGCGATTACGGGCGGCGCAAACCGAGGGCATTCTGATGCACGTGCTGGCTGAGATATTCTTTATCGCTGTGCTGGGCTTCTCGATCTGGGGAATCTGGGACACACTGAGAGGGCGGAAAGATGGACGGTGAAGAGCGATTCGTGGTGCGTGGGATTGTGAACCGCGCGCTGGACAAGGGTTATCTGCTGACAGTCTTTGATGGCGAGGAGTTTCCTGTGCTGCATAGCGATGACGCAGAAGAAGTGATGGATAATCTGGGTCACTGCGATGAGGAGTGGCTGCACGTGGAGAACGAGGCACGACAGAAGATCGGCACGATCTTTCTGGTCTACGGCAACGATGCTGACGAGGTGGTCTGCGACTGCACGGACAAGCCTGAGATACTGGAGATCGTGGGATGAGCTGGATGCGAAGAGAGTTGATTCGTGACCTGCGTAGGAACGTCCTGAACCGGGCTGTCTGCGATCTCGCGGCTGATGAAATGGAAGATATGATGGTCGAGATCGAGAGCGCTGAGGCTGACCGCGCTGCATTGCAGCGGGCGATCACAGCACTGATCCAGATCAGCGAGCCGCGAGTTGGTGGCGGACAATGGGCTGCGAAGGTGGCGCAGGAGGCGCTGGATACCATGACGTGTGCGGGGGAGGCGGAACGTGAAGATATCTGAGAGGCTTCGGAGTCGCGCTGAGACGTGCTGCTGGGACTGCTGCGAGCAGTGCATCGATGACGTTGAAGCGGCTGACAGGATTGATGAGCTAGAGGCGTGGTGCGAGAAGCTACAAGATCAGATTGATAGACTGTCCGCTGAGAATGAGCCGCTGCGACTAGACGTTGAGATACAAGAGGCCTTGCACGTCAGCGCATATCATGCCGGATTGAAAGCTGGCTGGAACTTCTGCGTCGATGACAATCATGCTGGATTTCAAAAGGCTATGGCAAGCACTGAGCATATTAAAGAGCTGCGTCGCATCCGGGATGCCCGCGCCGCACTGGGAGAGAAGGCGTGACCGATTGGCAAGAAGCCTATTACGATTTGGTCAACAAGGTTGAATGCGAATGTGTTCAACAGGGTGACTTAGTTCCCATCTGGCAGAGCTTTAAGAAAATGTCCGATGAGAACAGGAAATTACGCGAGGCATTGACCGAGATCGCAAGACTGCGAACCGATTTGAGCGGAGACTTTTCGCTTGGCTCTAAGCAATCTGAGATTGCGCGAGATGCATTGGGAGAGAAAGAATGACGGATCAGGAAATCATTAAGCGCGCGAATGCTGCGTTCAAGAAGCGCGACAAGCTGGCGGCAGAGATGAAGCAGGCTGACGCTGAGATTGCGGAGCTGGTCAAGCAATACAGTCTGGCGATGAAACTGTGGGGCTTCACGCCCACGATGCTGCGCCATGCTGTTCATGCACGCCTTGGGATTGCGGCATGACTGAAGAGCAGTTCGAGGTTCTGATTGGCTGGGCTGGCGGCAAGTCTGCATTGGCACGCGCCGCTGGCGTAACGCCCGGAGCTGTGACACACTGGCGCAAGCGTGGTTTCATTCCGGCTGACAGTGCGATTCGGATCGAGCGTGCGAGTGCTGGCCGGTTCAAGGCGGTGGACATGGTAAGTGAGGATAGCTGGTGATTCACAACCCGAACTGCGCGATCACAAGATGGGGTGACATCCGTTCATGGTGTGACTGCGGTTCCAGTAACGAGCGGGAGAAGGGTAATGGGCTGGGGAACCAGAGAGAATTTCCAGAGACAATCAAAGCTGCTGAGGGATCATGCGCCATACGCGCAGCAGAATCCCACACGGGATCTCGAGAAGCTGGTCGAGGGTTCAATGATGCTGGCGGCTGCCATCTGGCGGACGAAGAAGGTCTATCGTCCAATGACGCAGGCTGAGTTGGATGAGTTCGAGCGTTACGCTGCGGGTGCAGTGAAGGTTAACATCGTGAAGAAGGGTAAATGACATGGACGTTTTGACGGAAGACGCGCCAAGCATTGGTGTGGTGCAAGAAGCCATACGAAAGCTGACGAAAGACGAGCGCATCGCAAGCATGACGCTGGGCAAGGATGAAGCCCGGTTCTTGGTCGACGCATACTATCAGTTGCAGGATAACCGCATCCGTTCGGACGGGCAGGTGCGCTCGATGTCGAAGGATGGCGAGCCTCATGCTGTGCTGCAATGGCTGGCGGATATGAACCGCACGCTGGAAGAGAGTATCAAGTCTGCGCTGGATAGCTATTCAATGGCTACGCAGGTCGGTCAGTGGGCGCGCTCGCAGATTGGCATTGGTCCTGTGATTGCGGCAGGATTGCTGGCCCATCTGGACATCACTAAGGCCAACACGGCTGGTGCGTTCTGGTCATACGCTGGCATGGATCCGCGCAGCACGTGGGAGAAGGGACAGAAGCGCCCGTGGAATGCGCAGCTCAAGGTGCTGTGCTGGAAGCTGGGCGAGAGCTTTGTGAAGGTGAGCGGTAACGAGAAGGCATTCTATGGCCGCATCTACAAGGAGCGAAAGGCTCTCGAGATGGCGAAGAACGAGGCCGGTGAGTATGCAGCGCAGGCTGCGGCTAAGCTGGAGAAGTTTAAGATCGGCAAGGACACCGATGCCTACAAGGCATACAGTCAAGGCAAGCTACCACCTGCGCACATCCACGCGCGCGCCAAACGCTATGCTGTGAAGCTGTTCATGGCGCACCTGCATGAGGTCATGTATCTCGATCACTATGGCACGCAGCCACCGCTGCCTTATGCCATTGCGCATATGGATCACGCGCATAAGATCGAGGTGCCACGGAATTGAGCCATTGATGTTAACGGGAACATAATCCGTGAGCGAGCCATCGTCGTTGACAGAAACAAGAGGCTTGAGCGAGTCATCTTAGGAGACAGAAACATTACAGGCGAGCGAGCCATGAACAAGAACGGAAACATCTACCGGAAGCGAGCCACGATCAAGAACTGAACCATACAATGTGAGCGAGCCATTTGTAATGACAGAACCACCCCAAAGGAGCGAGCCAAAATTGGTAACAGTATCAGTGGATGCGAGCGAGCCAAAGTCCGTGACAGTATCAGGTATCGGAAGCGAGCCAGACAGTGTGACTGTATCATATGTAATGAGCGAGCCGCAGAATGGAACAGAAACAATCTGTGGGAGCGAGCCATGTTCGGGAACAGAACCATGCCTCAGAAGCGAGTCAGGACCACTGACAGAAACAAATTACGAGAGCGAGCCGCAGCAACGAAAAGAAACAAATTGCTCGAGCGAGCCATTTACTACGACAGAAGCATACCCAAAGAGCGCACAAACGAAAGGACATGACATGAAGAAGATCATTATCGCAGTCGTGTTGGCTGCCACTGCAACGCCGGCACTGGCGCAGGGCATGACGTATTTTCTGGTTCGTCAGTGGATCTCGCGCGGCAATCAGTTCTGCGAGTATCAGAACGGCACCGTCCTTAACATTGGTGTCGGCGTATGTCCCCTAAGCATTCGGGGCTGACGCTATTCGGGATCGCCATCGGGGTGCTGTCATTGGCGGCATACCTGATGGCACGCCGGGTCAATCACTGGGAGTTTGAAGAGGACTGGTGGATATGACTGACGATGACAAGGCGCTGGTGGAGCGGCTGCTTGATTTTTTGCACAGCGATGATGTGTTTGCAGTTGATTGGACGGATATTGCGGCTGCCGCTGAAAGCATCGAAGCCCTAAGCGCAGAGAACGAGCGGCTACGTGAGGCGATGGAAGGCGTTTCTGCTATATGGCGGAGGCACAAATACAGCGGAGACTTTGACTTGTGGCTTAATGCTCACATCCGCGCAGCCTTGGGAGAAACGAAATGAGCGACAACGTGGTCAAAGTAAACTTTGGCGGTGCGCCGTTCCCAAAGCTGACGGAAGTTTATGAAGCTATCTGGGAAGCAATCATGCAGTTTGAGGGTGAAGTCCCAACGCTGGGAGTGATCGGCGCTCTGCGATTGGTTGAACACGCGCTACTTACGGAGGTTCATGTAGATGACTGACAAACCCCCTTGGTATGGCGGGAACAAGATCCCCGACAGCTACCTCAAGAAATTCCTACCTTCGCAGGGTGATGAGGCGGACCCTGAGATGTCGTATGAACTACGCCTCTTCCTTCATGGTATGGGAGATGAGAGATGCAACAACACATTACAATCGCGCTGATCGTGATCCTGACGCTGGGCGGTATCGTCCTGCTCTATGTGAACGCCGGCCTGCGCAAGCAGCTCGAGGCATTGAACGACGAGTATCAAACGCTGGTTGATCGCGACCCCAAGACTGGGCGGTTCGTGAAGAGCATGCGCACCCTGAAGCGGGATTAATTTTTTTATCCCCCGTTGACATGGGGCGATTCGTCGCTCCATGATCAGCGCCCTGCTGTGACGGCAGTAGATGGAGAGAGGTGTTATGTATCCGATATATTTGACCCATGCTTTCTGCGAAGGTAGAAAGCTATGACCGGGAACCGTGGGAATGTCCAAGGCACGCCTAAACACCACGGAGTCTCGACAGGCGGCGTTACCTTTCCGCGCCCTCGACGACCCGTCACCTCCCGGTCCTACTCCATTCGAGATGTCAAGGACCGCTTGACGCCTGCGTATATCTATACGCTGTGTCAGGACTGGCTGCCCGATGGCAAGAAGCAAGGCTCATGGTGGGTGTGCAATACGCCTTGGCGCGACGACCACAATCCATCTCTCGGAGTATCATTAACGACTGGATATTGGCGCGACTTCGCGACCGGAGAGAAGGGGGACATGATTGATCTGTCGATGAAGATCTTCGGCGACACGTTCGCTGAGACAATCGATGGGTTCGCGGAGATGCTGGGGCTGAGAGATGCGTAAGGTTGATCTCAGCAAAGCTGTTGAACCCAAGGACATAACAAAGCCAGAGCCCGTCGTCACACCGATGCCGGAGCCTGTGCAAATACCGGAGGAATTACAACGACTTGGTCAGCCGTCCAGCATGTGGGTCTACCGCATGGCAGATGGCGGTGCGTTCGGTGCTGTCGCTCGGTGGGATCCGCCGGGCCATCGCAAGATCGTGCGCCCGATCATTTGGAACGGCAAGAAGTATGTCACGTCTGGCTTCGGCGACACGCGCCCGCTTTATAACAGCGAGCTGTTGGCTGCGTCGCCTTTGGCTACGGCACTCGTGGTCGAGGGAGAGAAGGCAGCCGTCGGTGCGCAGCGTTTCCTGCCCGAGGGTTGGATAATTACGACATGGCAGGGCGGCTCGAAGGCGTGGCAGAAGACTGACTGGAGCCTGATGGCTGGCCGGTCTGTTGTCATCTGGCCGGACAATGACGGCGCTGGCATCGAGGCCGCTGAGGATATCCGTGTCAGCCTGTCACGTGTAGGCGTGCGCACCAGCGTTGTGGCTGTGCCACCGTCCATGCCGGATGGCTGGGACTTGGGCGACGATCTGCCACCCAAGGTAACGCCTGACATAATTGCGCAGTTGCTCAAGCGTGCGCTGCGGGATGCCACGATTGTGGACGAGGAGAACGTCCCCGAGATTGAGCAAATGCCCGAGCCTGAGGAGGACTTAGACCTGTGGCCTGAGCGCCTCTATCGTCCAGTCGGATACGGCAAGCGCATCTTCTACCTGATGACAGCAGAGGGTGAGCTGGTCGAGGAGTGGCGTGGCTCGACGCTCATGTCTGAGCAGGGGCTGATGGAGATCGTCGGCGATCAAGAGATTTGGCAATATCATCAGCAGAATGCAGGCAAGAAGAAGGGCATCAACTGGACTGGCATTGGGGCCAGCATCATTAGTGAGTGCCGGCAGGCTGGGGTGTATGACCCGACGCTCATTCGTGGGCGTGGTGTGTGGATCGACCCGGATCGCAAGGGCAATGACCGTGTGGTGCTGAACAGCGGCGACCAGCTCATGTTCTCACGGGGCGGCGACGCACCCAAGCGCGTGCCTTACGTCCAGTTCAAGTCGCCTTGGATTTACGAGAAGGAACGTGACCTGATCCGTGAGGTATCGGGCAACGTCAACTTCACTGACCCTCTGACAGATACGGAAGGCTATGCCATCCGTGAGCTGTGCGACATGGTGCGCTGGGAGAACCCTGTCTATGGGCAACTGCTGGCTGGCTGGATCGCAACGGCTATCATCTGCGGCGCGCTACCTTGGCGCACCCACGCTTGGGTCACGGGCAACCAAGGCTCAGGTAAGACGACGGTCATCAACGAGATTGCTGGCGCTTGCATTGGGTCGGTCGGCATCTATCCAATGGGTGCCACGACTGAGGCTGGCATCCGGCAGGCAGTTGGCAACGACGCTTTGCCAGTGATCTTCGACGAGTCCGAAGGGCAGAAGGGTATGGAGGAGCGGCGTCAAGCTGTCATCCAGCTCATGCGTCAGGCATCATCGGAAGGTCGTGGTCGTATCATGAAGGGGACGGCAGGGCATAGCGCAGTTGCGTTTACCATGCGGTCATCGTTCTTGATGTCGTCAATTGGCGTGGGCCTGAAGGAAGCGGCTGACCTTACGCGCACAGTGGTGCTGACCATCAAACCGCTTGAGGCATACAGCTTTGGCGAACGCAAGCAGCTTGAGGAACAGTGGCAACGGTTCCTTTCGCTCGCTCACGGCATGCGTAAGGACACACCGCAACGGCTTCTGTCTCGTCAGATGCGGAACATCTTCACGTTGAAGTCCAACATCGAGGTCTTCAAGGAAGTCATCGCATCCACGCTGGGCAACCGCCGTCTTGGCGACCAGCTCGGCACGCTGTTGGCTGGGTCATACTCGCTGATCTCAACGCGCAAAGTCACGCGCCCGCTCGCTGAGAAGTATCTGGACAACTATGACTGGTCTGAGTTCACGCAAGTGAAGGCAGCGCGAGAAGACATGGCATTGCTGGAACACATTTGCGGCAAGCTGATCAGAGCAGAAACCCGGAATGGCACGCAGGACCGGGCGATAGGTGAGCTTATCTATGGTATCATCTATCCGCACACGGATGATACGCTGAACCCTGTCCTCGCAGAGCAGACGCTGTCGCGTTACGGTCTGCGCATGGAGCAAGACAAGAGCGGCATATGGGTGGGGACTGGGATTCCAGCTCTCCAACAACTCATGCGCAGCTCAGACTACTCGGAAGGGTGGGATAAAGTTCTCGGTCGCCTGCCAAATTCCAAGCGCAGCAGCGGGCCGATGCGCTTTCGTGGGCAGAACAGCCGGGCTATCTTTGTCCCTATGACGGAGTGGCCTTTGGGGAACGAGAATGTCTAAGAAGAAACCGGCTGCTGTCGCAGCTCACCGCTACGCGATTGCTCAGCTCATGGCCTCAAGGTGGGACGATGAGTATCTCCAGTCCCGCACAAGCGAGGATGTCATGAAGGCGTATGGCCTGACGATTGATCAGGCTATCCGCTTGCTCGATGGTGAGAAGCTGAGGCGGAGCAAGAAATGAAACTGCGCGATTATCAAGAGCGCGCCATCAATGAGGTCAGGGATAGCTTTCGGATGGGCAACCGGCGCGTGCTGCTGGTCAGCCCAACCGGATCGGGCAAGACGCTCATGTTCAGTTGGATATCGGCTGGCATGGCGCGCAACGAGAAGCGCATCACGATCATTGCGCACAGGCGTGAGCTGCTGAAGCAGATCAGCAAGGCGCTGAAGGCTGTGAACGTGCGGCATTCCATCCTTGCCGGCGGCACGATTGGCATCCCGCGCACCAATGTGGTGGTCGCATCCGTCTTCACGTTAGCCAAGCGGCTGGCAAAGTATCCGGCCCCCGACCTGATCATCGGCGACGAGGCGCACCACTTCACGCCTGACTCCACATGGGGCAAGGTTGTGCAGGCGTTCCCAGATGCCCGCGTATTGGGCGTTACAGCCACGCCTGAGCGCCTCGATGGCAAGGGGCTTGGTCTTCTATTCGACGACATGGTCATGGGCCCTACGGTCGCTGAGCTGACCGAGCAGGGGTTCCTTTCCCCGGCTGAGGTCTATGCCCCGAGCAAACCGGACCTGACCAAGGCGCGCACTCGCATGGGTGACTACGTCACAGCCGACCTTGAGGAGACGATGGACAAGCCGTCCATCACAGGGAGTGCCGTTGCCCACTACCGCAAGCTGGCTGATGGCAAGCGGGCCATCGCCTTCTGCGTCAGTATCAAGCACGCCAAGGATGTGGCCGCTGACTTCATAGCCGCAGGCTATCGCGCCTCGCATATCGACGGGGGCATGGACGAGAAGGAACGTGACGGTGTGCTGGCTAAGTTCGAGACGGGAGAGATACAGATCCTGACGAGCTGCGATCTGGTGAGCGAGGGCTTTGACTTGCCGGCAGTGGAGGTCGCCATCATGCTGCGCCCGACCAAGTCCCTGTCGCTGTATCTCCAGCAAGCAGGACGTGCCATCCGTATCAGCCCGGGCAAGGAGAAGACTGTCATCCTTGACCATGCCGGCAACACCAAGATGCACGGCTTCATCGACGAGCCACGAGACTGGGTACTGACCAGTGAGAACGCACGCAAGAAGAGGACCGACAGCGAGACGCCGCCTGCCGTGCGCAGTTGCCCTGCCTGCTTTGCCATGCACAGGCCGATGCCGGTGTGTCCGAAGTGCGGTCATATCTATCAGGCCAAGGGCCGGAAGGTGGAGCAGAGGGATGGTGAGCTGGTTCAGATATCCCGGGCGGACGATGCACGCATGGCAGCTAAAGAGGTTGACCTGTCGCGTCGCTTCAATACGCTACGGAATGTTGGGAAAAGCAGGGGGTACCAATACCCTGACAAGTGGGCGTTCAATGTGATCTGTGGTCAGGAGTCAGCCCGGTTGGCAAAGATCAGGTCAGCACATGGGGGTGTCACGACGAATGGTCTGACAGTGGAAGAGAGGTCAAGGATATGGAACGCGACGATTGGGAAGATGCAGAAGAGTTCGTAGAGGTCACGGTCCCTACTGAGCTGGTGAAGCGCGTGGTCGAGGCGATCAGCAATGTGATGATCGAGTGGGAGGATGAGCAGCGCGCCATCGGCGTGGAGTTCAACGCCCTCATCGGGACCAGCGCAGTCCATATGGCGATGCAATTCATTGACAGGTGCATGGAGCGCCTGCCTAACGAGACGATGCAATGAGTGAGAAGAAGCTGAAGATTGCGGTGTACGCTATCTCCAAGAATGAGGAGAAGCATGTCGCTCGCTTCTGCGAGGCAGCCAAAGAAGCTGATCTAATCGTTATCTCTGACACGGGCAGCACGGACGCTACGGTTGAGCTGGCTAAAAAGCATGGCGCGATTGTCCACAACATACTCGTAACGCCTTGGCGGTTCGACGTTGCCCGCAACACAGCCCTGTCACTGGTGCCGGGGGACGTGGATGTCTGCGTGTCTATGGACTTGGATGAAATCCTGCAGCCGGGCTGGCGCGATGTGATTGAGAAGGCATGGAAGGAAGGCACGACCCGTATCAATTATAATTTTGATAACGGCGACGGCTACGTATTCACGCAGAACAAAATTCATGCGCGCTCGGGATATGTATGGCGTTGGATATGCCACGAGTGGCCGATAGCTGACCGCATCGATGAGGTCTGCGAGACGGTTGACTTCGTCATGGCAAAGCACAAGCCGGACATCAGCAAGTGCCGCAAGCAGTATCTGGATTTGATATATGCGTGTGCAATCGAGGAACCAGAGAGCGCCCGGCATGCCATGTATTACGCACGCGAGCTTTATCAGCAGGGCTATTACGAACAGGCCATCTCTGAGTTTACACGCCTGCTTTCCTTGAAAGAATCAACTATCCCTTCAGATAGGGGATATGCTTATCGAATGCTGTCGCGCTCATCCCATCATCTCGGGAGACACGAAGACGCTCTGACCTATGCACGCAAGTCCACGCTCGAAGATCCCAACACCAGAGAGTCTTGGTGCGCCTTGGCTTGGGAGTGTGATGTCCAAGAGCTTTGGGGTGAGTGTCTCAGTGCGGCCATGACTGCGCTCAGCATTAAGGATCGCGTCAATGTCCATCATCATGAGAACGAGGCATGGACCTACGTCCCTCATGAGCTGGCAGCAAAAGCATTTGAGGGGCTGGGCATGACCGACCTAGCGAAAGAGCATGCCGACATAGCTAAGTCATTGAAAGAAAAGGAATAGCATCATGAGTGAGGCCGTTCTTCAGCAGCAGATCCGCTTGGCTCTGGGCCAGAGGGACGACATCATGATGTTCCGCATCAACGTCGGCGTGTTCAGGCCGGTGAGTGGTAACTCTGGCGTCGTGCGGTCAGCCCCTGAGGGTACGCCTGACCTGCTCGGGGTCATCAAGCCGGGCCGTGCATTCGCCATCGAGGTGAAGGCACCCAAGGGAAAGCAGCGCACGGCGCAGGTTGCGTGGCAGCACGCATGGGAAAAGCGCGGCGGGATCTACATTCTCGCCTACTCCCTTGAAGATGTTTACCGGGGGCTTGACATTACCCCTTAAACGTATACATTGAGACTACATAACAAAGACCGGAGGTATATTTCTATGGCTATTATTCCCGTGCGTGATGAGGCGCACTGGCACGAGCTGCGTGCCAAGCACATCGGCGGAAGCGACGTTGCTGCATTGTTCGGGCTGTCCCCGTTCACCACACGCTGGCAGCTTTGGATGGAGAAGGCAGGCAAGATTGCGCCTGAAGATCTGTCCGATAACAAGGCGGTCCAAGCTGGTAAGTTCCTCGAGGCAGGCATTGCCAACTGGGCAGCGCACCGCTGGGGCATGGATATCTCGAAGGTCAACGAATACTTCACCGTTGATGACTGCCCGGGGATGGGCGCGTCCTTCGATTACATCACGGCAGACAGCGCTCCGATGGAGATCAAGTGGTCCGCTCGTGGGCATGGCTGGGAATACACAGGGGAGGAGATCACCCAAGCCCCTGAGAATTACTTGCTTCAGGTCCAGCACCAGCTCGCCTGCACGTCTGCTGACCACGCATGGCTGGTTGCTCTGATCGATCACGAGCCGCGCCGCATGAAGGTGCCGCGCAATGACAACATCATCGACGCTATCAAGGCTGAGATCACTGCGTTCTGGGACAGCATCGCCAAGGGTGAAGAGCCTGAGGTAGACTTCGAGAAGGACGTGGATGCCCTGACCAAGCTGATGGGTACACTGCCCAAGAGCGAGGTTGTACTAGACGACGACAGCGCAGAGCTGTTCGATCTGTTCAAGCAAGCCAAGGATAAAGCCAAAGAGGCTGAGGGTATGGCTGACAATCTCAAGGGTCAGATACTCACCCGCGCCCGGGCCAAGCTGGAGCTGATGAACACATCTCAGGACAAGGCTGTCGTCAAATGCGGTGAGCATAAGATGTCGATCAGCGTGGTCGCAGATAACCCCGGGACAGTTATCACGCAGGACATGGTCGGCACCGTGACCGGCAAGCGCAAAGGTTATGTCAACGTAAGGATTAGCTAATGAGAGACTGGGTAATGATCCGCCTGAACAAGGAACTCGTGGAGAAGATGCGAGAGACTGCCGGCAGGCATCCACTGAAACCAACGCTGCGAGCGTCTGTCGAGCGCGCCATTGAGCTGATGATCGAAGACCTCGAAGAGGAGATTAAGAATGCAAACAGGTAACGCAGTGGCTCCCATCAAACCGATGGACCGCTTCAAGCAGGAGCTGAGCGCGCGTGAGGATCACCTCCGCAAGCTGCTCCCGAAGACCATGACTGTCGATAAGTTCCAAGCCATCGTCGTGGCGGCTGTGGCTGACAACATCGATCTGCTCGACTGTGACCGTGGCTCCCTGCTCAAGGCTTGCCTGAGCGCCGCTGAGCTGGGCCTGTCGCTCAACAAGAACATGGCTGAGGCAGACATCCTCAAGGTGTGGAACGGCAAGACCAAGCGTAACGAGGCGCAGTTCCGTCCCCGTTACAAGGGCCTGATGAAGCTGGCCCTACAAGGCGGTGACGTGCTGAAGATTGAGAGCCGTCTGGTCTATGCCAACGACACGTTCGAGGTCGAAGAAGGCATCGATCCCCGCATCATCCACAAGCATGGCCTGTCCAATCGTGGCGAGATGGTCGGAGCTTACTGCGTATGGAAGCTGAAGAACGGCGAGACGCAGTTCGAGATCATGAACAAGGAAGAGATCCTTGCCATCCGTGATCGCTCCTCTGCCAAGACCAAGGACGGTAACGTCGTCGGCCCTTGGAAGACGGACGAAGCTGAGATGTGGCGCAAGACTGTGGTCCGTCGGGCCAGCAAGTACATGCCGCTCTCGACTGAGGCACAGCGCGCAGTCATGGCTGACAACGAAGCTGACGGCATCGTGGACGACGACTTTGCTGGGCCGGTCGATGACATCACAGACATCGCGCCTGAGCCTGACACAGCCCCCGCTGTGCGTCAGATCACCACGCTCGAGCAGAAGGTGGCGCGCAAGCCAGCGCCTGCACCAGAGCCTGAGCCAGAAGAGGATGAGATGGATATCCTTCACCCGGTCGAGGACGATGACGGCGTCACCGATTGGGAGTCGTGGGCCTTCGCAGCATTCGAGCTTGTCTCGGACATGAACCCACAAGATCGGCAGCGTTGGAAAGAACTGCACGCCAACCAGTTAGCAGAGGCTGAGTTGCTTGCGTCGCGCGCTGTCGGTCCACTTATGAAACTGTTTAACTAAGGAGAAAGCCAATGGCTAAGAAGTACGATCTCGTGGTCAAGGTCGGTGAATACACCGACGGTCAGGGCCAAACCAAGGGCCGGTTCAAGAACGTCGGCGTCATGATGGAGGGACAGAATGGCCCGTACATCCTGCTTGACCGCACGTTCAATCCGGCTGGTGTCGGTGGGAATGATGGCCGTGAGAGCATCATCGTGTCCCTGTATGAGCCGAAGCAGGATGGCAATCAGCCAAGCCCTGCACAGCAGGCGCACTCAACTGCAAAGGCTAACGCTTACCAGCCGCAGCCTCGTGCGCTTGACGACGAGGTACCTTTTTGAGGAGGGGTGGGCGCGGCTAACTACCGCGCCCTTTCTTCCGCTCGATTGTACGACTGATTAAATCTCTTCATCGCATCGATCTTCTGCTGGTTCAGCATGTCGATTTTCTTGTCGCGATACTCGGAATCCGAACGCGACTGCCATTCCCTCAGCTCTTTATTGATGTTCTTGATACGGCTCTCAGCTCTCTTTTTCGCACTAATGACTGAACCACTGGTCTCAACCGGGTTGCTCTTCAATAGCTTTTGTCGCTCAGCCCCAGACGAATTTTTTAACTGCTTTTCAATTGGCCCCATCTTTGTGATGCGGTCATAGTAATCTCCAAGGTCAGTATTCTCGCTGACTTCTCCGTATATTTTATTTATAAACGGGATGTCGCTTGGCGACATCTTAGCCACGTCACCTGTGGCGACACCTTTGGCAGCACTCAATACCTCAACTCCAAAGCGGCCAGCTCCTCCAGTGTATTGGCCAAGTAAATACGGGATCGCCTCAGCGGGGAAGTCACCCCAGCCTGCCTTAGCCCCCTGACCCCCAGTAATCTCGTTGACGAACTTGGCTGCTTCCTTGAATCCCTCAGCAGTCTTGTAGCGCGGGATGTTGGACAATGCCTCACCCTCACGGAACGGCTCATTATAAATTGTGCTGCCGAAATAGTTCTCGTTAAGGATGAGATCCGTAAACGGCTTTACCACTGTGGGGGCAAATGAATTGAAGAAGCCGCCCGGGCTATTGAAGTTCACGCTGATTGGCGAGAAGTTATTCATGATAGAGGATAGCGTCTTCAGACCCAGCTCAGGAGCCGTGGCATTGTCTGTTGCAAAATCAGCTGCGTTCGTGCCGAAGTTATAGAAGACAGAGATACCATAAGGCAGTGGGATCTTCGTGTACGTCTCACCACCTGACCAAGGATGCGGGATGATAATGTTCCGCTGCTTCTCATAGTCTGGGATCTTATCGTAGAAAGACTTCCCGTCCTCGTCATCGTCAGACATCGCACGCCCAAGAACAGACTGCATAGCGCCCATGCCCATCAGAGTTATGGCCAACTTCTGCGCGCGGGTCAGTCCGCCATCAGCCTTGCGGCCACTGATCGAGCGCCACAAGCGGGTGTTGCCCTGAATGGCTGCGTTGACAAACGCATATAGCGTACTTGCCACGCTTCCCAGCTCGCCCTTCTTGTTGAAGTCAACCGTAACTTCGCGGGCCATATTGGCCGCTTCGTCGCGGGTAAGCCCAGCATCAAGCGCATTCTTGTAGACCGAGAAGCGGGTGATGTTTTCAAAGACAGAGTTGAAATCCTGCAGAGCTTGGAGAACCTTCTCCGTTCCTTCTTTGGTTTCATACCAAGCCTTCTTCGCGCCAGTCGCAGAAGCCTTGTCCAGCTCCTCTTGGATCTGCTCGATCTTCTGCTGGATTGGTTCATTCACAATCCACCCAGTGAATGCGCCATCTTCCTTGGCCTGCTGGAACAGGTCAAACATCTGACGTTCTTCCTCGGTGGTTGCCTCCTTGTTGAAAGTGATCTTTGCAATCTTCTTAAAATTGCTTGGGCTTGTCATGTCACGAAGGACGCCGCCGGCAATCTCTTTGCCAGCCAGACGGCCATCGACACGGTCTTGCTCGGCCAAGATATTAAAAATGGCAGACTGCATGTCGCGGGTATAGTTAACACCAGCGAACACCGGATTGTACGTCGTGAACAAACGCGCCATCGTGCGCGTGGCGGGAGCAATCTTCACATCATTCAAGAACTCGACCAACGCCTGCGTAGATTTGGCGCTACCGTTGGTCAGCGCGCGCATCAGAAGCGGGTCATTGATACGGATGTAGTAAGGCTTGCCCTCGCGCTTCACCAAGAAATACTTCTCGGGCCGCATCTGCATGGGAACAGCCTGACGACGCAGTACGCCCGTGTTCGGGTCTGGCACCATTTCAGTGTCAGGGTTCTCTTTCGTGAACACTTCCCAAGCGTTTGATGGGTTGGCCATCACCAGATCAAGGAACTTGTTCGCGGCAACGTTCTTCTCGCCACGAATGGCCGCAGCCTTGGCGTCATAGATCGTATAGGCAAGCGGGCTGAGGGGGAGGTTGCCCTCACCGCGTCCCTTCGCCTTCATGGATTCCTTGGCTCGCGCACGGAAACCAGCCGGGTTGAAGTCATAATGAGGGATGTCTTCATCTGACACAGCCATATCACCACCAGCAGCGATGCCCTTGAGAGGTACATAATAAGGCTGCGTCTGCTCCCACACGTCAGCTTGCTGTCGGGTGATTAGGCCGTCGCGCACCATTCCCTCACGGGTTGCTTTGGCCATTGTCAAAACGTCGCCAGCAACTTCTTCAAGCTGATCGAGGATGCCATCTTCCTCAGCCTGACGCATGACCTCTTCCGCTTCAACGGTACTCATCCCAGCGCCGCCGTCTGGCATCTCAGGATTGATGCGAGCTATCATCTCATTACGCGCAGGTGCAGACTTGGCCACGAGATACTCGTCAATGCGCTCTTGAGAGAGGCCGTAATCTGCAACCTTCTTCACGATTGGCTTCATGAAATCGCGGTCGATCTCATCGAGGCGCTCCGTCGCCCTGCCAAAATAACGAGCAAACGCATCACGTGCGCTCTCCGTTCGCGGAAGAGGCGCGCCTCGTTCGGCTGCAATCTTGCCCTCGAAGTCAGTCAGGCGCTGCATGTCGTCAGACAACAGGCGACCAGCTTTCTGCTTGAATGTCTCGCGCCCAATGTCGAACTTGATCGGCGCTGCAGGTGGCACCTCAGCGGGAACTTCGCGCTCTGGTGTATATCCAGCGGGCGGAGCTTCGATGTCAGCAGTTTCCTGAGTAGCTGTCGGGAATGGGCGCGTGCTTACAGGAGGCGACTCTTCCTCGCCAATCGGAGCGGCTGCGACAGTCGGCTCTTCCACTGCTTCTGTTTCACGTGGAACAATTTGGCCGTTTTCAAATACAGTCTGCTCGCCATTGATGTCGATGACTGTCCGGCTCTGAGGATCTGCGCTCAATGCACCAGAAATCATTTCAGGACGGAAAGGCTCGTCATAAACATTCTGCTCGCCATCAACATCAACGATTGTCCGGTATTGTCCAGTCGTTGTGTCTTCCTCAGACCTCACATTAATGCGACGCTCGGGCTTCGCCTCAGGCTGAACGCCCATAGGCTCGTTTAATATACGTCCGGCGATCTCACCGCTGCCACGCAAACCAGCGCCAACAGTGCCGCCAAGAATAGCGCTCTCAAGCGCGCCCTCTGAAACCTCTTGCTCAGGATTATAGGTCAGCTTCTCAACAATGTTCTGCGCGGCCTGAGCGGCAGCTTCCTGCCCGCCTTCTTCAACTGCAGAGCGAGCCACGCGCTGTAGCACGCGACCCGGGCGCGCCGCCACGAGGCCCGGGATGGGAGCCATTTCAGAAAGTCCAACTGCCGCACCGCCAGCCTGCGCCAAGGCGCGGTCAAGGGCGCTGACCTCCTGACCAGTGCGAGCTTCCTGCGCTTCAATCTCACGACGTTGCTGAGCCGCGCCCATGCCTGCGCCAAGAGCAGCCTGAAGCGGGATGCGCGCGCGACCAGCAGCTTGCGCCAGTACCAACGGGATGGTGCTACCAACAGCCTCACCAAACTGGGTCGGGCGCACGAGAGAAGGATCAAACTGCGCCAGCTCATTAGGCGTAAGGCCCAAGCCGCTGATGACAGATTCACCAACGTCAGACACAGCGCGCGCCGCGCGCTCGCCGGGACGCCCGAAGATGCCAAGCACGCCGCCGACATCCCCTACGCCTCGAACAGCTGCTCGGGCTGGCGCCTTAGCAACTTCTAGTATGGCTTCCCCAGTCGTCAGCTCACGCGGGGCCTGACCTGTGCGCTGAATATATGCCGCACGGTTTTGAAGCGCTGCAATCTCAGCGGCTGTCTGCTCCTCGAGGCGCGCCAGAGACTCCTGCCGTCCCGACTTGGAGCCGAGGAAGTTAAGAACGCTCTCGACAGCACCAGCAACACCAGTTGGCTCTTTGCTTAGCAGCGCACGGTTGCGCTCGAGACGCTCACGGCGGCGCTTGATCTCTTCGTCAATGTCAGAGGTTGCAGGAGCGCTGGCCATCTTTGCCTGATAGCGGGCCAGAAGCTGCTCTTTCGTTGTTCCCTCAGGAACCCCGCGAATGATAGTGCCATCTGGCATCCGAACGTCCATGCGGAGTCCTTATTACAAATCTTCAAAGTTTACTGTTTTTTGTTTACCCTTATACGGGCTCTTTCGGCCAGCCATGTCGCGCCAATAACGATACTCTTGACGGATTGCATTGTAGCTATCCCATTCAGGACCCGACTGCTCAGTCGTCAAACCGCGACCGCTTGGGGTGTTCTCTTTCCAAGTGGCGAAAGCCTTGGCCGCTTTAATGCGTAGGTCACTAGCCTTCTTTTGAGCATCCTTCTGTGCTTTAAAAGTGGATGTCGGGGTTGGAGATCCATCGCCGCCACCTTGGCCACGTGCCAAAGCAGCTTTCCCCATGTCGCGGCGATAAGCAATCTCAGACTCAGCCAGCGGCCCTGCATACCGCGCATCTGTCTGAGCCTTTTGCGCATTTGCGACAGCTAGATCAATGGCAGCCTGCTGCGTACCCTGACCAATGATCTCTTCTCTGGTCAACTTGGACATACGCAACGTGCGCTCGTCCACATCATCACCACGGCGGATGGCGTCACGTGCAGCTTGACGCGCCTTCTCAAGGGCATCGATACGCTGCAAAGCAATCTGGTCAAACTCTTTACCGAGGCGAGCCTTACGCTCAGCGGCTGCTGCGCGCGCCGTATCATAGGTCTCAAGCCCGACATTCAAGCCTTGACCAAGGGAAGCCAAGAAGTTTGCCCCCTTCTGAGGGTTCATCAAAGCCAGACCGCCAGCCGTCAATGCGTCCCAAGGGGAGCGCGCTTTGTCAGCAGCAAGGCGAGCGCGCTCTTCCTCAATGCTCTTCTCTTGGCGGGACAGAATCTTAGCAACTTCAGGATCAATCTGAGCCGCTTCCACAGCATCAGCTTCAGCAGCAAGAGTCTGCGCTTTGCGTTGAGCTAGATCGATACGGAGCTTAGCCTCAGCCGGGAGATCCTGACCTGTTGACTTGATCTCTTCAGCGACTTGATTGAGCAGCTCAAGTTCACGAAGCGCTTGCTGGGCTGCAATCCGCTCAGGTAAAATGGCAGGCTTCTTTTCGCCCTCAGGAGCCGGAGGAGCCGGAGGAGCCGGAGGAGCCGCCGCACGCGCGCGCTCGACTGGGCCACCAACAGCGGGCTGTGGTAACTGCGCCGCCTCTGGACGCGGGGCCATGACAGGAACGCCCGGCTTCATCGGCGCAGGAGATGCGGGTGTTACAGGCTTAGGCTCAGCCGCTTCCAACGCTGCCCTGATAGCACCCTGAGGTCTTACCGCAGCAATAGGACTGCCCGGAATCTGAGCAGGATCGAGCTGCATAATCTTCAATACAGCCTGATCCCGATTTGCACCAAGACGACGCAAGTCTGGATTCAGATCTAAAAGTTTCTCAGCCTGCTCTCGGGTCATCGGCATTTTGTTAGTCCTTCAGCCAACCAAGGCCACGTGTCGCGCGTGCAGCGCCGCCTTCTTTCAAACCAAGCCATCCGCCCCTTCCGAATGCGCCAGTCCTACCAAGAATGCCGACACCAGTTGCGAGAGTGCCGAGAACCTGTGAAGTTTTAGATTGGCCCGGGGCTGTTTCGACTCGAGTACCCGCCCCCTGAGCTGACGGCGAACCCCCGATAGCAGCGAGTTGCTGGGCCTGATACAGAGGGTAGTCACGCTGCCGCTCGAAATCCTCGTATGCCAGATCCGCAGAGCGCTGAGCCAGATCCTGCCGCTCGCGGCCAATCTCTTCAAGTCCAGACAGTTCCCTCGCGCGCTGTGTTTGAACTTGCGTTCCAAGCTCAGCAAAGCGTGGAGCTGCTTCCAGCAGTCGGTTTGCCTCAGCGCCATAGAGATCAGTGGCTGCCTTATACCCCTCAGACAAGGCACCGACTTGTTTCTCGAGAGCAGCAGCCTGTGCATCGCGGATGGCGCGCTGTGTAAAGTCGAAGCTACGCTTGCCGCCGAATGTGCCGCCACCAACAAAGGTGCGGTTCAACTCAGGAAGGATATTCTCGCGCAAATTGCGACCAGCCATAGCGCCAATACCGGACACTACGTTCTGGAGATACGGATTCATGTAACGCTGAGCGACGCCCGGCGCAGTGAAAGAAGAAGTGCCAGCCCCTAGAGCTTCAGATGAAGCGCCAATGTAGGGCTCGTACTCACCCATGGTTTCTTTGTATCTAGAGAACGCTTGCTCTTGCTCAGGCTGGAAACCAGCGATGCGAGCAATCGGGACTTCCTTGCCGGAAGCGTCCTTAGTTACGTACTTCTGATACGGCTCAGACGTAGCAGCATAGGCTTTGCTCAGCACGTTCTGGGCGTACTGAGTATACCATTCTGGGAGGATGGTCTGGGTGGTTGTCTGTTGAACGGCCATTAAACTTTACCTCCCACCGCTTTAAGCATTTGATCAATACCCTTCTGCGGCTTTGCGATCTTCTTCACGTCCTTCCGACCTGCCTGTTTGCGCACCATTTGACGCATCTTGTCAAGTCGCCTTACGCCTTCGTCCGTTGAGCCGTCGCCAAGATCGGCAACATCCTGCGCACTCCAGACATACTCACCATCAGAAAGCCACGCTGGGATCTTGTCTTCCTGCCCACTGCCAATTCCTTTGACTTGGCCCGGACCCTGATGACCACCACCTTTGCGGTATTCCAAAAGGTGCTTTACCATATCATCATTCATTTCGCCACCGTCTGCGTAGCCAATATATCCGCCCTCGGCTTTCGACTGCATGATGGCACCACCAAACGGCTCAGCATAGGCGCGAGCTTCACGCTGCGCCTCAGCTAAAGTCATAGCACCAGACTCAACTTGCTTGGCTAGTTCCTGCTGGTAGTTGTTAAACGCAGCACTTCTCTGGTTATATGTGGCAGTTGCATTCTGCTGCATGGTGCTGAACTCTTCCGGGTCGTACTCGTAAATATTTGCGCCCGGTGTCCATGTAACAGACGTAGGCGTTGACTGCTGCTCAGGCTGCCTCGTGCTATATGGTTTGAAAAATTCAAACTCAGCAGTCTGATTGCCAGCTCCAGCCTGTCCATATGTGAATGGATTGAAGCTACCGATACCACGCTCGCGATTAAGCGGGCTCCAATTAACAGCGCTCCTGTCAGGTGTAATCGTTCCTACATCCTCTCCCCTGCCAACAATCCGATTGACAAGGTTTGGCACTGCAAGACCAAGCATTACCCAATCCTTAGTACCCCACGTTGGGGGGCGCGTAGGCTCATAAGTTGGATACGTCGGCACCTGAGTCGTCGGACTAGTTGTTGGCGCTGTCGTAGGACGTGCAGTAACTGTAATCGTCGG
>VFQS010000705.1_pt1 | contig 35029 bp, 22 predicted proteins | sample 3512361 | NCBI WGS metagenome assembly VFQS01 (sample SAMN10412375, study PRJNA504923) | tailings metagenome | isolation source: Relicate 1 Philex TSF3 active mining | place: Philippines
GTGTAGGTGTAGGTCAAGCAACGTTAACACGTTTCTACAGTTTACACACATTTGTATTGCCTCTATTGACAGCCGTGTTTATGCTAGGTCACTTCCTAATGATTCGTAAACAAGGTATTTCTGGCCCACTTTCAACAATTTTTCGTGATCTGTTTGCAAAAATAGAAATTGCGTACTTTTACCAAAGGTAAGCCGTTTGCACGGCTTACCTTTGGTAGCGCGCACACCTGGCGTCACTGACCGTTTTTGCAAAAGGTCAGTCTGTCGCAGCCAAGTGAGATCACATCTTCACCCCATAGGAGTGTCAGCCTCTCACCTTCGGTGCCACCAGCGAAGCTATATTTACAAAGTGGATTTACAATACTACCTTCGGATTCACACTCTTGCTTCTAAAATTTAATCATGTTAGAATAAGAGAAGAACATAAGGCGGGCGTAGCCAAGTGGTAAGGCAGAGGATTGTGACTCCTCCATTCGCGGGTTCGAACCCCGTCGTTCGCCTCACCGAATGTCCCATCGTAGGCCACCCCGAAACAAATGCACACAGTTAAAAAGGCATTCCTACTTAAAAACCGCGTTCTCAAAAAAAGCAAACAGCCGGGGTAGCTCAGTGGTAGAGCAGAGGATTGAAAATCCTTGTGTCACCAGTTCAATCCTGGTTCCTGGCAAAATTGTAATTCTCAATCGTGTGTTATACCATAAGTGCTCACTTAATGGTTCCCAAAACAACAACTTTTTTGTTCCCTTGTCCTATGTCTCATGTGGTAAAGATCTACAATACGTGCATTGGATGCACACAGTGTGTACGTGCTTGTCCTTTGGACGTGCTGGAAATGGTGCCGTGGGATGGCTGCAAAGCTCTGCAAATGGCGGCGGCTCCACGTACCGAAGATTGCGTTGGTTGTAAACGTTGTGAAACGGCTTGTCCAACTGATTTCTTGAGCGTACGTGTGTACTTAGGTTCTGAAAGTACACGCAGCATGGGTCTAGCTTACTAATTTGGACTTTGTGGCATCCTGCCAGCATAGCTGCCAGAAGCCGCTTTGCTAACTTACGACGTAAGTCTCCGCTGCAACAAAGGACAGATCCATGGGTCCATTCCCTTATACTTATTATTTCCCCATTCTTATGCTAACCATTACCAGCTATATTGTATTACTGTTGGGTGCTTTAGGTGTTACACTTGGCATTTATCTAGCTTTAACGAAAGTTGTTAAACTAATTTAAACAGCTGCACTTACCCTGTTCCCTCGCGAGTCCGTTAAGACCGTCCGATGCCCACACACTCCGCTCAGCGGAGTGTGTGGGCATCGTGCACAATTTTCTCTCATAATGTGGCAGTTTTACTGCCACATGGTGCGTCAATTTAAGACTGTCTTTGTATCTTTGGATCACACATATTGTCAAGCACTCGTTTGGACTTACAAGGGGAGCCATGTGCCATGTGAGCAAAGCGTTCATTTAGTTTCTTTGAAATAACATAACCAGCACACCTTCACCCCACGTAGGGGAGATGTGAATCAGCGCAAAAATTTCCAATGTAGTAGGTTTGCGAAAAATAAATCTCGCAAGTCTCTCATCCAATAGCGTATCGAACCCTTTCTAGGGTGAAATAAACAAACAGAACAATCCGCACTTCCATCTTGGAAGTGATAAACCCCACTCAAAGCTAAGCGGTTAGGGATGTGTGCATGTGGATTTGACAATAATGTAGACATTTTGTTCCACTTGTACAAATTGTTGCACACCCCTCTTCTCACACCTATGGTGTGCGTTTTTGCAACACCGATCTCCCCTCTGTTTTGCTCACCTTCGGTGCCAAAACCAAACGGGGTGAAGATGTGATCTCACTTGGCTGCGGCACACTGACCTTTTGCAAAAACGGTCAGTGTGTGCGTGCGTAGTTGAGTAAGAGATGTGATACGCCAGTACACAGTTTTAAAATTGTGCCGTAGATCAGGCGGTGTCCTGTCCATTTTGTTATAGCATGATTCCATTTATGTCTCTAATGACTGCCGTCAAAGACTATATGCAAATCGTTCATACGGTTGTCGAAACGCAGTCGAATTCTCCACTCAATTTATATTGGGATGGCGGTGCTATCCTAACTTATGTTATTTTATCGCTGAAAAAGATTGTAGAGAATCTGTTAACATTCCACTGGTTAAGTGAATTAGCTGGATTACCTCAAATGGTGCCAGAAATTACTGATTCGTTAGTGTCGGGAGTTTCGGTTTTCTCGTCTTCTTTGGGTGTGTTAGATTCTCCTCTGTTACAATCCTCGAATGCCGTCTCCATGGGATTTGAAAAATTGCTGATTGGCGTTTTAAACAGTGTATTTTTATGTCTTCCAAGTTCCATTTCTCATGTGATTATTTTTCGACGATTTGTAATCCAAGGTATTCCAAGTGGTCGCGCAGCCGCTTATGGTACAATCGTTGGTAATTTAACTTGGATTGCTTGTGTGATTTTCGGTTGTCGCTTTATTATTATTCCATGGCTTTCTCTGGATTGGTTACGATATTTATTAGCATTTAGCTTGGTATTAAAATATTGCTGGGATAGTTATAGTGAATCGGGTGCTAAACGTCCTGTGTTACCTTTGTATTTTGCCATGAATTTTTTACTTTCTTGGACAGAACAGGTAACCGTTTATCCATTTTTAAGTTCGTTAGGTTTTAATGCTGGTGCAACTCCTTTAGAAGGATTTGCAGTTGGAAGTTTAAGTTCTTTTATGTTTGTAAATACAGCATACCTAATCGGACTTTTGTTGGGCAGTGTCGGTTTACTTCAAGCGGTTGAATGGTTTTGGTACAATCCGTTTTTCAGTTTATATAATTGGATGCGAGATAAGTATACGCCACCTATTATGCCGCAATATACAAAGGAAATGCTTAAGTATATTTTATCCCGTGATTTTGTAAACTCCGTGACGTTATATTTCACGATGTTTGCTTTCATGGCCAGCCTTCCTTATCATGCCCTCGATTACCTTCTGTTAAATCCATTAGGATTCGCACACCCCGATCGTATGATTTATCGCACCATGCCAAAGACCGCACCTGAAGTGATTCGTCCGGGTGAAAGACCGACTCCAGATGTGCCTCGTCAATTAGGCTGGTTAAGTGCACGCCCGGAAGATAATTACCAGCGAAAAAATCAGGGTCGTCGAAGTCGACCTATGCGTTGGAAACGATTCTTTCAAAAATTTAATGCACACGATATTCAACTCTATGACCAAGGCTCGTATCATTTAATGACACCAGAAGATTTAAACTTTGGTTTTGATCGATTTTGGGAACGTCGAGGAATCCGACGACATACAACAATGTTCCGTATTTTACCAGGTCCACCTCTTCGAAAACTAAAAAAAGTTTTGGCTAAAAAGAGAGTGGCAGAAGAAGTAGGTGTACGTTTTGAATTTTTCGAAAGATTACGAGAGCAAATGTATACCAATACACTCCATAGTCCCCGACGTCATTTGCAAAAACTGAAATCGACGGCTATTCGAGCATTGTATTGGCCTCAAGTAATCCAGAATCGCTCCACTTTTGCATCCGATCGTATCAGCTACTTACGTAAATTTGCTCGAAAAACCACACTTCGTCTTCGTCAACTTGAATTGGCGGAAGAAGCGAATCATCGACCTGTTGTGCGTCCAAATAATCGTCTGACTAATTTGGTATTTAATAAATATGTCAAATGGCATAGCCAATATACAGATGCAGGACCGGCTGATTTCAAAATAGGCGTTTTGTCCAACAACTTAACATTGGCCACTTTTGCGAAACGAACAGAAGTGCAGGGCATCGATCAAAATTTACACCCAGTTCTTTATGCTGAATTACGAGATGCCACATTGACTCGTCCATTTGCAAAAGCGACTCAATCGGCGCGGTCTACAAATAAAATCTTATCGCGTGGAGAAAATCAAATCCTACGTTATAGTGCGGCCGCTAAAAACAAAGCCGTTTTTGCAAAAGGTGGGGGTGCCGCGCGTCTTTCTCAGCCAATTGATTTTTATGTTCAGCGTGAGCAAGCTTTAGAAAGAAAATGGCTTTATTATCGTGGTAAAGTCACACGTCAGTATGTTGCTGGTCAATCCAGCACTTTTTTACGTGTGCTTTTAAATCGCGTTTTCTTGTTCCCGCGCGCTAATGCACGATGGTATACAACTAAACAAGAAAACAATAACCAGGCCAATTTCAATAGTCCAACACGTCCACGCCGTAAACCAACCCGTCGTCCTTTAAAGTGGGCTACAGATGGTACAGGGGTCACTGACGGAACTTCCCTCTTTGACAAAAACTTTGACAAAAAAGATAAAATTGGCGAAGTACAGAGTCGTTTGGAAAAGCCAACTGAGAATTATCGTGTAAATAGTGTGACAGGTCACCGTTATCGTCATCAAATTTTACGTCATACATTAGAGAGTTGGTATTATCAACGTCCTTTACGACGTTTTTTAATGGCCTGGGATATTGATGCTTTTATGCGACGCCAACCACGTTCGTATTGGTTAAATCCTTTTGAAGAAAAATTACTTCATGTACGTCGAGGTTTATTATTGGAGCACTATAATGGTTTACGTTGGTACCGAAGCATGCAACATTATGCTTCTATGAAACGAAATACCGGTGGTATTAAAAGTGCTGCCAATAGTCTATATCAACAACAGTTCCAAGGCACATTACGTAAAGTGCGCCATTTATTTGCTTTAACGCCGAGTCAAACCGATCGACGCTGGTTAAGTTTTGATCAACCTCTTTATAACGAATATGCCAATATCACCAATGAGCCTTTGGTTCAACAATCTTGGTGGCATGAAGAATTGAAACGAACGCCCTTTTTGCAAATTGAAAGACGCGAAGCGTTTGCAAAAGATAATATTTCCTCCCATCTTTTGCAAAAGAGTCAGGGTGCCAACATTGGTGCCACACGTCAATTAGCACAATGGGACAATGTTTTATCTCGAAAAGCAGATCCAACAGAGTTAGAAAAATTGCTGAAGCAAAAAACAACCGACCCGAACGGTAAACAATCTCTAGACAACATATTTAAAGCGACAACCATTCGTTATCTAGGTGGTCAAATGGCCACTTACGAGGACGATGCTGGCTTACTTCCCGTGCGCTTACCAGAGGTAGCATCGAACAGTGAAGCGAAGAAGAACGTGTCTTTTGCAAAAGGGGTTAGCAAACAAGTCACTCAATATGCTGTTCCATCGGATGGTGTGATTCCTTGGAAAACCTCTTATAATGATGGAACGCCATTGCAACTGCAATTTTCCCCTAACTTGATCGTGAATCTTCCTAAGTTAAAGAGAAGCTTGTTGGAAAAGCGTACCCAGAATCAAACTATGATCAAACGTGCTTTCAAGTGGTTACGTGGACGACGTCCACAGTTTACACGTGACACCGCTTCGAGCCAGAGTGTTATGAAGGCTTGTTTGGATAGTTTAAGCGCACAATATGCGTGGAATCACAATGATCTGGAAAGCAAACGTGAAATTTGTATCACATTGATTGAAACCACCGATCAAATGTTAGAAGGAACCCCTTGGTACCGTCGTTGGAGATCGTGGTTTGCGGGTCGATCGATCCGTCCATTTGATCGTCAAAGTATGGAAATGTGGGATAAATTCGATCGTACGGATTTACTGAATCAAGAAATCGGTTATCCAGAATTCCGCAACGTCGCAGCCAAAGAAAATCTGGAGGATTTGGACTCTTTGAAGAAGCAATTTTTTAATCGTATGGGTCAAATTATTCAGGAGCAAGTTGCCACAACACCGGACTGGCTAGGCCTTACAGATACTGAAAAAAAGGAATTGACCAAACACGTCCTACACCAAGTTCTAACAGAGTCGTCGATGGTTAAAGACTTTTTCCAAGCCCGTGCTGCGACATATTTGAATCTGGCTCAGTTAGCGAATTTGAAACGAGATATGCCTTGGAAAGAAAAATCTCGCTTAAGATCTTCTGTGAACGGGTCGTTGAAGGATGATCCACGCTTTTTAGATCAAGCTTATATTGTTTTACAAGGAAAAGCACCTCTAGATGTGACTCTGAATAATGCCAAGGTTACAACTCCAAAAGACTTGAATCTTGAAGCGAAGCTGACGCCGAAAGTCGATGTGTCTGACCAATCCACATTTAAACTATCGGATATTGAAATGGATCGGATTGAAACAAAATTAGAAAAAGCACCACCCCCGGACTACACTTTTTACATGATGAATCAACTTCGCAAAATTCTCGAATTGCAAGGCATGATTCAACGCAAAGATCAGCGAGAATTTGAAGCCAGTCGTGTTTTCTATGATCGACTGAAACAAATGGGCCAAATTGAGGCTGAAATGGTCCAACAACTTCCAAGATCTGTCCATGCTTCTTTTGCATTTGCAAAAAATGACACTTCTCGATTTGGAGAAACAAAAAATCAGCCTATTGGAACCCGTGATATGAGTCCGTTTGTCCTAGATCTTGGTTTAGGTCAAAAATATCAGGAAACCTCTTCGGGTCAGTTACAAACCATCCAAGAAGCATGGAGTCAGCAGCCATCCCCATTATATGCGGGTTGGGATGAATCTCTGCGCAAATTTGTATTAAGTAATCGTCTGAAAACGCGAATGGAACTACGTTTTGCCGAAGATGAGTTTACTCAATTCCCGCTGAAAGGTTTAAATGTTGCACCTAATATGGGTGGAAGTTGGAACGTTCCGATGGTGACTTTTGCTGCCTTATCTTCCCCACAACGTGAATTTGCTTTTGCCCCAATGGGATGGAGACGACTACAGCTTCGTCATGTTTTGATCCAAAATTGGCAAAGAATGCGTGGCCGTACTTCCACAGGAAGTGCGAATGGGTCGATTTTCAATACCCCTATTTCGGTGACCATTTATGGAGCCGATACAGATGCTTTGAAACAATCTCGTTCCGAAAGACTCAAACAAATCGTGCGTACTTATAGACGTGCGAATTTACAGTTTTGGAACAAACCTAGAGCTTGGTCCAACGTAAGCACTTACAAAGGTTTAGTTCCTTCTCTATCCACTCTTCGAATTACAAATTATACAAAACCAATGGGTAAAAAAGCAGCCGAAGTATTACCTAATCATGTTTTGTGGGCTTTTTGGGGAATGGATAGTAGAGGCTATTCTGCTCGATATATGGGACCAACCCCTACTGTATCGCTTCCGGCTGGACCAAGTAAGCGTCGTATGCGTGTCACCGGACCGGCGATTGATTTTACATTACGTCGTCGACCTTTGCCAAAACGTCGATTGCATCGTATTCGACCAAAACATAGTCGAAAAGAAGCCCGATTAAACGATTACCCACGACGTCGAACTTGGTTACGAGACGTCGATCAAAGTAAAAAACGTTGGCGTCCGGGTATGCAATCCACACCGATCTCTATTAATCAACCATCGATTGATTTGACGGAAAAACGTAAAGGTAAACGATTAGCTCGAAAGAGCATCAATCGTTATCGAAGAACTTTCCCAAGTCAACGAACACGTGTGATTCCATTACCAGGTGGAGCTTTGTGGCCAGGGGACTATGAACGTTTACAAGCTATTCCGGTTTCCCTGGATATTTTTACTCAGCTTCGAGGCCAATCTTTACCTTTGGCTGCGACTGGAAGTGTGGGAAGTGGTGCAACATCGGTTTCTTCCGAAGAAAAGAAAGTACCTATTCGTCGTTCCAAGGGCATCTTAGTTGCAACTAAATTACCAGAAGCAGTACCAACGGGAATGTATTTGGCAGAACGTCATAATTTAGAAGTTTTGAAGAAACGTCTAAGTAAAACAGGCCATCCTTCTGCTTTTTATAAACGTATCTGGGATCCAAATTTAACTCCTCAAACTCCTCTTGTAAATAATGCAGAATTCCAAAATCGTATTTGGTATGAAGAATCCTAGAATTGGTGAATTAGTCAATGCGAACACTTGCGCACTTGCTGCACACACATGGCACGCACACCTACGGTGTGTGTGCCATGTGCAAATGTGAAGCGGCTGAGGCAGCGACTGCGGTGGCTGCCTCACTTGGCTGCGACCGTTCACATCGTTTGGCACCGAAGGTGAGCAAACACATCATAGATGTGTCATGTGTGTGTGTGCCATATGGTTCATGAAAATGTACTGACTTCCAGTAACTAAAAGCGGCACATCTACAGCTTTTCTGTAGATGTGCCGGAAGTATTGATAAGTTAAGCCATGGAAATCAACTTTTGTGCAATATGTATCAAAGAAGTTCGTAGCTTTCGATGTGGATTTCCAATAATCGAAACCGACAGTAAAGTAAAAAAAAGCTAACTGGGTGTCTGGATGAGTCAAATTGTGTTATTATGGATTCATGGTATATTTGTAATTGTATTTCATTTTAAAAATTGACTTGCCTTCGTGGTGAAATGGTAGACACGCCGCTTTCAAAAAGCGGTGCCTCACGGCATATCGGTTCGAGTCCGATCGAAGGCAATTTTCAAACGAAGTTGCTTGTGAAACCTGACTGTCAGTCATTGCCAGGAGGTAAGTACTGTCAATTAAAAAGAATTCTTTTTATTTCTAAAATCCTCCTGCGTTTTGTGGTGACATGTTACAACCTACAGTAGGGTTTATCGCAAACTTTGCCAAACAAAAATTATGCTGAGTCCAAAAAGAACAACATTTCGTAAACATCATCGCGGTCATTTAAGAGGAAAAGCAAGCCGTGGCAATAAAATTGCTTTTGGAGAATTTGGTTTGCAGGCGTTACAGCCTTGTTGGTTGACTTCGCGACAAATTGAAGCAGGTCGACGTGTTTTAACTCGTTACGTAAAACGAGGTGGTAAGTTATGGATCCGCATTTTTCCGGATAAACCTGTAACAATGCGACCTGCGGGTACTCGTATGGGTTCGGGTAAAGGTGCGCCTGAATATTGGGTTGCTGTTGTACACCCTGGTAAGATTTTATATGAAATTCAAGGGGTACCAGATGCTATGGCAAAACAAGCATTAAGTATTGCAGCTTATAAAATGCCTGTACCAACCCGTATTTTGCGCAAAACCGGCACACCTTAGGTGTGCCATCTTCTTTTCAGGTTAATAATTAACTTAAAAAGAAAAAACTTGTTACACACAGTTACTTTTTAGTGGAAATCCATCGAGTGATTTAGGTCACCTCCCTTACTTCCCGTAGAAGTGAAGCGTCACACCGTTCACATCGTTTGGCACCGAAGGTGAGCAAACACATCATAGATGTGTCATGTGGCATGTGTGTGTGTGTGTGTGCCGACAAAGACTGGATTTTAAAGACTCTGATTTGTCCTTACCTATCGTCGCACGCACACTTACCTTTTGTTTTTCAAATAGAAACGGCAAAGGGCTCCCCTTGTCAGTCCAAACCCCGTTTGGTTTTGGCACCGAAGGTGAGCAAAACAGAGGGGAGAACGTGCTACCTACGGTAAGCCGCCTTATGCGGGTGCTAGGTTTGTTTGCATGCCAAAAAGTCAGTAGGATTGAACCATTAAACAAGAACACGTAAATGATCTTGGTGTCGTCACCAAGTGTGAACACGATGAAATTAAAATAATATATTCTCGTTAGCCGTCTAGCTAGCAGTTGCCTTACCTGGTCTCGTCTTACTTTAAGTCAATTTATAAATTGAACAATAAGCCGCTGATCTCCCCTTTTTAAAAAACGGGGCAGCACACCTATTACACACACCCCATAGGTGCCACCGAAGGTGAGAGACAGACACCCCTATACCCCTATGGGGTCATGTTTGTGCGTGCGGCTTAATCAGTATGCTTCACACCGTAGTTGAATTGGTTCAAGATTGTAGATGTGTGTGATGGGTAGTTGACACCCAGTCGTTTTTGAGGGTGCTAGGTAGGTATGATATTTTATGATTAAAACTCAATCTTATTTAAACGTGGCAGATAATAGTGGTGCACGCTCTTTGATGTGCATTCGCGTACTGGGTGGAGGCCAGCAAGATTTCGGTCAAATCGGTGATTTGATTATTGCAGTGGTGAAAGATGCCATTCCAAACATGCCTTTGAAAAAATCCGATGTTGTACGCGCAGTAATTGTGCGTACTCTAAAAGGTGTTCGTCGAGACAATGGAATGTTGGTTCGTTTTGACGATAACGCAGCAGTAATTGTCAATAAAGAAGGCAACCCACGTGGAACACGAGTATTTGGACCGATTGCACGAGAACTGCGAGATCGTAACTTTACAAAAATTGTTTCGTTAGCACCGGAAGTTGTTTCATTGTTACCGAATTAACAATTTTTTCTTAATCCAATGGGTAACAGTCGCAGCCAAGAATGAATCTTTGCATCTTTGGTCTCCGCTGCGCGGCTATATACGATCGCAGCCAAGTGTCATGTGTGTGTGCGTTTTTGCAATGACACCCAAGGTGCGATTCGCAGCCAAGAGTCCATTTCACTTCCATAGTAAGTAACATAAGGGATTTACCAATACACATTTTTATGGTACAACGCTTGAAAACGTATTATGCGCAAACCATCGTGCCTAAATTGATGGAACAATTTAAATATACAAATGTTCACCGGGTGCCTAAGTTGGAAAAAATTGTGATCAACCGAGGCATTGGTGATGCCTCTCAAAACCAAAAAATGTTAGAATCCTGTTTGAAAGAATTGGCTTTGATCACAGGTCAAAAAGGGGTTATTACTCGATCGAAAAAGTCGATTGCTGGGTTTAAGCTTCGTGAAGATATGCCAGTCGGTGTAAGTGTGACACTACGCAATGAACGTATGTATGCATTTTTAGATCGAATGATTCATTTAGCTTTACCACGAGTACGAGATTTTCAAGGCATTAGCCCGAAAAGTTTTGATCAAAACGGCAATTATAGTTTAGGTTTAGAAGAACAATTAATGTTCCCAGAAATCGAATATGATACGATTGATCAAATTCGAGGTATGGATATTTGTATTGTGACCACGGCTCATAAACCAGAAGAAGGACTTGCTTTATTAAAAGCATTTGGATTACCTTTTAAAACAGCTTCATTTTTAAAACACACAGCGTACCTGTGTGAGACGAAGTCAGATAACAAAGACATAATATGGTAAACGATTCCATCAGTGATATGTTGACCCGTTTGCGTAATGCAACTTTGGCAAAAAAATCCATGGTAAGCATTCCGTGCACGCGCTTAAATGAACAAATTGCTCAAATTTTAGAAAAAGAAGGTTTTATTCAAGCATTTCAAAGTTCCTCCGATTCCAGCTCTCAAACAAAAGAATTGGTGATTCGTTTGAAATATCGCTCTAAAGAAATGTATCGTGGTAAGACAAAAGAATCGTGTATTACAAATTTGCGCCGTATCAGTAAACCGGGATGGCGTATTTATTCCAATCACAAAGATATTCCTCGTATTTTAGGGGGAACTGGTGTGGTTATTCTATCCACTCCGGAAGGTATTTTAACTGATCGCGAAGCCCGCTCCCGTGGAGTCGGTGGCGAGTTATTGTGTGCCGTTTGGTAGTCTTTTTAGCAAAAAAGACACAGCTTTATTTGCAAAACGCACCCCTATGGTCGCAGCCAAGTGAGATCAAGCACCCCACACCCCTACGGTGTGAGGCAGACACCCCTATGGGGTGAAGATGTGATCTCACTTGGCTGCGACCGTAGGGGTGCTCACCTTCGGTGAGAAGTCGATTTACTTTAAGAATCAAATAAGCTACAATGACACAATAGACATCATTCATTTCGGGGGTGTGGCGGAACGGTAGACGCTACGGACTTAAAATCCGTTGATTTTTGCGAATCGTGAGGGTTCAAGTCCCTCCATCCCCATTTGTTTTGCTCACCTTCGGTGCCAGAACGAATTTCTTCCTCATAAACCCGCGTGGTTTTTGGGCACACTCGTTTTGCAAATTTTGCAAAGCGACACCGAGTTATACTTGTTATCGTCTAAACAAGACGATTATATATTTATCACACCGTTACACTGGGTGACAGATTTTTGGCTGCCGCAGCCAAGAATGAATGATTGAAAATCCACAAAAAACCTGCTATGGTACAATAAAAACTGTGAAGAAGGTTCAAAAAGTGAAGAAAATTTTCGCATAGAAAAGAATTTATAGAGGTGTCGTCTTCACATGGCACTGAACGGTGTGAGTCACATGGACTTACAACATGTTGCACACACATCTCAGATGTGAGCAAGTGAAGCTGTATTCTAAAAATTCTTTGATTGACAAATGTTCATTTCTTAATGATGTTTGATTTATTGAAAAAATCCCGTTCCATTCCAACCACACTAGGTGTTTTTGCGTTAGTAGGTTTGACTTTAAGTGCACTACCTGCTCAAGCTTATCCTATTTTTGCTCAACAGAACTACGAAAACCCGCGTGAAGCCAATGGCCGTATTGTGTGTGCAAACTGTCACTTAGCGCAGAAACCAGCAGAGATGGAACTACCTCAAGCAGTTCTACCGAATAGCGTATTTGAAGCTGTAATCGAAATTCCTTACAACCAGGAAGTTAAACAAGTGTTAGCAAATGGTAAAAAAGGTGATTTAAACGTAGGTATGGTTCTAATCCTACCAGAAGGTTTTGAACTTGCACCTGCAGATCGTATTCCAGAAGAATTGAAGAAAAAAGTGGGTAACTTGTATTACACACCATACAGTCCAACTAAGAAAAATATCTTAGTGGTAGGTCCAGTTCCAGGTAAGCAATATAGCAAAATGGTTGTACCTATTCTATCTCCAGATCCAGCTACAAATAAACAGGTTTCCTATTTGAAATATCCAGTTTATCTAGGTGCTAACCGTGGTCGTGGTCAAGTGTATCCAGATGGTAGTAAGTCTAACAATACTGTATACACAGCAAGTGCTTCTGGTACTATCAAGTCCATTACTCCAGGTGAGAAAAAAGGTTCTAGCGTAGTAACGATTGAAAAACAAGATGGTACTCTAGTAACAGAGCAAATCCCAGCTGGTCCAGAACTACTGGTACGTGAAGGCCAAGCTATTCGAGCGGATCAACCACTAACTAATAACCCGAACGTGGGTGGTTTTGGTCAAAAAGATGGCGAAATCGTATTACAGAACCCAGCGCGTTTACAAGGTTTACTAGTGTTCTTTGCATTTATTCTTTTGGCACAAGTTTTCCTAGTACTGAAGAAGAAACAGTTCGAAAAAGTTCAATTGTTTGAAATGAACTTCTAAAAACTTGAGTTGCCGCTTCTCCCCTAAGGGGCAGCAAGGCAGCACACACACACACCATAGGTGTGTGTGTGCTGCCCCGTTTGGCACCGAAGGTGAGAAAGAAGGGGAGAAAGATGTCCGCTGTGTGATACGAATTCTTTCACGCACACCTACGGTGTTCGTGCTAACCAAGTTAAGCAGAAGTAATTACCGAAGGTGGCCGTGGCCACCCATTGAGCCCAGCTGGAATCGAACCAGCATTAGAAACTTAGAAGGTTCCTGTCCTATCCGTTAGACGATGAGCCCTTTTTAGGAAATATGATATGACTTGTTTCATCCGGAATGCAATCATAGCTCTTGAAAAAAAAAGGACACTTCCAATGAAGTGCCACATCCCAGTATTTCACTGTGATATGTGCAAACAGCTATATTTTTATTGGTTAATAAAGACGATGACTCTGCCCCTTGTTTCACAAAGGTTTTTCCTATACAATGCCTTGTGTGATGCTTGCAATCAACCATCAAAATTGATGTGGCGCCTACTTAGCTCAGTCGGTTAGAGCTCCCGTCTCATAAGCGGGTGGTCACTGGTTCAAATCTAGTAGTAGGCAGTAAATTTCTTCATTTTTAAAAAGAAGGTCGTAGCCTTCACCAACACCGTAGGTCGCATTTGCAAAAGCCAAGTGAGGGAAGTGAGTGAGACACTTTCAGCCAAAACAAATACTTTTCGCTTTCTTTTCTACAAGGTTTCTCTAAAAATTGGTTTCTAAATTATGAACACCGACATTATTTTTCAATTAGGTTCTATTCTATTTGTAGTTGCTGCTGGTCCTCTAGTAGTTGTTCTACTTGCTGCTCGTGGCGGTAACCTATAATGAAACTGCTTCTTCCCTTTTTTGCAAAAAGGGGTAGCAGGCACATCGATCTCCCCTTCTGTTTTGCAAAAAAAAAAAAGACATCTTTGATGTGCCATGCCCCGTTTTTTTTTTTGCAAAACAGAAGGGGAGATCTAGTAGTGCAGGACCTCTGAAACAGCTAATGCCGCTAGGCCAGACACTCGACGAATCGGACGAGTCACCAGTTCCAGAATTTCACGTGCATTACTAAAGCCATGAATTTGCGCAAAAGTAAATTCTACCGACCATTTTGTAGAAATTCCTCGAGCTTCTAATGGATTAGCATGCGCCATGCCTGTAATGACTAAATCCGGTTGTAATTCACGAATACGTTGAACTTGATAGTAATTATCGGGTTTCTCCACTAAGCGAGGCATGGGAACGCCCATTTTTTGGCATGTTTCGGCCAAAAACGCCAACTCGGCGGCTTGGAAACGTTTATCCAAATAAGGAATACCAATTTCATAGACGGTCATTCCACATCGTACTAAAAATCGAGCTAAGGAAATTTCAAGCAAATTGTCTCCCATGAAAAAGACCGATTTTCCTTGCAAAAGTTTGACTTGATCTTTTAAAGATTCCCAAATTTGAGCTTCTCTTTCTTCTAATCCAATAGGTTTAATTTTAAAAACAGCACAAATTTTTTCAATCCATGCGCGTGTGCCGTCTGGTCCAATCGGAAATGGGGCACCAATTAGTTTACATTGTCGACGACGAAGTAAACTCGTTGCTGTACGACTTAAAAATGGATTGACTCCACAAACATAAACGCCTTCGCCTAATGCTGGCAGTTCGCCATAACGAGCCGCAGGCAACCACCCAGAAACTTCAATGTTTTGGCGTTTTAGTTCCAATGTTAATTGAGACGCGACTGTACTGGTTAAAGAACCAAAAAGAACTAAAGGTGGTTTGGCTGCGACTTCTGGTTTATTCCAAGTTGGCTGCGCAGCCAACGAAGGACATCTTTGAGCTAAAGCAGCCAACACAGTATCTTCACCTTGGGTAAAAGCATAATCCAAACCATTCGCACGAGCTACCACAATAGGAATCCCTAATTCACTTTCTAAACGTGGCGCCATTCCTTCCAAATCCATTTTAATAATTTCGGTTGTACAAGTGCCAATCCAAACTAATACACTAGGGTTTCGGTCTTGTTTAATTTGTAGACAAAGTCTTTTAAGTTCTTTATAATCATTCAGTTGAGCCGAAATATCGCTTTCTTCTAATTCCGCCATTGCATAACGCGGTTCAGCAAAAATCATCACACCCATGGCATTTTGTAAAAAATAGCCGCATGTTTTAGTCCCAATAACTAAGAAAAAACTATCTTCAATTTTTTGATATAACCAAGACACACAACTAATTGGACAAAATGTATGATAATTGCCCGTTTCACATTCAAAAACCAAAGGTTGCACCGAAGATTGTACCAAAGATGTACTAGTACTCATGGAAATTTATATTAGGTGGATGCATGATTCTCCTTCCTGATCCGGGGTTTCACATCATTCACACACTTGGCTGCGACCTATGGTGCCAGAAGTCTCAGCTGCTGTCAGCTACCAAGATAAGTGGAGGTGTGTGTTTAAAAAAACAGGAAGTAATAGAAACATGATCCACTTCTTTTCGACAATAAGCCGATTTTACAAACAGCCCACTGTAGCGTCTGTGACCGTTGCCTATTACAGGGTATTAAGAACAACCAATATTTTTTCACTCACTGATGTAAAAGATATGTATACATTTTTTTGCAAATAGAGATGTATTTTAATTATATCATCAAGTGACCCATTGGCTGCGATTTATATACAATGGAGTTCCACGCAATGTCAATGCCACTAATTAGCATTCTTGGCTGCGGCAGCCAAAGATAGAAGTGCCGCACATGGCACGCACACACACATCTACCATGTGTGTGTGCGTGCGTGTCACCTTCTGTGCCTTGGCTGCGATTTGCAAAAAAACAGATGAAAAAAGTTGATTGACACTAATTTCATGCACCGCACCATCCTTGAACGAAGGTCGATATAATCGAATATCCAGGCATAACGCTTGGAGCTCGCAGACTAAAACTTTAAAAGACTCTGGTGTGCCGAGAGGAATCGGTTGATCTAAAACAATATTTGTCCATAACTTCAAACGACCTGGGATATTGTCCGATTTCAAAGTTAATAATTCCAGTAAAGTATAAGCTGCCCCATAACCTTCCACGGCCCATACTTCCATTTCCCCGACTCTCTGGCCACCCTGTTTCGAGCGACCTCGCAAAGGTTGTTGGGTGACTAAAGAATAGGGACCGCTGGAACGTGCCGTAATCTTATCATCAACCATATGAACTAACTTAAGCATATAAGCGATGCCAACGGTAACGGCTTGACTAAAGCATTCTCCTGTTCGTCCATCGAACAAATAAGTTTTGCCCGGTATATTGGGATCAAAAAGCCACCGTAACCCAGTTTTTTGACGAGCCTCGTATAGTTTGCTATAAACTAAACTTCGCGAAGCTTGTGCACCATATTTTTCGTCAAATGTGATCGTTTGAAAGTTTTCTCCTAGATATTTACCGGCTAAACCCAGCAAGCATTCATAAATTTGACCCACATTCATACGAGATGGAACTCCTAAAGGATTTAACACCATATCGACGGGTGTCCCATCTGGCAAATAAGGCATATCTTGGCGTGGCAAAATTTTCGATACAATACCTTTATTGCCGTGTCGCCCGGCCATTTTGTCTCCGACTTGAATCCGGCGTTTTTGTAGTAGATAAATTTGAACGCTTGCTGGCTTTCCGTCCTTCCTTTCCGTAATTGTTACATCCATAACCGTTGCAGTCATATGACGAGGCACTCTTAAAGAAGTATCCCGAAAAGGCCATCTTTTCCGTTTTAAAACTGCATACATAAGTCGTTGATAAGGAGATTCCACTTGCAAATCAAGCGGTTTAACTTTACCGACTAAAATATCGCCTTCGGATACAACCGTACCCACCTCCACAATACCCTCCCCATTTAAATTGCCAATTTCTCGAGGATCTGGTGTGGGATGAATGCGAGAGGTAATCTCTTCCCATCCGAATTCGCTTTGTTCAATGGATGTTTCATATTTTTCAATATGAATCGATGTATAAAGATCTTCTCGGACTAAACGTTCACTAATTAAAATAGCATCTTCATAGTTGTAGCCTTCCCAGGGTAGGTACGCTACTAAAATGTTTTGACCTAAAGCTAATTCTCCAGCGTCACTCGACGCACTATCTGCCAAAATATCTCCCGCTTCCACCCACTCCCCTATTTGTACAATGGGTCGATGAACACGACAAGTATCTTGATTGGAGCGTTGATAATTTTGTAATTCAAATACGTTCTTCAAAAAAACAGGTGTCATTTTGTGTTCAGTAGTATATAATTTTTACTAAAAGTAAGCATGCTGTGTCTTTGCAAAAACGCAGAGATCTCCCCTCTTTCTCACCTTCGGTGCCTTGGCTGCGATTTGCTCACCTTCGGTGCCAAAAACGGGGCAGCACACATCTTCACCCCATAGGGGTGTCACAGCCACCTATGGTGTGTGTCGCAGCCAAGTGTGTGCGTGAAGATGTGAAACGATGTTTGGGTTTTTCGTGCAAATAACAATACGATCCGAACTCACATAAGTGACTAAACCACTGACATTTGTTTGTAAAGCATGACCCGAATCACTGACCACACGAGCTTCGAGTCCGGTTCTAACCCATGCGCGTTCTGGGCGCAATAATGGTACCGATTGACGTTGCATATTCGAACCCATTAAAGCACGGTTGGCATCATCATGTTCTAAAAAAGGAATTAAAGCCGTAGCGATAGAAATCATTTGATGTGGCGACACCGCCATATATCGCACCGATTTTCGATCGACGGATTTAAAATCACGGCCGGATTTAACGGGTACTCCAGTCTGCTTTAAAAAACCCGTAGAAGAAATATGCACATCCCCAGCTACCAAATTCATCGCTTGTTCTTGTTCGGCCGACAAAAAAAAGAATCCAGCGGTTGTTTGCACTTGGCCTTGATAAACGCGATAAAAAGGGGTTTCTACCAAACCAAACGGATTCACTCGAGCATATATGGTCAAAGAATTTACTAAACCAGTATTTTTACCTTCCGGCGTTTCGACCGGACAAATCCGACCATAATGCGTTGGATGAATACCGCGAACTAACATAGTGGCATTGTCTCGCGTAATACCGCCAGGACCCATAGCAGTCAAGCGTCTTTTATGTGTTAATTCAGCTAGCGGATTGATCTGGTCCAAAAATTGACTTAAAGGACTGGTGCCAAAAAATTCGCGTAAAGCTCCATTAAAAGCTTTTGTGCGAATGGCTCCATACCAAGGAGGCATATTGGAATGTTGATTTAAAATTTGACGCATTTGAGTTTCTAAACGCAAAAGACCGACGCTTATTTGAATTTGCACTAATTCCCCCGATGTGCGAACTCTGCGTTTATTCAAATGATCGATGTCATCTAACGGCCGCAGACCTTGGTCAACTTGATGCAACCCTTGAGCGACTCTTAACACATCTTGAGCCGTCAATGTGGTTTCCGTTAATGGTAAATTCAAACCTAATTGGCGATTCATCGCTCGCCGGCCATATTTACCTAAATCATAGCTTCGAGGGTTCATAAAATGAGTATAAACCCATTGACGACCTAAATCTGCCTGCGCATCTATAGTCGCAGCCAAGTGAGAATTAGACACTGTTTTTGCAAAAGCAGGTGGTTGTAAACATAATCCAATTTGAGTCCAGGCTTGAATCGGATGATGGACTTTGTTACAAATCCACTTCGAAGGACTTGGTAATATTTTTAAAAGCAACCTTTCGGGTAATCCCATTCCCAGTAATAGCCACCAAGCTGGCATACTTGGACCTCTTTTTGTGCGAGCCCAGATATCTTTATCGGGCATTACTTCTAATCTTAACCAAGTCCCTCTTAAACAAATAATATCGGCATAATGACGTTTGCGGACTTCGACAGGTTTTTCCTCCCAACCACTTTCATAGAATTCTTCCACCTTTTCGCGATAATAAACACCTGGACTACGCAAAATTTGATTCACCACAACTCTTGGAGCACCTCGAATAATAAAATGCCCTCTTTTGGTCATTAACGGTAAATGCCCAACTAAAACCCATCGAACTCGCACACGTTGACTCGTTGTATGAGTCCATTGAACCGGCATATAAAGCTTCGCCACATAACTTTTACCACGGATAATAGCCTGTTCAGGGGTCAGATAAGGCACGCTTAGACGATAATGCTGAGCATGAAACTCGACTTTCCACTCATCATTTGCCGATTGAATCGGATTACGACGTTCAAATTCTTCAATCAGGCCAAATTCTAATAAATAATAAAAACTTTGTCTTTGTAAATCTAAAAAATCCGATAAAATTGGGCGTTGTAAAGCACGCATAAATTTAGCACTCATGTAAGTGAGTTAGTGTCGCCGCTGGCCGCCGCCGCCGCCTATGTAGCCGCTTCTCCCCTTCTTTCTCACCTTCGGTGCCAAACGGGGCAGCACACACACACATGACTACGATCTTGGCTTTTGCAAATGCGGCAGCCAACGCAGCCAAGTGAGATCACCATTCACTGAACTATGCGAAGGGGAGAACGCTGTGAATGGTGTGAGGCACATGGCACATCTACGATCGCATTTGCAAAAGCCAAGTGAACGATGTACGTGTGCGTGCGCTTATCCCTCTGGGGTGAAGGTGGCCACCGACGGTGTGACAATTGCATCATACACATCTAGATTCACTTCGTTACGATAACTTGTTGCTCGTTTCTCCACTTTCGGTGCGCACACTTACCTACGGTTCACCCCCACCTAAGGTGTGAGATCACTTCCCTCACTTCCCGCACTTCCCTATAGGGAAGTGCGGGAAGTGTGTGTGCGATGTTATGTCGTACCAAAGGTAAGCACCAATTAAGTAGCCCGCCGACTCAACCGGAACTGTGTTAAGATATTGTAGTAAGCAGGCGGAAATAAATCCACCACTGGGGTCCCTAGGCTTCTGCACCAACTAAGCAAATATTGGCTGTCCACCTGCGGTGTGAAACTTTTTTAATGTGGATCTGAACGAGAAAGACAATACTAAGTTGAAGTAAGGAATGGTATCATATAAGAAAGAAAACGTCAATTTTTTATCACTTTACCTTCTCTTTTAGAACACACACCTTCACTCATTTACGAAGGAAGGGAGCTGTGCAAATTGATGCATCACAACTACGGTGTGCGTGCCACACATATATGTGCTACCTTCGTTCAGATAGCTTTTCTCATCATGGATTTGTTTGTTCCACGTTTCGTGGATCGTTTCACATACCCGAATTTAGGCCCTTTGATTATGACCACCAAAAAATCCGGTGAAGCTTATGTTTATCCTGTGTTTACTGTGCGATGGTTGTCCGTTCATGCTTTAGCGGTTCCAACTGTGTTCTTTTTAGGCGCTATTACTGCGATGCAATTTATTCAACGTTAATAGAATGCACCGGCTCGAATGGCAAGCAGCTATTCTGAAATTTTTCACACATCTTCACAACTTCACCCCATAGGGGTGGAACATCTACGATGTGTCAGCCAAGCTGCCATATTACCATTCACTTTAAACATGTGATTATAAATAAAACAGTAACTGGCTAGTTCCTCGAAGAAGGCTAGACCGGATTGGTTTCATATGTCTATTCTATGGCTCGACCAAACCCAAATAAACAAGTTGTTGAATTAAACCGTACAAGTCTGTACTGGGGTCTTCTGCTAATTTTTGTTTTAGCAGTATTATTCTCTAGCTACATTTTCAACTCAAAAATTGACTTGCCCCCCCCCCCCCTCGTCCACTTAACAACCAATCATTGATAAAAAGCAACGATTGGTTGGTGGGTGTATGAAGGGCGTTGGAGGGAGTAATATGGAAGTGTGATGTTGAATGCATGGTTGCACTCAGCCAACGTCGTAACGTCAGACCGTTTAAGGTGATCTAGATTTCCCTCTAAGCTCACCTATGGTATTTGCAAATACATGATTGGCAACTCAAAATATCCTACTATATGTAAGAAAATAAGCCATGCATTCTTTTAATATTGCTATTGTACAAATCTACATTGATTTATGGTTGAACCTCTACTATCTGGAATCGTTTTAGGCTTAGTACCTGTAACTGCTGCAGGTTTGTTTGTGACAGCTTATCTACAATATCGCCGTGGAGATCAAGCAAGTTTCTCATGTGATAAACGGCTGACTCTACCTGCACCCAAATTTATTGTTTGCCGCTGGAACTTACTTCGTAAATCTACGCCGTTCTGTTAACCTACTAAACGAGCACACACATATACTTCACACCTTCGGTGCCACCTTCACCCCTTTTAAAAAAACGGGGTTTACGCGCACATCGCGCATGGCACGCACAACGTAGGTGGCACCGAAGGTGTCACATCGTAGATGTGTGGCACGCGCACCATAGGTGTGAGGCACATCGTACATGTGTCCGTTTCGCGGCTACGATGTGACAGCTTCACACACATCTACCGTGTGTGTGCGCTAAGTGTTTGCAGCTCCTTACGGTAGGTAAGTTTGAAGCTATGTGATATTTTTTAAAATCGGTGGATTATTGTAAATCCATTATGGTAATCCCACTCTAGCAAGCGAAAAAACCAAGAGGGTGAGAACCGAGAGCAAGCACACTTACGGTGTGAAACGCGGTTTGCAGGCTCTTTCGTTACATCTAGCGTTCTAAGAATATGGTTACTGCTTGTTGCACGCATAGTTTAACATGAGACTTTTATTAAACCCCTCATGTTAATTTTACTGTGACTGTAACTTTTGTGTCCGAAAAAACAAAAAAATGTGTTCACACCCACCTACGGTGTGAGAACACTGAATAAAATTTGCGTTTTTGAATGATTACCTGCAGCCGCTCGGTTAACCCCAGCTAACTGGGTCCCAGCGGTTAAATTCTAAGTTTCTGTATTTCTACCAATCCTTTAACAACTTCCTTCAGAGTTGTAGTCCATGGCACCTTCCTACACCCCGTCTCAATCTTTTATCGACAGCGACGCGCTAACAAGTCGCTTTTGCAAATAATAGATGTGTGTGGATTGCTCTTCACGTCGTGTCGCCACCGAGTGAAGCGCACACACAGTAGATGTGACCGGTAAGAACTTTCAGGCATATCTCCTCACACACACACACCGTAGGTGTGAGACACACACATGACTACGATCTTGGCTTTTGCAAATGCGGCAGCCAACGCAGCCAAGTGAGATCACCATTCACTGACTGTAGGTGTCACATCGTTATCCCCTTCGCGGCAGCACACACACTTACCTATGGTAAGTGTGTGTGCTGCCGCTTAGCGGAAAATATTTGACGCGGCGGCGGCTATTTGAAGTATGAAGCAAATGCGAAGTGGATTAGGTGTTAAAATAGACAGAAATTTTTTAGTTCAAATATGGGACAAAAAGTCCATCCTATTGGTTTCCGTGTCGGAATTACCAAAAAGCATCAATCCAATTGGTTTGCTCCTTTTCATAATCGTTATTATGCTCAAGCGGTCTTGGAAGACCGTGTATTGCGTCAAACGATTCTAAATTTATTCCCGACTTTATTTAAAAAAGAGCGTACTCAAAAAACAACCGGGAGCTCTGCTGTTAGCACTGAATCGGGTATTCCAATGATTACGCAAATTCAAATTGAGCGTGGTATGTTGCCATACGAAATTGGTATTCGGATTCATGCGGATAACTGTGCCCGTTTAAGATCTTCGCTCGACCGTTTAAGTATTCCACGAGAAATGGTACATCAATTGCAAATTGCGCGCCAATCTTTATTAGATTATAAAACGCAATGCCCTTCTTTGGGTGCTCTGGGCAACCGTTCTCAAACAAATCAAATGAGTCCGGTTAAAAAAGAAAAATCGGAAGGGCGAGGAAAAGGTGGTTTGGCTGCGACCAAAGGTAAGCAGCTGAGAGGTCGCACATCCAGTACTGGACGCAATCGTTCGATGCCAGGAAAATTTAAACCGACCAAACGTCGTGGATGGTTAAGCGAAACTAAGTTTAGTGTTTTACGTTCTATGCGTCGTCGTGTTCGTAAACGTCATGCTTTGCGTTATTGGCAATCTCGTCAAAATCGTTGGCGCCGAAGTGTGGCTTTGCTTAAACAAGGCAACAGTTTCCGTTTACGTACACGTATGCAAAGTTGGAAAATGGCACAAAAATTGCGTCGTTTATCCGATGGAAAGCCTCAAGGAACAAAACGTAATCGTCGTCCATGGATGAAATTACTTCGCCAATCCTTACCAATGCGCTTTACTTACGGTAAGAGCGATCCAAAGGGAAACAGTACTTCTACGAATTTACTGCGTTCCATTACATGGTCGACGCTACAACGTGCAGCTGGTTCCGATCGTCAAAAAGCGGTGGTTCGTGCAGTGGTTCGAAAATTAAACATGTCTTTTTTAGTGTATTTAAGACAACAAGTTCAAATCGCTAAAAAGATGTTGCAAACAAGCACGACATCGCTAGCGTATCGCCAAGGCTGGAGTCTAAAAAGTACTCGAAAACTTAAAACCTATGGTTGGACGAAACTCAATCGTTTACTACGTTCCTTACGCCGTCGTGGTTCTAAGCAGTTACAAGATTTGCGCCAACGTTATTTAACAGATGGTCGATTAAGTATGGGTTTAGTGATGCCTTTTGTACAATGCATTCGTTGGGCAAAGGTATTAAAAGCTTTATTGCAAACTTTGCCAAAACCAACGGGTCAAATTGGTACAAAAGAATCCCGTAAAAAAGAAGTATCTCGACGTAAACGTAAGTTGGCTCCGTTCTGTCCACCAGACGGTTCCAAATCCTGGTCCGTCTTCCATTTACGTCAACAAATTCAAAATATCCCAGAAGAAACACGTAAACTAAAACTAATTGGATATTTAACGAATTGTATCCAGAAACACCGTCAAGAAAATATTTATTATTACTTGGCAACATTGGCTCAAGCAAAACGCGATTTGCAACAAATTCAATCGTTGACAAAAAAATATGCGGGTAGTTTATTTGACCTAACTACACCAGCAGAATTAGCCGATGCTACGCTAGTGACAGAACGTGTCACACAAACTGTACAAAACAGCTTAAAACAACCGGAATGGGAACAAGGCTGGAAAGATACATTGATGCATCATTTGCATCAGCAACGTTTGATTGCTCAACAAACTTTACAATTATTACCTCGTATTTCCATCAAGTTCTATCGAGTGGATGCTTCGAAAGTGATGTGTAAAGCGAGTGTAATTGCAGCATCCATTGTGGATCAAATTGAGCAACGAAAAGCTTTCCGAAAAGTTATTAAAACAGCGAAGGAAAATGCGATGCAGCAGGCCAATGTACGCGGTATTAAAATTCAGGTGGCTGGGCGTCTAAATGGTGCAGAAATTGCAAGAACAGAATGGGTACGTTCTGGACGTGTGCCTTTGCAAACTTTACGTGCTAATATTGATTATTGCTATCAACCAGCTAGTACCATTTATGGTATTATTGGTGTGAAAGTATGGGTCTTTAAAGGTTACTCTAAAGTAAGACGTTCAGATTTTGAAGCTTTACTACGTTTTGCAGTGGCATCACATAATTGCACACACACACATCGTTTGGTTCTTTTGCAAAACAGAAGGGGAGAATGATGTGAAGGATGTGCGTGTGCGTGCCATGTGAAAATGTGACACACTCTTACCTTAGGTAAGAGTGTGTCAGGAACTTTGTGAATTTGTGATCGAAAGTTAACCTTAAATAAATAGGTTTAGCTTTTAATCCAAATATTCAGGACTTAGTCGTCTATTTACGTGTTTGCAAAGTTGAGTGGGTCACCCCGTTTGGTTTTGGCACCGAAGGTGAGCAAAACAGAGGGGTGTCGTTTTTCATCTTCTTTCTTTTTTTAAAGTCATTGTTAAATTTTATCACACCGTATTTCGCTTTTTGCAAATGCAATAAACTAAAACCCAAGCTGCACTTTTTGCATTTTTACTGTCATGCGTCCCGTCTTAGATGTGTGAAAAGTGTCGCTAAGGTCTGCAAGTACAACATAAGTTGGTAGCCAATGAGATCTGTTATTATGTTCATGTTGTTAGTTTCATGAACCTCTAAAGCTTAGCTGCTTTTATGGTTTTTAGAACGCCAGCTTTCATTTGGTATCACCTTCATCCCGTTTTTTTGCAAATCGCAGCCAAGGCACCGAAGGTGAGCCATGTTTGTTCCAGAATAAGTGGGGAATTGGCAGCATCAGGTCTTTGTAATTTTTATATTTTGCACAACGCAGAATCCTTTATTTATGGCAACATTTTGGAATCAGTCGATAGACAAAGGGCGGTTAAAGCAATTTGTTCTTTGGTTTTTAGAACAACATGGGGGACAAAAAACAACGGAATTATTAGACAAACTGAAACACCTTGGTTTTCATTCGGCCACTCGTTCTGGCATTTCTTTAGGTATTGACGATTTAAAGATTCCGCCGACTAAATCGTTTTTATTAGCTCAAGCTGAATGGGAAGGTGTGGGAGTAAGTTTAAATACAGAACGCGGTTCTCTAACCGGAATCGAGCGTTTTCAACGTTTAATTCAAACGTGGAACCAAACCAGTGAATGGTTAAAGCAAGAAGTTGTTCAGCATTTTGAAACAACCAATGTGTTAAACCCAGTTTATTTGATGGCTTTTTCGGGTGCACGAGGTAATATTTCTCAAGTTCGGCAATTAGTCGGAATGCGAGGTCTTATGGCAGATCCACAAGGCCAAGTATTGGATTTCCCTATTCGAAGTAATTTTAGAGAAGGGTTAACCTTAACAGAATATATTATTTCCTGTTACGGAGCTCGCAAAGGTATTGTGGATACCGCTTTACGTACAGCTAATGCCGGTTATTTAACGAGACGTTTGGTAGATGTGGCTCAACATGTGATTGTTTGTCATGTGGATTGTGACACACGTCGAGGCGTGGTTTTTTCGAATTTAACCGACGGCAAAAAAACATTGGCTTCTTTAGAACAGCGTTTAGTCGGTCGTGTATTAGGCCGGGATGTCTGGCAAGGATCGCGCTTATTAGGCGAGCGGAATCAAGAAGTTTCTCGTTCTTTAGCCAAGGAATTGAGCAAAAGTTGTAAGAAAGTTTTTGTTCGTTCGCCATTAACTTGTGAAATTCGTTATGGGGTATGTCAACGATGTTATGGTTGGAATCTCGCTCAGGGTCGACTCGTCTCCTTAGGTGAAGCCGTCGGTGTTTTAGCGGCTCAGTCGATTGGTGAACCGGGGACTCAATTAACCATGCGTACGTTTCATACAGGTGGTGCTTTTTCGGGTGATGCCGTGGAGCAAATTAAAGCCCCTTTTGACGGTCAAGTGATTCTCTACCCAGCAGTCCCAGGTCGTTTGGTCCGGACGACGGAAGGACGAATTGTTTTTTGTTTAAAAGAGCAAGGAAAAATTAAGGTTGAATTTCAAAATCAGAAAAAGGCTGCCACTTTTGTTTTACCGGCATATGGTCTGTTATTTGTTCGTCAAGGTCAGTACGTTTATCGTCAACAAACTTTGGCTCAATTCACTTCGATGCAAACCCCTTTAGCGGCCCGATCCACATTACAACAAGAAGGGGAGCAAGCGGTTTCTAGTCCTCTTGAAGGTGAGTTTTATGCCCCTGGTTTAAATGTGACCCACGAAATGAGTATGTATAGCCCCGATCTAACTGTTCGTGCAAAGGGTGGCACCTCGGTTTGGATGTTAAGTGGAAAAGTCTATGATTGGCCATCCGGGAAAGGGCAGTGGGTAAATAATGGGGACTATGTGACTCAAAATGCGCCAATCCAGACATTAGCATGGTATTTACCTTCTCCTTCTTCGGTGAGTTATGCACACACACTTGGCTGCGATCTACGATCTTGGCTGCGGCAGCCTGAAGCACATCGTACGCACATGCTAGATGTTACACCCAGTTTTTTGCAAATGGCACCGAAGGTGAGAAAAAGGGGTAAAGGTGTTGCTACCTACGGTATGCAGGGAATCAATGGAGTTAAAAAGTCGATTTTGCGATTACCTGTTGTACGGTTTTTTTATAAAAGTGTGGGTTATGTGGGTTATAGTATGAATCAGAAATGGTTTTTACCCACAAGTTTGGTTTCTAAAAAAGAATTCGTACACTTACAATGGGCGTTTTCGTGTCAGCAAATGGTGAAAAAAAAACGAAAATCGCCACCTTTTTTACCAATCGGGCAGTTGCTACCTCCTATCCGTTGGTCGATTGCGAAAAGCGTCTGGTTACCAAGTCAACATTTAGATTTTTGTTTTCAAACCAATCGTCAAGGTAAGACAGACGTTCGTCTTTGTAGTTTACATGCGATTCAAGGTTTATTGATTTCGGAGTCGGCTTTAGCTCTCGCCTTGAGCAAAAACAACAATGTGGGCGCTGTGACCATAAACTTAAACCCGCGCCACATTCCGATCAAGCCCGTGAGCTTACTTCATTTTTGTGGGCAATTGCCACCATTCGTTTTTTTTGGCAAACAGTTCGAGCAACCTTTGAGAGCTTATAGACGAAAAAGTGACCAGGTTGGGCAAGTCGTCGGTTTGCAAACAACGAACTATCACCGCTTTCCTAACACACGTCCGTTTAGAGAAGAGGAAGACTTCCCTGTCAGCAAAATGGGAAGTGTTCTACATGCGGGAAGTTTGGACGCTAATCATTTCCGTATTTCTGATAAAGGAGAAATTCATAAAACAAAAGTGGCCTCTCTCGATTCGATAGCTGTTAGCAGAAGACAGAAATTAACCACATCTCAATCCGAGATTTGTGGCGCAGATTCTGGCTGGGTTTTTTATCCAAAGGTGACTGCTTCTGCTCTCAAGTTACACCGAACTTGGGTGAATCTGAACGAAACATCGACCAACGGTGTAGTGGACTTAAATCTGACAAATCAAAGAACTTATTTGGAATGGATGCCAAGTCAAACGAGCCAATGGCAGTGGCCATCTGGTTTACAGATTCTGCACAATCCAGGTGCTCGTTACAAACCTTTTTTTGCAAATACAAGAACAACTGGAGATTTTAAATTTGCATTACGTTTACGTCCAATTCAACCGCTCAATGAAGCTTCGACCGTTGTTGCAAAAACTCAGTTATTAAGCGACACTTCGGAATTAACGATTTATCGTCATTGGTTGGAAGAAAACCAACGTTTGTTGGAGCAACACATCCGTAGTGCCCCGAAAAAGGATTCGTGGCTCTCTTATAAAGAGGGTTGTTTCTCGCTTTACAACACACAAAAAGCGCCAATCCAATTTTTTGGCGGAGACGTTTTTTGCAAAAGCGACGATTCGCACACCGTTCACTTAGATGCACGACCTTGGCAACTCAGCTATAATCTATTGGAAGGCGGTTTTAGAGATTTGGTAGCTTCGCTACCGGAAAATTCCTTTAGTTTGGCTGCGAAGCCATCGTCTTTGTTTTGGACGGAGGTGCATGGTCAGTTAGAGGGTGGATATTTGGATTTAGTCAAAAAAGCGCAACCTGACATTACTGTTCCTTTGTCGGAAAAATCCAAAATACGTTATTTACAGCCTAAAGTTGGCACTTTTGGCAGCGAAGCTGGCACAGCAGGTGACACTTTAGGTCGCCGCAGCTCCACACTTTGGGCTCAAACAGAGAGTGTCAGTCCTGTGTCGGGTGAATGGTTAAGATCCACGAACCTGCAACCTCCGCGTTCCTTAATTTTAAGCCGTCATCATCAAGCGAGCTTTTATCACCATGTGGCATGGAAGATGGCACTCGCCACTAAGGTCGATACTTTGGTGGATGGAACGGTGGATCCATTTGTTTTGCAAAGAAACATATTAACTTTGGCTGCGAATACAGAAGCTCTGAAAATCGGACCTCCTTTTGCAAAAAGTAAAAATCCAACTCAATTTTTAAAAACATTGGGAGATTTTGTGAAACGAGGGGATCGTGGCCCCGTTTTTTTGGCACCGAAGGTGAGCAAAGGGGAGAGCGAGGCTGGCAATTATGCATTTCCTACAAACGGGCAAATTATTCATGTAGGATTAGAAAAAGTGACCTTACGTCGAGGAAAACCTATTCGATTACCGAATCGAGCGATTTTGCATGCTTTTCATAAAGATCTGCTGTACAATCAAGTACAGATGGTCACATTACCGTTTCAACGTTTAGAAGCTGGTGATATTGTTCAAGGTATTCCAAAAATCGAACAATATTTTGAAGCTCGTACCACTCGCAATGGTCGTAATTTCCGAGAAAGTATTCCGACTTTATTGAAAGCCCTTTATGACCGAGCCCAACGAGAAAAAAGTTTTGCTGCTTTATCGGATCAAGGATTTATCTCGGCAACTACTTCGGCGTTAGCCACCCGTCAGGCTTTGGCCAAAATTCAACGCATTTTAGTCTATGGGGTGCAACGAGTTTATCGCTCTCAGGGTGTAAGCATTTCTGAAAAGCATATTGAAGTGATTGTTCGACAAATGACAGATCGAGCTCGTGTGATTAAAGGTTCTGGCACAGGTATTTTCCGTGGGGAATCTGTTCAAGTGGCTTGGTTAGAATATGTGAATAGTCGCCTTCGATATCCAATCGTCTATGTTCCAATGGTTCGAGGAATTACCCGAGCCGCATTGGAAACTTATAGCTTTTTATCGGCTGCAAGCTTTCAACAAAGTACCAAAGTATTAAGTCGAGCGGCTTTAGAAACACGAACCGAGTATTTAAGAGGACTGAAACAAAATGTCATGTTAGGGAATTTAATGCCGGCGGGTTCCGGCTTTTGGCGTCAAGAAGTGAAACAAGTAGCTTCTCAACCATTCGTGGCACCGAAGGTCATATCTTCACGAACTCCGTGGTCAGTTTTCATACCCTTTTTTAACGTGCACACTTGGCTGCGATCGTAGCCGCGAAGCTGCTGGACCAATGGGGTGTTTTGCGTTGCTTCTGGGTGACACGGCCAGATCGGACTTTCTTCACACCTATCTTGCATCACACCCCGTTCACATCGTTCTCCCCTTCTTTCTCACCTTCGGTGCCAAACGGGGCAGCACACACACACCATAGGTGTGTGTGTGGGGGATGCATAGATATACCATACACTCCTATTGACCAAAAGTAAGCAGACGTCTCACACACACAGTAAGGTTGACTTGACCGGTTTTATTTTTTCATGTATCATAAAAAGAAGGTAAAAAAACTAATCTAACACAAAGTTTTAAAGTCATGCATATTTTGCGGGTATAGTTCAGTGGTAGAACACCTCCTTGCCAAGGAGGTTGTCGCGCGTTCGAATCGCGTTACCCGCTGACGTGTGTATTTGTTAAAAAGATTCCTTTTTTTAGTGGAGTTGATGAAATTATTGTTGTATATTTTCTCACCTTGTGGCAGCAGCACTGATACCTAAAGGTTGAAGTTGGGCCACACCTACGGTCGCATTTGCAAAAGCCAAGTGAGGCATAAACATCGTAAATGTGGCTGCAAAGCTTCCGCATCGTGAGGAAGTGTTCACCATAGGCTTACACATCGCACGCACACACACATCTACCATGTGAACGGTGTGAGGCACATGGCACATCTACGATCGCATTTGCAAAAGCCAAGTGAATGATGTGAAGATGTGCTACCTACGGTCAGCCGCCTGAAGTGAAACGTTTCACTCGCAGCCAAGCATAACTCCATGAATTCCATTAATCTGCCAAAAATACGGACTCTTTATTTTAGATCATCAAGTGATTCATTTTTTTATATGCCTAGACGTCCCATTAAAAAGAAACGTACTTTATTGCCGGATCCTGTTTATAACCGCATTTCGGTTCATCTGTTAATTAACCGTGTGTTAAAAAGTGGTAAAAAGTCGGTAGCTTACCGTATTGTGTATGATACTTTACGTGAAGTTGGGGAAGCAACACAGAAAAACCCTATTGAAGTGTTTGAAAAAATTTTAGATCAAATTACTCCGAGAGTGGCAGTAAAACCACGACGCCGTGGTGGTGCGGTACAAATGGTACCACGAGTGTTACGATCTGGCGATGAATCTAAAAACATTGCCATTCGCTGGATGCTCGAAGGATGTCTGAAACAATCTGGCAAACCAATGGTGACTAAATTGAAAAACGAAATGTTAGAAGCTTATAAAAAAAGTGGCTATGCTATGCGTAAACGTGAAGAACTGTATAAGTTAGCTGTGAACAACGCTATGTATGCCAAACGACCACAAGCCATTTTAAATGCGGTCAATCAAATTTTGCCTACAACATCTCAACCAGCTCCTAGCTCGAGCGCTCCTACAACCAAGGTTAAAAAGTCAGCTTTTTAACCACCACTAGCTGCACACACACTTCCCGCACACCGTAGGTCGCATTTGCAAAAGCCAAGTGAGGGAAGGGATCGGTGGCACATGTGCCACCGTTCACATCTTCACACCATAGGGGTGTCTGTCTCACCCCTATGGTGTGTGTGTGTGCGTGCGATGTGAGAAAATTCACATAGCACCGTTGGCCGAGCGGAATAGGCAGACGGCTCATAATCGTCATTAGGTGGGTTCAATTCCTACACGGTGCAGATAAAATTTAATGAATTTTTTTCCAGAAAGACAACTCCCGGACTCTTGGAAAATATGAACTTGCATGGCACCTTCACCCCGTTTTTTTGGCACCGAAGGTGAGCAAAACATGAGGGGTGTCTTTGCAAAAACGCACACCTATCACACACATCTACGATCTTGGCTTTTGCAAATGCGGCAGCCATGTGACACCGTAGGTCAGTGTCGTTTGGACTGACAGCAAGGCTTTGACTCTGACCAAGATTTGGATGAAATATCGAAGTTTTTTTGTCAGCCAAATAAGAGGGGTAACGGGGTGAAGGCAAAAATGGCGAGTTGTGTTGTGGTCAGTGATCTGATATCATAGGGATTGAGTGTAGTTTTACGTATAATTCGGACTCAAGTTGCCTCTTTAGGAACCGAATCTTACCCTCGTCTAAACGTCATTCGGTTAAGAAGGCAAGAGGCATCAAATTAGAAAATAAACACAATTTTTATGGCTCTTACCATTAATATTTTAACCCCGCAACGTCCATTTTGGAGCGGAGAAGCGGATGAATTAATTTTGTCCACTGAAACAGGGGAAATGGGTGTGCTAAAAAATCATGCTCCGGTTATTACTGGTTTAGATGTAGGTACGTTGATGCTACGAAGCAAAGGTGAATGGAATGCTTTTGCAGTTTTTGGCGGTTTTGCTTTGGTAAAAAAAGATCAAATTACTGTGTTAGCAAACCAAGCAGAGTCCGTGGCAACTATCAAGGCGGATGAAGCTAAAACAGACCTAGAAACAACGAAAGCAAATTTAGAAACGGCGGTTGATGCAAAAGCTAAAGTGGAAGCGAATTTCAACTATAAGCGTGCAAAAGCTCGTTACCAAGTACTAAAGGTATTAAACAAGCTATCAATTTGACTTACCGTCGTAATGGCTATAATCAACACCTACTCACGTCGGTGTCACTTTCCTCACTGACCTTAGGTCAGTGAGGGGACTCTATGATTGTTGATATGTTGTAGATTTCCTCACTTTCCCTCACTATGTGGAAAATGAGTGGATTTACAATCAGCTATCAATTCTGTTCTTTTTTTCTATTTCGTACACAGTTACTCTGTTTGTGAGAACTGATGGGTGTCGGATACTTACTTACAGTATGCATCACACCGTTCTCCCCTTCTTTCTCACCTTCGGTGCCAAACGGGGCCTCCCCTTGTCAGTCCAAACGGGGAGACCTATGTGACACCCCTCTGTTTTGCTCACCTTCGGTGCCAAAACCAAACGGGGTGAAGATGTGAACACTGTGATAGAACTCCACCCTATTTTTAGTGAGTTTATGGTTAGATTCAAATTGAGACCATTACGAGCGTGCGGAGAAGGTGATATTTCTTTTTCTCACAGTCATACTAAAACCCCAGGGAAACTGTTCAAGTTGAAAGCTATTTAACACGGATTAAAACTTAGATTCAATTTTTCAGGTGGCACACACATGGCTCCCCTTGTCACTCCAAACGACACACATCGTTCTCCCCTTCTGGAAAAAAAACGGATCATGTCGTTTTTTTGCAAACACATAGTAGATGTGCCATGTGTGGGGTGAGAAGATGTGTCTCACACCGTTCACATCGTAGATGTGCCATGTGTCATATGTGTGTGGGTGGGATAGCTGTGCGTGATCTTTGTGCCGTCTAAGTGGCTAAAAACGAATGTGAGCCGTGTGCTAAATTTTAGCAAGCACGGATCTAAAGGGAGAGTTTGAATACTCTTACCTCACTATGTATTTCCACGGTGCTCGTTTCTCTAACTATGAAGCGTGGCTAAGTGACCCAACACACATTAAGCCAAGTGCTCAAGTGGTTTGGCCAGTAGTAGGTCAAGAAATTCTAAACGGTGATGTAGGCGGTGGATTCCAAGGTATTCAAATTACTTCTGGTTTCTTCCAATTATGGCGTGCAAGTGGTATTACAACTGAACTACAGTTGTATGCAACTGCAATTGGTGGATTAGTGATGGCTGTAGCTATGTTCTTTGCTGGCTGGTTCCACTATCACAAAGCTGCACCAAAACTAGAGTGGTTCCAAAACGTAGAATCTATGATGAACCACCACTTAGGCGGTTTATTAGGTCTAGGTAGCTTAGCATGGGCAGGTCACCAAATTCACGTGTCCCTACCTATTAATAAGCTTCTAGATGCTGGTGTGGACCCGAAAGAGATTCCACTACCTCACGATTTAATTTTGAACCGTGGTTTAATGGCCGAACTTTACCCAAGTTTTACAAAAGGTCTTCAACCATTCTTCACATTAAACTGGAGTGAATACAGCGATTTCTTGACTTTTAAAGGTGGTCTAAACCCAGTAACAGGTGGTTTGTGGTTAAGCGATACAGCTCACCACCACCTAGCTATTGCGGTTCTATTCCTAGTGGCTGGTCATATGTACCGTACAAACTGGGGTATTGGTCACAGTATGAAAGAAATCCTAGAAGCTCATAAAGGTCCATTTACAGGCGAAGGTCACGTGGGTCTATATGAAATTCTAACAACTAGCTGGCATGCACAGTTAGCAATTAACTTGGCTCTATTTGGTTCTCTGTCCATTATTGTGGCTCACCACATGTATGCTATGCCTCCATACCCATACTTGGCTACAGATTACGCAACGCAGTTGTCCCTATTCACTCACCATATGTGGATTGGTGGTTTCTGTGTGGTTGGTGCTGGTGCACACGCTGCTATTTTCATGGTTCGTGATTACGACCCTGCTAATAACTACAACAACTTGTTAGACCGTGTGATTCGTCACCGTGATGCAATGATTTCTCACTTAAACTGGGTTTCTATTTTCCTAGGCTTCCACAGTTTTGGTCTATATATCCACAACGATACAATGAGCGCATTGGGTCGTCCACAGGATATGTTCTCTGATACTGCAATTCAATTGCAACCAGTATTTGCTCAATGGATCCAAAAGACACACTTCCTTGCACCTCAGCTAACTGCACCAAATGCATTAGCTTCTACAAGTGCAACATGGGGTGGTGATATTGTTGCTGTAGGTGGCAAAGTAGCTATGATGCCTATTGCTTTAGGTACTTCTGATTTCTTGGTTCACCACATTCATGCATTCACAATTCACGTAACAGTTCTGATTCTATTGAAAGGTGTTCTGTACGCTCGTAGTTCTCGTTTGATTCCAGATAAAGCGAATCTAGGTTTCCGTTTCCCATGTGACGGTCCAGGCCGTGGCGGTACTTGTCAAGTATCTGCATGGGACCACGTATTCTTAGGTCTTTTCTGGATGTACAACTCCCTGTCTATTGTAATTTTCCACTTTAGCTGGAAAATGCAATCTGACG
>VFQS010000706.1_pt1 | contig 34975 bp, 32 predicted proteins | sample 3512361 | NCBI WGS metagenome assembly VFQS01 (sample SAMN10412375, study PRJNA504923) | tailings metagenome | isolation source: Relicate 1 Philex TSF3 active mining | place: Philippines
AATATAATGATAATGACTTAGATTTTGAATCAAATATTACTTCTTACCATCTTGACATGAATGTTTATAAAAATAATCCAAGAACCTTTGACCAATTACGTGACTATATTAATAAAAAAGAAGACGATCCTAATGCCGGTTCTTTATTCTTTGTACGCATGAATTCTATATTACAAAAAATGTGTACTGCATTATCAAATGAATTTTATCAATCAGATAATATTAAAGCTCATAATGCTATTACATTCCAACTTTTTGGTGTTGATATTATTATGGATGATAAACTAAATCCTTTTATATTAGAAGTGAATAAAGGACCTGATATGAGTGCTCGCGATGATGAAGATAAAAAAATGAAAACCATTGTTCAAACACATATGTTTCAAAAAGTAGGTGTGATTAGTGATGATTATGTAAATAGTACAAATGTTTTTAAACAAATTTAATTTTTACTTATACTTCTTATAAATAAAGTAAAAGTTAAAAAATTAAAAAATCATATCTAAATATAGTATAGCATACTATATTTAAAAAAAATATGAATGATATGAATTCATTAACAAATATATTTTCTTTTTTTATTTTTATAATTATTTTAATATTATTTTTATATTTTGCTTATAAACAAATTAATCATATTTTTAAAATTGATGAAGAATCAACACTTAATAAAGATAATGTTAACGAAATAAATAATATAGAAAAAGAAGATTTTTTAAATCTTTATTCATTAAATGATTTTTTATTTGATATCGATGAAGATGGTAATTTTATTAAATCAAATAAAAATGAAGAAGAACAAAAAGAGATTTTAGAAAAAGTAATTCATAAAAAAAATTTAGAAACAAAAATAAATGAAACAGAATCAGAAAATAAATCTAAAAATAAAACTGAAAATAAAGAAATAAATGTTAAAAAAAATGAAGAAAAAAAAAATAATGATTCCATTTTATATATTGTCGACAAAAATAGCAATAAAAAACATATACATTTTACCATTTTAAATGAAAAGAAATTAAAATATTTAGATTGTCAAGGATTTTATGATGACCATATTGTTATCAACATTAAAGATGTTAAAAATAGAGAAATTACCAAAATTATAAATAAAATTTATAATAAATATACTTTTGTTTATCAAACAAAAGACGATGATGATGCAATCAATTATTTTATTGAATATCGTCCGTCTCAAGAACGTTTTATTAAATTATATAACCAAAATGAAGATAAAGTATTTTATTTAGAAAAAATATTTTATAAAGAAAATAAAAATAAAAATAAAGACACTGATTATTCAATTCCACTTTATAGAATTTATCATTATGCAAATGAAATTGGTGCAATTTACAGCAATGTAATTGAAGATAATGATACAAAAGTTTATCAAATGCGTTTAAATCAAAATAGCGGAAATAATAAAAATATACTCGCGTTTTCATTTATTTTATATTTGTCATTTCTTAAAGAAGATATATAAAAAATATATTGTTTAAAATTAGTAAAAAATATTCAAATTTAACAACTCATTTTTACAAAAAATGAAAAGTATATTAAATGTTAAAACTTTATATGACAATAATAATAAATTAACTTATGTTGTAACTAAATATAGCGATAATAGTGTTGCCATTAAAATATATAAAAAAGAATCCGAAAATAGCAATGTTAACAAATATATTAAAACTCTTCAATCAAATGTCTTATTAAACTTTTAATTAAATATTGTAAAAATCTATTATATCTTTATCTATACTTTCTTTCGTATTTTCATCTATATAATCCTCAAAAGTATTATATAAATGATATTTTTTTAATATATGATTCTTAAAATTTATGATAAATGATCCTAACTCTTTATTCTCTATATTTTTTTGAAAATCTCTTTTTATATATTCTTGAATAATATATCCATTAAACTTTTCTTTTCGCTTATTTTGTAATATATTTTTTTCTATTAACTTTTCTAATTCATTTATTTTATTGAAATATATAAGTGCTTCATAATCATAATCTTTCTTTTTATTTATCTCTTTTTCTTCTTTTTTATTTTGTAAATTCACATAATCAATAAATTCATGATACATAGGTCGTTCATTATATCTTCTCATATGTTCACTATTTAATGAATTTACTTCAAATAATTTAGATTTAAATAAATGCGATTTTATCACAAAATCATATATTTCTTCTCTATTATTAAAACCGCTATTCCATTTTTCATAATCTAATCCCATATATACACATATTTCTTCTGGATTTTCTGATAGCATTATTTTATCATGTATAATTTTACTTACTTTATTTTTATCATACTTTTTATTATCATTTTCATCTAAATATCTTTCAATTAAATGCGTTTCTATATTATTTATCCATAAACCTGGATTTCCATATGTTAATCCATAATATTTTGTAATTCGTCCTAATATACCACCTAAATCTCCATATGAATAATAAAACAAATCCATACGAAAATTATGCGATTTAATTAAATCAATTTGAAAATATGTACCCTTTTCTTTATTGATTAAATATGAAAAAGATAATACTGTTCCATTTTTAACCATTTCTTTTGGATGAAATAATTGAACAACTAAATCATATATATTTGTTTGTTCATCAGGTACGTATAGTATGTCTAAATCACCAAAATCTTCTTTATGTGGAAGTTCATGTAAAAAAGTGATTTGTAAATATGGTGCTAAAATAGATGCTATTTTATTTTTAATTTGATTATATTCTTCTTTTAATAAACGTCTTGTAATTACATTTTTTAATGCTTTTCCACCCATTTTTTATTTAAATTATTATTTAAATTATTTATATATAAATAATTTAAATTATTATTTAAATTATTTATATATAAAGGTATTTCTTTTATATATATTATAAATCACTTTTTATTTAAAAAAAATGAATTGTTTATTTTGTAATGAAGTTATTCAAGAAAATGATTTAGTTACTTGTTGTACTAATAATCATACTTCTTGTAATAAATGTTGGAAAAATTGGGTTACTAATACATTATCCATTTATCATCACGTTTCAGAAACTGAACTTGATTGTGGTGTAGCATATCCATTATACGGTAATGGTCAAGATGAAATTTATTGTCCAACATGTGGATTAAAATCAAATGTACTAAAAAATGGAACTTATTTAATTTATAATATACATGGTGGTAAACAATTTGAAGTTAATTATAAAGATGATAAAAAACATGGAATTTATAGAGCATATCACCCAATAAGACTTGGAAATAAAATAATGAGTGAACAAAATTATATAAATGGAGTTCGAGAAGGTATTTATGTATCTACACATAGTAATGGTATAACATTTATGACAAATGAATTTGTAAATGGAACTATTGAAGGAACACGAATAATTAATGATAGTGATGGTAATATTTATATGAAAGAAGAGTATAAAAATGGATTAATGAATATTCAAACAATGTATAATAAAGATGGTACTAAAAAAAAAGAATATTTATTAAAAGATGGTATATATATTAAATAATTATTTTACTTACAAAAAATAAAAAAATATAAACATACATAGCTTAATCAAATCTTTTTATAAAATAAAAAATTATAAATATATTTTTTTATAATTTTTATTAACATAAATAGTAATATATTTTTTATTCTATTTTTATATAAAATAGAATTGATTTATAAATCTTGATTAAGCCATGTATGATGTTTAATAAATTATATTTTTGATAGAACTTATAAATTATATAATAATCATTCTAATAAAATAAATGAAGACATACATGGTTTAATCAAGATTTATAAATCAAATCTATTTTATGTAAGAAGTATTATAAAACTATATATTACCATTTATGTTAATAAAAATTATAAAAAAATATTTCTATAATTTTTTATAAAATAAAAAACAGTTAATTAAGCCATGTATGAATGAAGAAATTACATTTATAAATAATCAAATAAATTGAGTATATAAAAAATATTATAAAAATGATATGATTCAAGAAAAATCTTTTTATAAAATATTTATGATTCAAGAAAAATCTTTTCATAAAATATTTATGATTCAAGAAAAATCTTTTTATAAATAAATTTACAAAAAATCGCTTAATTTTGTTTCACTAAATTTTTTAACTTTATTATTGATTATTTTTACTGTTACTTCTCGTTTTTCTTCTTTTTTAACTGTTTTTGGTTTATCTTTTATAACCTCATCCGTAAAAACATTAAAAATATTATTTTTAATTTCTTCTTTCTTTGTAGGTTTCTCTTCCACAATATCTTCATCCGTAAAAACATTAAAAATATTATTTTTAATTTCTTCTTTCTTTTTAGGTTTCTCGTCTATAATATTATCATCATCTGTAAAAGGATTAAAAAACTCTTTCTTTTTAATTTCTTTTTTAGGTTTTTCTTCTACAACATCTTCATCTGTAAATACACTAAAAATTTCATTTAATTTTGTTTTATTTTTAAATTGCTCTTTTTCCTTTTCTCTCCAATCACTTTTATTATTATATCTATGACGATTATTTGGATCAACAAATTCTACTACTGGTGTACTTGCTTTCGTTATTTCACGTTTTTCAAATGGATGAACTACTTTATTTTCTTCTTGTTTATTTATAATATTTTGAATCATATTATTATTTGCTTTATAATTTTTACCCATTTTCATCTTCATTGCCCCTTCATTTGCTAATTTATCCGCAGCATCATTATACGTTGAATGTACATCCGTTTTTTCCGTATGAGCTCGCACCTTTAAAATAGCAATATTATATTTTCTTATATACGATAATGCCGTAATAATCATATCTTTATTTGGTACTTCAGTACCATCTTTCATAAAACCATCTTTTTCATAACGTGCTCCAGTTCCTTGAAAAATATATTTACAATATTGTGAATCCGTAAAAATACATAGTCGTTTTATTGCCTTTGTTTCTTCACTTACTAACTCAATTGCGTGTAATATTGCCCTCATTTCAGCCCTATTGTTTGTTAACTTTGTATCATTCAACGGTTCTGATAGCCGGATATTTAAATCAGGAATAATAATACCATATCCACAATATACTTTTTTAGCTTCGTTGTCTCTAATACAACTTCCATCTGTATAAATGATTATATTTTTATGCGCATTTTCATCATTTAATACTTTATCTATTTCATCTTGATTATTTGACTCATAATTTTCTTTTTTTTGAATAAATTTAGGCTTATTATTACCAAACCCTTCTTCCATAAATTTAGTGGCATCAACAATATTATCAAACTTTTTATAAATTGCTCCTACAAATCCATCAACAGATTTTTTACAATCAGTCCAATTATTATATATTTTAGCACCAAATTTTCCTTTATGAACTGCGTAATATGACATTTTAATTATAAATGTTTTATAATAATTATAAATGTTTTATAATAATAATAAATATTATTATAAAAAGAATCGTTTTTTTATATTTTTTTATAAATTACATTTTTTATAAATTATTATTTTGTAAAAAAATGATGGATTTGATTATTTATTTTTATTTTATATAATTATGAATGGGCTTCGGCCCATGTTTAGCCCATCCCTTGGAAATGTTTTTACGTATCCAAGTGTTGTATCTCACAAACTCGGTTATAATCACTCCCTGGGTGGTTCGAGCAAGTATTTACACGGATTGGGTTGCCTAGCGCCCCTTTTGGGGCATACTTTGGGGTTCGTTGGATACCTAAGGTTCACATATACGTGGGCTTACAAAAAAAAGCCAATATACATCGTTTTGCTATTGTGGAAACGTCGCCCTTTTGTGGAGACGTGGTCCAATTGTTGCGGAGATGTAGCCGAGACGCAAGTCGAACAGAAGGGAAACCTTCTTAGGGGAAGTTATCATAAATAATATTTAATATTTAAAGTGTTAAATAGCTTAAATGATATATCTAAAGCGTTCATATATAATATGAACGTAACATACATGGCTTAATCAAGATTTATAAATCAAATCTATTTTATGTAAGCCATATATGAGAAGTATTATAAAATAATATATTACCATTTATGTTAATAAAAAATATTTATATAATTTTTTATAAAATAAAAACATTTGATTAAACCATGTATAGAACGTAAATCATTTTTTATAAAAATTTAAAAATTTATAAATATTATATTAAGATATAATCTTAAATAGAATATTTTATACTATTTTAAGATATTATTTTACTAAAATGGAAATTTTAGATTACGAATTAAATAATACTATTTATTTACGTTACAAAGATAGTATAAATATGGAAAATTCATTTGAAAATAGTGAATTAATATTACTAGAATTTGAATCTTATTTTGATAAATTTATTAAAAATGAACAAATTATTAATAATATTGAATATAGAAGATTATTTAATGATTACAATAAACTTATTGAAACTTTTGTTTCAAAATATTTTAATCATATTGATTTAATACATATTAATAATTGGTTTATTTCATATCAAAATACATGTAAATATGACTTTATTTTTAATGAAGTAAAAGTATTATTAATTCCTATTTACGTTTCTGATTATTTAACAAGTAATCAGAAACTATTTATGAATCATTTTTCGGAAGAATTTGAAGAAATGTATGGTAAAAGAACAAAAAACACTTACAAAAATAGTATTGAATTAAAAAAGATTAACTTTTCATTGTATCGAACTATTATTTCAAAAATTTGTACTTTTTATGTACAAATTTATTTTAGAATAAGTGATGAAGATGATTTAAATCATATACTACGTAAATTATTGGAAGATTATTTACAAAGAGTTGCTTTTTGTAAATATGAAACAATTCATGATATTAAAAAAGATATGTATTCAATCAATATGGAAGAATTTTATTATGAAACATATCTTCAATTTATTGATGATTTACAAATTAAAACATTACTTATGAGTAATACATATAGATTGAATGAAATATCGATTTCAAATATTATTCATTATTACACATTTGTAAATTTACTTAATTATTTAAATAGTGAAATTATACTTCATAATTTGGAGTATTTAATGAGTAATTCTATAAATAAAAAAATATTTATTATTATTGAAAATACAAAATTATATATAAATAAAAGAATTTATGAAGATTATTTAATTGATTAAATAATAAAATATTATTTAAAAAAAATATAAAAAATGAAAAAAATTTATTTAAATGAATTATTTAAATAAATATATTATAAAATAAAATGAATAGAAAATATAAAAATAATGGTAAACGTTGGAGTGATGAAGAAGATGACCAATTAATTCAAGAATTGAGTCAAAATATATCTTTTGAAGAATTATCAAATATTCATCAACGAAGTATTAGCGCACTTAAAGCGCGTATTTTTATTAAAGCAGTAAATGACCATAAAAATAAACTTCTTTTAGATGAAATTTATATAAAATATAATCTAAATGAAACTACTTTTAATGAAGCTTTAGAATATGTTAAAAAAATGGAAGATAAAAAAGAAGACGAAAAAGGTGAAAAGAAAAAAGAGATTAAAAAAGAAAAAGTTAAAAGCGAAAAAATAGAAGAAAAAGATCCAAATACACTATTACTAAAAGAATTACTACTAGAAATGCGTGAAATAAAACTGATGATGAAAGAGTTTCTTATTCATTTTGAAGAACATGAAGATGAATAAATTATTATAAATATATAATTTATATATTTTAATATAAAAAAATTATTATTTTTAATATAAAAGATAAATCGTTAAAATATATAAATTATATAATTTATATATTTTAATAAAATGGTTAAAAAAATAGTTATAACAAGTGTCAAAAAAAAAGATAAAAATGAAAATAATAGTTTAGAAGAAATAATAAATGTTCAAAAAAGTAAATTTTCATTAAAATCCATTCAAAATCATTTTGAAGAAATTAATTATAATAAAGAACAATTACAATTTATACATGCACCACTTGAATCATCATCTTTATTAGGTACACCCGGTTGTGGTAAATCTTCCACCATTATTGGTAAAATTATATATTTATTTTTAAATAAAGTTTTTACAAAAACAAATCAATATAAATTATTTACTTTTAGTAAACGTGCTTGTTCCGATTTTATTGAAAAAGGTCGTAAAATACATAGTCGCATTTTCCAAAAAAATTCCATTTCTACATTACACTCTGTTTCTGGAAAATTACTTTATTATATGACACAAAAACAATCATCTTCTAAAAATTCAGTTATTATGAGTGCTTTATATTTATTTGATAAACAAAATCTTGAAAATGTTGAACATTACAATTTATTAAAAAGTTATGATGGTTTTAATAATTGTAAAGTCATTTTTGTGGATGAAGCTCAAGATATTTCTGATATTCAATATAAATTAATTATGAAAATAGGTTCATTTTATGAAATTCCAGTGATTATGATTGGTGACCCAAATCAAAATATATATCAATTTCAAAATGGAAGTGATAAATATTTATTAGAACATAATGGACCTAAATATTATTTAATTCGCAATTACCGAAGTACTCCTGAAATAGTAAATGTAATTAATAGTATGCGTCCTTGGGATGATTTAACCCCAAAAATGATTTCTGCTCATGAAGACCTAAATAATAATAAAAATAAAATTACTTCTTATTTAATAAAAAAAGAAATTAAAGAAGATGAATCAAAAAAACCACATATTATTGTTGATAATGTACCCAATATTATTCAAAATATAATTCATAAAATCCGTAATTTTAATGAAACTTATGGAATTGGTTTAGAAGAAATGGCAATTATAGGTCCAGTGAAAAAGAGTAAACCAAATGCTGATTATTATACAAATATTGGTTTATCACTTTTTACAAATATATTTCATAATGAAGGAATTCAATATGTAAAACATTATGAAGATGGTGCAGATGGCGGAGATGATATTGACCGAGAAATTCAATATAAAAGTGGTCATATTAATTTATTTACAATCCATGGCTCAAAAGGATTGGAATTTAAGGTTGTTTTTTTAATAAATTTTCATTTAAATACATTTGGTATATGTCCCACAGAAGAAGATTATAATCGTTTTAAATATTTATGGTATGTTGGATTAAGTAGAGCAGCACAATATTTAAATATATATATTGATGAACGAAAATATGGATTCTTTGATTTAAAAAATGTACGATTACAAGATGTTATTTATGAAGTTAAATTTCCAAAATTATTACCAAAATTAGAGTTTAAAGATGAAATTAAACCACTTATTTTTAGTGTTACTGAAATATTGCGAAATAAAAAATATATGAATGATAAACTATATCACTTTTTTTATGAAGCATTTGGACCCAAAGATGTTACAAAAGTAACTCTTTGGAATAATAAATCATTGGGATTACCTGAATTTTATGAATTGGATAATATGGATTTTTATAAAATATATGGTATTTTTATGGAACATATTTTTAATTTTTATTATCATTATGCTTGTGAAGATAAAAGTAAAATGATTCCAGATTTTGTATTTAAAATAGAAAAAATGATAAAAAATCGCATAGAATTGCCTAAAAAGTATAATCAAGCATTTGGTATTTTTAAATTACGATATCCAGAAATTACCAAAGAATGTATTACATTAAGCATTTTTAATAATTATAAAAATATATTAAGTCCATGTGAAATAGAAATGTATTCGTATTTATGTGCTTTATTAGATAATGATTATCATAAAGAGTTTTATTTACAAATCGAAAATAATGTGATATCTATTCCAAGAACGCGTTTATTAGAAAAAATATCTTATATACGCGATTATTTTTATAATTTACCAATACACGAACATAATAATATTTTATATGAATCCATATTTGAATTAGCTATTTTTGTATATCAATATGAACACGAAGCATCTTATTTATGGAAAAGTGATTTAAATATTCATATACATAAATTAGAAAAACATATCAAACATATTTCACAATTTGCAATTCAAACATATCATGAAAATAAGAGTATGGGGGATTCATATATTTATACATTTCATAAAAAATATATACATAAAAATTTACCTATTGTCGGTGAATTAGATATGATAAATGTAGATAGTATTGTTGATTTAAAATTTTCACATTCAAGTGTTGAAAAGTATATTGACCAAATATGTATGTATTTTATTTTACATGATCATTCTTTTGGAACGCAATGTACAATGAATTTAGAATTATGGAACATATTAAAAGGAGAAAAGTTAATTATCAAATTAGATAAAAATAAAATCAATAAAGTATTATTGTTACAAATATTATGTAAAGCAGTAAATCAAAAATTGCGAAATATGTGTTTTATCTATGATTTAGAAACAACTGGTTTAACATATACAAACCAAACAGTAGATATTATAGAGCGACATGTTGAAGAGTATAATAGTAGGTCTGTTTGGAGTAGCGGATTAGTAATACCGCAAAATTTACCTTTTATTCCGTTTGAAGTGACTAAAATAACAGGAATTACAAAAGAGTTAGTATATGAGAAAGGAGAACATATCAATGTAATGAAAGCGGAATTTGAAAATATATTTAAATATTGTGAAAAAGCTACTTTTATTGCACATAATGGAAATTCATTTGACCATAAAATATTGATTCAAAAAGAAATATTAAAAGAAAATGAATGTAAATTGTTAGATAGTAGATATTTATTACGTTTATTAATAAATAATCCAAAAATAGCAGAAAAGAGTTTAGGTGAAATTTATCATTATTATTATCCAAATGAAGGAGTAATTGGACATAGAGCAGAAAATGATGTAATTATGTTAATTAAAATATTTCAAAAATTGGGATTAGAAGATTATAACTTGGAATCATTGGTATAAAATATTATTTATTTTTTAACAAATTTTTATTATAAACAAAAGTTTATAATAAAGAGAATTAAATAATAAAATATAAAAGTAAAATGGAAACAAAAAAGATTATTCAAAGTGGTTATTCCATCATTTTATATAAAATATTAAATGAAGTTCGTCGTGATGACGACGGTGATTGCGACATTGATTGTTGTGCCACATTTGAATACGAATATTATGACCATTTTTTAATTACATATATGCCTTTTGATAAATTAGATGATTTTGATATGAAAGGTGTTTTTTATATTACTTTTTATGAAAAGTATGATATCAATCTTGTAAAAGAAGCAATATTAGAAGTTCATGAAGTATGGAAACAAGATGTAGAATCAGTTTTAGAAAAAAGTGAGCATAAATGGGTTGTTAAAGTAAAAGATGGAATATTAAATTTAAAAAATACATTAAGTTTATGTGATTCTGAAAATCTTTTAATGAAACCACTTAATGATACTACTTTTATGACACTTTTTTATATACCGAATTATTTTGATTATATACGTATTGCTCAAATTACACCTCATCATTTAATTGAAAAGTTTATTAAATATGAAAAATCATTTTATGACAAACTTCAAAGAAATAGTTATCGAATACAAGATGAAGAAGGTCAAATGGAGCGATTAATGGAATCAGGACATAGTAATGATTATATATTTGATGATTATGGTAATGAGCATATTTTATCTACAAACGAAAATATAATGTTTTCGCCTTTTGAATTAAAACCATATATTAGTGAAAATATGGATAAAATTGTGCTAGTAAAAGCATACGCACATATGGCACATAAAATTATCAATCAAGAGTTTGATACTTTTTCTAATAAAGATTATGCTATTCAATTTATTAAAAATGAAAATAAAAGAAATAGTTATTTTGTAATGCTGGAATTTGCGCAATCTTTTACACTTGAAATGATTATGAAAACAATCTATTATATAAATAGTGTGATTGAAGAAGATAATGAATATGATGCGGAATATTTATTAGGAGTAGTCAATGATTTTACTTTTATGAAACCGATTCATAATAAACTATTATTTTCACATATACAATATTATAATATGGGAGATAAAGAAGATATTTCATTAAAGCATATATATGAAAATGAAGAATTTATTTTAGATGAAGAATTATATAATGAAAAGAGTGATGATGATAATTATCATAGACACGAATTTAGAAATTATAGTACATTTATAAAAGATCGTAAAAATATATCTTTTTATTAAAAAATTTGTTAAATTAAATTATTATCATAAAATAGAATTCTATTTTATGTTATCAATAGCACCTATATTTTCAAAAGTAGTTGCTGAATCATTATTAAGTTTATATCCCATTTTTGTAAAAAAAATTGGTTTAAATATTCCAACTCAATTATGGACACGTTTATTAGCATATGTAATTATTTCTGCATTTTTTATTAACAAAACTTTTGTTTTACAATCGCTTACATCCTATAATGCGTTACTATTGGGATTAATTAATTTATCTCATATTTATTTTTCATATATGGGTTTTAAATATTTAGATTCAGGTGTTTCATTTACAATTTTTAATACATATCCTTTTATGATATTATTGATGGCTGGTGCTCCTTGGAATAATGCTTATCTTTTAGCTTTAACAGGTTTTGCCATATTTGCTTATGAAAATTATATCCATAGTGGTGATGTTGAAAATCTTCAAAAAAAAGATAAAAAGGAAGAAGAAAAAGAAGAAGAAATACAACACGTGAAGAAAGATAAGAATATGCAATGGCATAATCCATTTATTTTTGGTGTCATTATGATTTTATTATCTGCTTTTACAGAAGCTTTAATTTACTTTTTAGTAAAGAAAGTAAAAACAACAAATAATTGGGACCATGTTTTTATATCCTACTTTTTAGGAGCCTTGATAATGTCCATTTATATGGGTTATAAATATTATTTTAATAAGGGGTCACACGTGAAAGAAGATTTTGAAATCCATAAAGATGTTACTATAAATAATAGGATATTCATTGCTTTATTATTAAATGGTATTTTAGGTGCGTTAGGTTATTATTTCCGCTTTTATGCGGCATATCGACTTGATTCACAAATATATGCTATTTTATCTTATATTGGTATTATTATGGCTTATGTTTATGGTATTATATTAAATAATGAAAAATTAAGTATATATAAAATAGTAGGTACAATATGTATTATAGTAGCAAATTATATGATATTACATAAAAAATAATCTATATGTAAAATAGTGTTATAAAAAATAATATATGAGTACATTACTTAAAAATAAGAGTGTTAAAGAAAAGAGTAAAAGTGTAAAAGAAAAGAGTAAAAGTATAAAAGAAAAGAGTAAAAGTATAAAAGAAAAGAGTAAAAGTGTTAAAAATGATTTTTTAAATCATTTAATTCATAAATATGTAACTTTATTAAAAAATAAAAAAGAAGTTCCTTGTGTAGAAACATCATATAAAATAAATAAAGATCTTTCCAAAAAAGTAGATTATCGTTTATATAAAAATTTTATATCAAAATTAAAAGAGAAAAAATCTATAATAAATGTCAAAAACGAAAATATTAATAAAATTGAAATGTGTAAATTAAATGCATATAACAAATATTTAAAAAAAGTAAATGCAAAAGGTTTATTTATGAATTTACGAAAATATCATCAAAATATTAAATCCAATTATATCAACAAATATGCTTTTAATACAGATTTATTAATGGATATTGGTTCATCTCAATTAAAAAGTATGCGTTTTTGGAATAGTGCTCGCGTAAAAAAAGTAGTAGCAATGGAACCATCTTTAGAATTATTTGATTTAGGTATGATATATTTAAGAAAAGATTTTTATGGACGTCGTCATGTTACATTTTTAAGAGGTGTTGGTGAAAAATCATGGTTTAATGGTGAAGGTGGATTAAATGATTTTGCATCAAAATATTTAATCAATATGATTAAAAATAATGTAAAAGCAAGTGCAATTACATTTGAATTTACTTTTCATTACATGATTTATAATATGAAAATATTAATGGAAAATATTAAAAGTGTTTCTAAAAGTGGAACAAAAATAATTATTCATTGTATTAATGGTGATTTTTTAATGAATGTTTTTAAAGAGAAAAATAAATATGAAGTCATTAAAGATAATGAAGTTGTTTTTTATGCAGAAAAAGATTTTAAAAATAAAAATAAATCAAAATCATCTTCTAAATCAAAATCTCAATTACTTGATTTAAAACAAGTAAATATATTTTTTAGTGGAGCACAAGGTTTAAATAATATTATACCTGAATATTTAGTTATTAAAGATGATATTGTAAAAGTATTTGAAAAATATGGATTTAAATTAATTGAATTTACACCTTTTTCAGAACAAAATTTTAAAAATTTCGGTTTAGAACCATATGAATTTGACGTTTCTAAAATATATACTACATATGTTTTTGAATGTATATAAATAAATATAAATAAATCTAAATTTAATAAATAATTATACACCGCTGATGATTTAAAATGGCACAAACATAGATGATTTATCTAACCCTAAAAGGGTTGATAAATCATCATTTATGCGTCATAACTAAATTATCTTGCGGTTTACTGTAACCATAAGACTTAAAATGGTTGTGCCATTTTAAATCTTCAATCGTGTAAAATAAAATTTTATTTTATTATCAATCTATATTTATCATTATAATTATGATTATGATATATTACCTAATAATTGAATTAGGAAATGTTACCTAATAACTGTAATTGAAGTAAATCCGCAAAAATATTGTATAAATCAATAAATATTTGGAAACTTTCCATTGGGTAATTTGGATATTTATTTACATTACTTTCATTACACGTTTTCGTGCGTTTAATAATATAAATGGAGTCATATGAAATGTATAATGAAAAGAGTACAATCGCTATATATAAAATAATTTTATGAATTGCTAAAAAGTTTTGAACAGGTATTAAACCAAACATTGAAAAAATGATTAAAAATAAACTACCAAAAATAATTGCTAATAAACCTCCTAATAAACCCATTCCAATCCAAGCAAATGTATTATTATTCATAGCTAAAACGGTTTTATAATTTGCATAAACAATACCAGACATTACAATAAAGATCATTAATACATAAATTGCGGCATTGTCAATATAATTATATGATGTTTTTAATTTAAAAAGTGGATAAAAAAGTGCAGAAATACTAAAAATAACAAATAACCAAACAATATGATTTAACAAATGATTTTTATAAGTACTCATTTGAAACCATCCATAAATAAATAATATTATTAAACCCATTAAACCAATAAAAAGTCCAGAAGCAAAATGATTCATACTTCTTAAATCGCGATAATCATATAATTTGTATTGTTCGGAAGGAGACGTAAAATACTTTTCACGAAGTAATGTAAAAATACCGACTAATAAAATGGTTAAAATCACGTACATATAAATATTTGGAATAAAGAAGCGACACGAAACTACGCCGTTTTGAAGGGTAGTAAAAATTAGTATACAAACAAAAATAGCAAAAGTGCCTAATAATAAATTTAATTTTCTATCTACATTTTCTATTTTTTGTTCTGGTTCTTTTTTTGTTTCACTCATTTTCATAAAATAATATACTATTTTATAAAAATATTTTTATTATGAATTATTTTATAATAATTGCTTAAATGAACCATTCATAGAATGATAAATTAAAAACGCACTTAAGCCAATTAATACATCAACGAATAAATAAATCCAAGCATTTTTATTTCCATTGATTGCATGATAAGCAAATAATAAATATAAAATTCCATGAAGTGGTCTTAAATGATTCCACCAAATTTTGCTTCCGAAAACTTCAGGCCCTGATTTTCTGCTATTTGTTAAATAAATATAAAAAAATCCGATAGCAGGAATAAGTAATAAATAACCCATATATTTAAGTAAAGTAAGATTTATATTTTTAGCAATATATGCTAAAAGAAAACGAACTCCAATACATCCTATTAAAAATAATAAAAATCGTTTTTGAATATTATTCATTTTATACTATATTATGAAAATATATTTTTAAAGTGTATAATTTAACTTTGTTAAATTATTAATTGATTTTGAGAAATATAATTATCTAAAAGTTCTTCTAATTTATATAAAATATTTAATTATTATAAATTGCTTATAAAAATGCTTATTTATAAAATATGTTAAAATTAAAATTAATATTAAACTACTACTATTATACTACTGAATTATTTAATATAAGCAAAAAATAAACCCAAATAACCAGAATATACAAAAAAACCCAAATAACCGCTTATAAGCAATTTCTGGAATTCACTTTTTATATAGGCAAAAATAAAACCCATTTTAAAAAAATAAAAAAATATTTTTATTTTGTGGGACTTATTTTAGTGAGTTCCAGAAATTGCTTATAAGCGGTTATTTGGGTTTTTTTGTATATTCTGGTTATTTGGGTTTATTTTTTGCTTATATTAAATAATTCAGTAATATAACAGTAGTATATATTTTAAATAGTTTAAAAACATTAAGATTATAAAATAAGCAATAAATAAGCGTTTTATGTATATATAAAGAAATAAATATATTATTTAATAATAAAGAAATAAAATAATATAAAATGATTGTTTCAGATTATTTTTATATATGTCATTATTGTGTTGATTATAAAACTATAAATTTAAGTGATATGATACGTCATTTTAAGCGTAAAAATAAATGTAAATGTAAAACATTATTTTCTTTTGAAGAATCAATTACTTTATCAAAAAAAAAGAAATATAAATTTAATATTGATATAAATAATTTATCACCAGATGATTTTATTTACATAATTACTCATTATAATGAGCAAATAAATGAAATTAATAACAAATTTAGAAATAATTCATTTTTAAAAGAACATAATAATCCAAATATTATTGATATCTTAAATATTATAAATGAATATAATAATAAAAAATCTGAAAATATGTTAATAACTAATTTAGATAATAATGAGATAGATAAAAAAGAAATAAATAAAAATACTTTAGTTCCAGTTAAAATAGATGGTTATAGATATAAAGATATGTATACAAATATATATCAAAATACAATTAATAATCATTATTATTGTGGTAATTGTAATAAAGAATATTCTAATATTAATAGTTTAAGGAGACATTTAATATCAAATGCTTGTATTAAAAATCAAGAAGCATCTTTAATAATTAAAAAAAATCAAGAATTTTGTGATAAAATTATTGAAAAAGAACATAAAAAACAAGAAATTATTAATCAACAAATTAATTATAATAATTGTAATATTCAAAATAATAATAACAATAATAGTAATACTCATAATAGTACATATAATTTAAGTATTCGTGATTTTGTTCATGATAAATATGATTTAAGTCATATCAAAGATGAATATTATTTACAAAAAGATTTTTTCTTATATCATAATTTATTAAAAACGATTATGGAAAATAAAAATAATCAAAATGTATTTTTTTCTGACGATGAAGCTATTATTTATACCGATAATGAATTAAATAAATTATCTGATGATAAAGCTGGTTATATGATTTTAGAAAAAATTAGCCAATCTTTTGATGAACTATTTTATAATAATGATGAAAATACACAAAAATATTATGAATTTATACAAAATTATTATCGTATTATGAAAGGTCAATATGTAAATGATACTATTTATAAAGAATATGATATAAATCAGCAAAAGTTTATATATACTGCAAATAGTCGTTTATTTCGTAGTCGTGACAAATATTTAGTTAAAATGAAAAGTACATTAAATCCAATTAAAAATGATGTACGAGAACAAATGTGTGTTTCTTTAGACCAAATAAAAGACATACAAATGATTAATCCAAATATTGAAAATTTTGTTTCAACAAAAATGCGTTATAGAGACCTTAAAAACAAAGATGGATTTTAATTTTTATAATATATATTTATTTATATAAATATTTTATTTATATAAGTAGTTTATTTATCAAATGAATCTAAATTGATTTTTGAAAATTCAAATTTATGTATATTTTCTTGTGGAAAATATTCAGTTAATAAATTGTGCATTTCATCAGTACTTAAAAATTGCTCTTTATTTAACATTGTATAATAAAGATTAAATGCGCAAATCATATCATTTAAGCGATGATTTTCAAGAATAGTATTAAACTCTTTATCTTCATTCATTTCTTCAAAAAGTGTTATATAATCATAAATTCTTTTTAATAAATTTACAGAAACATATAACATATTACTATTTTTATCATAACGATAAAAATGATAATTAGAAACAAAATGATTTAACATATCATTTTTATCTTTTCTCATAATTTGAATCATAAATCCAGTTTCAAAGTGATTAAATCCATTTTTAAATGCATTTTGATAATCATAATATTTAAATAAAAAATGACGATTATAGCTTTTTTTATGTATATAAGCACTATACATATCTTTAAAACGATAATAATGCATTATTTGAATAGCACAACTATATCCATAATCACTATGGACTAAATCACTTAATTCTAAATTAAATTTACGTGCATACTTTTCTGTAATTAATTCATAAATTTCACTCATTTTCTATATAAATAAAATTGATTTACGTTATTATATTTATAATTACTTTTATAAAAAGATATTTTTATAAAATTAAAAAATCATTTTTTATAATAATTGGTTTATATTTTATTTTATCTTTTATATAAATCTTCAGCAGATTCAATTATATATTTAGATATATCATTTGTAAAATATATTATATTTTTAATCATTAAACAATTAAAATATATTATATTTTTTAACATTAAATAATTAAAATACATAATTTGTTTAAATATCATTATATGAAATTTCATAATAAAATTTAATGTAAACCCTATACAATCAGTAATAAATTTTAATATATATTCTAAATAAAAAATAGTAACTAATTTTAGGCTTTGAAAAAAAGATATTTGTAAATATTTACGTGATACTGGGTCATATTTATGTAATATTGAATTATGTAAAATATATAGCATACTTGATGTTAAAAATGATATAATTGTACCATCTATAATACCTAATCTAAATATATCAACATTATTTAATTCATAAAATGAATGAACTATTGGGTTTAGAATCATTTTTTTACACAATAATCTTTTTTCAAAATTCATTTCTTTACATACATTTCTATAATTTTCTATATTTTGTGAAATATCATATATAAAGTTACTATGTAAAGAAATGAATTTTGAAAAAAGATTATTGTGTAAAGTATAAATATATATTCCATTATTATTTATATAATTGATATAAAATAATAATTGTGGTTTTATTTTTTCATAAAAAAATATTTTTACATATTTTTTAATATCATTAAAAAATATATTATTATCTAAATCATTATACGTATCAATATAAGTATAAATAAAATAGATACATAATGATCCAAAATACAATTTTAATATATTATATATTACATATATAAAAAGTGAAATAGTTGTTTCAAATAAGCTTATTTTTACATATTTATTTTTAATTATTTGTTTTTTATTATTATATAATAAAATTGAATTATGTAAAAGATAAAATATATAAGATAAAAAATATAACGTAAATGTTAAAAATAAGAAAATACATAAGTCATTATCTATAATTTTATTTTCAAAAAAATAAATTTGAAAGTTATCTAAATATGGTTCTATATATTTATTTTTCAAATCAATGATTTGTAAATTAAATCTATTTTGAACTTTTATACATGTATCTATAAATTCATTTATATAATTTATATTTAATTCTTCATAATTCATTTTTATATCTAAAATAAAATTATTTATCTATTTAATTATATAAATATATAATTAAATCATTTTTTATAAAAAATCATTTTTTTTTTATAAAATGATTTACGATAATATTTTATTATACTTTTACATCAAAATATTATCGCTTTCGCCATTCATATGCTTACTCTTTCTTTTGGTCTTTATCTTTTTCCATAAATTTCTCAAATTCATTTGAAACGCGTTTTAATTGTTTTGCATCTAATTTTCCACCAAATTGGTCCTTAATAGCATTATTATTCATCATTGCTTTCATCATTTCTTTCATATTTACATTATTTCCGTCTAATCCTAAAGACTCACTATTTTTTTGCATACTTTTTACTTGTTCTTTCATTTGAACATCTTTTGGTTGACGTTTCATAGATTCTTGATTAATTTTAGCGCGTAGTTTTTTACGTAACTCTTCTCGTTCTTCTTCTTTTGTTTTTGGAGCACTTTTTGGTGCCATATCTGAAGTAAGATTTTGTTGGATCATATTTTGAATATTTCGCATTGCATCTGGATTATTCATAAGTTCTTTTAAATCAAAAGCCATTTTATTTGAATTACTCATTTTTTTACTTTTATTATATATTATTTTTATAGAAATTCTTTTATATATAAATAAGGAACTATTTTATGTTTCTAATTTTTTTATAATAATCATTATTTGTTAAAAAAATTAGTATAAGTAATAATAAAGTTTATTTTTTTATAAAAATATATAAATATACAATTAGAGAAAAGTAAATATCAAAAATGGTGCTTAAAAATAAAATACTTTTTTCATCTAAAAAGTTTAAAGAATTAAATGAATCATTAGCAACTTACTTTTTAACAAATTATAAATTTGCCAAAAGTTTTGATTTTGTAAATTTTGATTTATTTTTTAGAATCCTATTTAAAAAACATATTGATTTAACAACCGAATTCACAGAAAATTTATTTTTATATATAAATATACTTTTTGATCAAAATTATTTTGACAAATATGCTTATGCTCCCCAATATTTATATACTCTTCTTTTTACCATTTATTTAGAAGAATCTATAAATAAAGTTGAAAAAGAAATATTATTAAAAAATTTAGATACTCTTTATGAAGAATGTGAAATATCTTATGAAAAACATTATCATAGTGTTGATAATATAAAAATACCATTACCACTTAAATTTTATAAATTATTAGATCATGATGACTACAAACCTATTATCAAAGAGTTTTTAAATACATATGATGTAAATTTATTGGTAGAAGATAGTGCAAATATGTTAGAAGTATTAGAAAACAAAGATTTTGTTGACAATCCATTTATATTAAAATTATTAAAACATAATGAAAAAGTAATAGATCATATGATTTCTCATAATGATATTCCAATAATGTTATTAGAAATATCTATTCGTGATAAAAATCAAGAAATCATTGAATATTTAATAAAAAAATATGTACAATTTATTCAATATGATGATACATTTGAAGTATTATGTCAAGTAAAAGATGTAGATATAACATTTTTAAAATCAATATTTGATAAAATTAAAGAAGAAAAGTATGAACATATTCCGCAATTTGTGGATGATGAAAATGGTATTAATTATATGATACATAGAGGAAATGAAGATTTGGTAATCACTTATATGAATATGGTTCAATTACAAAACTATACAAATTATATAAATCAAGGTATTGAAAAGAAAATGTTTAAATTTATAGATTATTTATGTAATCAAATTAAAGAAATAGATGCAACTTATTTTCAATCGCCCTATTTTTTAAAAAAATTAAATCATACTACATTATTTTATACTCCATCTGATTTTGAAGCATTAAATACTTTATTTGCAAAATATGGAATCCCTAAAAAGGAAAATGATTTTAATTTCGTTTCTTCAAGCGATGATGTGTGTCAAATATGTTTAGAAGAGAACAATCAAAATCAAAATTTATTAAGTTGTGTTCATTGTAAAAAGGCATTTCATATAAATTGTATTTTTGAATATATGAAATCAAAACAAAAAGAAATAGTTGATGCTCATGATCAAGAATTAGCTGAAAGTGCAGAAGTTATTATTGATATAAATCAATATCAAGAGGAAGAAGGAGAAGAAGAGGAAGAAGGAGAAGAAGAGGAAGAAGGAGAAGAAGAAGTAGAAGAATGGAGTAGTGATGAAGAAAGTAAAGAAGTAAAAGATTCAAATGAAGAGGATGAGGAAGGAGAAGAGGAAGAAGGAGAATCAATTGATGAAAATGGTTACGTTGGTACTTATCCAATTGTTGAAAAGGATGATATAATGGTTATTTATTCAAAAATGTATAAAAATTTGAAATGTGTTCATTGTCGTGGTTCGTTTTGTTAAAAAATGACAGATAAATAAATAAAAAAAATATATTTTTATATTTATGAATTAAAACCATGACCATCATTAACTGCTTAATAATTAGGCGCGAGCCGGGCGATGGTCCTGGTTATATCTCTCCACCGAACGATCAGATGGCAAACCCATTCTGCTACACGGCGGCTACCGTGATTGCTGGAGTACAGTCAAGTGCGATACTTGTAATCGGCGCGTGCGCGCTGGTTACGTCACCTATTGTATTTGTTGGCGAGGTGTTGATGACGGGTAAGACCACTACATCCCAAGAGTGTTTACATGCGGGAGTTGGTGGTATTGGTATTGGAGTGGTGGGTTTAGTTGCCACACCGCTCCTCCCTGTGGCCTCTATGGTAGGCCAAGGTTACAGTTTTGCGCGTCGTACGATTGTATAATAAAAAAACACCATATATGTTAAAAAAACAAAAAGCAATGTATATGTTAAAAAAAACAGAAACAATGTATATGTTAAAAAAAACAGAAAGAGGTGATAATCATAAAATATTTTTTACTAATTTTCCAGAAATAGTTATTTTTTCAACTTCACTATCATCATATTCATCATCTTTTTCATAAGGCAATATTTTTTTTATGATTTTAGCTTCATGTTCACTTAATATAGTTTCTGGATATTTTATTTTATAATTTATAATAAAATCACCTTTATTTTTACTTCCTTTGATTGTAAATCCTTTATTTTTAATAATGCGAGAAGAACCATCTTGAATCACTTCTTTTTCAAAATAATAAAAGTCACTTCCATCAATATGATTAATATATATTTTACAACCACACAAAGCATCTGCTAAATACACATTTTTTGTATAAAGTAAATTATTTCCAACTTTTTCAAATTCTGGAAATTTATTTACTTTTGGTTTTACTATTTTAATGATCATATTACCTTTTAATTCATTTAATCTTTGATGACCATAATTTTCAAAAACCTGCGTATCATCGTAATTGCTTCCAGCATCTATTTCAACAACAACTGATTTTTCAACTTTTATTTCACCACTTCCACTACAATTTTTACAATTATTATTTCGCATTTTGCCACTTTTATTACATTTTGCACAAACGCGTTGTGTTTTATGTGTAGTATTTGCATCAACTTTGGTTGTAAATACTTCAAATCCAGATCCATTACATAAATCGCATGTTTGGGATGAGCATGAAGTACATAAATCAAAAACTTTATATGTAAATTTTCGTTTAGCTCCAGTGTATAAATCTTTTAATTGTAATTCTAAATCAAAAATAAGTGGTTCACTTTTTTTTATATTATTTTGATTTTGACTATGTACATTTTGATTCATTGTTTGTTTTACAAAATTTCCATTCATAGGAATACTATTCATAAAAAAAGGAATATTTGCAAATGGATTTGTAGCTCCAAATGGATGATTATTATTATTCATATTAAATTGAGCAGGATTAAATGTTTGATTTTGTTGGAAAAAAGATCGTTGTTGTTGATTTTGTTGTTCAAAAAATGAATTAAATAAATCATTTGGATTTTGGAAGTTAAAACCACGCATTGGAGGACGTGGTCCTTTAGGTATATCAAATCGTATATCAAAATCAGCATCTTCAAAATCTGGAATATCATCTTCACATCCTAAATCATACATACTTCTTTTACTACTATCGCTTAATACTTGATAAGCTTCAGATATTTCTTTAAATCGCGTTTCAGCTTCTTCTTTATTATTGGGATTTTTATCAGGGTGCCATTTCATTGCCAATTTTTTATATGCCTTTTTAATATCATCTTCCGAAGCATCTTTTTTAACTTCTAATATTTCATAATAATCACGTTTTTCTTTACTCATTCTTTATTTTCTATTTTCTAAATTATTTTTTTATAAAAAATATAATAATATAACTTTTATATTATTATAAATCATTCTTTTTATATTGTATTTATTCATATTTTTTTATTTTATATGTTTATTATTTTGTTAACAAAATATTTTTAGCAATTTATTGTTCCCAAAGACTATCTACAAGACCCATTTCAAGACATTTTTCAGAATCCCACCACATATCATGTTTAAGGATTTCTTTCATTTCTTCATGTGGAATCGTTGTATACTCTTTATAAATCTTTTTAATACGTTTCATCAATTTCTTATTATTTTCCATTTCATCTTCCATTTCGCTCATTCGTCCCCAGCATCCACTTCGCAGTTCATGAATAAGCATATATGAATTAGGTCTAATATAACGCTTTTTACCAACAACACTCATAATAGTTGCTGCTGAAGCCGAAGCACCCTCAATAATAGTATATACAGGAACTTTACAATTCATAATATTATCAATTGCGGTAAATGCCGCAAAAACGGAACCACCATTACTATTAATATGAAGGTAAATAGGAATGGGTTCAATGTTAAATTGTGTAGCGGTAACAATGTTGTCAAGAGCTACACTATTAAGAGCTTGACATAGATCAAAAATAGATTTTTTAGTAACATCACTATTAAAATAAATATGATTTCCATCAATACTTACTTCATTTCCAAAAAGGTCCATATCATCATCTTCATCTAGATTAAATTCATCATCTGTACCTTTAGTATCATCTTTTTCTTTACGTTGCTTTTTAGTACCTTTCTTTTTATCATGATCTTTTTCTCGCTTTTCAGGTTTAACTGGTTTAAGCTTGATGTTGTGAGATTTAGTGTATTTAAAGTTATTTGCAGTATATTTCATTTTTGACGTTATTTCCTATTTATTTATTATTACATTTCTTTTTATATTAAAAATATATTAAAAATAATAATTTATTTTTTATTAACATTTTTGTTAATAAATTAATATTTGTTAATAAAAAATAATAATAATGATCAACGTAAATAAATTAAAAAATGAATTATTATTTAACAATAAAATATAAAATATAAAATATGATTATAATTAAGATATTTTATATAAATCAATTTTATATAAAAAATGATTATTGATAAAAAAAATCTGGCTACAATCCCAGAATCTATTTTAGATATTTTTAATAGAGTTGTCAAAACAGGTGAATTACATTATGACGGTAATGATAAAACAAATAAATATGTATTACAAGAAATATATAATATTTGTCCATCTATTCTAAATAATAATGTTTTTATTTGTAATTTATTTATACTACGAAGTATGCAATTTTCCAAAGCAGTTTCATATATATATCCATATTATGGATATAAAAAAAAGACAAATGTTATGTTATTTGAAAAAATTAATCCTTTTGTATGTTCTATTCTTTCAAGTGATTTTGAATCAGCAAATTGGCTAATTTCAATTCATCCAGAATATCTAAATGATGATAGTACACAAATTTTATGTAAATGGTCTTCAAAGCCTATAAATGGTTTTGAAAGAAATGATGATTTTATTCTATTTAATGTTGCTTCTTTTTCTGAAATAAAAGATAATACAAAAAGATATATGAATTCTCTAAATCAAGCTTGTTAACAAAATAATAATTTATTAACAAAAATATATTATAAAAATAATAACGTAAATAAATAAAAAAAATGAATTTAAAAAAAACAAAATTATATACAATTATAAGTAATATTATAAAAACTATATATTTTACTTTTATTTTAAAGAAAAATGGCTTCTCGTGCTTTTAAGCGTATTGCGAAAGAAATTAGTGATATTAATAAAGATACTAAAGATTTAGCTGAAAACGGTGTTTATGTACACGTAAATGATGATAATATGAAAGACGTGTATGCGCTATTTATTGGTCGTGAAAAGACCCCATACCATCACGGCTTTTATTTCATTAAATTTACCTATCCTGACGATTACCCAATGAGTCCTCCAAAGGCATTTTATGCTACACAAGGTTCAATTCCTGGTAATGGTGGAGTTCGTTTTAATCCAAATCTTTACACATGTGGTAAAGTATGTCTTTCCATGTTAAATACATGGCAAGGACCTGGTTGGGTACCGACAAATACGATTGTAAATGTATTTATGGCTATTCAAGCGCTAGTACTACATGAGGTTCCTCTTCACAATGAACCTGGTTACACAAGTCATCCAGTATCAGACCCAGTTGTTCAAGAGTACAATCGTTTCATTGAATATGCGAACTATAATATTGGTATTTATGAAATGCTTAATCATCCTCCAAAGGGATTTGAAGTATTTCTTCCGATTATGGAAAAGTATTTTGTAGAGCATTTCAATGGAATTATTTCAAATATTCAAGAAATCAAAGCTACATATAACCAAGCTGATATTAAATGCGGTGCTTATGGACAATCTAATGTAAAACCAAATTATGATGCTACTATTCAGAAACTTTCTGAAAAGTATGCGCTACTCACAAATAGTGCTGCTAGTATAATACCATCTACTCAAGTAGATGCTGCTAGTGCTGCTATTACTGTTACCAGTAAAGAAGAAGTAGTTCCAGAAACAGTTTTTAAAAAAGTAGTATCTAAAAAATCAGCTGCTAAAAGTAAAACAACAACAAATGATGATGGTGCGGCAGCTGCTGCTGTTGTTTCATCGGAACTAGATGATATTGAACTCGCGAATCAAATTGCGATTGCGAAACTACTTGAAGAAGATGAGAAGGAACTAGCGAAATCTAAAAATTAAAATATAATCATTTAACTTTGTTAAAAAAATATATAAAAATATTATAAAAATAAATAACGTGTATAGTTTATAAAAAATGATTTAATTATCATTAAAAATATAAAATGTTAAAAAGTATATTATAAAACGCATAAAAAAATGCAACACATTCATTTTACAGTAAACGAAAACAATTTTAATCATATTCCAAATAATGTAACTTATTTAGTATTTGATGAAGAATTTAATAAACCACTTAAAGCGCATATGATTCCACATAGTGTAACACATATTCATTTTGGAGAAGATTTTAATCAACCATTATATGAAGGAGTTATACCAAATAGTGTAATATATTTAATTTTTGATTATTTTTTTAATCAACCTATTAAGAAAAATGATATACCAAATAGTGTAGTAACTCTTGTTTTTGGTGAATCATTTAATCAAAAAATGGATGCTAATGTATTACCAAATAGTATTACATATTTAGAATTTGGTAGAGATTTTAATCAATATATTGGACCAAATGTTCTACCATTAAGTGTGAAATATTTATTTTTAAAAGAAAGATATAATCAAGATATAGACGATGTGATTATTTCACGAATTTATACAAATCTAAATTTAATCATTTTTAATCAAAAATTATTAAAAAAATGTAAAAATAAGGTATTATCTTTTTTTCAACCATTTATTGAATCATATTGTTATGATGATAAACTTGAACAAATACGAATTCTTTTAATGAATAAGTTAAAAGATATTCATTTAGAATTAGTTTCTAAAAATATATAAATAAAGATTTATATAAAACTATTATAAAAAAAATAAAAAAAATAAAATTTTAAGTAAAAACATAATCCGAAATTTTATCATAAATATTAAATGGATCATTACTTTGTGTTGAAACAATTGTATGAATTTCCGTATCTGGTGTACCATTTACTTCTAATATTTTACCGCCATTTTTATTATAAGGTATTGTTATATCTTTACTTAAGAAATCAATACCAGAAGTAGTAATTCCAAGTACTTTATTTGTTTTAAGGAATATTTCAACATTTTCTTTAGGTAATTTATTAATAGATATACGTTTAATATTTGCTCCGTTATGCATATTAATAACAGTGCTAATAATTAAATTTGTTCCTTTAGGTAATATAGAAGTCATTTTATAACCTTTATCTTTCATATAACTTTTAGAAATATTTGTTGTTTTAAATAATCCTTTTTCTAATTGTTTTTTATTTCGCATATTTATTAAAGATTGAATATCATTTACACCATCTCCAACAATAAATGGTGGACTTCTTTCAATAACATCAATAATATGGTTATTAAAAACGAAAATACGATAACAATTTCCTTCAATTTGTTCTTCACACATAATTTCATTATAACCTTTTTCACGTAATTTTTCTAAAAGTTCGCCTGCTTTTACATCATTATCAATATGAGTATAAACATCAATACCAAAAGTACCATGTATTTGTTTTAATACAATAGGATAAGCTATTTTATTTTTAGTCATTAATTCTTTTAGTGATTCAAGTGCCATAATATTGTCCATATGCTCTTTAAAAGTAAATTTAAAGAATTTAGGAACAGGGATTCCAGCTTTTTGTAATAAAGATGATGTTTCTATTTTATCTTTTACTAATTTAACGGCATCTTGTGTATTAAAATGATATTTGTAACTTTTTGAAACGCAACTTTCTTCTTCAACTTCTTCACCAACATTATCTATTTTACTATTTATTTTGCATTGTGTAACAATTTTTTCTTTTGTATCTACTTTTGTATATTTTTTTTCAAGCATTTTTTCAAATTCATTTACTTTACTTAAACCTTTATAATGTTCTACATTATTTTTATTATTTTTAAAAAAATGGAATAAAAGTATAAGTAATATAAAAAATAAAAATATAAATAATATATTATTTAAATTCTTAAAATGTATAAATTTTACCATAATTAATCTTTACTATATATTAGTAATATTTTTAACAAGAAATCTATTTTGTTAAAAATTTATAAAAAATGAAAAAATAAAAAAGTAAAATAAAAATTAGTAAATATAAAAAGTATATAATATAAATATAATATAGTATATTTATAAAAAAATCAAGAATGAATTTTTGCCCTGAATGTCAAAATAAACTTTTCCCAAGTGAAGAAGATGGTAAACTTTGGAATAAGTGTCGTATTTGTAAATTTAAACAAGAACATAATGAATCACTTATTGAAAAGAAAGTATATAAATCATCAGAACTACGTGGGATCGAAACAAATAAAGATATGATTTATGATCCTACATTACCACGTACAATTTATAATACATGTCCTAATAAAGAATGTATTACTCATCAAAAACCAGAACTTCAAGAAGCAGTATATATTCAAGATCCTAATACAATTAAGCTATTATATATTTGCACACAATGTGCAACTGAATGGAAGTATGCCTAAAACAGAGAACCCATGGTTCTCCGTACCTCTCCTTTATATTTAATAATTATTTTATATATATTTTTTTAACAAATTAATATTATTTTTTTAAAAATTTTTTTATTTTTAAACAAAAATAAAAAAAAGATTTTTTGATTATTTAATCTTAAAAAGATTAAAATCGAATAAAATAATATAAAGTAAATATAGAAATATATTATTTATAAAAAAATGGAAGAACCTTACGATAATGATAATTTAGGAGAAGAAGGTGAAGATGACCTTTTTAATGATGACGTAATCAATGATGATGAAATGGATAATGTTGAAGATGAAAAGCTTGCTGATCCTCATAGCAAAGTTTTAAGTTATACTCAAATTATTGAAGAAGTAAATAAACCAAAGAAAACATTACCTTTTATGACAAAGTATGAATATACACGTATTATTGGTGTACGTATTGAGCAACTTTCACGTGGTGCGAAGCCTAATATATCAACAAAGGGATTATATTCAATACGTGAAATTGCGGAGGAAGAATTAAAGCAACGTAAAACTCCTTTTATTATTAAAAGACCATTACCCAATAATACATTTGAATATTGGAAGATTGAAGAATTCGAAAAGATTTAATTTTGTTTATGTTTACAAAAAGATGTAATGTTTGTTTACATTCATATTTTTTTATTAAAAATATATACGTAAATATATATACTAAAAATTTATTTATTTAAAAAATAATTATTTTTTAAAAATATGTAATGTAAATCTTTTTTGATTTTATTTGTTAAAAATAAAAAAAAATTGATTTATTTTTTCAACTAATCTTTTTGTTTATAAAAGAAGAGTATAAAATAATATAAGTTTTATACAAGTATTTATTTAGATTTATTCAAAAATGTCCTCTACTGCTGCTACTGTTTCAAACACTGCTGACAAGAAGGTCGCTAAGACCAAGAGTGTAAAGAAAGTTAAAGGTGACGTATCAACTGTTGTTGATGCTGCTCCTGTAACCAATTCTACTCAAGACGATGAAGGTGAAACTGTTACCGTAGAAGCTGCTGCTCCTATGGTAACTGAACCATCTGATAATTCTGATGTTACTGTAACCGTAACTGATTCAACCCCTGATTCTGAGGCTGCTGCTCCTAAAAAGCGCGCTCCTCGTAAGAAGAAGGATGCTAGTGCTTCGGCGCTAGCTGAGTCAATTACGGACATGAGTCAAGCTCTTTCAAAGCTTGCTGAATTTGAACAATCTCTTAAGGAGCTTGCTTCACTTATTTCAGCAATGCAAACACTGAAAACTGAGACTCAAACTACTTCGGATGCGAAGAGCGCGAAACCTCCTAAGGGTTTCAAGAAAGATGGTCAACCTCGTAAAAAGGCTGAGTATCCTCAACTAGCTCTTCATCCCAGTTTCAAGAGTTATCTTGAGACACACGATATTGTAAGCGCTCTTCAATCAGAAGATGCTGAGTTTGGTGCTGAGTTTTCCGACGGAAAGCTTCACAGACTTGAGATTCAACAAGCTTTTGCTCGGATTATTAAAAATCTAAGAGCTGAGCTTCCTGAAGAGGCTACAAAGTCAACGGTTGAGAAAACCAACAAGAAAGGCGAAACCGTAATCGATAATACATATTATCGTATTTCAGGTGACAATATGAAGGCTTTCTTCAAGATGATTGGTGATATCATTGTTTCTAAAAGCGCGTCACTTGACGGCGAAGAGAAAACAAAGTATGCTACCAAGGTCTCTGAAATGTCCTCAAAGGGCTACTTTACTGCTACCGTCAAAGACGATAAGGTAAGTAAGGTAGTATTCCCTGATGCGATTTGCCAACAATGGCAAATGGCTTATTTCGGTTTCCTTACTATGTAAATAGTATATAGAAAGATTAATTAAATATTAAAATAAAAAGATTAATACTTGTTAAAAATTTCAACCAAATTATTTATTACATAAAAAAAAATAAATATTATTATAAATTAACTATAAACATTTTATATAAAATAACTTTTTTATATAAAAATTATGCACGTTCATAAAATAATAAAAAATTGATTTAATAAATTATAATTATTAAAAATATTCTTTTTAAAATATACAAAATATTTATTTTTAACAAAATATATATTTAACGATTTATTTTAAAAATGAGTCAATTTAATCCTTATTTTAGTACACTCACTATTACTTATTTACTTGAAGCTTATGCTTTGCGGAAAATGAGTGTAGTTAGCGAAGATGAGCTAATACTTAACATTACTTCAATGGTTTCCGTTATAGGAACCAAAGATAATATTGCTATGCCAGCTCAAAATAAACAGCTTTATGCTGAAATGTTAAATAAAAATAGTGGAACAATGATGATTGTACTAGATGAACTTGTAAATGCTACATATATTATTTGTAAAAATGATAGTGTAGGTAAAACATATATGGTTAATTTTGAACATGAATATATTAAGAAGTTTATTGCTTCTCATGGAATTGCTTTAAAATATGTATCACATCCTTCGTATTCTCTTAAACGTCGTCTTGAACAAAATGAAGAAAATTCATTATGTAATGCGATTGAAAAGATGAAAATTTCTTCAGAAACTCCTGCTACACCACTTAACTGTAAAACAAACAGTGTAAATAGTGCTCCAGAACGTAAAAAGAAGAAATCTTCTGAAGAAGAAGATGCTGATTCAAATGTAGAAGAAAATGCTGATCTAGTTGCAAAGCTTGATAAATCTTTTGCTGAAGTAGAAGAGGAATCAAAGGAAGAAGAAGTATATTATGTAAAATCGGAAAGTAATCCGAAAGTAAAATATATGGTTACATCTACTTCATGTTCTTGTCCTGCTTTTACATATGGTAAAAGAAAACCTTGTAAACATATGAACTCAAATTCCAATCATTTTGTTAAAAAAAACAAAATGATTGCGACAAATGAAAAAGAAGGTGAAAAAGTAGATACTTCGCTACTTGTTAAATCTATTTATTCAGTTCAACGAGATAGTGATTTAGATAAGTATTACAATATTTATTTACATGTAAATGACAAATATACTTGTAGCTGTCCTGCGTATAAATATGGTCAAGGAAAGCCTTGTAAACATATTAATGGATTTCTAAATAATCATTATCAAAAATATGATAAGTTTACACTTGTAAATCATTTTAGTAAAAGTGATAATACTCCAATTTTTGTAAAAAATCTTAATTTGTATACTTATACAAATAAACATTTTTCACAAAAAATGTTTAATGATAAATTAGATACTACATATTTTGTACCTGAAACAAAGTATTATGGACTTTATGTATGGGCTTTTGATGACTCTCTTACAGATAGTAAGAAAGAGAAAGAAGCTGTTATGAAAGAAAATAAATTATATCAACAACAAAATAATGAGGCTTCTGATGAAGATGATTCAGTAGGACCAGATGGTACTTATGATGGTTTAACGGATGATGATTAAAAGAAAGGAACCTCCATGCTAAAAATATTATAAAAAAATAAATTTATTAAATAAATTTAAGAGAAAATTATCAAAAATATTAAATATAAAAAATATTAAATATATTTAAATGAAATAAATAATTGGTATGCACCGTGACTATCATTATTCATTTTTAATTGATATGTTTTATTATTTACTTTTGTAATATGTTGACCTCTGTCATTTTTACCGTAATTATATTTATTTGTATTCTTATTAATTGTTATTGGTAATGGAGTTATTGTTACAGCATCACTTAATTCAACAGGTTTATCAAAATAAAACTCAATATTATAATCTTTAGTTGATGATGTTACTCCAATTACCCAACCATAATCACCTGATTTACCATCAATTAATGCTTGAGAATTTGATGGAATTGACGATATTTTATTTGTATCTATTGCATATGAATTTATATATTGACCTTCTATAGTAGAAATACCAGTTACTTTATAAAGAGTAATACCATATGATTGAGAATCTTTTGATATTGCTTTAAATTTAACATCTATATTTCTATTTTTAGCATCAGCATATTCAGAAGTATAGTTCTCAAAAACACGATTTTTATTGAAGTAAATAACAATTAATACTATTACTAATATCATAATAAAAGTCATAATATAATTTTTTTTGGCATAAGAGCAACACGATTTCCAGCTTGATTTTACTGAATTAGCGAATTTCATTTTTTTGTTTATATACTTTTATTTTAGAAAATAATTTTTTTAAAAAGTATAAATTATATAAATACTTTCTAAAGTAATTTTATATGTAAAAAAAAATAAAATATAAAAAATAAAATGTTAGAAGAAAAAAGTGAAAATGAAATAAGTACATTAAAAAAAGAGTTTGAAAATCATAAAAAATTAATTATATCTAATATATTTAAAAATGATGAAATTGAAAAAATATATCGTTTTTTAACACGTTTATTACCACAATATTGGGTTTGTACTACTTGTGTTAAAAAAGACCGAATGGAATTGCCGTTATCCGATAAACGAAATGCATTACGAATTAAAATGGTAAATGAAGCATTTAGTCGAAATGAATTTTCATTTTATTTTTATCGAACCTTTAATGCAAATCTCTTACAATATAGTCCGATTGAATATGAAGTGCGAAATTATATGAGTTCGCAAGTATTTATAAATTTTTTAAATAGTATTACAAATTTAGGTTTAACAAAATTAAATACATTATTTGTTTCAAAATATACTTCAAATTGCTTTTTATCCACACATAATGATTCAGGAAATGGACGTGTTGCTTTTGTATTACATTTAACAAAAGATTGGAAACCTCAATATGGGGGTCATTTACATTTTTTAAATGAAGAGCGAACAAAAATAATAGAAACATTTACTCCAACATTTAATAGTTTGATGATATTTGAAGTGCCGCCGAAAACGGAAAATAGTGATGGTGGTATTCCACATTTTGTTAGTCATGTTGCTCCAAATGTAAATATACCACGAATTTCTATTACAGGATGGTATGAATGAATAATTTTTATTTTTTATGAAAACCTTCTACCTTTAACATCACTAGGAATTTCAGTGATATATTGTCAAATAGTATAATATTTAATGCTACTTAAAAAGTAGCATTAAACACTAATATATAAGAAAATACGGTATAGCAGAGTTATAGTATATATGTTCAACATATCCTGAAATTCAGGAAAAAGGGTATGTGGGTTAGGCCCTCCAATCCTTATATGTTGTTCATAATATACACCCTAGTTTAAAATAGTACTTTCTTAAAGGAAGTACTATTTTAAACTAAGTCCCAGAATTTCCTTTTAAAAAAAAGGTTTTGCCCTTTACACGCATGTCACTGGTATAACATGAATGTTAGTGTATTTCAATAAATTTCATTCAAACTAACTATTAGAAAAATATTTCTAATAATTCAAGTATAGAAGTCAATATTATTGAAACCATCTTCCGAGCCGATACAATTAAATATTTATCTTTATATATTCTATTTTTAAAATTATCTAATCTGTCATTTTTTTATAAAAAATAATAATTTTTTATGAAGTAGTTTATTTTACATATATATATATATATATAATTTTATTTGTTTAAGTTATTTGAATTACTATCCAAAACTGAAAATTCGGATGGTGGTATTCCACATTTTGTTGGTCATGTTGCTCCAAATGTAACTATACCACGAATTTCTATTACAGGATGGTATGAATGAATAATTTTTATTTTTTATGAAAACCTTCTACCTTTAACATCACTAGGAATTTCAGTGATATATTGTCAAATAGTATAAT
>VFQS010000707.1_pt1 | contig 34974 bp, 31 predicted proteins | sample 3512361 | NCBI WGS metagenome assembly VFQS01 (sample SAMN10412375, study PRJNA504923) | tailings metagenome | isolation source: Relicate 1 Philex TSF3 active mining | place: Philippines
GGAATAACCGAACCGCGAAGAAAAGGCATCCAGAATTTGGATTTCCATAGGCTCATGGCTATCCAAAAAATGTCCTCTTTTTGAGCTTCGGTTTGAAATACAAGTACAAAGCTGTTTGTAAAAGGTTCATTGCTAGGTTTTCCGCTATTTAGTCCTTTTGATAATACGAAAAAATGTGGTTTGGCATAGTGCGCCCCAGGTTGGTGGGTTTTAATAAAAATAGTGTCCATAGTACAAGGATTTAACAGGTTAACTTCCTTCGTCTTTCCTTCGTGATTGCCCGAAATGTGAATGGAAACCGAGATGCCCCACACACATTTTTGCAAAAGAAAAAAGGAAAAAAAAGAAAGCCGTCTTGCCTTGTGGAGGGTTTCAAAAAAGCAAGTTTTTCGGATAAAATACTACCCATATGTGTCTGTGGAAACGCTAAGTGGATGTGATGGTATTGAAAATGTATGGGTGGAGATTTTATCCGGAACCGAAGGCTTGAACTTGCTTTTTTGAATACCCGGAACATACCTTTGGCTTCTTTTTTATCCTTTTTTTTGTAAAAATGTTTACCCCAAATGTTCTTATGAAATGGGGTTTTAGGGGTGTTCAATCAGGATTCGTAAACAAGGGTGTGGTTTTCTTTTTTTTACTAGGCGACCTCGACTACGCTCGGTTTGACAATTTGTGTTTGTGAAGATGAGAAAAAAGAAAAACACACTCTTGTAACGGTTTGATTTTTGAGGATGCTTGATGGTTCAGTTAGCAGTCGCGGTTTTCAGTTAGCAGTTAACGTCTGATAAAAATGGGAAGCATCTTCAAAAAACAATGAAAATTACGTTAGCGGTAGCGTTCCTATTTTTTTTCGGGTGGGTGCGGCTGGGCGCGGATATTTTACATAATAACCCTTATAACTTTCAGGGGGACTGCGTGGGGTGTTGGGAATGAATTATAAGGTTTATTATGTAATAATAGCTTGGGAGTGGTTTTTGTGTGTTTTTAGCGTTTGTTTTTGGATTGGATGTAAGTGGATAAAAAAAGGCGGACTGTGCGCGAGGGGTTGGGAAAACAGGGAGCCTTTTTTTATTGACTTACTGTGGGGAAAACAAGTGCTAAAAACACACAAAATACCACTAGTGCGGTGGGGAGCGTTGGACTGGGTGGGTGAAACTACTTCAGCGAAGCGTTCCTATTTTTATTGATGTATTTCTTTTTTTAAAATTTCAAATTTCCAAAATGATTCAAATAAAAAACACCCATTAAATCCTTTCGAAATAATGGGTGCTTTACTAGAATTAATAACTTACAATTTGTGTTTTAATAGTGTGGCAATGACATCATAATATTCCTTTTCTATTTCTAAATAAGAATTTTGAGAGTCGTTGTAATAATTTAATTCTACAAAATATTCTAAAACCGAAATTTGTCCAGCTGATAAGGCTTTATCCAATAATTGTATTGGTTCAACCGATTTATTTATCTTTTCGTATTCACTTAATATGCTTTTCAAACTTTCATAACGGTCATAAGTTTGTTTTATTTCATAATAGTATAAATTACTATGATCGTTTAAAGCACTTTCTGCAAAAGTCATTTTGGCTTTTTGAAGTTTTACGGTGTTTTTACTTTCCCAAAGCGGTAAAGCAACTCCAGTATGAATTCCGTTATAGGTTTGACCTAAAATGCCTTGATAATGATACCCAACTTCCATTTTTGGTAAGGCTAATGCTTTGCTTACTTCAATTTGTTTTTGAGCAATTACTTTTTCTTGTTCTAACGTTTTTCTAATGTAATCTTGTGCTTCAACTTCTTTTACGAATGTATCAAAGTCAGCAATAACAGGAGTTTCAAAATATCCGACATCTGTTAAACGTATTGCAATTCCTCCGTTTAGACTTGTAAGTTGTTCGTTGAGTTTTGCAATGGCAGAAGCATTGTCTTGAAACTGTTTTCTAATTTCTAACAATTGAATTTCTGCTTTATTTACATCCAAAATAGTGCCGTCACCTGTGGTCAATTTCTTCTTAAAATGAGCCAACCATTTTTCTGTTGCTTCTTTTCTTTTGGTTAAAGGAACTTGCAATTTATTTCGGTAAACCAATTCGATACAAATCTTTTTGGCTTCTAAAAGTAACTCTTGGTTAGCCGCTTTCAATTGTAAATCGGCTTGAATACCTAATTGATTCGCTAATTGGTTTTTCTTACCATACACCGTTGGAAAATCAAAAGATTGCGTTACTATAATATCTGTTTGATTTCCTGCTTCGGCTGGACTTCCTTTTAAATAATCATATTCAACCGTTGGATTGTATAACGAATTGCCCGTTTTGTATTGTACTTTTTGAGCATTCCAATAGTTAGTATTGGCTTGAATGGATTTATTATTTTTTGCAATTTCAGTTAAGACATTGTCAATATTGGATTGAGCATATCCCAAACCAAAAGACATCGTTACTAAAAATAGGATTATACTATTTTTCATTTGTTTCTTTTTTTCGATTAGATAAATAATACACTACCGGAACAATAAAAATGTTCAATAAAGTAGAAGTCAATAAGCCACCCAAAATAACTTTCGCCATTGGACTTTGAATTTCATTCCCAGGTAAATCACTTGCAATTGCTAACGGAATTAAAGCCAATCCTGCGGTTAGTGCGGTCATTAAAATTGGACTTAATCTATCTTTTGAACCTTGAATAACGGTTTCATAAAGCGATAATCCTTCTTTTTCTAAGGTTTCATAATGGGAAACTAATAGAATTCCATTTCGGGTGGCAACACCAAACAACGTAATGAATCCAATAATTGCTGGAATACTCAAAATGCCACTCGTAAAATAAATACTGAATACACCACCAATTAAGGCTAATGGTAAATTCAATAAAATGATAGATGCGGTTTTAACCTTTTTAAATTCTTGATAAAGAATTAAGAAGATTACCAATAATGAAATAAGTGAAGTTAAGACCAATGTTTTTGAGGCTTCCGCTTCGGCTTCAAATTGTCCACCATATTCGATATGGTATTCTTCAGGTAATTTTACTTCTTCATTTATGATTTTCTGAATATCCGCTACTACACTTTTTTGGTCACGACCTGAAACATTGGCAGAAACCACCGTTTTACGTTGCACATTTTCACGATTGATTGTATTTGGTCCAGATGTGCTTACTACATCGGCAACGTAGTACAACGGTATTTTTTTTCCATCGTGCGTATCAATCATTGCATTTTTAATGTTCTCGATTTTACCTTTATTAGCATCATCAAAACGAAGCATCAAGTCAAAGGTTTTATTTCCTTCATAAATTTCAGATACTTTTTCTCCTGCAAAAGCAACATCAACAAATTCATTAAACTGACCAATTGTAATTCCGTATTGGTTCAACATATCTCGTTTGGCTTTAATTTGAATTTGTGGTATTTCCACTTGTTGTTCCACACTCAAATCTACCAATCCTTCCACATTCTGAATTTTGGCTTTTATTTCATTGGAAAGCGTAAAGAGTTTATTCAAATCATTACCAAAAATTTTGATGGCGATATTTGCTCTAGTTCCTGATAGCATATGATCAATACGGTGTCCGATAGGTTGCCCAATAGTAATATTTGCACCTGTAATTCCTGATAATTTTTCACGAACATCAGCCATAAATTCATCACGACTTCTTTCTTCTAGAGTAAAAGGAGCGTCAATTTCGGCAGCGTTTACCCCTTGTGCGTGTTCATCGAGTTCAGCTCTTCCAGTTCTTCGGGTGGTAATTTTAATTTCAGGAACCGATAATAATGCTTTTTCTACTTGTGTACCAATTTTGTTGCTTTCTTCTAATGATATTCCTGGCAAACTCACAGCGCTAATTACTAAGGAACCTTCGTTGAACTCAGGAAGAAAACTTCTTCCCAGTTGGCTCATTACTAATAAGGAAACCAAGAATAATCCTCCTGCAATAATCAGTACTGCTTTTTTTATTTCCATTACTTTGTTCAAAGCCTTAGCATATACATTTTGCAAACGTTCTACTAACCAACTTTCTTTGTGCTGTTTTAAAAGCATTTTATCGTTAGTCAGTAAGTAACTTGCTAATACTGGCGTTAGTGTAATTGAAACGATTAACGAAGCAAATAATGCCACTATAAACGCAATTCCAAGTGGTGCTAATAATTTGCCTTCCATTCCTGATAAAAAGAACAGCGGTAAAAAGGCAACGATAATAATAAATGTTGCATTAATAACAGAACTTCTAATTTCAAAAGAACCATCAAAAATTACGGTTATTTTGTCTTTTTGTTCGGCTTTTGATTTTAGGGCATTTTCTTTGAGTCGCTTGAATACGTTTTCTACATCAATAATGGCATCATCTACTAAATCACCAATAGCAATTGCCATACCTCCTAAACTCATAGTGTTTATGGTAAAACCAAGCCATTTTAAAGTTAATATCGCAACAATTAATGAAATTGGAATCGCCAATAACGATATAAACGTAGCTCTCCAATTCATCAAGAATAAAAACAGAATGATGATGACAAAAGCAGTTCCTTCTAATAACGTTTTTTGAATATTACTGATAGAAGCATTAATAAAATCAGCTTGACGGAAGATTTTAGTATTAATTTGGACATCTTTTGGTAAGTTCTTTTGAATGTCAGCAATCGATGCATCAATAGTTTCTGTAAGTTCTAACGTATTGGTTGAAGGTTGTTTCATAACTGTCATAATAACAGCAGGTTTTCCTTTCAAAGAACCGTCACCAATTTTTAAAGAAGCTCCAATTTTTATTTCAGCTACATCTTCAATTTTTATGGTATTTCCGTTAACCGTTTTGATAACCGATTTCCCAAGTTCATTAATATCAGATGTTCTACCAATACCTTTAACGATATATTCGTTGTTGTATTCGTTCATAAAACCACCTGAAGAATTACCATTGGCTTCTTGACTTGCCTTTAATAATTCATTAAGGGAAATGTTGTAATAATTCATCTTTTGAGGAGAAGCTAATATTTGATATTGCTTGAATTCTCCACCAATAACAACCACTTGCGAAACGCCGCCTGTTGCTAATAATCTTGGTCGAATTGTCCAATCTGCGATAGTTCTTAAATCAATTTGAGATGTTTTATCAGCTGTTACACTGACCAACATAATTTCTCCCATAATTGAAGATTGTGGACCCATTGTAGGATTTCCAACACCTTGCGGTAATTTTTCTGCTACCGCTGTTATTTTCTCATTTACAATTTGTCTTGCTTTGTAAATATCCGTGTCCCATTCAAACTCTACCCAAACAATAGAAATTCCAGCGGAGGAAGAAGAACGAACACGTCTTACATTAGTAGCACCGTTTACTGAAGTTTCAATAGGAAATGTAACCAATTTTTCTACTTCTTCAGGAGCCATACCGTGAGCTTCAGTAAGCACAACAACAGTTGGAGCAGTCAAATCAGGAAATACATCTACTTCCATTCTTGAAGCAACTACACTACCAAAAATCAGCAGTAAAACCGATGCTATCACTACAAAAAATCGGTTGTGTAGCGAAAATTTAATTATTTTATTTAGCATAAGTTAGGTTTTAATGTTCGTGTCCGTGAGCAGGCAAAGCACCTGATGCACTAGATAATTTTATTTGATAACCACCTTTGGTAACTACTCTTTCGTTTTCAACTATTCCTGATAGAACTTGTACATTTAAACCATCACTTGCACCAAGTTTCACTTCTCTTTTTTGGAAACTTTCGCCACCAGTTTGCACATACACATAGAAAATTCCTTGTTCTTCAATTAAAGCCGAAACCGGAACTACTAAAGCATCTGCAATAGTTGAAGATTTAAGATAAATTTCAATAATCGAACCTGAAATTAATTGCCCTTCATTGTTGATTTCAAAAGTTACTGGAATAAATGGTGTGGAAGCCGAAGCACTTTTCCCATAAGAAACAATTCTACCATTTAAAGCCGTTGTATTGTAAACCACATCACTTTGAGGCGTTTTAAAATTAGCCGATGTAATGCTTGATAATCTACTAAAGTAGTTTTGAGAAACATTAGCTTGAACTAATAATCTTTTGTTTTTTGAAATAGTGGCTAACGGAGTTCCTGAAGCTACAAATTGTCCTTCTGTAACTAAAATATTTTTAACAAAACCCGACATTGGAGCTAACACATTCTGACCTTTACCACTGTAATTTTTAGAAACGGTGTTGTAGGCAGTTTGTGCATTTTCAAATTGTAGCTTCACTTGTTGATGGTCTTTCTCCGAAACAATTTTATCAGCGACCAATAATTTAGAACGCTCATAATCGGCTTTAGCTTTTAAGTAAATAGCTTTAGCATCTTTCACAGAAGCATCAATATTGCTTTCTGTCATATCAGCTCCCGTAATGGTAAAAAGTGAGTTGCCTGAATTTACAGCTGAACCCACAATAGTGTTTTTACCTGAAAAAACAACTACACCACTGGCTTTAGCAGTAACAATCATTTCGTCTCCAGGAGCAGAAAGAATTTGACCACTAGTTTTAATGACATCATTAAATGTTTGTTTTTTAATCGCTTGATTAGCAAATTCCACTTTCCAAGCTTGCTCTTTTAGATAAGAGACATCTGTACTTTCTGAATGAGGCGCTTGTTTGGCTAAAGCTGTTTTTTCATCAGGATAGACCACCACATTTTCTATGGTAATTTTATCTGTAAAATCTTTGGTTACTATGTCAAAAATTAATGTTCCTGTTCCTGCTGTTTTCGGATTTAATGCCAAACGAAATATACCAGGTGAACTAGGAGCATCAACAGAATTTTTAATGCCTTTATCTCCAACAAGTAAACTAACAGTAATTTTAGCATCTGTCAAAGCTTTAAAATTTTCACCCAAAATGGTAAAGTGAGCTGCAAACTTTGAAGTTTCACCTACTATCAAAGGTTTAAATTCAACAAATAGTTCTGAATTTTCAGTATAAAGAGTGTATGCTAATGGTTCTAGTGCAGAACTTTCTCTAGCTTCTTCTTTGTTGTTGCAACTTGTAAATCCTATTAAGAATAAATTAAGTAGCAGTATTTTATGTATTATTTTCATATATGTATATTATTTGAATGATGCCCATAACTCCAAAATTATAGGCATCAAAAATTAATTAATGGTCGTGTTTCTCACCATTTTCGTGTTGATGATCGTGCGCTTCTTCTGTTGCAACACTATCTTTACCAACGGTAAATTCTTCTTGAGAAACTGAATCCGTTTCGTGATTTGCATGCTCTTCACCATCAGCGTGTTGGTGTGTTCCATCTGTGTGATCATGTCCGTGTTCTTCGGTTTTGTTACCGTTACAAGCTGTAAATAAAAATGCTACAGCAGTCATTGAAAACAATACTTTTTTCATTGATTTAGTTTTTAGTAATTAGTATATATGAAAATAACTTAATGCCCAGAATAGGCAATAAGTGTCCTGTAATTCAAATAATGAATAGTTTAGCTAAAAAGTGTGGGCGGACCACGAAATTGTAAGGAGTGTAAATGGGGTGAAATAAAAATGAGTGGTTCTTTATTCCGAACGACTTCTTTTTTATTGTGAATAGTAAAGTTTAGATTCCAATTTGAAGGTATTTCAAATACCAATACTTCATTTGAAACCTTTTTAATAATTTTAGTTACTTCCTCTACATGAGAGTTCGAAAAAGTATCTGAGTGGTGATTAAAATGGGAGAAAATATGAGATAAACTGTCGTCATCATTATGTTCTTCTTCATGATGATGGTGATGATGTTTTTCTCCATGGTGATGATGGTGTTTTTCTGCATGTGTATGCGGAAAAAGGCTATGTCCTAATTGTAGCGAACAAGCTAAAAAAAGAAAGTAAATATAGATTTGCTTTTTTATCATCTTTACAAAAGTATGGAAAAAATCAAAACATAGTGTTAATTTTAAAAAGTCTAATCTAACTCTTTTTAATCTATTTATATAATCCTTTATTTTTGGTAAAATGTTTTGATGACAATCGGATATTCTTCTACTGAGTTCAAGATAAACTATGGACTGGTGGGTGAAACTACTTCAGCGAAGCGTTCCTATTTAAAACAAAGAAACCAAGAAAGCCTTTTGCTTACTATCTAGCCCCGATGGGAGTGATACCATGTTTAACGGACAGCGGGAATATGGAAACCAAGAATGCCCGAGCCATTCGCTTCTAGTTCAAAATTACTTTATATGATTTGGTTTTATTCTCTGACTGTAGTGTAATAAAGTAGATGCCTTTTGAATTACCTGATAAATCTATTGTATTGGTTGTAGTATTGGTAGTTATTAATTGCCCTAGTGTGTTGTAAATAGTGTAATTATAGGCCTTGTTTTCAGTATTGTTGATGTAGATATAGTCCTTTGTGATTGTTGGGTAAATTAGATTGTTTGATAGTGTATAATCATCTGCAGCTAATACACCCCATGTATCTGTTGCTTGTGGACCATTCCAAATGATTGTTGCTAGATATGGGTTGTCTATGAAAGGATTTCTGTTGCCTTGTATGGTGTTAAGAATATTGTTTCTATTTATTTCATATTGTGAAACTGGATCTTGTGCATTCCAATCTAAGAACACATTTGGCATATCGCCATAATTTGAATATGATGAACTACCTACTCCAACATTGTTTGGTAAACATTGTGATGGATAACGAACATACATGTACATAATCATTCTAGCAACATCGCCTCTCCATTCATCACCTGGATACCAATTTCCTGCAAGAGTTATGTAAGACATAATACTACCACTACCATCTTCAAATTTTCTATTACTTCTTGAATTGTTTCTATCACTATCAATAGAACGTAAGTGATGCGCATCGGCACCGGCAAATTCAAAGCCTAGATTTGGAGTTCCGAGGGAACGTGGATAAACATGTTCTCTTACCCATAAACCACTACAAGAAGAAGTATGACAAGAAGAAGTTTGAGCTCTTGAATAATCGTTTGTGATATCTGCATCGGTATCATTCCAACCGTAAACTAGAAGGACATTGTTTGTGTTATTTGGGTTTAAGTCGGTTTGATATAAAGCATCCCAAGTATCTGTAACGCCTGTAGCTGTATAAGGTAAATTTGTTGTATGTGTGTTTGTAATAAGTGTAGTTAATTGGTTTTTTAGATTATCACCTGTTTGAGAAAAATCAATTGAAGCGTAATATGCTGGAATTTGGGCATAGAATAATGATGGGACTAATAGAAAGAGTAGTTTTTTTAGCATAGTTTTTCTTTGTATTTCATTGATTTATTCAAATTTAGTGCAAAAAAATCATATTGTGACTAATATGAGAAGTAAAAATTATTATCAGAAATATAATCTTTAACTATTAAAAAAAGGAACTATGTGATACTATTACCAAAGTGTTAAAGTATCTGAGGGAAATGCTTTTGCTACTAAATTTACTTCATAGGGATAAGCAAAGTTATTGATAGGTTCATGTTGTAACCATTTGGATTCGTCTTCAGGTTTTAGAATGATAGGCATTCTTTTCTTTGTGTTGTGGATTTCTGCCATTAGTTGATTGGCTTGTGTAGTAACTATGGAATAAGTGTCTTTAATTTCTCCTGTACTTTGATTTACCCACTGGGAATAGATTCCTGCAAAAGCAAATAAATCGTCATTACCAATACCAATTTCGTACTTGATTTTATTTTTTCCTTTACTGTCTTGCCATTGCCATTCATAGAAACCATTTGCGATTACCAAACATCTTTTATTGATAGAATTTTTGAATGATGGTTTTTCTTCTATTGTTTCTATTCGTGCGTTTAATGTTAATTTTTTGATGTCTTCGTCTTTAGACCAGGAAGGAATTAAACCCCAATTGAAATGTTTAATGATATTTGGGTTTTCATCTGTTATAACTGGGTTTATTCCAAAATCAAAACCATTTATATCCATTGAAGATTTGAAAAGTTCTTTCTTTTCTATAGTTGCTTTAAATCTGTTTTCGACTTCTAAAGCTAGTTTTGTTTGTTTTGAATGGAAGCACATGTTTTGATTTTTAACGTCCCGTGGCTTCCCGAAGTGTGGGACTTGATAAGCCTTAAACTTCGGTTAATCACTAAATTTTAAAAGTACAAAACCAACATTCAGAAAGCACTAAAGCCCACATTTTGGGAAACCGCTGTTATATGATGCCCTTTTTTTTCGTTCCAATTGGCGGTTGTTATTATTCTGTTTGCGGAAGCTATATTTCTAATTGCGGAAGTCATATTTCTTTCTGCGTATTAAATAATTCTAAATGCGATTGGAATAAATCTAAACGCAGAGAAGATAAATCTTATTGCGGTAGCAATAATTTTGTTTGCGGAGCAAACTATTCTTTCTGCGTTTAGTATATTTCTTTTTGCGGTTTGTATATTCTTAAAAGTGGGTGGTACTTTTCTGTTTTGGGTTGTGTTATTTTTTAGCTTTCTTAAATTCTATTCCTTTTACTTGTGCAAATTCTGGACTTGATGCTCCGTAAAGTGATTTGATGTATTTCTTTACTTCGGTTGCTATTTCAACTAATCCTTTGCTGTCTGCATATAATGTATTGTTTCTTGCAATTCTTGAATTGCTTATGTTGGTATATGCTGTTGCTACTTCGTTATTTTTAGTAGTTAAATTGGTTTGCAATGCTGTAAGCGTTGCAGTTGCTAAAGCTGTTTCGTTTGGTGCATAACTTGGTTCTGAAATTAAAACAGAGGTTAGTCCTGCTAAATGTTGTATTTGTTGGTCATACGATTGCTGACTTGTTGAAATAGTTGCTGGTGCTGGTGTGTTTGGGTCAATTGGTGTTGTAGCCGTTGATGCTCTTTTGCCTTGTAACTTTCTATTAAAACCTTTTGCATCTTTTATAACTTGTGCTGTGGCATCGGTGGTTTCTAATGCGTTTACTAAACGAGTTGATAGTGCTTTTAAACCGCTGAAAGCGTTTACTCTTTCGTTTACTTTATTATTGTAAGCTGTGTTTTTGGTAACTACATCGGCTAAACTTGTTTACGATGCTGTTGCTAATGCTGTAAGTTGTGGTAATTTTAATGCGTTTTTGGTTGGGTTGTACGTTGCTCCGTAACCTGTTACGAATGAAATTAAATCTTGAAGATTTGCTACATTTTTTGCGTGTCCTGTTTCTGATACTGATACCATATTTATAAATTTTGATTGTTACTAATTTTCAAAAATAAGTATTTTTTGTAAAAAAATAAGTTCTTTTACTTTAAGTTTAGTATCATTCCTAAACCTATTTGATTGCCATTATAAAATGGTGCAACCATTGTTGATGAAATATTTTTGTGGGATTTAAAAATATGATTGTTGATGTATGGAAACATCCAATAAGCAATTTTCGTACTCAAAATTCCTATTCCTGCACCTGTAACAACATCTGTTAGCCAATGTCTGTCGTTATAAATTCTAAATGCTCCTGTGCCTGTTGCTACAATATAACCTGTAATACCATACCAAACAGAAACATCTTTATATTCTTGCCACAAAAATTCTGCACCTGCAAATGCGGTTGCTGTGTGCCCTGAAGGAAAGGAATTGAAAGCTGAACCATCTGGGCGTTCTACTTTTGTAATTGATTTTAAACTTAATACAGAAGTTGACATAATTAGATATGATGTGCCTAATATTATAGTTCTGTCCTTAAAATTATGTTTTCCTTTAACTCCTAAAATATTTAAACCATATACTGATGTTGCAGGAAGATATTGTGTAAAATCATCAATGGTTATTTTTTCATCAATATTTTCATTTACTTCTTCTTTTATGCCTGAATTTACAAACTTTAAGCCATCGCTTTCAATACCAATTAATCCATATCCAATTAAAACAGTTGGAATAACTAACTGTTTGTAGTTGAATTTTAAATTTTGGCTTGACGTTTTAAATTTTATACTATCGACATCTATTTTTTGAGCATAAATTTTACTTGATAAAATGATAAAAGTTAAAATTAAGTTTTTCATTGCTAAAGGTTTTTATATAATAATTTCCAATCCGTTTTTAATTATAGAAACATCAATTTTATTAGTTTTAAAATTGTAATATTCTCCATCAATTTGAATATCAATTACTTTTTTATTTGGAATTTCAATACTCATTTTTTGGATTAATATATGTTGTGCCTTTTTAAACTTCTCTATTTTATGGGCTAAAACATACATTCCTAACATTAATTTATTGATAAAGTTTAATTTTGAAACTATCACTAAATCTAACCAACCATCTTGTAAACTTGCTTTTGGTGTTAAACTCATACCGTAGCCCATTTCGTTAGAATTTGAAATAAATAATAAAAAGGATTTTGTATTTAATATTTGATTGTTATAAGAAAGTATTGAATGAATTGGTTTAAACTGAAAACTTGAAGATAATGACGCTTTTATATAAGCAATTAAGGTTCTTTTTTTATATGTTTCGTACTTTTTAATAATATGAGCATCGATACCGATGCCCATATTACTGAAAAAATAATGCTCATTTACTTGTCCAACATCAATAGTTTGGGCAATTCCATTTCGGATGATTTCTGTTGCTTTTTCTATGTCTTTTGGAATGTTTAGATTAGAAGCCAAACCATTACCTGAACCGACAGGAATAATACCTAACTTAATTTTAGAATTTACCAAACAAGATGCTACTTCATTAATAGTACCATCGCCACCACAAGCTACTATGCAATTTGGATTGTTTTCGATTGCTTTTTTAGTGAGCGTTATTGCGTGTTTTTTATAATTGGAATAATCGACTTCTATTTTAAAATTTTCTTTTGGAAAATGTTTTTCTAATTCGGTTTTACCAATATTATGATTGCCTTTTCCCGAAATAGGGTTAATTATAAAATGTATGTAAACCATTATTTTAGCAATTTATTAGTGAATAAATAGTCGGCTGTTTGATACCAAGATATTGTTTCATTAAGAAAAGATTTATCCATTGGCAACGGTTTTAAACTATTGTCGGATTTATTCCAAGAATAAAAATTTTGTCTTTTTTGGTCAGACAAAATCATAACTTTTTCATTTTTCATCAACACTAATTTTCTATATGTTCCCACAAAAGCACGTTCTTCAAAGTTGGTGTTAAACACGTTTTTCCCAAAGAAATTACTTTCATAACTCCAATTCATCATTGAAAAGAATGTTGGAAAAACATCTATTTGAGAGCATTGTTTTTTTACTTTTTGGTTCATTTCTGACGGAAAGTTTACTATAAAAGCAGGAATGTGATAATTGGCAACATCAATTTCGTCTTTACCTGCGCTACTTGCACAATGGTCGGCAATGATTATAAAAACAGTATTCTTGAACCAAGGTTTTTTTTTTGCTTTTTCGAACATTTTTTTAATGGCATAATCTGTATATTTTACAGCGCCTTCACGACCTGTACCTGATGGAATATCAATAGCATTGTCAGGATAAGTAAATGGGCGATGGTTAGAGGTTGTCATTACAAAATTGAAAAATGGTTTGTTGTTTTTGTAATGCTCATCGGCAACATTTAGCATTTTAGAATAAATATCTTCATCGCAAATTCCCCAAGCATTTTCAAAAGTTACTTCGTTGTCATTAATATTATTACGAGTAGTTTTAATTTTATCACTCAAAACACTACCACGACCACGATCATAAATTGTAAAACCATTTCCACCAAAGTAAGCGTTCATATTATCGAAATAGCCATCGCCACCATAAAAGAAATTTGAATTATAACCTTTTGATTTAAAAACATTTGATACTGTAAACAAATTTTGATTTTCGGGTCTTTTTACAATACTTTGTCCTGGAGTTGGCGGAATACAAAGTGTCATTGCTTCCATACCACGAACTGTTCTTGTACCTGTTGCATATAGGTTATCAAAAAAAACACTTTTTTGCGCTAAACTGTCTAAAAATGGTGTTATGTTTTGTTCGTTACCGAACTCTTTCATAAAACTGGCACTTAAACTTTCAACCAAAATAAAAACTACATTTTTCTTACCTTCTTTTTGGTTAGTTGTATCTTTTATTGTTCTGTGAATTGATAAATTATTCGATTGAAATTTGCTGTTTTTTTCGTTTAGTTTATTTCTAATAATTTTAAATGCTTCTTTTTCATTTACTGAAGTGTAAAACTCATTATAAGCCATTTGGTTATTTCTGAAGGCAGAAAAGAACGAATAAATTCCTGATTTTGAAATTTCGGCATTGTAGCGATTAGATGACCATTCGGCGTGATTGTTTGTTATAAACGTTGTGAAAAATAAACAAGAAATTAAACCAATTCCTAAAACGATACTTCTCTCTTTGAAAGTTGCAGAGTTTGTAAATGTATTTTTAAAAGCATTTTTTTTATAAAATAGAAATAAAACTAAAAATACAAATATTGAAACGCCAATAATTAATAATGGTAATGGATATGATTGTTGAATGTTTGCAACTACTTCGTGTGTGTAAATTAAGTAATCTACGGCAATGAAATTAAATCGGGTTTTGAATTCGTCCCAAAAAGTAATTTCGGCAAAAAAAGTAAACACTAATATAAAAGTAACTAATGTTGTGAAAAACCAAACAAATACTTTATCGAGCCACGAGCCAATCCATTTATTAGGAAAAATGAAATAATAAATAATAGCAGGTAACACAATAAAACTGATGGTGCCAATATCGAAAAACAAACCTGTTAGTAATGTTCCGATAAAAGTAAATGGGTTAAACGAAACTTCATCGTATTGCCAAATAAAAAATATTATTCTTACTATTTGAGAAAGAATAAGAAACCATATAACGAATGTTCTCAGCAAGGAATACCTTGCTGAAAAATTAATATTTTTGAACATAATTGATAATTTAGATTAGACTAATTTGCTCTTTAGTTATAAAATTACCATTACTGTCAAAAAATAAATCTTTACCTTTTATTTCGGCTTCGTAAATTAGATTTCCTTTTTCGGTAATAATTTTTGCAGTTTCTTTAACTTTTTGATTTTTATAATTTTTGTTAATATAGTTAACTGCACTTTTAGGAAGCTCATTAAAATTAATTTCTACTTCGGTTTCTAAAATTTTTCCGTCTTGATTAAATAATACAGAATTAGAAATGTTATTTAGTTTAAAACTTGCTTCATAATTATTATCTTCTTTATCCCATTTTACTTTTTTAGCATTTGGATAAGCAGATTTGAAAGCAGTTTCTACTGCTTTTGGTGTTTTGCTTTGTGCAAAAGTTGTTGCATAGCTACATACAATAGCCAATGCAACGAAAAAATATTTTTTCATTTTATTGATTTGTTATAATTTATAAATGTTATTTTTTCCTTTAATAAAAAAGGTTTTTAATAAATAAATTATACAAATATTGGAGGTCGAAAAATTGAAAGTGTATGATTAAAAGAATAAATTGATTTCTTGTAATTTGAAGTTACAATACTGCTTTCAATTTGTATAGTAGTAGATTTGAATGTGAAAACATTAATTTCTGGAATAAAAAGAATTACAGGTAAACTACTAAATGTAAATTGTATGTCTTTATGTGGTTTTTGTTCATCACCATTATCGTGCTTGTCAAATAAACCATCAATATTTATTAGATGGTCTGTTATAAAGTCAAGCGGTGTCATATCGTGGTGTTCGTGTTCTTTACAATTGCTATACATTTTGGGAATGTCTTGTAATGTAGAAAAGTCGCCCATAGGTAAAAATAAAGTTCCTAATGAGTAATAAAAAAGTATAAATATTTTAAAAACGCTTTTCATAATTCAAAGAAACGAAAAATTTTGATTTTTATTGTGTTTTTTCTGGGCGGTTCGTGTAGCTCAAGGGTATCATATAACTAGTAAATATCATCAAATATATACAACTTTTTTAAATTTTAATTGTAATAATTTCATCAATTCTTGTTGTGTAGGATTTTGAAAGTTTCTCTTGTTTCATTTTCCATTGTCTGCCGAGGGATTGATTGGCGAATTTGATTTTGTTTTTGCCGTAGGCTTTGTTTAGTTTGTCTACCACTGACATTAGGGGTTGGTGCTTTGGATTTGAGGTGTTGAATAGTGATAATTGGGTTTGGTCGTTTGGTGTTAATCCCATTACAATTACACCAGCTTTTTTGTAATTATAGCCTTCTTTGAATATTGCTTTTAATCCAATTTGGGCATACTTGTTTAACTCGATTGTTGAGTTTGTTGGGAAATCGGTATTGATTACTATGTTTCTTGAGTATTGTGGTTGGTCCTTTCTAAAATAATTGGTGTGTAGAAAAACCATTATCATGTTGCAATGACTGTTTTGTCTTCTTAGTTTTTCGGAACAGGAAGTTGTGAAGGTTGCAATGCGTTCAGAAACATCTTCCAATTTTGTCATTGGTTTTTCAAATGATCTTGTTGTAGCAATCATTTTTTTACTCTTTGGAGTTTCTAAATCCAGTGTTGGTTTTCCTTCTAATTCGTGTTTTAATCTCAATCCTACAACTGCCATTTCTTTTCTTACCCAATCATCGTGTAATTGTGTGAATTGATAGGCATTAAAAACATTTATTGCTTGTAAGCGTTTAGCGTGTTTTCTACCAATACCCCAAACATCTTCAATTTTAGTCCATTTAAGGGCTTTTATTCTCTTTTCTTCAGTATCAATTACATAGACACTTTTAGTTCGTTCAGGGAACTTCTTTGCTATTTTATTGGCTACTTTAGCTAGTGCTTTTGTTGGTGCAAATCCTACACTGATTGGAATTCCTGTATTTTTAGTTACGGTTCTTTGAATCTTAATTCCGTACTCTTCCAGGTTAAAGAATTCAAATCCTTCAAATTTTAGAAACGCTTCATCAATACTATAAACTTCAATATCGGGTGTAAAAGTTGAAAGTATATTCATCACTCTGCTGCTCATATCACCATACAAGGCATAATTTGAAGAATAAACAAATACATTGTTGTCTTCGAATAATTTTTTGAATTCGAATGCAGGAGCACCCATTGGAATTCCTAATGCTTTAGCTTCGTTAGAACGCGCAATAACACAACCATCATTATTGGAAAGTATAACTACTGGTTTTCCAATTAAATGAGGTTCGAATACTCTTTGACAAGAGGCGTAAAAGTTATTGCAATCTACTAAGGCAAACATTTTTATACAGTGTTCAGTGTTCAGTTATTAGTGTTCAGTTTTTGGAAATAATTTCCAAGTATTCTTCAATTAATTTAAAGTTAGTAATATCGGAATTTTCTATTTTGAGCGTTTTTCTATCTCCAGTACTAATATCCCAAAGTATAAGATAACTATCGCGACCATCCCAAAACATTTCTAATTCTTTCGTTTTAATGTACCACGATTTATAAGCTTCAAATGTGTAATTTGAATCCTTTACATCTTTAATTAAAAAGAGAAAAATATCGTAAACAAGCTTTGAAAAAGTGTTGTAATTTGCTGCTTCTATTTTGATAATATCCTCAATAAATTTATAATCTTCTTTACTAGCTGAGTTTGATTTTATTTTTTCTAAATGATTGATAATTAAATTAAATCTATCCATAACTAACTAAAATGTTTTAATGCTATGGATTACGATTCCCCAAATCATTAGTTCGTTTTCTTCTGTAACTTTTATGGGTTTGTAGTCTTCATTTTCGGCAATTAACCAAACTACGTCATTTTCTTTTTTAATTCTTTTTACTGTAAAATCTCCATCTATTTGACAAATAGCTATTTTACCATCTTGTGGTTCTAAGCTTCTATCAATTATTAGTAAATCACCATCGAAAATACCTGCGTTTTTCATGGAATCCCCTTTTACTTTGGCAAAAAAAGTACTGTCTTTATGTTTTATTAATTCTCTATTTAAATCGATAGTTAGCTCAATAAAGTCATCTGCAGGAGAAGGGAATCCGGCACTAATCCCTACATCAACATATGGTAGTTCCAATTCTGTTGAATAATCAGGTGCGTAAAACTCGAAAACTTCGGTTGTATGTAAACTTTTTAATTTCATAGTTCTACAAAATTAAGTAAGTATTGTAATAGAAAATAATAATGTTGTAAAAATAGTTATTAACGAAATGAAGCAAACGGCAGCATTGATGCTAGGAATACTTGGATACCGATTGTTTTCGGTACAGGCATAGGAGCGATTTTTGTGCATATGAATGAGGTAATGAATATATACAAAAAAAAGATGCTTACTTAAATTAGTAAACATCTTTTTATAACTATATAATTAACTTTAAAACTTCATCCTTTGTATTCTAACCGCATTTAAAATAGCTAATAACGCCACACCGACATCTGCAAAAACGGCTTCCCACATAGTAGCTAAACCACCTGCGCCGAGAACTAAAACAATTGCCTTAACACTAAAAGCCAAAATTATATTTTGCCAAACAATTTTCTTGGTTTGTTTACCGATGTTTATTGCAATTGGAATTTTACTTGGTTTATCATCTTGAATAACTACATCGGCAGTTTCAATTGTGGCATCGCTACCCAAACCACCCATTGCAATACCAACATTACTTAAAGCAACTACTGGTGCATCATTCACACCATCACCAACAAAAGCTACGGTTTCGTTTTTAGCAATGATTTCTTTTACTTTGTTTACCTTGTCTTCAGGAAGTAAATCACCGAAAGCGTTTGTAATTCCAAGTTTTTGAGCTACAAATTGAACTACAGTATTTTTATCACCACTTAACATTGTGGTTTTTATACCTAAAGCTTTTAATTTATCGATTGTAATTTGTGCATCTTCTTTTATACTATCAGCAATAGTTAGATAGCCAACAAATTTTTTATCGTAAGCTACAGCAATCAATGTGTAAACGATACTTGATGGATCAATATCATACGAAATAGAGAATTTGTCCATTAGTTTGAAATTACCCACTAATAATTCTTTACCATTTACATAGGCTTTTAATCCGTGTCCTGATATTTCTTCTACATCTTTTAGCGTTATAGTACTATCAACATTTCCAACAAATTGATGAATGGCAGTTGCTACAGGGTGTGTACTTTGACTTTCTAAAACATTAACCAATTGCAAGATTTCATCTTTGTTGAAATCGGAATTAAAAATAACTTCTTGCACTTTAAAAACTCCTTCCGTCATTGTACCTGTTTTATCCATTACAACATTTTGAACCGAAGCCATAACATCAAGGTAGTTACTCCCTTTGAATAGTATTCCGTTTTTAGAAGCTGCACCAATTCCACCAAAATATCCTAAAGGAATACTTATAACTAATGCACAAGGACATGAAATAACTAAGAAAACTAAAGCTCGATACAACCAATCTCTAAATTGATAATCAGCTACAAAAAGCATTGGAACAACACAAATTAAGATAGCTAAAAGTACTACAATTGGTGTGTAAATCTTGGCAAATTTGCGTATGAATAATTCTGTTGGTGCTTTTTTTGCTGTTGCATCTTGCACCATTTCAAGTATTTTTGACAGTTTACTATCTGTATAAGCAGTTGTAACTTTAACTTGACAAACAGAATTAAGGTTTATCATTCCTGCTAAAACAGTTTCGCCTTTTGTTTTGGTATCGGGTTTGCTTTCTCCTGTAAGTGCTGCTGTATTGAACGAAGCAGTGTCAGAAAGTAATTCGCCATCTAAACCTAGTTTTTCTCCAGCTTTGAGTTGGATAATATCTCCAATTTTTGCTAATGATGCTTTTATAGTTTTAGCCACATTGTTTTCTAAAATTGTAACTTCGTCTGGTCGTTGGTCAAGTAAAGATTTGATATTTGCTTTGGCTCTTTGTACAGCCAATGTTTGAAATATTTCACCAATAGCATAAAACAACATAACAGCAACTCCTTCTGGAAATTCAGCAATTGCAAATGCTCCAATTGTTGCAATTGACATTAATAAAAATTCTGAAAACACATCACCTTTTCGAATGCTTTCAAAAGCTTCTTTAACAACAGGAATTCCAACAGGAATGTAAGCTATGATATACCAAGCTATTCGTATCCAACCAGTAAACCAAGATTGAGTAAAATAATTATCAAAACAAATGGCTACAATCAATAAAACAAAACTTATTATTGCAGGTAAAAACATTTGAAAAGTTGATTTTTCCTTACTCGAATGGTCGTGGTCGTGTCCATCATCGTCAGAATGATGGACAGTTTTTTGATTTATCTTTTCTTCTAATGAGCAACAAATTTGTTTTCCATTTTTGTCATAAATGTGTTGATGTTCCATAATATAATTGTTATGAATTCATATTTAAAATTTCTTTAATATCTTCAGGTATTTCCATCACTTTTAAAGGTGTCACATTTGCACCACCTGTATTACCTAATGGAATATGACCAACAAATGATTTTACACCACCGACCAATAATCTTGGTATTTGACCAATAACTTCTTTTGAACTTTTTATCTTAATGCCAAATTGCAACATTTTCCAATGCACAAATGTGTGTTCATAAGGATATTTTTGTGCAATAATATGTGCTCGTTCTAAATGATACCAAGCATTTTGCAAATTATCTTGCTGTAAATTATCCTTAACAGTTTCTAACTCTTTTTGATAAAAAGGAATTAGTTTATTTGGCATTTTAATATTGATTTTCATTACTTTGCTTTGCAACAACCATCTAAACTTTCATAAGCTTCTGGGTCAGCTTTTACATCATCTGCATCATAACCTAATTTAGAAATACCTTCTTTAATTGCTTGTAAAGTAGTCTTCTTTGAATTGTAATAAATAGTGAAAGTCATTGCTTTATCGTCTAACTCATACATTTTAATACCTTTTATTTTTAGCATTTCGGTATTGAATTTTTGTCCACAAGTTTCACATTCTTTACAATGGTCGCAATGTAAAAATGTTTTTATTACTACTTTTTGAGTTGTTTTTTGAGCTGAAGCCATAATTGAAAAGAAAAACAATGATACAGCTAATACTAATGTTTTTAAAATTGAGTTTTTACTCATAATTTTTATTGTTTTTTGGTTTTCGTGAATCTTCGATTTCATATTTGATTTATTAGATTAATGATTATGTCCTTCGTGGCTCTCTTTTGAATGATCGTGCCCTTCGTGATTCTCTTTTGAATGGTCGTGTCCTTCGTGATTATCAGCTTTGGCTTCTATTAAGTCCATTTTACAAACAGGACAAGTTCCTTTTTTATCGTATGTTTTTCCTTTTTCACAATCCATTGGACATTCATAAGCTAATTTGTGAGCTTCTCCTTCTTTATGATTATGTCCTTCGTGTTCCGTTGTAGTTTCTGTATTTTCTTTTTTATTACAAGAAACTGTACTAAATGATGCAATAGCAAAGGCTATTATTAAAATTGATTTCTTCATTTTATTATATTTATTAAAGTTAATTATTATTAATGTTCGTGACCACCACCGCCCTCACTTTTCAGTAAGTGACTTTGTACGTAATAAGCACCTTTCAAGACAATTTTTGCGTTTGGTTCTATTTTTTGAAGTAATGTTACTTGCGTATATCCTAATTGTGAAGTTCCTGTTTTTACTTCAATACGTTGGAAGTGAAATGTTTTCCCTTCTGCTTCTTCGTGCTTGTCGCCATCTTCGTGATTATGTCCGTCTTTTTCATCGTGAGCTACTTCTTCTTTGTGACCTTCTTCTAATACAAAAATAAATTCCCTGCCATCTGCTTTTATAATTGCTTCCGATGGCAAAGCTTTAACTGTATTTGCTCCCGCATCGATAAGTGCATTTACATACATTCCTGGTATTAATTTTTGCTGAAAGTTTGAAATATCTGCGTGTACTGCTACTGATTTTGTTTCATTTTCAAATGATTTACCTACACTAAATATTTTTCCATTGATTTCTGTATTGTCTTGATTAGTTAAAATAAAACGTACATTTTGACCTTGTTTTACTTTAAATAAATCTTTTTCATACACTAATAAATCTACGTGTAATTTAGAATTATCAACTATATTCATTAACGGTTTACCAGCTTCAACATTACTACCAATTTTAATATAAATTTCTGTAATGTTTCCAGAAATTGGAGCAACAACAGGAACAGTTGCCGTTGTATTTCCGTTACCACTAATGTGCAAAGTATTTAATTGCTTTTGCAAAGAATTAAACCTTGCTCTTTCAATTTCATAATCTGATTTGGTTTTTTGAAAAACTTTTTTAGAATTTACTTCTTCATCACTTAATGTTTTTTGTCTTTCAAATTCTAATTTTAGATATTCTAAATTACTTTTTGAAGTTAAATAAGCTTCTTGAATTTTAGTAAACTCAGGGCTTTCGATTGTTGCAATGGTTTGTCCTTTACTTACTCTTTGCCCTTCAATTACATTTATTGTTTTTACAATTCCTGTAGTAAAAACCGAAACATCAGCTTGATTTTGAGGTGGTAATTTTGTATAGCCATTAGCCTTAATTACTTCGCTTAAATTTTTATCTAAAAATGTACCTAATTCTATACTTGATGCTTTAAACTGAGCTTCATTTAATTCAACTTCTTTTATTGCGGTAGGCTCTTTTTCTTCAGAATGGTTTTCTTCTGTATGTGCTTCTCCATCTGTATGAACGTGTCCATCACCTTCAGTATGACGCAAAGAAAAATATAAAATAATAGCAAGGATTATTACTCCTACTATTGATGCGTTTATTATATTCGATTTTTTCATTTTACTTTTTATTATTGATTGATACTGTATTGAATTGTAATTATAGTTTGATTATAATTATAAATCGCTTCGTTATAATTTAATTGAATTTGACTTGCAGTTTCTATACTTTGAACATATTCCACATAAGAAATATCACCGTTTTGATATGCTTTTGATGCATTCTTAATTATTAAATTAGCATTTGGCATTGCTGTATTTTTATAATAATCAATTAATGAAGCATATGTAACTAATTGCTCTGATTGTTGCTCTAAATGGCTTTTAAATTGCTGACTTACGTAATCGGCATTTTTTTGTTCTCGTTCGATATTCGTTTTTGCAGATTTGGCTTTTGCAATACTACTTCCTGCAAATATTGGAACAGACAAACCAACTACAAAACCTTGAAATTGTGGTGTGCTATTGTAATATGTTGGTGTTCCGTTTACATCTTGATTACCTGTTATAGATTGCAAAAAATAGCCAACTGAAAAATCTGGAGACAATGCTGATTTTTCAACTTTGTGATTGGCTTGTGCAATTTTAACTTGCTGATTTGCTAATTGAACAATTGGATTTTGTTTTACCATTGTTGTATCAATTTTTGCCATAGCAGGATATGGAACAAATGAAGTATCTGTTGCGATAAAATCAGTTTTTAAATCTAAAATTACTTTTAGTTTTGATTTTTCAATTGCAATTTGTGTTTTATTTTGCTTTATTTTTTGTTCTAATTCTTGCTGTTTTGCCAATGCAATTGTTTTTTCTAAAGCATTTGTTTCACCTGTTTGAAATTTTAGATTGGCAGACTTTACAAACTTTTGCATTACTGCATTTTGCTTTTCTAAAACGGTATTTTGCTTTTCATAAAACAATAAAGTATTCCAAGATTGTCTGATAGAATAAGTTACTTCTTGCTTTGAAACACCTAATTTAGCTTCACTTGCATTACTATACTCTTTAAGCAAACTTCTTTTAGCATTTATCTGAAAAGGATTAAAACTTTGACTAATACCAAAATTTTTATCTTGAGCTCGTGAATTTATTTGTCCAAATGTCCCTGTCAATTCCGTTTTAGGAAGTTCAAATGCAGTTTTTTGCAATTGCGCTTGCATTTTTACTTCTAATTCTGAAGCTTGAATACTTTGATTATTTTTTAAGCCCATTTCAAGAGCTTGTTTTAAATCAAGTTTTTGAGTTTCTTGCGCATTTGCTCCAAATATCCCAAACAAAAAGGCAATTACTAAAGCCGAATTATTCATAGTTTTTCTTTTAATTTTTATTCCTTTTTCAAAATATAAATACAGAATTGGAAGGACAATTAACGTAAGTAAAGTAGCTGTTATTAATCCACCGATAACAACAGTTGCTAATGGTTTTTGAACTTCTGCACCAGCACTACTACTAATTGCCATTGGTAAAAATCCAAGTGAAGCAACAGCGGCAGTTAATACAACAGGTCTTAATCTTACTTTAGTGCCTTCTTTTATTCTGTCATACACATTGTCCATACCTTGTTTTTTAAGTTCGTTAAAATATCCAATTAAAACAATACCATTCAGCACGGCTACACCAAAAAGAGCAATAAATCCAACACCTGCTGAAATACTAAATGGCATATCACGTAACCACAACGCCACAATACCACCAATAGCTGACAACGGAATAGCTGTAAATATTAGTAAAGATTGTTTAATGGAATTGAATGTAAAGTATAGTAATACTAAAATTAAACCTAATGCAATTGGTACAGCAACAGAAAGACGTTTGTTTGCTTCGATAAGATTTTCAAATTGACCTCCATAAGTAGTGTAATATCCTTCAGGCAATTTAAGTTTTTCATCTAATTTAGCCTGAATGGTTTCTACAACCGTCTTTACATCAGCACCTCGAACATTAAAACCTACAACAATTCTACGTTTTCCATTTTCACGAGAAATTTGCATTGGTCCATCTTCATATTTTACATCAGCAATTTGTTCTAACGGAATTTGACTTCCTGATGGTAAGGTTACAAATAAAGCTTTTAGATTTTCAATGTCTTTTCTGCTGTCATTGTCTAATCTTACTACTAAATCGAAACGCTTTTCACCTTCATATACAACTCCTGCAGTTTCTCCTGCAAATCCCATTCTGACTACTTTGTTTAAATCGCCAATTTTTAATCCGTAAAGTGCTAATTTGTCTTTATTGTATCGAATTGTTATTTGTGGTAAACCTGCAACTCGTTCTGCTTTAGCATCAGAAACACCTTCAATGCCATTAATTAACTGAACTACTTCTTCACCTTTGCTAACTAACATATCAATATCGTCACCAAAAATTTTAACAGCAACATCACTTCTTACACCAGTCATTAACTCGTTAAAACGCATTTGAATAGGTTGAGAAAATTCAGTAAATGCTCCTGGAATATCTGATAGAGCGTGTTCCATTTTTTCCATTAATTCTTCTTTAGTTTCCGCTGAAGTCCATTCGCTTTTATCTTTCAAAAGAATAATCATATCTCCTGCTTCAATTGGCATTGGGTCAGTTGGAATTTCAGCCGAACCAATTTTAGTTACAATCATTTTAATTTCGGGAAATTTTGCTCTTAATATTTGTTCTGCTTTTGTTGTTGCTTCCACTTCTTGCGATAAAGAACTACCTGATGCAATGATTAAATGTGTTGCAATATCTCCTTCATCAAGCGTAGGAATGAACTCACCACCTAATGAATTAAATAGAAATAATGATGCAATAAAAAGTGCTATAGCTACACCAATAATTGCGGCTTTTACTTTTAAAGCTTTTTCTAAAATAGGTGTATAGAAATTATAGATTGCTTCAATAATTTTATCGCTTATATTTTTTTTGTGTCCTGTTTGTTTTTTTAATGCTAAAGCAGACATCATTGGCACATAAGTTAGTGACAATATAAATGCTCCTAATATGGCAAATGAAACAGTTTGTGCCATTGGTCCAAACATTTTACCTTCTATACCAACTAATGCTAAAATAGGTAGATATACAATTAAGATTATTATTTCACCAAAAGCCGCACTACTTCTAATTTTTGCAGATGCTTTATATACTTCATCATTCATTTCTTGAGTGGTGAGTTTGCCTTTGTTACTGACTTGGAGTCGATGAATTATGGCTTCAACAATAATTACAGCTCCATCTACAATTAATCCAAAGTCGATTGCACCTAAACTCATTAAATTCCCACTAACTCCGAAAAGTTTCATCATAGAAATGGCAAATAATAAAGCTAATGGAATAACGGAAGCTACTACTAAACCTGCTCTCCAATTACCTAATAATAATACTAAAATGAAAATTACAATTAAAGCACCTTCAATAAGATTGGTTTGAACGGTACTAATGGCTTTGTTTACTAAAACAGTTCTATCCATAAACGCCTCAATTTCTACACCTTCAGGAAGTGATTTTTTGATTTGTTCCATTTTATCTTTGACAGTTTTAACCACTTCGCCACTATTTTCACCTTTAAGCATCATTACCATTCCTGATACTTCTTCACCTTTTCCATCTTTTGTAACCGCACCATATCTGATACTACTACCGATTTGAACTTTTGCAACATCACGAATAAGAATTGGAATACCATTTTGATTTTTCACTACAATTTTATTGATATCTTCAATACCATTTACCATACCCACTCCACGAATGAAATAAGCATAAGGTTTTTTATCAATATATGCACCACCAGTATTCTCGTTATTATTTTCTAACGCATCGAAAATTTCGGTAATTGTAGTATTCATACTTTTCAGTTTATCAGGCTGAACAGCTATTTCATATTGCTTTAGGTTTCCACCAAGTGTATTCACCTCGGCAACACCTTTTGTTCCAATTAATTGGGGTTTTATAATCCAATCTTGAATTGTTCTTAAATCGGTTGCATTGTACTTTTCTTCATATCCTTTTTTAGGAAATACAACATATTGGTATATTTCACCTAAACCTGTACTAACTGGCGACATTTCAGGTGTACCGACTCCTTTAGGTATGGTGTTTTCTGCTTCTTTTATTCGCTCTGTAATTTGTGCTCTTGCCCAATAAATATCTACTTCTTCTTTGAAAACAACAGTTACAACACTTAACCCAAAACGACTTATTGAACGAAGTTCTACAATGTCAGGAATTGATTTAACTGATTGCTCAATTGGGTAAGTGATAAATTGTTCTACTTCTTGAGTTGCTAAAGTAGGTGAACTTGTAATTATTTGTACTTGATTATTTGTAATGTCTGGTAATGCATCAATTGGCAAAGTATAAAGTGAATAACTTCCAACGATAACTAATACGAGTGTGAAAAGCCCAATAATAAATTTATTATTGATACTAAAATGAATGATTTTATCTAACATTTTTATGATATAATGAATTAATAAACAGAGAACTGTTTTTCTTTTTTAAGTTGTTTAAAAGACACAACTTATTAACCCGAAATTACTCGGGCTTCATTATACTAACTGTGGTGGTTGCCAAATACTTCCGTAGAAGTTTGAAAATGAAATAGATTTATAAAAAGAAATAGAAGATTTTATTTCTTGAAATTGTACTAAAAATTGAAAGGATTGAATTTCTAAAAATGTTAATGTTTGTTGACCACAACAATTGCAAACACAAAAAGGAGAGCATAAATCTGTTTCTTCATCGTGAGAATGATTGTGTTGTGAGTTGGTTTGTGATTGTGAAGATTTAACTAAAACATCATTATGCTTATCTGCACAAGGATAGGCAGTAAGCATAATTATATATATTGATAATATGATGTTTAGTATTTTCATTGTTGTAAAAGTAATATTTTTTTTAGAAAAAATAAAAATAATTATAAATTGTGTTTTATATTTTAAAAATAGGTAGATATTCCTAAATTAAATCCATCAGTAATTGATGGAGGATTCATTAGAATATCTCGTTGTTTTAGTAATCTATAATTTAAACGAATAACTGTTTGACTATTTGGTCTAAAACTAATAGCAGAAACCACACTCCATAAATCTTCACCTATATTACCACCTGTTTCGTTAAATTTACCTACATTCCAATCTACATATTCTAATCTACAAGCTACATTTAATGTTGCCTTTTCCCAACCTAACATTGTACGATTTAAAATTGGCTGAACGATATCTATAAAACCACCTTGTTGTTTACTTCCAAATTGTTGTGAATATGTACTAGGCACATCAACATTTATCCAAGCAAATTCAGTAGTAATAAAAGTTTTTGTATTTGGAAGTGTCGTATTGAAATCGATTGCAAAAATATTTACACTTCGCTTTTCATCTATAATAATGCCATCTTCTTGAAACTTATTGTAAACACCTCCCATATAAGACAAACCTATTTCGCCAATTTTACTATTTCTTACGGCTATTTTCCCTGTAAATAATGGTATTCCGCTATTAATTTCTTCGAATCTATCTGGATTATCTTTAGCTGCTGGTAAATAGGTTTTATTTTGAGTGTTTTCTATTATTGAATTATCAAAACTTCCTGAAAAATATGCCTCATATCCATACATCCAATTTTTATGGTATTTTTTACCGTATAAACCTGCCCCAACATTACTAAAAGTGCCTGGTAACATCTGAGTTGCTGGAATTGGTCTGTCTGTAAATTCCCATTTTGGGCCATCGTGATTTTGATTAAATGCCCCGATTGGATTAACAATAATTCCTGCTCTAAAATTTGCCAAAGGATGAAACTCAACATCAACAGAAGCGAATTCGATTGCAATTTCATTGCCACCTTCTTCAAATTCTAACTCACTTAAAAACTTTACTCGTTTACCTATTGATGAAGACATAAATATAGATAATCTTCTAGCTTGAAACTGATGTCCTTCTGAAACACCATCGGTAGTAAGATGTTGCCAATTGGTTTCTACATAACCTCCAATAGCAATTGGTGTTTTATTAATATTTAAAGTTGGACGATTATATATAGCATCCATATTTAATACTTTGGTTGTATCTTTTGATACTCTTTTTAATAGGCTAGGATCTATTTGTGCATTGATTGTATTACTTATTAAAAAAAAACATAAAATTATATAGGAAATTGAGATTCTCATTTTAATGAAACTTTTAAAATATTATTTTCTATTCGTATTGGAAATTTTCTTAAATCTGTGCTTGCGGGACCGCTTTCAACAATTCCTTTATTGCTAAATTCACTACCATGAGCTGCACATTGAAGTTTATCTCCGAAGACTTGAAGTTCTGCTCCTTGATGTGTACATTCCATTAACAATGCCATATACTCTGTTTCATTGAATCGATAAATACAAATAGGAAATTGTAATATTTCATTCTGAGCGATAACGTATTTTTTATATTCTATTTTTCCATTTGAATTAATTTCAAAATCAGTAATTGGAACTAAAAGATCTGAACCTTTTATTTCTTTTGACAAGATTTGTGTTGAGGAACAGCTTTCTAATAAAGAAATACCTGTAATAGTTGCTAAACAACCAAAACCGCATGTTTTAAGAAAATCTTTTCTATTCATTTTATAAGGATTTTAAAAATTTTAGTACTGCATTTTTATCTGCTTGAGAAAGACTATTAAATGCGGTTCTACTACCAGTTGCTTCACCACCATGCATAGAAATGGCTTGTTCAATACTACGAGCTCTTCCATCGTGCATTAAAAAATATTGACCTCCCTGTGAATTTGCAGAAAGTCCTAATCCCCACAAAGGTGGTGTTCTCCATTCATAAGTTTTTGCAATACCTTCTGTGTAACCATCATCTAAACCACTTCCCATGTCATGCAAAAGCATATCAGTATAAGGTGAAAATGATTTGAATGATAATCCAGTTATTGGTGAATATCCAGTTGTTAAATTTGATTTATGACAGCCTGTACAATTAATTTGTTCAAATACATTTCTACCATGAATTACTTCTGTGTCATTTTGATTTCTTTGGATAGGGGCTTTTAATGTTTTAAGATAAAACACTAAATCATTAACCGTTACATTTGCTACTTCTGGGTCAATTTCTTCATTAGTATAAACATCGATAGGATTAAAGGTTGATGTTATTCCCATATCTTGATTATAAGCATTTACTGTTTGATGCAATAAATTAATAGCTGCCGCTTTTTTACCAAATCGTCCAATATATTTTCCGTTTTGAGTTAGTGCATTTTCAGGGTTAATATAGCTTGGAATAGTTATCCAATTGGGTACACCCGAAATACCATCACCATCTGAATCGTTTGGGTCTGCCATTGCTAAAATATCAGCATCTGTAAGGTATTGTAAAAAGCCTAAACCTGTGTTTGCAGGTGGTGTAAATTTTGAAAATGTAGCTCCAAAAGGAATTTGCTCAGGAGTATATCCTGGTAAAGCTCTATTTTGTAGTTGTGGACCTCCTAAATGTAAAAAGGTATTTCCAAATTCATCAGCTTGGCCAAAACGAATTAATGTAGTAAAAGGGTGTCCTTTTCCATCACCAGCATGACAACTAATACAACTTGTTGCAACAAATGTTGACCCTAAACCCGTTTGTCGTGTAAAGACTTCAGTGAAAGCTACATCACCTTTTAAAAACCTTGCTAATTCTTCATTTGATAAACCATCAATTGTTCCATCTAAAACTTCATCGTCAGCTGGAATATCTACATAAGAAGTCTCACACGAGATAAGTATAATCGATAAAAACGAGAGAGTTGTTATTTACTTAAAAATTGTTTTCGTTATTCTAATAATTATTTTTAGGCAAAACTAAAATATTAATTAGGTAAATACAAATTAAATAAAAAAAATATAATATGAAAAAGATTTATAACTAATGGAATATGACAAAAAATCTAATTATTGGTATTTATTTCGTTACAAAAAAAGATATTAAAGCATAAAACATAAAAGAACATAAGTAGTGAGATAATGAATATGTAGATAGCTATAAAGGTGTAATTAACAATCCTTGTATAGTTCACACTATAGATAATATGTATTTAAAACAAAAGTAAATTTTAAAAAAGTTTTAAGCATACGTAAAACCGTACGGATTTATATAAAACCGTACGGTTTTCCTCATTCGAAGAAAATTTTTAGTTTTCTGCTGTAGTTGATTTTAGCAAGATAGTCAATGAATTCAGGAAGTTCTGATAGTGAGAGTAAGCCGTTTGTGTTTCTTGGTATAGGTTTGAAATAAACTTCTTTGATGTGCTTTTTGAAGATTATTTCACCCAAAGTAAATCGCAATAATAATTTTACATATTTTTTTGAATATAACTTGTCTTCATTTGAAATGTTTTCAGGCATATAAAGTGTTAGTATGATTTTTTTACTAGCTGTATTGTAGTCTTCTAACTTTATTAAAATTGATTTAATCATCTCTATCAATTTGTCTGAAAATTGGTTTTTGTTTTCGGCACATAATGGCTTTAGAAATGTGTGAGCTGTGAAGTATTCTAATCTTGGTTTTTTTTCACCTAATGCAATTATTTTAGGGAATAGTTTACGGTAACCGTGAGCAGAAAATAATACACAAAATTTGTTAGGCTGATTGTTTTGCATGTAAATGTAAATGACGATTCTTTTTGAAACATAGTTGAGGTTTCGATGTAGGTTTTCTATTACCTCATCGGAATTAATTCCCAGTTTGTAGGCATGGTAAATTGCTTGTTCGTTTTGTTGGAACCATGTCCAGAAATTTTGGATGGTTTTTATTTGGCGAGGGTTTAGTTGTTTGTTCATTTTGTGAAGGGTTTAAGGTTGTGGGTTAAAGGTTTAAGGTTGTGGTTTTAAGCTGCGCTTAAAAGATTATGACTACTGCGTAGTTTAGGTTTTACCACATAGGAACATAGGTTTTGTTTTTAGGCGTTTTACTTTGCATAGGGTGTATAGTTTGATGTCTTGAACTGTGTTCAAGAGGTAAGCCAACTTCGTAGGAGATACTTCGACAAGCTCAGTATGACAATTCAATTCTTTAGAAATATTGAAAATTATCTTTTATCCCTGGATTCATTGCTGAAGGTGATTAGGTTGAACATTGACCTCATGCGGGAGCGGAGACGGTTGCCGTAGAGGGCCTCTATTTCGCTGGCAGAGAGGTTTGTGGTGATGTGGGTGATGGATTGATTTTGCACGAAGTCTTCGTAGCGAGAAATGATTATTTCTGCCATGACGTTTAGGTCGTTGCCGTAGTGTTTGATGTTTTGTTCTGTTCCTAAATCGTCGAAACAGTAGCCGGTTAAACGCGATTGTGTGTGTTCTTTTTGGGTGTAATGATGAAGTGATTCGAAGCCGTTTTTTGCAAACTCGAAAGATATTTCTCTACATGTTTTGATTTTGTAGTCGTGTTTGTGGTAAAAAAATGGTCGAATTAATGCCATAATTGACGTTTTCCCGCATCCAATTGGTCCCGACAACAAAATACCTTTGTTGAGGTCTAAATCGAACTCTAAAGCCTTTTTTTCGTCTCGAATGGCATAAATTACCAATTTGAGAATGGTTTGATGGTCAACCACTTCTATTTTGAAAGAGCGACCGTAGATGAGTTTGCCCTGGTACTCGATGTAGTTTAAGCACCAATTGAAGTTGTAAACTTTGATTCCGTTTTGAATAACGAAAGTGTCTTTGATGGTGTTAAAGTGCTTCTCCATAGTTTTTTTGATTTGTTACGTGGAGGTGTTTTGGGTTTAAATTGATTGTTTTGGGTTCTGTTTGAACTGAAGCATTAGTTTTATTTTCAAACTTCCTAGCGTTGAGCATCCAATTTCTTGCTGCAGCTTTCCAGTCTTTCATTTTGGTTCTGCCACCGACTAACCAGCCGTTGCTCTCGAAGTAATTGAAAAAGCGTTGTGCTTCGATTTCGGTGAAGTTTTTTTCGAGGAAGTAGATTTGTGCTTCTTCCAAAGTGGGTTTTGATTGTTTTGAAATTGGTTTCTCGACTTCGCTCGAAATGACAGCACTATTTTTTTCATCTTTCATTTTCTTTTTTTCGCGCAACTTTTTTTCTTTTTCTTTTTCAATTTTTAAATCCGATTCTTGAACCTCATCAAAAATTGAATTTGTAAAAATTGATTTTTTTTCATTTTTTGAAATTTCTTGCTTAGCTAAGTTTATAATGTTTGTATTGTTTATATTGTTTATATAAGGTACATGTTTAGAGCTTGTTTGATGCTTGTTTAGAGCTTGTTCAGTAACCTGTTCATCAACCTGTTCAATGTCTTGGTCATTTTTTGACTTGGTTGCATGTTTTTTTAGTTCTTTTTTTGGCACTGGTTTGGTGTAAAAATCCAAGTTGCAGACTTCCAAAATGGAACCTTTAAATGGGTTGAAGGATGGTTTGTAAATCACATATTCTCTTTCAGTTAAATCCTTCATGCATTTGTGGTAGGTTGCGGTTGATGCAATCTTACTTATACGCATTAGTTCATCACGAGAAATACTAATTGGATTTTGAAAGCGGTTTTGATTCCATAGTTGGAATATGGCCATGTAGAGGCTTATGTGGGTTGGATTGAGGTCGTAATCGGCGCTTACTTTTTCGAAGAAGCCGGTCAAATGTTTTATATAGTTCATGGTTGAGTGATTAGTTAGAAGTAAAAAGGGAAAAGTAAAAAGGGAAAAGTCCAGCTTGAACTATGTTCAAGGGTTAGCCTACTTCGTAGGTGTCTCGACTGCGCTCGACATGACAAGGTTTAACTGGGTTAAACGTGAACCTCCTTCGTAGGAGATACTTTGGCAAGCTCAGTATGACAACTTTGTGTGTGAGATTTGCAGGTGCAAACTTCACAGGTGCCGTTACAGGTGTTTGTGTTTTCTTGCATATTACTTTTCAAGCATTTTTACGATGTCTTCGTAGTTGTAGTAAATTATTCCACCGATGCGTTTGTACTTTAATGTTCCTTTGATGCGTAGGTTTTGTAAAGTGCTTGGGGAAATTTTTAGGATTTCACGGACTTCGGTTGATTTGAGCCATTGTTTGATTGGCGTTTCGGTGGTTTTTGAGTTTTTGATTTCATTTAAAAGTAGATTTCCAAAGTTTAGCAAATCTCGTTTAGTTACCATTTGGTGGTTAAGTAATTCGATGTTGTCTGTTTCAGGGAACAGGGCTTTGTGATTGAAGTTCATAATGCTAAGTTTTGAAGTTATTTGGTACAAAACAATTGCATTTGAAAAAGAAAAGTTCCCAAGTTGGTACCAACTTGGGAACGATTTTTATGTGATTTGGTGGTTTTTTGTAGGTTTTAGTTTAAATCGTTTTCGATTTTAGTTTCCAAAAGCTTTTGTAAATGACTTAAAAATCGAGTTTGATCTGTTTTGCGTTTTTTAATAGCATTGAAGTTTCCGTAGATGTTGTCTTCTAATTCTATTTGAAACGCTTTTTCAAAAACGTGGGTGATTTCTTTGATGTCGGCTTGACCATTATCGAAAACTTTAGCTTCATGTAAGGCGTAAATAAGTTCGATTAAATCTACTTTTTTGGCTGTCCAGTGTAGATTAGATTTGAATTGATTGTTGGTAATTGCACATGATTGATTGAGATTATCAATGCGGTTTTCGATGTGTAATGCTAGTAATTCAAAAGCAATTACTTCCGCTAGCAAATAATCATGTGACGTACATAATTTAGCATCATGAATTATCACCGAACAATCGTTTAAAAATATGTCTTTGTACTTTTTCCTGGTAAAATACAATTCATCAAAATGACTGGAATGACTTTTAATGTATTTGATAAATTCTCTATTTTTCCTGTAAAAATGGTTGATTGCATCCAGTTTTTTCTCAAAGTGTTTTATTCTTTTGCTCTTGTCTAATGGAAGAGATGCTACTAAAGAAAGGATTTCTTTATAGAAAATAAGTTTAGCTACAATATTAGGCTTGATTTCCTTGAAGAATTTGATTTCTTCTTGAATGGTTTCGAAGACATGATGTTTAAGCCAGTCGGTTAACTGCTTTAAAACGTCTTCAATGAAAATAATAATCTTTTTTGCTTTTTCTACTTCATTAGAATTTGAGTTAAGGATTAGAGAAAGTTCGTGTTCAAAATCTACCAAAGAGTTGTTTTTTATAGTTGTTATCATAAAAAAATAGATTTTAGTTTGTCAAATTAAACTAAAATCTATTAAATTAAATGTAAATAAAATCTTAAAAATATTACAATATTTATAATATTTTAGTAATTCATTGATTTACTATGAGTTTGTAATTTTGTATTGAATTTAGCTTTTAACACTTGCATATCTTCACTTATTTTCTTGTCTAAAATCTTAGCATAATGCTGTATTTCATATACTAATTTTAAAATCAATAATTTAAATTCAACCCGAATCCGAATCCCATATCGCTATCATAATGAGTTCTTAGGCTGAGATTTCGTTTTAGAATAT
>VFQS010000708.1_pt1 | contig 34954 bp, 36 predicted proteins | sample 3512361 | NCBI WGS metagenome assembly VFQS01 (sample SAMN10412375, study PRJNA504923) | tailings metagenome | isolation source: Relicate 1 Philex TSF3 active mining | place: Philippines
CCCCCAACAATGTTGCTGCCGCCCTCGAGCATCCGTCGAGTGTGCTTCATTCCTTCAGCACCGGTCATTCCCTGAACAATAATCTTGGAGTTTGCGTCTAAGTAAATTGCCATGTCTTATCTCCTAGCTCGCCAACTTCGCAGCCTGATCAGCACCGTCATCCATAGTCTCGGCCAAGCTAACTAGCGGGTGGTTGAATTCCTTGAGAATCCGTCTTCCCTCATCAACATTGTTGCCATCAAGCCTTACCACCAAAGGCTTTGTGGCTTTTGCGCCGAGGGTGTTTAGTGCCCCAACGATTCCATTGGCAACAGCATCGCACGCCGTGATGCCACCGAATACGTTCACGAAAACACTCTTGACCTGTGGGTCATTCAAAATCACATCTAGACCAGCGGCCATAACTTCGGCAGAAGCTCCGCCACCGATGTCTAGAAAGTTTGCTGGCTTCACTCCACCGTGTCTGGCACCGGCATAAGCAACAACATCCAGCGTTGACATCACCAAACCTGCGCCATTGCCAATGATGCCGACCTCACCGTCGAGCTTCACATAGTTCAGATCCATAGCTTTGGCTTTGGCTTCAAGGGGATCTAGCTGGTCACGCTCCATTTGCTCACGCTCGTGCCTGAATTCGGCATTGTCGTCGAGGGTTACCTTGCCATCGAGAGCGACAATCTTGCCATCCTTGGTTCTAACCAAAGGATTTACTTCGACCAATGTTGCATCTTCTTTTCTAAAAACTTCATAGAGATTTACGAAAACATCTGCCACTTGGTCAACCAAATCTTCTGAAAACTTTGCGGCTTTAGCGATTTCAATAGCCTTTGGCTTATCAATACCCGTAACAGCGGACACTTCAATTCGGGCTAGGGCGTCTGGTCTTTCATGGGCGAGCTGCTCGATTTCCATTCCGCCCTCAACGCTGCAAAGGGAGAGGAAGGTTCTATTTGATCTATCCAGCAGAATCGAAAAGTAGTACTCCTTATCGATATCTGCGCCCTGGGCAATCATCACTCGTTTTACGACGTGGCCTTTGATATCTAGCCCCAGAATTTGCGAAGCCTTTTCTTTTGCCTCTTCAGGGGAATGAGCGACTTTCACACCACCGGCTTTGCCTCGGCCACCAATTTTTACCTGGGCCTTTACGACGACCGTTCCACCAATTTCTCGAGCTGCAGCCTCAGCTTGCTCAGGAGTGTCAGCGATTTTGCCAGCTAGAACCGGCACGCCGTACTTTTCAAAAATGTCGCGCGCTTGATATTCAAATAAATCCACAGTGAGTTTTCTTTTCCTAAAGGGGGAAGAACGGGGTAAGTCTATCGAAGAGCTAGGTCCCGATAAGCGCTTAGAGCTTGGTTATTGGAGCCATTTTTGTCAGCAGGCGCTTGGTTGTTCCACTTTCAAATCTAACCTCCGCTACCTGCTTGGGGCCCTCACCAGCCACGGAAATAACCTGACCCTCGCCAAAGCTCTCGTGAAGAACCCGGTCACCAACTGCCAGCTGTAAATCTTTGTTATCGCGAATGGTCGTTGCGGTCACAGCGCCTTGCCATTTCCTAGTTGGAGTAGGAATGGATTCGCGCTGCTGGCCGACGGCATCCAGCAGGTCCACTGGTATGTCAGCTAGAAATGATGACGGCAAGAAACTCGAGGTGTTTCCAAAAAGTGTTCGCTGAAGGGCATGCGAGAGGGTTAGCTTTTTCTTGGCCCTGGTCATCCCCACATACATAAGCCTTCGTTCTTCCTGCAATCCCCCGGGTTCGTCAAATGCCCTGATGTGAGGAAGTGTCCCCTGTTCGCAGCCAATGATGAAAACTGAGTCAAACTCCAAACCCTTTGCGGTGTGCAGGGTCATTAGCGATAAGTTTCCAGACTCATCGTCAATCTGATCCTGGTCCGAAGCTAAAGTCACCTCAGCTAGATAGTCAGCAACTGTCCCACTGGGGAATTCCCGCTGCCAGTCGTAGAGCTGTCCCAGAAGAGCATCTAGGTTTTCCAGACGCGCTTCGTCCTGAGGATCTCGGCTTATCTCTAGTTCAGTTCGATAACCACTTCGAATTAGAGCCTGCTTCAAAACATCAGCTGGTCCCTCAGTTGCGCTCATGGCATCGAGTTCGTTGAGTAACTGCCCAAACTCTTCGATTGCGGAAGTAATCTTTGGTCCAAGGCCTAATTCACTAGACCTAAGCATGGCCTGTCGCAAACTCAGATCGTGCTTTCTTGCGAACTGAGCAATCTTTATCTCTGTCTTCTCACCAATACCTCGGGCGGGTGAATTGATAATGCGTCTGATGGCCTCATCATCACTGGCGTTGGCGATAGCAGCCAAATAGGACAGGGCATCCTTGATTTCCTTGCGCTCAAAGAACTTAAGACCTCCGACAACGATGTATGGGACTCGCTGGGCTTTTAGCTCATTTTCAAGGGAAAGAGTCAGGGCGTTGGTTCGATAAAGCACTGCCATATCGCGATAGTTGCCGCCCTGCTCGTGCATGCTGCGAATTGCGTCAACCACCAAGGCCGCTTCATTTCTTTCATCAAACGCAGTGAAAAGAGTGATTTTGTCGCCACTGCCACTGTCGGTCCAAAGATTCTTGGGCGGTCGATAGGGATTTTGAGCAATCACCGCGTTTGCGGCTGAGAGGATGTTCTGGGTCGAGCGGTAGTTTTGCTCGAGCAGAATGGTCTCAGCACCAACAAAGTCTCTTTCAAACTCAGTGATGTTACGAATGTCTGCACCACGAAATGCGTAAATGGACTGATCCGAGTCACCTACGACCGTCAGCTCGGCAGGGCCCATTTGCTCTCCGGTTTTCTCATTGAAGTTTGCGTACTCACTTGGCAGAGGTTTGGTCAACTCTCGAATAAGTGCATACTGGGCGTGATTAGTGTCTTGATACTCATCAATCAAGACGTGACGAAAGCGCTTCTGATAGCGAGCACGAACCTCGGGAAAGTTGCGAAAAAGATTGACAGTTTCAACTATCAGATCATCAAAATCAAATGCATTATTACGCATCAGCTCTGACTGATAGGCACTGTAGACCTCGGCAATGATTCGCTCCCGAGGATTCGAGCGATCGGCATTGCGAGCAAAATCCTCAGCATCTCTTAGTTCATTCTTGGCATTCGATATCACCGAAGCTGCCGCCTGCGGCTTGACATCTGCATCATCAGCGCCTGCTTCTCGAAGCAGTCTTTTCAGTAGCGCTCTGGTGTCACCGGTGTCATAGACGGTAAAGCTCGAACTGTGTCCCAAGCGTTCAGCTTCTCTTCGAAGAATCTGCAGGCAAGCGGAGTGGAAGGTCCTAATCCACATGCCCTCGCTGACGCCTCCAAGTAGCTCCTCAACCCGCTCGCGCATTTCATTTGCAGCCTTATTAGTGAAAGTAATGGCGAGAATTTGCGAAGGATATAGCTCGCCCGTTGCTAATAAGTGAGCAATTCGATGAGTGAGGACTCTAGTCTTGCCAGAACCAGCGCCAGCAACAATTAGCAAAGCACTACCTCTATATAGAACTGCGCTTCGCTGCTGGGGGTTTAGCTCAGCCAGCAGATCATCTGGGTTTCCGAGGGTGGTGGGCATCGGAGGAAGCCTAGTTGCTGCCTCGGACGAGTTTGATCATCAAATCTGGCTGATCGCAGAAGATCCCATCGACACCGGTTGCAGCCAGCCTGCTAAACCAATCATTTACCTCACCCTCCGCCGTCTCAACGCGTGCGGTGTAGGTATACATCAACAACGCTTTGCTCTTGGTTCTCGCCACCAAATCACTGCCTAGAACCATCGAATAGTGAACCGATAGACCATCAAAGTTTTCGGCTATCTCTGAAAGCAAGTCGTCGCTCAGCACACTGTAGCCGGCAGGCAGCATGTCTGAGGCAGAGAGAAAAACGTAGTTTGCGCCATTACCAATCCGCTGCTTTGCTTCCCGCAATACTGCAAACTCAAAGCACTCGATTGTGACCTTGATTCCAAGTTCTTGAAAGTTACTCTGATCCATAACCTTCTTCACCTCGCCAATCAGGTCAAAGCCTTTCTCGCTAAAGTGCTTTCCGTATTTCAGCTCAACGATGAGATGCTTGCCGGCAAACTTTGGATTAGCAAAAACTTCAGCCAAAGTTGGAACTCTGAATTCGCCATTTCGATTAGCGGATTCCACCCTGGTTTCCGGATAGCGCTCTGTCGCCCTAACTGAAGCAATCTCTGCATAGTTCAATTCGTCAACGTTATTGGATGGTAAGTTCCTTTTTCCGATATCAGTTGTGATTGAAAAATCAAGATCATGTCGAATAACAGGAATCGAATCCTTCGTCAGCACTACGTCAAACTCGATTGCCTCACAGCCAAGTGCGAAAGCTAGCTCGAAGGACTCCATGGTGTTTTCAGGCAGGTAACCGCAGGCACCCCTGTGTCCAAATACCTGCACCACTACTCCCACTCAATGGTGCCGGGAGGCTTAGAGGTGATATCGAGTACCACTCGATTTACCCCCTCGACCTCATTGGTAATTCGATTAGAGATTTTGGCTAAAAGCTCATGGTCAAGGCGTGACCAGTCGGCAGTCATGGCATCCTCGGAAGAAACGGGGCGAAGAACTATTGGGTGGCCATAGCTTCTTCCATCACCCTGGACTCCAACGGATCTGACATCCGCCAACAGAACAACTGGACATTGCCAAATGTTGGCATCCTGACCAGCGGAGCTGAGTTCTTCTCTGACAATTGCATCCGCTTTGCGCAGCAAATCTAAACGCTCTTTGGTGACCTCGCCCACAATTCGAATTCCAAGTCCGGGACCTGGGAAGGGTTGGCGTCTAACAATCTCTTTTGGAAGCCCAAGCTCAGCACCTATCGCACGAACCTCGTCCTTAAACAGCGTCCTGAGCGGCTCTACCAATTCAAACTGGAGGTCATCTGGAAGCCCTCCGACGTTGTGGTGAGACTTGATGCCCGCTGTCACTCCACCACCAGACTCAACCACGTCCGGGTATAGGGTTCCCTGCACCAAGAATCGAATCGGTTCATTGTCGCGGGCAGCTTCTGCCACCAGCTTTCGCTCTGCTTCCTCAAATGTCCTGATGAACTCCCTGCCGATAATCTTTCGCTTTTGCTCAGGATCGCGAACGCCTGCGAGCGCCGAAAGAAACTTTTCCTGGGCATTCACTACCACCAGGCGGATGCCCGTGGCAGCAACGTAGTCTCGCTCAACCTGCTCTGCCTCGCCTTCTCTGAGTAGTCCATGATCAACAAACACCGCTGTTAGCTGATCTCCTACCGCTTTATGAACAAGGGCTGCAGCAACAGCTGAGTCAACACCTCCGGAAAGACCACAAATCACCCGAGCTGATCCAACCTGCGACTTAATCTTGGCAACCTGCTCAGCGATGACATTGCCGGAGTTCCAGCTGGGCGTAATGCCTGCGCCTCTATACAAAAAGTTCTCCAGAACCCTTTGTCCCTGCTCAGAGTGCTTAACCTCTGGATGCCACTGAACACCAAAGATTTTCTTTTCCTTAGATTCAAAAGCAGCAACCGGAGTGGTTTTGGTTGAGGCTAAAACTTCAAATCCAACTGGAGCTTGCATAACCTGATCGCCATGGCTCATCCAGCACACCTGCAGGCTTGGCTGATTCTCAAGCAGAACCCCGCCATCTTTTATCTCAAGATTTGTTGCCCCGTACTCTCTCAGACCTGTCTTATCAACTCTTCCCCCAAGGCTCTGAGCAAGAATTTGGAATCCGTAGCAAATGCCCAGAACCGGGATTCCAAGTTCAAGAATTTTGGGATCTAACCTCGGCGAAGCCTGTTCATAAACGCTGGCTGGTCCTCCAGACAAAATGATTGCAGCGGGGTCTAATGCCCTGGCCTCAGCCGCGGAGATGCTGTGCGGAACAATTTCGGAGTAGACATTGGCTTCTCTTACTCTTCTGGCAATGAGCTGCGCATACTGCGCCCCAAAGTCGACCACGAGAACTGGCTTCACTTCTCCAGCCCCTGTAATTCTTTTTCAGCTAACTTGGCGAACTTTGCCTCGGTGTAAAAACTAAGGAAGGGGACAATGCCGCCCAGAGCTATAAACAAGAACCTGGTAACGGGCCAGCGCATCAAAGTCCAGACCCTAAAGTCTGCAATCAAATACACCACATAGAGCCAGCCGTGAATAATCAAAATCCAGACCGTGAGGTTCAGCCCAGTGGTTGGAAGGCCCTCGCCCTCAACCCCGTAGCTTTCAAGTGTTAGAAAACCATTGGGCCCAAAAAGCCACAGGTCAAACCCCAGAAAGGGAAGTCTTCGGATTCCCCAGGTAATCATCAGCAGCAGCAGGAAAACGCCTGTCACATAGGAAGACACCCGATAGAACTTCAGCACCTTGCGAATCTGAGGAATTTGCGATGGAAGAGGCGCCGACATACAGCAAAGTCTAGCCAGCGGAAAGGCTGAGCTTTGCCAGCGCGATGGCCTTGGCTTCGTCTGCCGTCTTTGCTTCTAAAACGGCATGGAAGATTTCCTGAGCCTGCTGACTGGTAACTGAGGAGAGCGCGGTCCGAACAGCTCCCACTTGCGAGCGGGAAGAAGAAACAGAATCAAATCCCATGCCAGCTAGCACAACCGCAAAGGCCGGATCCGAAGCACTCTCTCCGCAGACACCGGAGTAGATGCCAACCTTCTTTGATTCACTGGCGATTTCAGCCAGTGCTCTAATCAAAGGTGGTTGCCATGGATTTAGAAGTGTTCCCAGGCTTGGATGCAATCGGTCAGATGCAAAAAGGTACTGAGACAGGTCATTGGTACCTACGGAAATGAAGTCAACAACACCTTTCAGATGGCGTATTTCATAAACAATCGATGGGGTTTCGACCATGATGCCGACTTTGAATTGCCCGGCAGCTCGAGCGAGCTCGACAAACTGCTCAGCTTCAGAGGCGAGCGAAATCATCGGAGCCATCACCCAGACTTCGCGACCGGAAGTCTTTCGGGCCTGCTCTAATGCATTTAGCTGATCCAGAATGAACAGTCGATGTGGAACAACTAGGCGGAATCCCCTAACACCAAGAGCAGGATTTTCCTCCTTTGGCATATCTAAAAAGGGAACTGGCTTATCGCTCCCAGCATCAATCGTCCTGACAACTATTGGCCCCTCTGGAGCCGCTGAGAGAATTGCTGAGTATGATGCAGCCTGCTTTTCTAAAGATGGTTTTGCTGTGCTCTCTAGATACAAAAGCTCAGTTCTAAATAGACCAACTCCCTCTGCCGCGGTCGCGGCAGCAGCCACCGCATCATCGAGCGACCCAATGTTTGCTCTCACTGGGATTATTGGATTATCCGACTTAGCAACAAAAGAAATTGCCTGCGTGGCATCTGAATCAGCGCCACCCACCACAACTCGATCTCCTACTGGATCGACCAGGACCATCTGACCGTCAAGTAAATCTTTGGCAGCAGAACAAGAAACTACAGCGGGAATCGATTTGGAGCGGCAAATGATTGCGGTGTGAGAAGTTGGCCCACCCTGGATTGTCACAACGCCAACTACCGCCGCGGTGAACTGGGCAGTATCTGCTGGCGAGAAATCGTCACCAACGATTACATACCTTCCGCTCTCGGGGAGATTGAGCCCGAGCGATATGCCATGAATGTGGGCCGCAACTCGCTTTGCCAAATCTCTAATGTCAGCCAGTCTTTCCTCAAAAGTTGGATCGCCACTGAGGAGCTCAGCAAAAGTCTCGACCGCATTCACAAATGCGGTTGCCGCTTCCCATCCCTCTGCGACCTGACCAACCGCTGTTTCCAAAAGACTCTCATCTTGCAAAATCATCTCGAGCGCTTCAAAGATTTCAGCGGATGTCTCACCGGCCTTAAGTGAGAGCCTCTTTAGATCATCCGAAACATGCTGAATTCCATTTTTGATTTTGGAAACCTCAGCCGCCTGATCACCGGTGTGCTTTGCTGGAATTGGTAGCGGCTGATGGGGTTTGACCCGGAAGACCTCAGCTGAAACAGCACTCAGCCCAACGCCAAGGCCAGTTAGATTGGTTCCGTTTTGGAGCACGTTATCCCTTGAGGAAACTCTGAATTGCGCCGATTAACTCCTGCGCCTTGGCCTGATCATCGGTGTCAATCTCGACGCTGAGGACTTCGCCTTGCTTACCCTTGAGCGACATAAGGCTCAACGGAGAACTTGCTTTGACTAATGTCTCTCCCTGGCGACCCATGCGTATCTCAAGTCCTGAGTCTTTAACAAGTTTGACAATCTGACCAGCAGGTCGAGCATGGAAACCTATTGGATCTTCAATAGTTACTGTGCCTGCAACCGTGGCCATGAGTTCTCCTAGTTCTCTACGGATGATAGCAATCGAGGGGGTGCTGAGAGTTTAGTGTTTGCGACTAAGCGCACTTTTGTGCAGGTCAAAGACATTGATTAAGCCCTCGGCCAGCGGGTGTGATGGCTCAATACCGCACACTCTTTGCACAAGTTCAGCTGGGCTGTGCTGCGCCAGTAGCTGAGAGAGCTGCTGAACCTGCCCATCTTCTGCGGATCTAAAGGAGAGAGCTGCATCAACCAGTGCAATTAGGGCACTGGGCTCACCAAGATTCTCAGCAAAGTAAGCGGCAGGACCAATAACCCTTTCATGCCGAGAGAGCTTGCGGATTGGTTGCCGACCAACTCGACTGACAAAGTCATCAATTGCAGGATTAGTCAATCGAGTGAAAGTGTCCTCCACGTATTTGTCCTGCTCTTCTGCAGCCAAAGAGTGTTTGGCCTTGAGGACAGCGGATGTTTCTCGGAGAACTTTTCTAGTCTGCTCGGCTACCTCGGTATCCGAAAGGGAAGAGACGATGGTTTCGTGTCCGCCGCGCTGACCAAAATAGGCAGCCGCGAGGTGTGCGGTGTTCACCGTAAAAAGTTTTCGCTCAAGATATGGCTCGAGTTTTCGAACCTGAATTGTTCCATCCAAATCGAGGGGCTGATCAAGCTTGGAGATATCAATCACCCATTCACTGAATTCCTCTACCGAGACGTCAATAACTCCATCGACATTTTGGAGTGGGACAATTCGGTCGACGGCCGTGTTACAAAAAACTGCCCGCCTACTAACTTTTTCCTTGTTTTCGATTGCTGAAAACAAAATATCTGATGCATTAATTGCATTTTCGCAAGCCATCACTACGGCTTTGTTGTCGCTAGTCCTGGCTAGTAGCCCAGCCTCAATGATTGGTGCAATGTGGCCAAGAGTCTCAACTCCGACAGAGGCTGTTATTACGTCTGCACTCGAAAGTGCACTAATCAACTCACTGCGATCATGAGTCGAATGAAGTGCGGTGAAATTATCAAAAACTGTCTGTCTACCCTGATCACCCAGCTCTGTGAGCAAATACTTGCCCCGAGACCTAAGGGCTGACACTAGGTCATCGTTAATGTCAGCAAAAACAACAAAGTAACCGGCTTCCTGCAGAATCGACCCAACCAAACCACGGCCGATGTTGCCGGCACCAAAGTGCACTGCAACCTTGCTGTTTGAGGACATTTGATCTACGACCCCGTCCTACTCAAAAGCTCCAGCACCGTGGCCTCATTCCCGCTTGCCAACAGGGCCTCTCGATGCAGTTCTTCCTGGACAAGCTCGGCAAAGTTACCCAAAATCTCAACGTGGCCATCGCCACGGGAAGCAATGCCCAGTACCGCCTTGACCATCTCGTCACCCCAGGCAATTTCATTTGTGAGTCGTAGAAAAACCAATTGATCAAACTTTACGAATCTTCTTGAATCATCTGTTCCGTGTGGGATTGCAAATCCCAGACCAATTGCGGAAGAAAAAGCATTTTCTCTCTCCCACATCGCCTTGGCATAGTCCGGTTCAACTGCACCCAGCTCAATCAGCAGCTGACCACAGATGCTTACGGCCTCCTCGGATGAGGAGGCCGCAGCATCTAGGAGAATCCCGGCCCTTTGAATCAGATTAGTCATCGCTGATTTGGCTGCCCTGCTGTATCTCAGAGACCAGCTGAGCAATCCGCAAATCACCAAGGAACATGTCAAAGACAATCACTGGTGAATTTGGCACGGCTTGTTTCGCTCGTGCTGATAATCCGCGATGGCAGAGCACCAGGTCATGCTCGGTATCTGCCAATTGATTCACGGGGGAATGAGTAACCGTAACGCCTTTGTCCTTAAGCTGCTTGGCCAGCATCTTGGCGACCATTACGGAAGATCCCATTCCAGCCTCGCAAGCAACAACAATGTGCTTGACGTCGGCTCCCGATATGCTCGCCATGGTTACTCCGCACCGCCGGTCTTCATAGCCTTGCTCTTAGCCTGGGCGGCTGCGAGGTCATCGTCTCCGGCCTTGGTGGCCTTCAAGATGACAAATGCTACGAGGAATGAAACGGTGGCCGAAAGGAGGATACCGAGGAGCACACCAAAGTGGTTACCAGGAGGGGTTACCGCTAGGTAAGCGAAGATTGATCCAGGTGATGGTGTTGCCACCAGACCTACGCCAGTCACTAGGAAGGTTGCAACTCCAGTTGCACCACCAGCGATAGCGGCTAGGACCAAAATTGGACGAAGCAGTACGTATGGGAAGTAGATCTCGTGAATTCCACCAAGGAAGTGAATCACGATTGCACCAGGTGCACTTCCACGAAGAACTGAGTTACCTGCCAGCCAGAATGCAACCAGAATTCCAAGTCCTGGACCTGGGTTGGTTTCTAGCATGAACATGATTGACTTGCCCATCTCTTCTGCCTGAACAACACCAATAGGTGCCAAGACACCGTGGTTAATTGCGTTGTTAAGGAACAGAATCTTGGCTGGTTCTACCAGGATTGATGCCAGTGGCAGCAGTCCAGTGTCGATAAGTGTCTTGACACCAGCTCCCAGAACATCAGATAGAGCGTTTACTGTTGGACCGATTCCCAAGAATCCAAGAATGGCCATCAGTAGACCTGCGATACCAAGGGAGAAGTTTCCAATTAGCATCTCAAATCCTGGAGGAGTAATTGGGTCCAAAACCGCGTCAATGCGCTTTAGAACCCATGCTGCTAATGGACCAATAATCATCGCACCGAGGAACATTGGGATTGAGGTTCCAACAATCACACCGACTGTTGCAACGGCACCAATCACCGCTCCACGCTGACCGTGTACCAAACGTCCACCGGTGTAACCGATCAGAATTGGTAGCAGGTTGATAATCATTGGGCCGACCATTGCAGCAAGTTGCTCGTTTGGCAGCCAGCCAGTTGGAATAAACAGAGCAGTCAGAAGACCCCAAGCGATGAATGCACCGATGTTTGGGATCACCATTCCTGCCAAGTTTCCACCCAGCTTCTGTACCGCAGCACGCCAGCCGGTGTGGCCGCCTGTGCCCGCGGGGATAAAATTAGCCATGGGTACTACCTTCCTATTAGGGGGTTGTATTCAGTGGGCGATGTTGCCATCGGGAACGAGATTAGGTACCGCCCCTTTGGTGACATCGTCCATTTTCCATCGATTTCGGCAAAGAACCGATGAAACCTATTACGCAAGAGCAACTTCAACTCCCGCACTACTAAATGCTTCAATAAAAATTGGATCAGCATCAACGTTTGTTACTACGCGATCAAAGTCGCGAAGCTCCGCAAAGCTCGCCGGATAGGTTGAACCAAACTTTCCACTATCGGCTAGGAGTATGCGCTCAGCACTTCTTGCCATCATGGTCTTTTTGACTAGAGCTTCGTCAATGTCATATGCAGTTGCTCCGGCATCCAGGCCGACGCCGTTTACACCAAGGAAGCTAACAACGGCATTGAAATCCATGAGATCTGAAACTGTCTTTGCTCCAACAGCAGTGAGTGTTGCTGGGCGAATTCTTCCGCCGAGCATATTCACCTGTGTGGAGCTATCTGCAAGCTTGGATGCGAGTGTGATGTTGTTTGTTACGACAGTCAGCTTGGGTCTATCCCTGAGGTGACGAGCTAGACACTCAGTGGTTGTTCCGCCGTCAACAAAAATGCATCCCTCTTCGGGAATGTAGGCGGCAGCGACATCGGCAACGGCCTGCTTCTGCTCAGGGTTTCGGTTATAGCGCTCGGGAATTGTGTATTCGCGAGTAAATCTCTCAAGAGCAATTGCTCCTCCGTGGACTCTTCTTAGAGCACCACGTCTTTGCAGGACATCGAGATCGCGTCTGACAGTTTCAACGGCAACATCCAGGCGGGAAGCCGCCAAATTGGCATCCAGGCGGCCATCTTCCCGCGTCCACTCAATGAGTTTGAGTCGTCTCTCTTCTGCCAGCACCCTGAAAACTCTCCGAAAATGTCCGTTTTACCGTATTTGCGATGAAGCTAGCAGCATTTTTCTGTGAAACCGATGAATTCGGGCAAAAACCCACAATTTCAGATAACTTTTTTATAACTGGCGCTCTCGGATTACCTGATCCTGCACCAGACGCCACCACAGGTAGAAGGCAGCAAAGACAAAGAAAAGCCATTCCACCGCATAGAAGGCGGTCAGCCAGTTGATCTCTACCTGCTGGGAGCGAATGCCAATTTCGATCCTCTCTAGATCTGTTGGGATGCCGGACTGGACAATCAGGTAGATGGGATAGCTGGGTGTTGGCTCTTCAAAATACCTGTTTACCAATTCACCCAGTGCGACGCTCCCCAGGTAGCTCTCCCCCTGCCTAACTGGATCGCTCGGTTCAACGTAGCCGGTTACTTCAAACTCACCTTTTGGAATTTCATAGCTTTTTAGCTGTTCTGGATCTTCGCTGAAGGCGAGGGCAAGAGTAAGACTTGCACCATTTTCAATAACTGTGGAATTGGCAATCAGCCAGTAGCCACGAATCTCGCTACCATCTCGAAGCTGCAATCTGTTTTCCACAAGATTTACATTCTCGGGATCAAGTTCTAGCTTGACCGTGGCAAGACGGTCGTAAGAGTTTGGAAACACCTCACCCGGAACTGCAAACTGAGAAAGACTCTGAGGTTTTTGCTCTTCTTCTGATAGCCCAACGACTGTGAAGGTTCTGCTCAGTTGCCACTGCATCAATCCGGCAAAGACTCCAGCAACAATTAGAACTAAAAGCAAAACCCCAACCCACTTGGGACGCCTTGCGACTTGAAAGAAAGTTGGCTGCATCTAGCGATAGGAATTTACAACGACATCGACCCGCTGGAATTCCTTGAGGTCTGAGTAACCGGTAGTTGCCATTGAACGCTTAAGTGCTCCGATTAGATTTGCAGTTCCACTTGCCACATCAGCCGGTCCAAGCAGAATGCTCTTCAGTGGGCCATCCGAACCAACCCACACTCTCTGGCCACGAGGAAGCTTTGCGTTTACCGCCTCTGACCCCCAGTGCCAACCCTTTCCAGGAGCTTCTGCGGCTCTTGCTAAAACTGTTCCAAGCATCACTGCATCCGCACCGCAGGCAATTGCCTTAACGATGTCTCCGCTCGTGCCCAGTCCACCATCGGCAATCACATGGACGTAGCGACCACCTGACTCATCCAGGTAGTCGCGCCTTGCAGCAGCGACATCTGATACCGCAGTTGCCATCGGGGCATGGATACCAAGGACCTTTCGAGTTGCGCTGGCCGCACCTCCACCAAATCCAACCAGGACACCGGCTGCACCGGTTCGCATCAGGTGTAGGGCTGCGGTGTAGGTGGCAGCGCCACCAACAATTACTGGAACATCTAGCTTGTAGATGAATTCCTTAAGGTTTAGCGGCTCAACCTGCTTTGATACGTGTTCAGCGGAAACTGTGTTTCCCCGAATGACAAACATGTCAACACCGGCTTTGAGAACCACGGATGAGAACTCCGCCGTGCGCTGAGGCGAAAGTGCTCCGGCAACTGTCACACCGGCATCTCTGATCTGCTTGAGTCTGGCGGTGATTAGTTCAGGCTGAATTGGCTTTGCATAAATTCTCTGCAGGACACTGGTGGCGTCTTCATCTTTGGCATTAGCAATTTCATTTAGCTGCTGAGTTGGATCCTCATACCTTGTCCATAGACCCTCAAGATCCAGGACACCTAGTCCTCCGAGCTTGCCGAGTTCAATAACTGTGTCGGGAGACATTGCGGAGTCAGCTGGTGCGGCAACCACTGGAAGAGAGAAGCGAAACGCATCAATGCCCCAGTTAGTCGAGACATCTTCCGGGTCTCTGGTTCTCCTGGTTGGGATTACTGCAATGTCATCAAAGGCATAAGCCCTGCGGGCAGTCTTCGACTTACCAATTTCAACATCGGTCATTAGGACTCCTTAGCGAGTGCCGTAGTTGGGGGCTTCAATGGTCATTTGAATATCGTGCGGGTGAGACTCACGAAGACCCGCTGCCGTGATGCGAACAAACTTGCCCTTTTCTTTTAGCTCAGCAATGTTTCCCGCACCGACATATCCCATGGAAGCCCGCAGGCCACCAATCAGCTGGTGAACTACGGACGCAACTGTTCCACGGTAGGGAACCTTTCCTTCTACGCCTTCGGGAACCAACTTGTCTTCTCTTAGAACATCGTCCTGGAAGTAGCGGTCCTTAGAATAGGAACGAGCCTCGCCTCTCGACTGCATTGCACCGAGTGATCCCATACCCCTATATGTCTTGTACTGCTTGCCCCCGACATATGTAATGTCTCCCGGAGCCTCATCGGTTCCGGCCAGCAGCGATCCAAGCATCACCGAGCTGGCACCGGCAACCAGTGCCTTTGGAATGTCTCCCGAATACTGAAGCCCGCCATCGGCAATCACTGGAATTCCAGCAGCCTTGGCCGCAAGCGATGCGAGATAAACGGCGGTTACCTGTGGAACACCAACACCGGCGACCACTCTGGTTGTGCAGATAGAGCCGGGACCTACTCCGACCTTGATGCCATCAGCACCAGCGTCGATGATTGCTTGAGCCCCTTCACGAGTTGCAATGTTTCCTCCGACAATGTCGGTGTTCTTTGCGAAAGGCTCGCTCTTGAGTTTCTTTATCATTTCCAGAACTGCTGTGTTGTGACCGTGTGCGGTGTCGACTATCAGAAGATCTGCTCCTGCTTCCACCAGAGCCATTGCTCTTTCCCAAGCATCGTTACCAACACCAACTGCTGCACCGACTAGCAATCTTCCAGCGCCATCCTTGGCGGCGTTTGGATACTTTTCACTCTTATCGAAATCTTTTACCGTGATAAGTCCGCGGAGTCTGCCACCGTCATCAACTAGCGGAAGTTTTTCAATTCTGTGCTGGGCAAGAAGTGCCATTGCCTCATCTGGATTTATGCCCACCTTGCCAACAATCAGCGGCATCGAGGTCATCACATCTTTGACGAGGGTGGTGGTTCTCTGAACTTCTAAAACAAACCGCATGTCTCTGTTTGTGACGATACCGACCAGCTTGCCCTCGTCATCGATTACTGGAAGTCCTGAGACTCGGTACTTTCCGCAGAGGTCATCAACCTCCTGGATGGTGGCATAGGGGCTGGTGGTGACAGGGTGAGAGACCATCCCAGCCTCACTGCGCTTGACTAGATCCACCTGGCTGGCCTGCTCCTCAATCGAGAGGTTTCGGTGGATGATTCCAAGTCCTCCCTGCCTTGCCATGGCAATAGCCATTCTGGCCTCGGTGACTGTGTCCATGGCTGAGGAAATAAGGGGGATGTTAATGCTGATGTTGCGGCTTAGTTGAGTGGCGGTATTTACCCCAGAAGGCAGGACATCTGACTGCCCAGGCAGGAGCAGAACGTCGTCATAGGTGAGCCCAACTAGGGAAAATGGGTCAGATTGCTCCACTCAGGCCTCGCTTTTTTGGGGATCCGAACCTCCATCCTACCCAGAGCGCTTGCCGCTGGGCAGGGGGCAGTTTGGCTTTATTTCGGCATTCTTGAGCGGCCTTGCGCTGTTAGAGTTTTGTAATCCCCGAGGTGGGGTGGGCAAAGCTGCCCGAAAGAGTATGGAGCATAAGTGAAATTCCTCTCTTCAGCACAAAAGCGGTTTTCCCGCACTCTAGCGATTAGCTTTCTTGCACTCATCGCTGCCCTGGGTGTCTCACTCCCAGCGAGCGCCGACAGCGTTGGTGAAGAGTACTCCGCAGCAATTCTGGGAAACGTTCGCATTGATGGAGAGCCTGTTCAAGGCGTAAGAATCGTTGTCGAAGGTAACGGCTACACCGCCGAAACCATCACCGACGAAAAAGGCCGCTGGCTCATCGGTGTTCCAGAAACTGGCAAGTACAACGTAACTCTGGATGAATCAACTCTTCCCGAAGGAATTGCGGTTTTGGAGGGTGGAGCAACCCAAGAGGTTGAGTTTGGTCGAACCGATCGGGTAACCAAGAACTTCTTCATTGGTGAGGGCGTTAGAAATACGACTTCACTTTTTGATCAGATTGTTGCCCGCGTAATTTATGGAATCAACTTTGGATTGATGCTGGGACTTGCGGCAGTTGGTCTGTCACTGGTTTATGGAACAACCGGACTTTCAAACTTCGCACACGGCGAGATGGTCACCTTCGGAGCTGTCTTTGCCCTGCTGTTTGCAGTGGTGTTGCAGTGGCCACTCTGGATAGCTATTCCGCTGGCGGTAACTATTTCTGCCGGAACGGGCTGGCTGATGGATGTGGGTCTGTGGCGACCGGTAAGAAAACGTGGCCTAGGACTCGTCCAGTTGATGATTGTCTCTATTGGACTTTCCCTTGCCCTTCGCTACATCATTCAATTCTTTGTCGGTGGTGGCACCGAGCAGCTGCCCGGCTTTGATGCTCCAAAGATTCAGCTCTTTGGTGCGGTAGCACTGAGCTCAACCGACTTGATGTCCATGGGTCTTTCCCTGGCAGTGATCGGCGGTTTCGCCTTCTGGCTCCTGAAGACTAAGACTGGTAAGGCAACCAGAGCGATTTCAGATAACTCTGATCTTGCAGCTGCATCAGGCATTGACGTAGATGGTGTAATCAGAATTGTTTGGATTATGGCAGCAGGTCTGGCTGGACTAGCTGGAGTGCTCTGGGCCTACTTCCGTCCTGGAATCAAGTGGGACATGGGAACGCAGATTCTGCTCCTTATCTTTGCTGCGGTTGTTCTCGGAGGTTTGGGCACAGCATTCGGTGCACTAGTTGGAGCCTTAGTGGTGGGAATCCTGATTGAGACTTCCAGCCTGCTGATCCCAGCTGACCTGAAGTACGTCGGTGCACTGGTGATTTTGATCCTGGTTCTGCTAGTCAGACCTCAAGGTCTTCTTGGTAAAAAGCAGAGAGTTGGTTAGGAGGAAACTATGGACTGGGGATCGATTCTAAATAACACCCTGCAGGGACTACTGACACCAACTACCCTTGCGTTCTCGCTAGCAGCCCTTGGGCTGGCCATGCACTTTGGTTTCGCGGGACTTTTGAACTTTGGTATCGCTGGCTTTATGGCAATTGGTGGCTACGGCTACGCAATTTCAGTTCTAACCTTTGGTCTGCCCTGGTGGGCAGGCATGATGGTTGGAATATTAGGTGCGGTGGTCTTCGCGCTAATTCTTGGTATTCCAACTTTGAGACTTCGGGGAGACTACCTAGCCATTGTGACAATTGCCGCGGCAGAGATTGCTCGACTTTTGTTCCTGACCACTGCATTTACAGATGTCACAGGTTCAGCAGATGGTCTGTTTGGATTCAACACCATGCAGGATGGTTCAGGATTCCAAAATGCAAATCCGATTCCACCTGGAAGCTACGGTTTTGGCCCATGGACCTACAACGAACAAACCCTCTGGGTTTTGATCTTTGGCATTGCCGTGTTGGTCTTCGCAGTCTTTTTACTATGGGGACTCATGCGCTCCCCGTGGGGAAGAGTCATCAAGGGAATCCGCGAGGATGAAGATGCTGTTCGGGCACTGGGCAAGAACGTATTTGCCTACAAGATGCAGGCACTAGTTATTGGTGGAGTGTTCGGAGCAATGGGCGGAATTGTCTATGCTGCCTTTGCCAACGTCTCCCCCGGTGTCTTTGTCACCTCGCTGACATTCTTCATCTGGACCTCTCTGCTACTGGGCGGAGCAGCAACAATCTTCGGTCCAGTAATTGGATCAATCATCTTCTGGACACTGCAGGCGTTTCTCTCGAACTTCCTTTCTGAAGTTTCAATTTCGGGACTGCTGCCAGTGACCACAACACAGGCTTCAACCCTTCGCTTCGTGCTGGTGGGAGTGGGATTAATGCTGCTTGTGATCTACCGGCCACAGGGCATCTTCGGCGATAAGAGGGAGCTGACCTTTGTCAAATAACGAACCTCAAAAGACAACCGATCTACACATCGGGGAAGCTGTCCCTGGTTGCAAGAAAAAGGACCCAATCCTCGTTGCCGATCATGTGAAGAAGACCTTCGGTGGTCTGACTGCCGTTGATGTTGAACACCTTGAGATTCCAAAGAATGCAATCACTGCACTAATTGGTCCAAACGGTGCCGGTAAGACGACGCTCTTCAACCTACTCACCGGCTTTGACACCCCTGACACTGGAACCTGGACCCTGATGGGTAACTCGCTTTCGGGAGTTCCATCCTTCAAGGTCGCCAAGATGGGACAGGTGAGGACCTTCCAGCTCACCAAGGCTCTTGGGCTGCTAACCGTTTTGGAAAACATGAAACTGGGTGCCAAAGACCAAAGAGGCGAGAGCCTCTTTAGCGCTTTGATTCCTTCTCTTTGGCGCAAGCAGGATAAGGAAATTGAAGCTAAGGCGATGGAGCTGTTAGCCAGATTCAAGCTCGACACCAAGAAGAGTGACTTCGCGGCATCACTTTCTGGTGGACAGCGCAAACTCCTCGAGATGGCTAGAGCGCTTATGACAGATCCCGTCCTGGTCATGCTCGATGAGCCGATGGCTGGTGTGAACCCTGCGCTAACTCAGTCACTACTCGATCACGTTCTCAACCTCAAAAAAGAAGGCATGACAGTTCTGTTCGTTGAACACGACATGCACATGGTCCGCCACATCGCCGACTGGGTGGTTGTAATGGCCGAAGGCAAGATTGTTGCCGAGGGGCCTCCGGGAACCGTAATGAAAGAGAAGGCTGTTATCGATGCCTATCTCGGAGCCCACCAGGAAACTGACCTGGGCGAGGTTACGGGAAGAATCAAGATTGTTTCTGAAGGAGACCAGAAGTGAGTGAGCGCGTAGTAGAGGTCAAGAACCTCGTTGCCGGATACCTCCCTGGCGTAAACATTCTCAACGGTGTGAACTTCTATGCGGACAAGGGCGAGCTGATTGGAATCATCGGTCCAAACGGTGCCGGTAAGTCAACTCTGCTCAAAGCCATCTTTGGTCTGGTGAAGGTTCGGGAAGGTTCCATTACCTTAAACAACGAGAGCATTGTTGGGCTGAAGCCGAACAAACTTGTTTCCAAAGGCGTTGGCTTTATCCCTCAGAACAACAACGTTTTTCCATCGCTGACCATTGAGGAAAACCTGCAGATGGGTATGTATCAAAACCCAGCGGGTTACGACCAGCGACTGCAGTTTGTGGTTTCAATTTTTCCTGAATTATCAAAGCGCCTAAAGCAAAGGGCTGGATCTCTCTCCGGTGGAGAGCGTCAAATGGTGGCCATGAGCCGTGCTCTGATGATGGACCCTGCAGTTTTGCTACTTGATGAGCCATCGGCTGGACTGAGCCCAGTCAGACAGGATGAGGCGTTTTTGAGAGTGAGCGAAATCAACAAGGCAGGTGTCACCTGCATCATGGTTGAGCAGAACGCTCGTCGCTGCCTACAGATTTCTGATCGCGGATACGTTCTTGATCAGGGCAAGGATGCGGTAGTTGGAAAAGGAAGAGAACTACTCAATGACCCTCAGGTCATCGGCCTCTACCTAGGAACTTTAGGTGCCTAAAGCCCCGTCACCTAATTGTCGGCATAAAAGAAATCCCCCCGAATCGCTTCGGGGGGATTTCTCTTGGAACTAGTTCTTAGCCACGAATGGTGACTGGAACGTTCTTTGCATCGAACTGCTGAATCAGGATGTTACCGTCAGTCGGGTCACCCAGGTCGTTGAATGTAACGTTACCTGAAGGACCGTCGTAGTCTGCGGTTCCACCACCGTTGATGATGTCAGCACACTCTGCGAAGGTGGTGCACTTGGTGCCATTTCCAGAGCCACCGGATACTTCCTGTAGCTTCATGGACATGTTTGCACCCTTAGTGCTACGTGCCTCTAGAGCAGCTAGTGCAAGCAGAACAACTGCGTCGTAAGACTCAGGTCCGTATGCGTTTAGCTCAAGAGGAGCGTTTCCACGAGCGACCCATGAGTCGTTCATGCGAGTGATGAAGTCGCCGATCTTGCTCTCGTTAACGCCTGGGTAGGTACCCTTAGCGCCCTCGAGCAGACCGTCAGCGAAAACGTCGGTGTACTTGGTTAGGTTACCGTCTACGAAGTAGAGGTTCTTACCTGGGAACTGGCTCGTTAGTTCTGGAACGATTGTCTTTACCTCATCGAAGGTGATCAAAACGATAGCGTCTGGATCTCCTGCAAGAGCTTCAGCAATCTGGCTTGTGAAGTTAGTGTCACCTGTGTTGTAGGTAGGTGCAGCTAGAACCTCTCCACCAGCAGCCTCGAAAGCTGCGGTTACGAACTGAGCTAGACCGGTTCCGTAGGAGTCGTTCAGAACGATCATGGAGATCTTCTGGTGTCCATCCTCAGCGATCAGGTTTCCAAGAACTTCACCCTGAAGTACGTCAGAAGGAGCTGTACGGAAGTACAGACCACGGTCTGGGTAGTCAGTCAGTGCAGCGGAAGTGTTAGCAGGTGAGAACTGAATCACACACTCAGCAATAACACGGTCGATGAACTGTAGTGAGGTTCCGGAAGAAGCGGCACCAACGATTGCCTGTACGCCTGCGTTAAGCAGACGAGGAATCTCGGTGTCGTAGGCCTTGTTGTCGGTGTCACCCGAGTCACCAGGGGTGAACTCAATGGTGATTCCCTTGCCAGCAGCGTTGATCTCGTCAACGGCCAGGTACACACCAGCTTCTTCTGGTGGGCCAAGGAATGCGAGGTTTCCAGTCAGAGGTAGAGCTGAACCTAGCTTGAGAGTTAGGTCACCTTCCTCCTGTGGACCAAGCTCGCAACCACCTGGGGTGGTTGTTACTTCAGCAGCATCAGTCTCTGCTGGGGTCTCTTCAGCTGCGGCGCAGCCGGTGAGGGTTACAGCAAGCACGCTGGCTGCTGCAAGCACCTTCACGAAAGGTGACCCGGTTTCCAATACGGTCATTGTTTCTCCTTGCAATTGCAATTTGTAAGTGCGAATGCGGGCTGGAGGGCCCGCATTGCTAGGTAAAGCATAATTAGGGCCCTTTGTAATCCCTAGGAAACATTGGTCTAGGGCCAGGAGCTAACCTTCCAGTAGAGGTAGAAATGGCCAATTTCAGGACCTTATTTTGCGAATTCCTTAGATAAAGAGCATCTTGGCTTCGAATTCCGAAGGCAAATACGTGCTTATGCAACTAAATAACAATTAGATTTCTAATTTAACTTTGCTCAACAATCGGTAAATCCGGGCGTTTTCGTGGCAAAGCATCAAAAGTCAGGATTGCCAGGGAGACCCAGACCAGGGCAAAGCTGACCCACCTGACCGCCGGCATCGGTTCTCCAAAGACAAAAAAGCCAATCGAAAACTGAATCGTTGGAGTCAAGTACTGGATAAATCCGATGGTAGAAAGGGGAACTCTAGAGGCAGCAGCTCCAAAGAGAATCAGGGGAATTGCAGTGAGAATGCCGAAGCCAACGAGAATTGAGGTTTCTACCAGGCCGCTAAAAATCATTATCTGGGCTGACTGGCTAACGAGCCAAAGCTGAACAAGAGCAACCGGGACCACCAGCCCCGATTCGATTGTGAAACTCTGCAGGGCGGGAATCTTCTTGCCGACTTTATTCTTCGCTAGCGAATAAATCCCGAAGCTCATGGCCAGGGCAATAGCGATAAATGGCAATCTGCCATAGTCGAAAGTCAGAATTACCACTGCTGTCGCGCCGATACCTAACGCCACCCACTGCATGGGCCGCAGCTTCTCCTTAAGCAGGAGAACGGCAAATAAAACAGTAACTAGCGGATTAATGAAATAGCCAAGAGAGCTTTCGATGACATTGCCTGTGGCAACTGCTACCACATAAACAACCCAGTTGATGTAAATCATCAGTGAAGCAACTGCTACCCATTTCAGTCGCTGCGCCGACTTAACTATTTGGACTATGTCTTTCCAACCACCAACAATGCTCACCAAAAGGGCAGCAAAAATAAATCCAAATACTACTCTCCAAACGACGACCTCAAATGGATCGGCAAATGAAGCCGCAGCAATGATTAGTGGAAATGATCCCCAGATGAGATAGGCAGATAATCCATAGAGCAAACCAACCGATGACTCGGATCTTCGCTTCACCGAAGTAGCTTAGGAGAAAAAGAAACGGCCCGGGTTTTCCCGGGCCGAATCAAAAGTTGTTGTTAGCGCTCGATGATTGCTAGCACATCGCGAGCAGACAGAACCAAATACTCGTGTCCGTCATACTTCAGCTCGGTGCCGCCATACTTCGAGAAGACAACGCGATCGCCAACCTTCACATCCATCGGGATGCGGTCTCCCTCTTCGCTGAAGCGACCAGGACCTACGGCAACAACCTCGGCCTCCTGTGGCTTCTCTTTGGCGGTATCAGGAATAACAAGACCAGAAGCAGTTACCTGCTCGGCCTCAACTGGGCGAACGACAATTCGATCTTCGAGTGGCTTGATAGAAACCGACACTTTGACCTCTTCTTTACTAAAGATTGGGGTTTAGCAGACTCGATGTTTGAGTGCTAAGAAAACTTTAGGGGGAAATTAGCACTCAGTCAAGGCGAGTGCTAGGTGTTGGTAGGGGCCTGGAAATTGGTAGGGCGCCACCACCCTGGATAATTCAACAAAGTAGCGGCGCCCGAAAAAGCACTGATCTAGGCCCGTGGGCTAGGTGGCTCTCCTAGCTTCGGCTAACGGTCTCTTCCGAAACCGTCGAATCCCATGTGGGAATCTTTCCACTCCCACCCATCCGGCTGGAGTCCAAATAGGTCAGAGAAGACTAGTGCAGTGGTAAAAACCCCTGAGATGACCAAAATAATCCCAAAAAATAGGCCGATGTAGCCAAGAACTAGGCCAATAATCGCCAAGGATCTACCGCTCTGGCCGGAACCCTTGATTTGAGCCAGTGCGATGTGGCCGGTGATAATGGCCATCAGGGACGCCACCCCGGATAGTGCCGAGGCGAGGGAGACAACCGCCAAGGTGTTTAGTGTGGTGAAGTCGAACCTCGCCTTGGCGGGTTTTGGCTGGTCGACCTGATTGCTGTCTGTCATTTATTGCCTTTCTGTGCTCACTCAGCCAAGCAGGCTTGGCTGGATTATGAGTCAGAGATGGCTGGGAGTTTCTAGAGAGTTTGAATAGTGGTAATTGGCATGGTGGAATCTGCACCAAACCCAAGTCCGCTGGGCTGTCTACCATTCATTATTAGTTGAGCACCCAGAGCAGCAATCATCGCTCCGTTATCTGTGCAAAGTGAAAATCTTGGAATCCTAAGTTCAATTCCAAGTGCATCGCATCGTCTTTTTGCTTCCTCACGCAATCTTGCGTTTGCAACTACACCTCCACCCAGTAGCAGTCTTGAAACTTTCTTTTCCTCGCATGCCCAAAGTGCTTTAGTGAGTAAAACATCAATCACGGCTTCTCTAAAGCTCGCTGCGACATCAGCACGAGAAATTTCTTCCCCGTCCGACTCAGCTTTTTCCACATAACGCGCAACTGCTGTTTTCAGTCCAGAGAATGAAAAATCATACTTATGTTTCTCAAGATCTTTTGGCAGAGTCAGCCCCCTCGGAAAACGTATTGCCGAAGGATTTCCGGTTTGTGCGAGAGCGTCAATTTGTGGACCGCCGGGATATGGAAGGCCTAAAACTCTCGCCACCTTGTCAAAAGCTTCACCCGCTGCATCATCAATAGTTTCCCCAAGTAGTTCAACATCATCAATCAAGTCTCTTACTAGAAGAAGTGAGGTGTGGCCGCCAGAAACCAGCAGAGCAATGGTTGGAGTCTCCACCGCTCCACGCTCGAGCACATCAGCTCCGACATGGGCAACCAGGTGATTCACCGCATAAATTGGCTTACTAGTTGCAACTGCCAATCCTTTGGCAGCACCAATTCCCACCATTAGGGCTCCAGCTAGTCCAGGGCCGTTGGCAACCGCGATGGCATCAACCTGATCAATCGTTATTCCGGCTTCGCTCAATGCTCTGTCGAGAGTGGGTGAAAGCGCCTCGAGATGAGCCCTCGCCGCAACCTCAGGAACAACTCCCCCGTATTTCGCGTGCTCCTCCATGGAGGAGTGAAGGGCATTGGCCAGGAGCCTATTCCCCCGAACAATGCCGACTCCAGTTTCATCACAAGATGACTCAATACCCAATACAACTGGCTGGTGGATGGTTAGTTTCATCACGATGGCATCTTCACCAGAGGGTTGATAGTAGTTCTTGCGAACATCAATTTTTTCAAAGCCGAAAGATTCGTAAAGGTAGATTGCGGATTCATTGGACTTTTTTACCTCGAGAAACAGCTGCTCCGCACCGCTCCTCTTTGCTCTAACTACCAGGGCTTCGACCAGGGCTCTTCCCAAACCCCTGCCCTGATGTTTCCTAGCAACTCCGATGGTTGTGATATCGCCAGAAAGATCTGAAGGTAGCAATCTCAGCCCTGCATAACCAACTAAATCACCTTCAAAGATTGCAACATAAAAAGAATTAGGTGCCTCAAACTCTGAGAGCATTGTTTTCTTGCTCCAAGATTCTTTACCAAACAATTCTTTTTCCAGCTCCATGACCTGATGGATGTGGTCGGAACTCAACTTTCTTAAGTCCATCAGCCGCTCACCTTTTTTCCGCTGGAGGGGGTGACATCGGGAGAACGCAAATAGAGCGCTGAAACATCCGATAGGTCATCGCCATTCTGCAATGCATTCAGGGTAAAAGTGCCAATCAGCTGCGCATTTGAAGATTGCTGCCTCACCTCATAACCTGCAAACTCCTCAAGCTGAGCTGGATTGATGAGCATCGGACCTGTTAGTCGTTGTCCGTTTTGGTAGGTAGCGGCAAACAGTTCCTTGCGCTTGGCGTCTGTCACAACCAGCAGTTTCTGCGAAGAGCCCAGGGCCACAGCATCCAGGGTGATGACTCCGTGCAGTTTGATTCCCAGTGCTTTTGCAAGTGAGGTCGCTGCTGCCATGCCAACTCTCAAGCCGGTGTAAGGAGCGGGGCCTCTTGCAACTGCAATGGCCGTTAGCTGAACCGGCTCAACATCAGCCTCAAGCAAAGCCCTTGCCACTGCTTCACCGACGTTTTCAGCATGACCAAAGGGGTCATCGAAACTCACATAGGAAAGGCACTGACTTCCAAAGACTGCTGCCGAAGTGCCAGCGGAAGTATCAATTGAGAGAAGCAAGCTCAACCGCCTCCCAGCGCGGACCTATTGCGTTGATTTCAACCATTCGACTTTCATCTTCGCTGGCCCTATCGATTTCGAGGCTTAGATAATTTTCTGCGTAGCCATCTAGAAAATCTCTCGCCCACTCAACAACAACAATCGAGTTTTCAAAATCTATATCTAGATCATCAAGTTCTAGGGCAGAAGAGAGTCGGTAGGCATCAACATGGACAAGTTTTCCCGTGGGAATTTTATGGGTTCTGGCCAGAACAAAGGTAGGTGACTGTATTGTTCCCTCAGCACCCAGAGCTCTACCCAAGCCGCGAGTGAGGGTAGTTTTTCCTGCGCCAAGCGCTCCCGAAAGAAGGACGAGGTCACCCAACTTCACCAGCTTTGCCAGTTTTTCACCGAGCTTTTCCATCTGCTCAGGCGAGTCAATCTTCAGCCTCATGGATTGATGTAGATCCGGTTGGCTCTGCCACCAATTCTGGTGACAATCTCGTAATTCACAGTTTGGGCCGTTGCCGCAAGTTCCTCAGCGCTTGGTTCTCCTCTTTTAGAATCGCCAAAGATGATTACTTGCTCACCAATCTGGTAGGTATCGCCGCCAAGATCAATCACAAACTGATCCATCGCTACTCTTCCAACCACTGGATAACGCTTTGAGCCAATTAGAACTTTGTGGCCGACAGAAATTCTCGGCATCCCTTCGCCATAGCCGAAAGGAACCAGGCCCAGGGTGGTGGGCTTTTCTGTTCGATAGCGATAGCCGTAGGAAACTCCCTGCCCGGCTGAAACTGCTTTGCAATTTGCAAGCAGTGCTGATGCCTTCATAGCTGGCTGCAAGGTTAGCTCTGCTGGCTTTTCCTCGTGGGGGTTTAGTCCGTAGACAGCGATGCCTGAGCGAACCATGTCGTAGTGAAAGTCTGAGTAGCTTAGGGCCGCACCTGATGCAGCCAGGTGTTTCTCTAATTTTCCAAGGCCCGATGTTCTCTCGATTGCCTGATCAAACAGTGCTTTCTGTTTTCTATCCTCAGCCTCTGAGGTGTTTGAAAGATGAGAGAAGATTCCGACTAGATTTTCTCGGTTTTGAAGCAACTCAAAAAGTCGATCCCAATCACTAACTGCAAACCCGTTTCGTCCAAGGCCGGTGTCCAACTTGATGTGAAACTTGTTCTGCGAAGAAAGACTCGCTAGTTGATCAAAGTTTGAGATGCCAACTTCTATGTCGTACTCAGCTGCCTGTTTCAAATCCTCAGGCATTACCAGCCAGGCAAGAATTCGCGACTTGATTCCGCCCTTGCGAAGTTCGAATGCTTCATTGATGTCGGCTACGCCCAAAGCATCTACTCCGATGCCATCGAGTGTTTTTGCCACCTGCAGCATGCCATGCCCATAGGCATTGGCCTTTACCACCGCCATTACCTTGGCTGGTTTCACGTGCTGTTTGATCAGCTGGTAGTTATCCCTGATGGCAGCCAGATCAACCTGGATTGTGCGCATCTATCTACTCTCCACCACCACTGTTGCCAGGGCAATTCCAGCATCGTGTGAGAGGGAGAGGTGGAAGTTTAGGTTTCCTAGTCGCTGGATTCTCTCCCTGGTCTTGTGATGAAACTTCACCTCAGGCTTGCCGGAGGGGTTCTTAGTTATTTCAATTTCGCTGAAGGCTATGAGAGTTGGATCACCTATGGCTTTGGTGATTGCCTCCTTGGCCGCAAATCGCGCAGCCAGCGACTGGCCAGAAAGTCCCAATTCGTTTTCGTGAAACAGCCTTTGCGAAAGTCTTGGGGTGCGCTTTAGTGACTGCTCTAATCGAGAGATTGAGCAAACGTCACTTCCAACCCCGTAAATCATTTACTCGACCGTCACGCTCTTGGCGAGGTTTCTAGGCTGGTCAACATCAAGTCCTTTAGCCGAAGAGAGTTCTGCAGCAAAAACCTGAAGTGGAATGACGGTTAGCTGTGCTGCCATATAGGGATGTGTCTTTGGGATGAAGACGACCTCATCTGCAAACTGGCCCACATGTTGGTCACCAGACTCAGCGATTGCAATAACTCTTGCGCCTCGAGCCTTTATCTCCTGGATGTTGGAGATTACCTTTGGGTGCAATGAGTCTTCGCCCTCTGGAGATGGGACAACCACAATTACCGGCTGACCGGTCTCAATAAGCGCAATCGGTCCGTGCTTTAGCTCTCCGGCTGCAAAACCTTCGGCGTGGATATAGGCAAGCTCCTTTAGTTTGAGTGCCCCTTCCATAGCAATTGGGAATCCGACATTGCGACCAAGGAACAAAATGCTCTTGGCATCCTTGAGCTCCTTCGCCAGTTTCCTTATTCCATCGAGTGAAGACAGAACCTGCTCGACTTGGCGTGGAAGCTTCAGTAGCTCTTGACCCAGATCTCGAAGCTGCTTTTCATCCATTGAGTGGCGTTGCCAAGCAAGAGATAAGGCAACGAGTTGGCCAGCAGTTATCTGGGCAGTGAAGGCTTTGGTGGATGCCACGGCAACCTCGGGACCGGCATGGGTGTATAGGGTGGCATCTGATTCTCTGGCGAGAGTTGCTCCCTGGGTGTTACAAATAGCTAAAACTTTTGCGCCTTTTTCTTTCGCGTAGCGAGTAGCCATCAGGGTGTCCATGGTTTCTCCCGATTGGGAAATCGCAATCACTAGCGTCTTATCATCGAGCACCGGATCGCGATAGCGAAACTCGTGCGCCAGTTCGACACTGGTTGGAATCTTGGCCCACTTTTCAAGTGCATACTTTGAGACTTCCCCGGCATATGCTGCAGTTCCGCAGGCAATGATGATTACGCGTTCTACTTCACTCAGTCGATCTAGCCCAGAAAATTCCTGGAGCTTTACTGATCCGTCGGATGCGAGTCGACCCATCAGAGTGTCGCCAACCGCCTGGGGTTGATCCGCAATTTCCTTGGCCATGAAGGAGGGCCAGCCACCTTTAGAGGCAGCTGAGGCATCCCAGTCCACCGTGAATTCGCTGAGGGGTACCGAATCGCCCTGGAAGTTAGTCACCTTGACTGAATCTCTGCGCAGCTCAACGATCTGATCTTGGCCAACTGAAACTGCTCGCTTGGTGTGGGCAACAAAAGCTGCTACGTCACTGCCGAGGAAGTTCTCGCCTTCACCTAATCCAATTACAAGTGGTGAGTTTCTGCGAGCGGCAAGGATTAGATCCTTTTGGTCCTCATGAATGCAGAGGAGGGTGAATGCTCCCTCCAGCCTGTTCACAACATTTCTGAACGCCTTGGTTAAATCGCCAGTTTTCTCAAATTCTCTAGCCACCAGATGAGCTGCCACCTCTGAGTCGGTTTCAGAGGTGAATTTGACGCCCTGTGCTAGCAGCTCAGCCTTGAGCTCGGCAAAATTCTCAATGATTCCGTTGTGGATAAGGGAGAGCTTGAGGTGATCTCCGCCAAGGTGTGGGTGGGCATTGCGATCAGTTGGTGCTCCGTGAGTTGCCCAGCGGGTATGCCCGATTCCGATGTGAGCGTCCTTTATCGGGTTCTGCTCTAGCTCCTCAATAAGGACGGATAGTTTTCCGGCACGCTTTCTGGTTTGCAGTCCTTCTGCCTGGTCGATGACCGATACTCCCGCGGAGTCATAACCTCTGTATTCAAGTCTTTTTAGCCCACCGATTAGGACGTCAAGGGTTGAGCCAGGTCCTACGTAGCCGACGATTCCACACATGAGAGCTAATCTACGGCAGAATAGGCCCTCGTGAGTGCAGCCCAGGAGCTTACAAGCCGCTCCCCCTATGTTGCCATTGATCGCGCCGACTGGGCGCATCTGGCAAAGAACTCAACCGCTCCGCTAACTGAGGAGGAGCTGAAAAACATCCGAGGTCTGGGAGACTTTCTAGATCTGCAAGAAGTTCAAGAGGTCTATCTACCGGTCAGCAAACTACTCAGCATTTATGCGCAGGGCACACAAAATCTTCACAAGTCAACGGCCGAATACTTTGGCGAGAGAGCGAAGCGAACACCTTTCATAATTGCAGTTGCTGGTTCAGTGGCAGTAGGAAAATCCACAGTCTCGCGTTTGCTAATGGAACTTATGAAGCGCTGGGATGGAATTCCAAACGTTGAGCTAATAACCACTGACGGCTTTTTGTATCCAAATGCTGAACTAGAAAAACGCGGCCTAATGAACCGTAAGGGTTTTCCAGAAAGTTACGACAGAAAGAGACTGCTGCAGTTTGTCGCCGATGTTAAAAGCGGCAAGGAGGAAGTAGTTGCTCCTGTCTACTCTCACCTCAGCTACGACATTCTGGAAGGTGAGAGTAAGGTGATCAACTCTCCTGATGTCCTGATTGTCGAAGGGCTAAATGTCCTTCAGCCCCCAGCTATTGGCCAGGAGGTTGCCCTCAGCGACTACTTTGACTTCAGCATCTATATAGATGCCGAGCCCGCAGACATTGAGCAGTGGTATCTGGAGCGATTCAAGACCCTTTGGGAAACGGCATTCACGAATCCCGCTTCTTACTTCCATCCACTGACCAAAGAGCTGACTGAGGAGCAAGCTCTGCAAAGAGCGATTGGATTCTGGAGCGGAATCAATCTTGTGAATCTAAAGGAAAACATTGAGCCAACTCGCTCACGAGCAAAGCTGGTAATGCAAAAAGGTAAAGAGCACAGAGTGGAAAAGGTTCTGCTTAGAAAAATCTAGAGCTTGAGCCTTTGCTCGACCTTAATGGCAATTCTTTCGGCCCAGCCCTGGGCATCGCCCATCTCCCTGGCTTCAACCATCACTCTCACCAGCGATTCGGTGCCTGATGCTCGAAGCAGGACTCTGCCCTGGTTGCCGAGCTCGCTCACCGCTGTCATTACGAGATCTTGTAATTCGGCATCCGAATCAACGCGAGATTTATCAACACCCGAGACATTTATCAGAACCTGCGGATAGGTGTCCATCGCAGATGCCAGCTCACTTAGTTTTTTTCCAGAAACCGCAACCTCTGCCGCTAGCTGAAGTCCCGTCAGAATCCCATCGCCAGTAGTTGCGAACTGCGAAAAGATGATGTGTCCGGATTGCTCCCCACCCAGTGAATAGCCACCCTCTCGCATTTTCTCAAGCACGTATCTATCGCCAACGCCAGTCTCGAGCATTTCGATGCCCTCTCGCTGCATTGCAAGTTTCAGGCCGAGGTTCGACATAACAGTTGCCACCAAAGTGTTGCGAGCAAGCTCCCCTCGAGATTTCATGGAGATGGCCAGGATGGCCATGATCTTGTCACCATCGATGATCTTTCCCTGCTCATCAACAGCTAAACAGCGATCGGCATCGCCATCGTGAGCAATTCCAAGATCTGCTTTGTGCTCGACAACCGCTGCCTGTAAAGCGCTGAGGTGAGTGGAGCCGTAACCAGAGTTGATGTTATTGCCATCGGGATCCGCCCCAATCACAATCACCTTGGCTCCGGCATCAGAAAAAGCCTGTGGAGAAATAGCGCTAGCAGCGCCGTGAGCACAGTCAACGACGATGGTCAGACCATTGAGCTTGGTTCGAAGCGAACCAAGGAGATGAATTAGATACCTATCTTCCGCATCGGAGAACCGGGAAATCTTGCCAACACTTGAACCAAGAGGCAGTATCGCTTGCCCGAATTCGGCCTCAATCTGATCCTCTAGATCATCAGGAAGCTTGTTGCCACCGCGGGCGAAAAACTTAATTCCATTGTCCGTAGCTGGGTTATGACTTGCGGAAATCATCACACCAAAGTCAGCATCTAGGTCGGCTGTTAGGTAAGCGCAGGCTGGCGTTGGAACTACTCCGGCATCAAAAACATCTACTCCGGATGCTGCTAAACCAGCAGAAACGGAAGCCGCTATGAAATCAGAGGAGATTCTTGGGTCTTTAGCAATAACCGCCCTTGGTCTCTCACCACGCTCACGCGAATTACGACCTAAAACAATGGCAGCAGCTTGAGCGAGCTTGAGAGCAAAGTCAGCAGAGATTTCCTGATTCGCAACTCCGCGAACGCCATCGGTGCCAAACAACCTGGCCATGGCGAAAGACTAACGCTTGGAGAACTGCGAGGCTTTACGAGCCTTCTTAAGTCCAGCCTTCTTACGCTCAACCACACGGGCGTCGCGGCTAAGGAAGCCAGCCTTCTTTAGGCTTGCGCGGTTGTTGTCCGCATCGATCTCGTTAAGTGCACGAGAAATTCCAAGACGAAGTGCTCCAGCCTGGCCAGCGATTCCGCCGCCATCAATTCGAGCAACAACGTCATACGCACCCTGCAGTTCCAAAACCTTGAAAGGGTCAGTGATTAGCTGCTGGTGAAGTTTGTTTGGGAAGTAGTCCTCGAACTTGCGACCGTTGATGGTGATCTTTCCAGTGCCAGGAAGAAGGCGAACACGTGCAACTGCTTCCTTGCGACGACCGGTGCCGCCACCATTCTGGGTGAGGGTTCCGCGTGAGCGAACTTTCTTCTGAGGAGCACTCTCGGTTGAGAAGCTCTCTTGAGTCATTACTTCGTTTTCGGCCAAGTTCTTTTCCTTACTGGGCAATCTGGTCAATTACAAAAGTGGTCGGCTGCTGAGCAACGTGTGGGTGCTCGCTACCTGAATAAACCTTGAGCTTGCGGAACTGGGTGTCGCCAAGAGAGTTCTTTGGAAGCATTCCGCGAATAGCCTTCTCAACGGCACGAACAGGGTTCTTGTCTAGAAGCTCTGCGTAGCTGGTTGCAGTTAGTCCGCCTGGGTAACCAGAGTGACGGTATGCCATCTTCTTGGTTAGCTTTGAGCCTGTTAGAGCAACCTTCTCAGCGTTGATGATGATCACGAAGTCGCCATTGTCCATGTGAGCGGCAAAAGTCGGCTTGTGCTTGCCGCGCAGTAGAGCGGCAGCATGGGTAGCGAGCCTTCCAAGCACAACGTCAGTGGCATCAATGATGTACCACTGGTGAGTTAGCTCACTGGCCTTAGGCGAATAAGTACGCACGCTAAATTACCTCTTAGTTTCTTTGTGTGATTCCGCGATGGCGGTTTCAAACTGGCCGGCAACCCGGGCCAAGCAGCAAGTCTAGAGGGTTTTCAGGCCCCTGGTCAAACGGATATTTCCCCTAAACTCCGCATATTTCGGGCCTTTTCGGCCTGTTTGGCAAGCTCCCGAGCTGGAGGGTAGGCGATCTTGGTAAGAGTCAATCCCTGGGGTCCAACCACCTTGAAAGCGCTGGTCCTTTTGGCCTCCTGTTGAATTTTTGCCAGCTCAGCTGGGGTAATTCGACCCTCCCCAGCGGCAATCAAGGCACCAACCAAAGCCCTGACCATGTTGTGGCAAAAAGCATCTGCTGACACCTCTATCAAGATTCGGCCGTCCCCCGTGCGTTTTGCCGAAAGCTGGCGAAGCTGACGAATAGTGGTGGCTCCAGGTCGGGGCTTACAGAAAGCCCCAAAGTCTTTCAGTCCAAGTAGCTTCTTACTAGCAGCATTCATCTTCTCAACAGACAGCTGCTTGGCAACGCTAAGGGTGTAGCGAGTCTGCTTGGGATTTGGTTTGCAGTCAGCGTCGGCTATTGCATACACATAGCTGCGACCAATCGATGAGAATCTGGCATCAAAGCCTTTAGGTGCTTTCGATATTTTCAATGCTGCGACATCGGTTGGCAGTAGTGAATTCAACCTGGTCACAGAAAGGGGATTTCTTCCAATCCGCTTCAGCTGGGAATCACTTAGATCAATGTGACATACCTGATGATCAGCGTGGACACCGGCATCCGTGCGTCCACCAACTCGCATAAAGAAGTCGTCTGGGCTTTCACCAAAAATCTGCTCAAGCGCTCTAAGGAGTTCGCCCTGAACTGTTCTTAGCTCTGGTTGCTTGGCCCAGCCTGAGAAGTCTGTTCCGTCATAGGCAAGATCAATCCGAAAACGAGTAAGCCCGCCGGATTTTCCAGCGGGCACACTCATCGAATTATTTCCTATTCGGACTTCTCTTCGGCAGCAGCCTCAGGAGCTTCGGCAGCTACGTCCTCGGTTGGCGCTTCTTCAGCGACAACTTCTGGTGCAGTCTCTACCTCTTGAATCTCAGCAGGAGCTTCTGCAACTACTTCCTCTGCGGCAGGAACTGCAGCAGCGGAGGTTGCAACGTTGTTGGTCAGCTTCACCTTGTTGTTTCTAGGATTTGGAGTTACAGGATCTAGAACAAGTTCAATCAGAGCCATCGAAGCATTGTCACCCTTTCGGAAACCGAGCTTGACGATTCTGGTGTAGCCGCCCTGACGGTCATTGACCAGTGGTGCAATCTCGGTAAACAGCTGGTGGACAACCGACTTGTCGAGAATCTGCTGCATCACGCGGCGACGTGAAGCCAAATCGCCACGCTTTGCGAAAGTGATTAGGCGCTCAGCTACCGGACGTAGGCGCTTGGCACGGGTCTCAGTGGTCTGAATCTTGCCGTGCTTGAACAGCGAGGTGGCCATGTTGTTGAGCATTAGTCGCTCGTGAGCTGGTCCGCCTCCGAGACGAGGGCCCTTTGTTGGGGTAGGCATTTGTTTCTCCTTGCGCCTTAGATCTGATCGTCGTCGTAGCCGCCACCGAAGTAGGCGGAGTCAAAACCTGGTACCGCATCCTTGAAGCGAAGTCCAAGGCTGGCGAGCTTCTCACGAACCTCGTCTACCGACTTCGAACCAAAGTTGCGAATGTTCATTAGCTGGTCTTCGCTCAGGGCAATCAGCTCGGCGACGGTGTTGATACCCTCGCGCTTTAGGCAGTTGTATGAGCGAACAGTTAGGTCTAGGTCTTCGATGGGAGTTGAAAGCTCGTTAGAAGCTGCCATCTCAACTGGTGCTGGGCCAATCTCAATACCCTCAGCCTCGACGTTTAGCTCCTTGGCAAGACCGAACAGCTCAACCAGCGTGGCACCGGCAGATGCAACAGCATCGCGGGGCTTGGTGGATGGCTTGGTCTCAACATCGATGATCAACTTGTCGAAGTTGGTGAACTCACCCGCACGGGTTGCCTCCACGCGGTAGGCAACACGGAGAACTGGGGAGTAAATCGAATCAACTGGAATAACGCCAGCTTCTGCATCTGGGTTTCGGTTCTGGCTTGCCTGAACATAACCACGGCCGCGCTCAATGATGAATTCAATCTCGAGCTTGCCATTGGAAGTGATGTGGGCGAGAACCAGCTCAGGGTTGTGAACCTCAACACCGGCAGGAACCTGAATGTCAGCGGCGGTCACAGGACCTGCTGTTGACTTAGAAAGGTGTGCAACCACTGGAGCATCGTGCTCAGACGAGACCACTAGCTCCTTGATGTTCAGAATCAGCTCAACCACGTCTTCCTTCACGCCATCAACGGTCGAGAATTCGTGACTGACACCCGCGATGCGAATGTTGGTTACCGCTGCACCCGGAATGGATGACAGCAGAGTTCGACGAAGAGAGTTGCCTAGCGTGTAACCAAAGCCCGGCTCCAGTGGATCAAGGATGAAGCGGGAACGGGTGTCGCTGACTACTTCTTCGTGCAGGGTTGGGCGCTGTGCAATTAGCACTATTTATT
>VFQS010000709.1_pt1 | contig 34951 bp, 31 predicted proteins | sample 3512361 | NCBI WGS metagenome assembly VFQS01 (sample SAMN10412375, study PRJNA504923) | tailings metagenome | isolation source: Relicate 1 Philex TSF3 active mining | place: Philippines
AGAATTCAAAGTTACCTTGAAAAACAAAGACGGCAACACCGAAATCGTGAAAGGTGACAATTCTCCTGAATCAGCTAAATCAGAGTTCTTAGGCGCCAAGTTTGCGAGCTTAACTCCGGCTGAAATGAAGAAATTCGGGGTAAGTTCTGGGGTTAAAATTGCCGAGGTATTACCTGATGGCCGCCTTGAAATGTATGGACTTGCGAAAGGATCTGTGATCACTAAGATTAACGACAAAGTAATCAATTCACCTAAAGAAGCAGTGGAGGCCTTAGAATCTAGAAAAGGACGCATCAAGCTAGAAGGCGTGGATGTGGATGGATCCCGCTTCATCTACGTGCTTTAGAGAGTAGATTATAGATTATAGAGTATAGAGTATAGAGTATAGATTAAAGCATAAAGCATAAAGAATAAAGTATAGAGATGTAATCCGCTTCGCGGATGAATTCGTGAAAAATCCTTCACAAATGAATCGCAGCAGGCGATACCTACTTTATTCTTTGTGCTTTTGTCAGTCGTTTCTACTGACAACTGCCCACTGTACACTTACTACTGCAAAAAAAAGCCAGCACTTCTTACGAAATGCTGGCTTTTTTTATGCTTTAAAGAGAATTACTTCTTATAAGTTACTGTCTTCACCGCTTGGATCGTACGCTCAACACTTGGAAGAATTTCTTCGATCAAGGTAGGTGCGTATGGAAGTGGTAAGTCACGTGAGTTAACGCGAACAACTGGAGCATCCAAGTAATCAAATGCCCAACGCTGTAAGTGGTAAGCAATCTCTGATGAGATAGCCGATAACGGATTTGCTTCTTCAACTACAACGCAACGATTTGTTTTCTTCACTGACTCTACCACTGTGATATAATCAATCGGACGAACGGAGCGCAAGTCGATTACTTCACAAGAGATACCTTGCTTCTCTAATTCCTCTACTGCTGGCATTACTACACGAGAAAGCATTTTACCGAAAGTTACGATCGTTACCGCTGAACCTGGTTTTACAATGTTTGCCTTACCGATAGGGATTAAATATTCTCCATCTGGCACTAATCCTTTGTCGCCGTACATTACCTCCGATTCCATAAAAATCACCGGGTCGTTATCACGAATCGCTGATTTCATTAAACCTTTCGCATCTGCAGGATTAGAAGGAACTACTACTTTTAAGCCTGGTGTGTTCGCATACCAGTTTTCAAAGTTAGAAGAGTGTTGAGAAGATAGTTGGCCTGCATTTCCCGTAGGTCCACGGAAAACGATAGGGCAAGAATATTGTCCACCGGACATAGACATCAATTTAGCAGCAGAGTTGATGATTTGGTCAATCGCAACTAAAGAGAAGTTAAAGGTCATAAATTCAACAATGGGACGAAGGCCATTCGCTGAAGCACCTACCGCAATTCCACCAAAACCTAATTCAGCAATCGGCGTATCAATAACGCGTTCTGGACCGAATTCGTCTAACATTCCTTGCGAAACTTTGTAGGCACCGTTGTATTCCGCCACTTCCTCACCCATTAAAAAAACAGATGCATCACGACGCATTTCCTCTGACATCGCCTCACGTAAGGCTTCTCTAAACTGAATTTCTCTCATAAAAAAATGTAAATCTTGTGGGATTAACAAGCGGGTACAAAATTAGGCAAAAAATAGTCCATTTTCACAAAATCATGGTAATTTTGAGGAATCCATTGAAGAAAAAATCCTATGTCAGTCGAAATCGCACCTATTTCAAAATCTTTGCCGGCTTTTTTAAGCCAAAATGCCTATTTGCAAATAGCGGTTCTCGTAGACGAACAAACTTCCAAGCATTGCCTTCCTTTGATTCAAGCCCATCTACCGAAGGGTTTTATCAAGATTCAAATCAAATCTGGGGAGAACAATAAGCATTTAGCAACTTGCGAAAAAGTGTGGGAAGCGATGACGAAAGCGAATATGGACCGTCACGGACTGTTGATTAATTTAGGTGGCGGGGTGATTGGAGATTTGGGTGGATTCTGCGCTTCCACTTATAAGCGAGGGATTGACTTTATTCAGATTCCCACAACGCTGTTAGCCCAAGTAGATGCCAGTGTAGGAGGAAAATTAGGAGTGGATTTTCAGGGTTTGAAGAACCATATTGGCGTTTTCAATTTGCCTAAAACAGTGTTGATTGACCCAGACTTCATCCAGAGTCTTCCACAAAAGCAAAAGCTTTCCGGTTATGCTGAAATCATCAAGCATTGCTTGATCCGCGACGCAGATAAATGGGAGCAAATCAGCCATACCGATTTCTCAGAGGTAGATTTCGCCAGTCTTATTCAACATTCTGTCGAAATCAAAAAAGCGGTGGTGGCTGAAGACCCCACAGAGAAAGGATTACGTAAAATCTTAAATTGGGGACATACCTTAGGCCATGCCGTGGAAACGTTCTTATTAGATCAAGGCAAGCGTAAGATTTTGCATGGCGAGGCCATTGCTGTGGGGATGATTATGGAGGCCTTTGTGGCCTTTAAACGCGGATTGATCAGTGCGGAGGAACTAGCAGATATCGAAGTATACTTGTTCGAGACCTATGGTAAAGTGGAATTAAAGGTCTCTGAGATTCCTACTATTATTGCCTTAACACTACAAGATAAGAAGAACAAAGGCGGAGAAGTTCGCTTCTCCCTGTTAACAGGTATTGGAGATTGTGGCTATGACATTCCGGTGAGCAAATCGGAGATGAAAAAGGCCATTGAATACTACATTGGCTAATTATTCGATTACTATTCGATAACTTGGGGCACCTTGAAATAGGTATCATTAGTGTCTGGGCCTAACGCTAAAGCTTGGGCGCGTTCTACCGTTACTTTAGCCTCATCTTCCCTGAAATGATTTAAGGCAGATGTCATATGAACCAATGGCTCTACGGAAGACGTATCCACTGAATTTAGAGCCTCCATCCAAACTAACACCTTATTAATGGAATCTTGCATCTCCCCTATCTTGGATTCAGGCATCTCTAATCGCGCTAAATGAGCGATTTTCTTCACATCTTCTTGACTAACCTTCATTTTCTTTCGGTTTTAATTTTTTATCCTCGGGCATATGCTTGTCCAGAAAGGCATTTAACTGATCGCGATCCAGTGTAGACGTGATGGACCCTAATGAATCAATGTTCATTTCAAATCCCGCTAACTCGGGATGAACAGTGGGTAATTCCTTCTTTTTGTCCTTTTTAGCCATGTTCATTTATAGTGCAGGGAATTTTGCCAAAGCAGCAGCTAATCGCTCGATCACCTCCGCTTTACCCCACAATTGCATCGAAATCATCAAATCTGGACCTGCTCCGTTTCCACTCAAAGCTACGCGCAAAATTTGCATCACTTTCCCCATCTTAATGCCATTCGCCTCTAAAACCTCGTGAATCGCGTGCTTGATACCTTCCGGCTCCCACGATCCCACCGTAGGTAAAGCTTGTGCAATCAATTGCAATCCGCTCAATGCATCTGCATTCCACTTCGAAGCCAAAACCGCTTCATCATAAATCGCTGGACGTACTTGAAACTCCGTCACTTTCACCGCTAATTCTTGTGGGAACGTGATGCGATCTAAGAAGAGCTGTACAAAGGCCACACCTTGATCTGCAGGTAAGTTAGGCAAATAATTTGCCGCTAATGCTGCTGGATCCTGTTGCTTCATGTATTGCTCATTGAACCATTGCGCTTTCTTCACATCAAACTTCGCTCCTGCTTTATTGATTCTTTCTAATGAAAATGCTTCCGCTAATTCCGTCAGACTGAACATTTCTTGCTCTGTGCCAGGATTCCAGCCTAAGAAGGCCAAGAAATTCAAGGTTGCTTCTTTTAAATATCCTTCTTGCTTAAAACCTTTAGAAACCGCTCCCGTCGCAGGGTCCGTCCATTCCATGGGAAATACTGGGAAACCACCTAAATCCGCGTCTCTTTTAGACAACTTTCCATTCCCCTCAGGCTTTAGCAAAAGAGGTAAATGCGCAAACTGAGGAGCTTTCCAACCAAATGCTTGGTATAATAAAATATGCAATGGCGCTGAAGGTAACCACTCTTCGCCCCTAATCACGTGGGTGATTCCCATGATGTGATCATCTACCACATTCGCTAAATGGTAAGTAGGCATGCCGTCTGACTTCATCAATACTTTATCATCGATGCTAGACGTATGCACGTGCACCCAATCGCGAATGCTGTCTTGGAAGCGCACCTCTCCTTTCGCTGGAACTTTTAAACGAATCACGTAGGGCGTTCCAGAAGCGATTAATTGATCCACTTCTGCAGGAGCCAACGCAATCGAATTTTTCAACTTCACACGCGTTAATGAGTTGTATTGAAAGGCTGACCCTTGGCTCTCAAAACTAGTGCGCATTGCATCTAATTCCTCTGATGTATCAAAGGCGTAGTAGGCTTTGCCATCTGCTAATAATTGATCAGCGTAGGCTTTGTAGAGGTCTTTGCGCTCGCTTTGGCGGTAAGGCTCATGTGGCCCACCTATTCCTACACCCTCGTCAGGACTGATGCCTAACCAAGCTAAACTCTCTAAAATATAGTTTTCCGCACCCGGCACAAAACGAGCCTGGTCGGTATCTTCGATACGCAATAAGAATTTACCCCCCATTTTTCGGGCAAACAGGTAATTATATAAGGCGGTTCTTACTCCTCCAATGTGGAGTGGTCCTGTAGGACTAGGCGCAAAGCGAACACGTACTGAATCAGACATACTAGTTATTTATAGGCAATACATGAAATTTCCACACGCACATCTTTAGGCAAGCGTGCCACCTCCACCGTCTCTCTAGCGGGCGGATTTTGAACAAAATAACGACCATAGACTTCATTGATTTGGCCAAAATGACCCATGTCCTTCACGAAAATGGAACATTTCACTACATTATCGAATGTATAGCCTGCTGCCGTCAAAATATGTTGCAAATTCAACATCACTTGATTCGTCTCTTCTTCGATTGACCCACCTGCCTCAAAAACGGACAATGCAATCTGACCAGACACATAAAGTGTGTTATTCACCTCAACTGCCTGGGAATAAGGTCCAATGGGCGCAGGTGCTTCAGGAGATAAAATTATTTTTTTTGTCATACCTTTGAAATGAAATGCAAGTTACCAAAATTTGAGCTAATCCTCGAAATTTATAGTTAGATGTTGAAACGAATTTACGCTAATAAAGGAGTCTTTTTCATGTTGCTCTCTTCGCTTTGCTTCGCGATCATGTCCGCGATCGCTAAAGAAATGAGCCACACGTTCAGCTCCATTCAACTCGTCTTTTTTCGAAGCGCCGTAGGATTACCTTTCTTGTTTTGGAGCCTGTATCAAAAACCGGCCATTCAAACTGGTGGTAAACTTTATTTCATTCTTCTGCGTGGACTCTTAGGAGCATTTACCCTATATTGCCTGTTTTACACGCTGGAACATTTGGGATTATCCTTGACGAATACCTATGGTCAGGCATTCCCGCTTTTCATCGCGGTATTTAGCTTCTTTTTATTGCCAAATGAGGGCCTTTCCAGTAAACAAGTATTGTTTTTACTGATTGGCTTCTTCGGCATCTTGCTCATTTTTCAACCCGGTAGTGGCGGATCGCTTTGGCATCACAGTACCGGAATCATTTACGCCATGGGAACGGCCTTAGGCTATTTAGCGATCAAAGAGGCACAAAAATACTACGATTCCCGCTGGGTCGTCGTTTCTTTTATGGGGGCAGGTTTAATTGCCTCCATCATATCCCTTTTGACGGGAACGTTAGGGGGATTCGAAAATAGTTTTTTGACTGGTGTTTGGGTGCACCCTTCTATAGCAGAATGGATTTGGGCCTTAGTTATGGGACTATTAGCCTTAGGCGTTCAATACTTTACCACGCAAGCACTATTGAACGAAAAAGCCAGCATCGTAGGTGTGGTGGGAAATAGCGCCGTTATCTTTTCCATTATCATCGAGGTGATTCTGGGACATGGGTTCCCTGATGTCATCACTTTTATCGGGATGGGGCTGATTGTGTGGGCGGGGTGGAAGATTAGTCGCTAGCGCAGCTAATTAAATAATAGAGCACAAAGCATAAAGAATAAAGTTGGAATCCGCTTCTCGGATGCATTAAAGAAAAATCCTTCATGAATTCATCGCCGGAGGCGATACCACCTCTATGCTTTATTCTTTTTGCTTTATGCTTTTAAATAAGCTTTAAACAAAAAATGGGACCTTTATAGGGTCCCATTTTTTTACTATCCTCCGGACTCATTTCCTCCGGACCTCGGACTAATTAAACAGTCGCATTATTCATCACTTCCGTTTGCTTACGGATAGACTCTAAGTGAACTAATTTAAATAGTTCTTCTACGAATTCTGGATATAAGGCTAAGCCTTTCGCTTGGTTCGCACGGTCGTTGTGTAATTGCTTCCAACGATCTAATTGCAATACCGCAACGTTGTTATCACGCTTGTATTCACCTAATTTCTCTACAACTGACATACGAGCTGCTAACACTTCTAATAATTCGCGGTCGATGTTGTCGATTTTCTCACGAAGACCTGCTAATTCATCAGAGAAGTCAGCGCCGTAGCTCGCGTTGCGAACTTCTAGGTCACGTAACATTTCACCTAATTTCTCAGGAGTTACTTGTTGTGAAGCATCTGACCAAGCTGCATCTGGATCACGGTGCGTCTCGATGATCATACCATCGTAATTCAAATCCAAAATACGTTGAGACAATTCCATCAATAAAGCACGCTTACCAGCCATGTGTGATGGGTCACCGATTAAAGGCATTTGAGGGAACAAACGCTTTAATTCAACAGCCATCGCCCACATAGGTGAGTTACGGTACTTTGTTTCTTGTGCATTCGAGAAACCACGGTGAATCGCACCTAATTTCTTGATACCTGATCCTTGAAGACGCTCGAAAGCACCTACCCAAAGAGCTAAATCTGGATTCACCGGATTCTTTACTAATACAGGAACGTCTACTCCTTTCAAAGCATCTGCTAAATCTTGTACGTTAAAAGGGTTAACCGTGGTACGAGCACCAATCCATAAAACATCAACCCCGTATTTCAAGGCTAATTCGATGTGCTCTGGCGTAGCTACTTCAATTGCTAATGGTAATCCTGTTTCTTTCTTTGCTTCTACTAACCATTTCAAAGCTGGTTCTCCCATCCCTTCAAAACTGCCTGGACGTGTACGAGGTTTCCAAACACCCGCTCTCATAATGTGAGCATAACCCTCCGCTTTGATACGGCGAGCGGTTTCTAATACTTGCTCTTCTGTCTCAGCTGAACATGGACCCGCGATAATCAAGGGTTTGCCGTTCGTCTGAATCCAGTCCTGCATCGGTACAATGTCTAAATTGGCATTCATAATAATCTGACGGTTAACGAGGACTTTCGCCCCCTATTGATTTGTTTATTTATTTCTTAAGCAATCGATAATAATTCACTTATATTTGCAACAATTTTTCGCACAAATGACAAAAAAATCATCAACACCATCCTCAACTAATTTGTCTTTTGAGGATACTAAAATAGCCTTCGCTTCGAAAGACGATTTTCAGTTGAAGAAGTCCTATTGGATTTTCGCCACAATGAACCAAAATTGGCTAGTAAATTTAGGCACTTTTTTCATCAAATTATTCCTTTTCTTACATTTTCCGATTAAAAAAGTCATAAAAAGCACGATTTTCGCCCAATTTTGTGGTGGAGAAACCATAGATGGCTGTGAATCAACGATTCAAGAGTTAGAAAAAGCGAAAATTGGAACGATATTAGATTACTCGGTAGAAGGGGAAGAAAGCGAAAAATCTTTCCAAAAAACGAAGGAAGAAATCTTAAAAACCATCCGCAAATCTGCTCAAAATCCAGCCATCCCTTTCGCCGTTTTCAAGGTGACAGGAATCTTCCAATCAGAGCTTTTGGAAAAAGCACAAACCGAAGCTGAATTCACAGATGAGGAGCAAGAATTATTCGATCACAGCAAAGAAATTTTAAATGAAATCTGCTCGTTAGCTCATGAGTTACACGTACGCTTGTTCATCGATGCAGAAGAAAGTTGGATTCAAACGACCATCGACCAACTGACCTATGAAATGATGGCAAAATACAACCAAAAGACTGCCATCATCTACAATACCTACCAGATGTACCGGCATGATATGCTTGCGAATTTAAAGGAAGCCATTACGACAGCAGAAGAGAACAAGTATTATTTGGGAGTAAAATTAGTGCGAGGTGCTTATTTGGAAAAAGAACGCCAAAAAGCCCACGAGGACGAGTATTCTGAACCTCTTCATGTGTGCAAAGAAGATACGGATCGCGATTATGATTTAGGTGTTGAATTATGCTTAAAAAACGTGGAGCGAGTACACTTCTGCATGGGGACACACAACGAGGCGAGCTGTTTGCGTTTGTGTGATGCCATGAATGCCTTACAAATTCCTGCTAATCACCCTAATATCTATTTTGCTCAATTATTAGGCATGTCGGACAATATCTCTTATAATTTAGCGGCTGCAGGATATAACGTGGCTAAATACGTTCCATACGGACCTGTGGATGCCGTTATGCCCTATTTATTCAGACGCGCAGAAGAAAATAGTTCCATTGCGGGCCAAACTTCCCGCGAATTTGCCCTTTTACAAAAAGAAGTAAACCGCCGAAACAACGCATGAAAAACTACCGCTATTTCTTGTTAAGTATCTTGATTATTGCCCTCGATCAGGGAATTAAAATAGCCGTTCATACCTGGATGGAGCCTGGATATTTCGGCCAAATAGCACTTATTGGAGATTTCTTCAAATTACATTATACCTTAAATCCAGGGATGGCCTTTGGAATACAAATAGGCTCGATTTGGGGCAAGCTTATGCTGACTAGCTTCCGCATTGTGGCCATGTTCGGGATTGGTTATTACCTGCATTCTTTAACTGTAAAAAACAGTCCCAAAGGCTTATTGATTTCAGTCGCCTTGATTTTAGGTGGTGCGATAGGCAACTTGATCGATTCCGTTTTCTACGGGGTATGGTTTAATAATGCACCAGCCGGCGCACCGATGAGCTGGTTCCACGGCCAAGTGATTGATATGTTCTTCGCTGACTTCTATGAGGGCACCTTACCTGATTGGATTCCACTTTGGGGAGGAACTTATTATTCTACTCCCATCTTTAATTTTGCGGATGCAGCCATCTTTTGTGGGGTAATGGCTATCTTGTTTTTCCAAAACAAGTTTCTCATCAAGGAATAAAAAATGAACCAAGGCTTCTATCTCTTCTTTTTATTAGCCTTGTTAGCAGAGATTATTGGAACCATCAGTGGATTTGGATCCTCTATTCTCTTTGTGCCCTTAGCCTCCATTTTTATTGACTTTAAACTAGTCTTAGGCGTGATAGGCGCCATATCCATCCTGCAAACAATTCAATACTTAAAGACATAAAAAAAGCCTGATCGTTTCTGATCAGGCTTTCATCGAATGCGCTAAAAATTACTTCTTAGGAGCTGCTGGCTTCGCTGCTGGAGCTGCTACTGGAGCCGCTGTTGCTGGAGCTGGCGAACCTGCTGGACGAGGAGTAATTCCCATTTTCTTCAACACTAAATCCGAAATATCCGCCTCTTCAGGGAAGTGCAAAATAACTGGATTAGCACCTGTTCCTGGCTCATAGTTATTGAAAACGAAAGTATATGCGTTTTCTTTAGCCACTGCGTGCATATTTTCTTCAATCTTCTTAACGATAGGTTGCAACAATTGAGCTTGCTTCTTTTGGATAGAAGTTTGCGCATTTTGCTGGAACTCTTGGATAGAAGTTTGCAAGTTTTGTAATTCCTTTTCTTTGTCTTGCTTAATGATGTCAGATGTGTTTGCTGGCAACTTCTCGTAAACAGCAGCCTTATCTTGGAAATCTTTGATTTTCGCTTGAATCAAAGTTTGGTATTGCTTCTCAGTGTTCTTCAAATCTTCCTCTACTTGCTTAGCCTCAGGCATTTGGCTATAGATTTTCTCTTGGTAGATGAATCCGATTTTTACTTGAGCCGTAGCAGGCAACGCAGCTAATCCGAAAAGTAGGCCTGCGGCCAAAATAAACTTGTTTTTCATGTGTATTAATAATTTGTTTGTGTTCTCTGTAAAATGATAGGGTAAAATTAATTCTTTTTAGGACTTTTCGGCTCTTGAGCCTCCTGTTTCTTTGTTTTTTCTACCAAATTAGGATCTAACTCAAGCCCTAATTCCTCTAAAACATAGTCAGAATAGTCGTGAACCGGGTTTGTGTACAATAAAACCAATCCGTCGTTAGCCTTGTCAAAGATAAAGTCCAAGCGTTTCGCTCGCACTACCTTCTCTATCGCTTTTGATATTTGATCTAATATCGATTTGTAAGCCGCTTGTTTTAATTTAAACAACTCCCCTTCTGCACCGAAAACCTGGTTCTCAAAAGCCTTTGCTTCTTTACTCTTAGCTTGTATCGCCGCGAGGCGTTGCTGCTTCAGGTCTTCTGTTAATAATAGCTCTTCCAGTTTATATTCTTTCTCCAGCTTTTCTACTTCTTCTTTTTTCTTTTCAACCTCTGCTAACCAAGTCTTCGTATTCTGGTCAATTTGCTGCTGTACTTTGGCATATTCCGGCATCTTAGACGTGATAAATTCTGTATCCACATAACCGAACTTCTGCGCAAAACCAGTGCTTGCAAACAACAGAATTCCCAGAAATGTCATCCAAAAACGCATTATCCTATCTAAGTTGTTGACCAATCGAGAATGTAAAGGCCTGACGACCAAAATCCGAATCCCCTGGACGTGGCTTATCAAAGCCCATACCATAATCAATTCCAATCATACCGAAAGCAGGCATAAAGATACGAGCGCCAAAACCAGCAGACTTATACAGATTAAATGGATTGTATTCCCCTAAAGAAGAGAAGTTATTTCCCCCTTCCGCAAAACCCAATAAGAAAATCGTAGCGGATGGATTTAACGATACTGGGTAACGCACTTCCATGACGAATTTATTATAGGCAACCCCACCATTTCCATACGAACCTGACGGTCCAATCACACGGTCTTTATACCCTCTTAAACCCACAATATCACGGTTAAAGGAGAATCCTTGCACCATACCTGACCCACCTAAGTCAAAGCGTTCAAAACGCGTCGTCTCTTTTCCTCCGTAGGAACCTAAGAATCCGAGGTGAGCACGTGTATGCAAGATAAATTTACCCACTAATGGACTAAACCAACTCGCATCCATCATCCACTTATGGTACTCAATCAAGAGATTATCCTTATTTAAACCTAACATACTGAAAGGTGGCGTTAACGTACCTGATAACGAGAAGCTTGATCCAGAACGAGGGAACGTAGGATTATCAATACTGTTTCTGGAGAAGTTCGTCATAAACGTCACAGAAGTGGAAATACCTTGCGGGTAGGCCCATGTGTAGTAACGATCCACATCAAAACGAGAGAAAGCTAACGAGTGACTTAGTGAGAAGTAATCATCCGGCCATTTCAATCGTTTTCCTAAACTGATCGATAAACTCGTTACGTTAAAGTGAGCATCGACTAAGGAATCAGGCACGGAATAACTTCCGTATCCACCATAGCCTCCGTAACCACCGCCATAGCCACCGTATCCGCCATAACCACCATAACCACCATAACCACCGTAACCACTACCATAGCCGCCTAGCCCACCACCATAACCGTTGTAACCGGTTTGACGGAATTTATAGGGATAAGAAATACTGCTATTTAAAGAGATAGACAGGGAATTAGGTTTTTTACCTCCTAACCAAGGCTCCGTGAAGGTTAAGGAGTAGTTTTGGAAAGAAGCACCGTTTGCTTGGAAACGAACGGCTAGTTTTTGGCCATCACCTGCAGGTAAAGGGTGATAAGACTTTGTATTAAAGATATTCTTCGCCGAGAAGTTATTAAATACTACCCCTAGAGTACCCACGAAACCGATGTAACCACCCCAACCTCCGGATAACTCAATCTGATCAGATGGTTTCTCCTCCACATTGTATTCAATATCCACGGTTCCATCAGGACGAGGAACTGGATTAGGGTTAATCTTTTCTGGGTTAAAATAACCGATAGTGGAAAGTTCACGCACGGTACGAATGATGGCTGACTTATTAAATTTCTGACCAGGTAAGGTACGGATCTCCCGCATCACCACGTGATCGGATGTTTTCGTATTGCCATTCAAGGTCACCTTGTTAATCGTGGCTTGTTTTCCTTCTGAAATACGAATAGTCAAATCAATCGAATCCCCTTCAATCGCCGTCTCAACAGGCTCAGCACGGTAATACAAGTAACCATTATCCATGTATACTGAACTTAAATCCTCGCCTGGATTAGAGTTCATTTTCTTGTCTAATTCTTCTGTATTGTATACATCACCCTTCTTAATACCTAATACGTCATGTAAAACGGAGTCAGGATAAATGAAGTTTCCTTCAAATCGAATGCTTCTATAATAGTATTTGCGCCCTTGTTCAATGTTCAAAACCAAGTTAATTGACTCCTTGTTAAAGTGAGCGACGGAATCAGATTTCAATTGAAAATCGCGGAAACCTAATTTATTCATCGCGGCTAACAACTTTTCTTTGTCTTCATCCCATTTCTTAGGCACGAACTTAGACGGCTTGAAAATACGGCCAAAACGCTTTTGCTTCGTATTTTTAATCTTGCGCAAAATCAAGGAGCGTTGACTTTCGTCGATTCCATTGATGATGATTTTATTTACTTTCACTTTCTCCCCTTTGTCTACCACGATTTGCAAAATGGCGTTGTTACCGCGCATCGTATCCGTTTTGATGGTGGACTTCGTTTTAGCATTTAAACGACCCTTCTCTTGGTAATATTTGCGGATTGTTAATTCAAGATTTTTACGCAGGGTTTCTGTGATGATCTTCCCCTTGTAAGTCTTCATTTTCTCATTCAAAGCTTCTTGCTCTCCCTTACGGATTCCCGTGTATTGAATAGAAAATAGGCGTGGACGTTCCTTTAATTCAATGGTTAACCAAATCTTTTCTTCCTCTACTTTAGTTGCAAAGATTTGAACCTCATCTAGAATTCCCTGATTCATAATCTTGCGAATCGCGGCCCCTATCGCGTCTCCTGGTACTTTAATTTTGTCCCCTACTTGAAGCCCAGAGATATTAATCATGGAGGTTCCATCATAAAATTGAGAACCCGTTACTTGAATATCTGCAATGGTGTATTCCTTCGGATCTGCGTAGGAAAAGGTCGTAGAAGGAAGCGCGGAGCTGATCGAACGCGTTCCCCCCAGGATTTGGGCAGAAGCAGAATAGGCTCCTAGGATAAAAATCAGTAGGCCAAAAAAGGCGCTACGGTTATTCTTTAATCGGATGGCAATTGATTTTTTCATACGGGGGCCTCAGCCCTTAATTTAATTGTTCACTTATCTTTCCAAAACGTCTCTCACGCATTTGAAAGTCTATAATCGCTTCATTTAGATGTTCTTTTCTAAAATCCGGCCAAAACAAATCTTCAAAAATATACAACTCTGCATAGGCTAATTGCCACAGCATGAAGTTACTAATCCGGTGGTCCCCTCCCGTTCTGATCATCAAATCAGGGTCAGGCATTCCCGCCGTGGACAAGTACTCATTTATCGTATCAGCATCAATCGATGCTGCGTTTAATTCGCCACTTTTTACTTTCTCTGCAATTTGCTGCGTCGCTTGAACGATATCCCATTTACCAGAATAGGACAGCGCTAAATTCAAGGTCAAACCCTTGTTGTTTGCCGTTTTCTCCATCGCCATTTCTAGCTCAACGCGAGATGAGGCAGGCAATTTACTTAAATCCCCGATCGCCTTTAAGCGAATATCCTTTTGGATCATTCCGGGTAATTCATCCTTAATCGCACTCACTAAAAGCGACATTAGCGCGGTTACTTCGGCTTTAGGACGGTTCCAATTCTCCGTGGAGAAGGCATACAAGGTTAAAAACTTTACTCCTAATTCTCCACATCCTTCAATCGTTTCCCGTACAGCTTTCAGAGCTGATCGATGTCCAAAAACACGATCCATTATCCCTTGCTGCTTAGCCCATCGACCATTACCATCCATGATAACGGCGATGTGTACAGGAACATTATGTAGATCAATTAACTCTTTCAATTTAAACGATGGATTTGTAATCAATAAGGGGCAAATGTAGTCATTATGGCCACCCTATCCAATTAAAACTTGTTAATAGGTGGGACAAAAAACGGATTGAATCGTGTAGGTAACGGTCAAAGAGGAGTTCAAAAACTGATCTCCTTTCGAAAGATTGAACGGCGCTTCCCCGTCAGACAAAGGTCTATCCAGCGCATCCGTGAAGGTCTTTCGCGCCCCTAGGTCAAACTGGATGCCCCAGCTAGGTGACAGTTGGTATTTTACCCCTACCCCGAAAGGTATGGCATAATTCAGTTTCGTATTCGTCTTAAAACCTACCCCATCTTGGGTGCCGGCTACTTTAGCAAAAACGGTAGAAACACCCGCATAGAAATATGGAGTCCAGTTGTTTACACGTCTAACCGAGTTTTGATAATTCAAGAAATTATATTCCACTAAAGCGTCTAATCCGAAAATGGAGGTCGCAAAATTAGTTACCGGAAGCGCCACCGTTACCGGAGAAACGCGGTTTCCGGTCCCACCGCGAAGATCGGTCATGACAGCTTGAAGACGGTAGGCAAAAGTGGGGCTATTTTGATAACGCACCTGAAGATTCAAGGCAGGTCGCGTCATCGCAATTTCCTTGTTGTTAGGTAAGGTATGCCAATTAGCCCATGTTCCGTGATAGAGAGAGCCTCCTAAACCGGCACCGTAGGACCAGCGTTGTGCGCTTACGGACAAGCTAAACGACATCAATAGTAGCAATATGGAGAAGTTCTTTTTCATCAATCTACAAAGATAAGCATCTGTATCTAATTTACTATGATTAATCGCTTGGTAATTCTTGACCCAGTAGAAGATGCTAAACTAACCAGATAGGTACCTGCTGAGAAAGCCGAAATATCCGTCGGATAGGTATAGGTTCCACTCAATACATCGCCGGAGAAAATCATGCCTAATTTTTGACCTTGCATATCGAACAGCGCCAGTTCTATGCGCATAGATTCGAATGCCGCAAATTGAATGCGAACCTGACCAGAAGCCGGATTAGGTGCTGGATCAAGCAAGGTCACTTTAACACCGGCCTCAGCAATCAATGGTGAATTCAGGAAGATAGGTAATCGATCAAACGACTTTTTAAATATCCCAGCAGTGCTCGAGGTGGATAAGCATAAATGATCTGATAACACAGTAGAATAGACTTGCCTGTAATCGAAATTAGGTTTCAAATCACCGTTAGAATCCAAATTTAGTAAATTGGGATTATCCCCTATTAAGCCTCCGCGCACCGTATTCCCGATAACAAACAGGGGAGCAGCTGTTCCGTGGTCGGTACCAGTGGTTCCGTTTTGATTTACCCGGCGTCCAAATTCAGAGAAGGTCATCAGCGTAACTTGGTCTGCTTTTTGCTGCGCTTTTAAATCTTTTTGAAAAGCCGTTACCGCATCAGAAATCTGTTTCCACAGATTTGCATGTTGATTCAATTGATTAGCATGCGTGTCGAATCCACCGATGGTGCATAAATAAACGGGCGTTTCTAGTCCTCCAGAGATTAGTTTCGCCACAATTCCTAATTGTTTAGCGAGGTTAGTGGCCGGATAGGTGACTGAATTAGCGCCCTTCAGGGCTCTGTCCCTAATTACGGTAGAATATTGAATTGAGGCACTTGAAACTTGCTTTAAAAAGGCTAATTCATCACCGGCTAGTGTAGCAGGCGGAATTTCATCGTCCGTTAAGGTACCAGAGACGAGTTGATAGAAGAGATTAGGGTCTTCAAAAACAGTGCCATACCTACCTATATCCGACTGAAATAAGAGGGATTCCACGGAGCCTAATTGGATAGCCATCGGTTGTGATGGCATGGTAATGGGATAGGAGGGGAATTTTTCTGCCAAATAACGAGCAGCCCAACCTTCCTCCCAAACGACATTAGCGTCTGATCCTGTATTCCAAATGTCAGTTGCGCGAAAGTGGGATCGATTAGGGTTAGCATAGCCTACATTTTGGACGATGGCGACATTACCCTGATCATACAACGATTTGATACCCGTCATCGAGGGATGCAAATACATCCCCTTTTTAAGGGCTAAGGCATCCGCTTTTTTGATAGCAATGTCCGGTCTTTTGGCAAAATACGTATCATCCTCTGCTGGAATCACCGTATTTAATCCATCATTACCTCCGGCTAGTTGAATAATGACTAAAACATTCCCCTCTGGTACAGAGGCCATTAATCCAGCAGGCAATTGTGCATAGGCTTGGCCCGGAATACCTGCGATCCCTAATCCCACGCCCCCAGAGAGAAGCGCCATGTGCCGTAAAAATTCAGACCGAGTCAGTTCCTTCTTCATTTTTAACAGAGTTGAAATTCAGGTAATCGCATCACTGCTTTGAAAAACTGCTGCAAATTAACTTGCACACCAGGTGAATAGGTGGAGTAATTTTTAACGATTGTACCTGCAAGTAGCGTTTCTAACAAAAATGCCTTCTTTTTAGCGGTAGGCGGGAAAGCCAAAAATAATTGACAGACATCGTCTACGAATTCCACGGCCTTTTCTGAGTTAGTAAAGGATTGAGCATAAGTCAGTGGAACTAGTTTACCGGTAACTGCAACACCATTGTATCGCTTTCCTGTAATCAAAGAATCCGTAAATCCTCCGCGGTAAGAATAGGTTGTAGTGGAAATCCATTCCCGCTGTCCCGGCCAACCAGCCACATCGGGTGGCTGGAATAACTGCATTTGGAGTACTTTGGACATCTCATACATATTAATGTAATCTGGTGCAGGTAGTTCGAGCAGCTTAGAGGCGCCTATCATCAATTCCGTCGGGCTCTTAATTTTACTTCCCAAATAACCAGGGGTGTAGAATTCCTCAGAGGTAAATAAGAACTTTAGCAGCGGTTTTATTTCGTAGTTATTTGAACGTAAAACGGTGGCCATCTGTTGAATAAAAGCCTCGTTTGGTTTGTAATAGACGAATTCTTTGTAGAGTTTTCGACAGATGAATTCCGCCGTGGCTTTTTGATCAAAAATATGATCAATTAAAGAATTGACGTCGAATTTAGCTGTCTTACCTAAAACAGTGACCGATGTTTCTGTATACCATCTGCTAGCCACAAAATTTGCCTTTAAGCCACTTACTTGCCATCCAGACAATACTTTAGCGGCCTGTTTGATATCTGTCTCCGTATAATTACCGATGCCCATGGTGAATAACTCAAGAAGCTCTCTGGCGTAATTTTCATTAGGCGCTGAACCACGGGAATTATTCCCATCCAAGTAAATGAGCATTGCAGGATCGATCGAGATCTCTTTGACTAATTGCTTAAAGTTCCCAAAAGCATATTTTCTGAACAAGGCATTTTGAGCGTACATGTTTTGGGGATATACCACCTTGTCGCGCTCATTTGCAAAGTGATTATGCAAAAAGAGGACCATTTTCTCTCGCATATTCAACCTCTCTTTGTGCATCAAATTGAACCACCAATAATTGAATTCACGGTACCACGTTCCTGTCTCTCCTGAAGTGGTTTGAGAGGCTGCAGGGGCCGTATTGACCCAAGTATTGGGTGCTGAAGGTGCTGGATTATCCTTTAAAAGGGCTAAATCCACTAAATCGGAGAAGGTACCGTATCCTTGTGCAAGAGACAAATCACTCTTCGAATACCCAAAGAGTGTTCTGTTCAGTAAATGACCTACATTATTTGCGTTCCAAACTGGCATCTTATTCGATAAATTTAATTCGTAGAGTGGTGTCTGGCTTCGTAAACCGTTGCACGCGGACATCCAGTGAATTTGATGCTTTCTTTACCCGCTGCGGAACGGCGATTTGATCGAAGAAAACGGGATCAGCTTCGACTAAGTCCACGATTTGCTTTTTGCCTTTTTCCCCTTTGATGACCAAGTAATAATGTATCTCACTTTTATGTTTTGCATCCGTGTATTTCTTGCGAATTGTTCCGTCCCAAGCCATTTCAGTGATTTCGTCCGCTTCGTTGTACACTTTTTCTGCCCAAATGTTAGGCAAGAAGATTTGCGCCGCAAAGGCCATTCCCGTCATCGCGATGAGAATAGAACCAAAGTTTTTGCCAAAAAAATCGTCCCGATTCGCGGATTCCCCGGCGGATGCGCCACCACCCATCCCACCAAAAAGGGGCATTTTTAATTTCTTGCGGGGAGCTCTGCGCGGTGGAACTGGAACGTTAGACATTTTGTTAAGAACATTAATTTACAAATCAACTAATTTTGATTGGATTCTTACATTTTTTTCGGATTAATTTATCGATTATAGCAAGGATAAAAATTCAAATTGGTAAATTGCCTTTTCATTTTTCCAAACGCCTAACAAGCACAGAATATTATAATGATTTCATTCATCAGTAAAACGGTAACGAAAATTTTTGGCACGAAATCAGAGCGCGACATTAAAGCGTTGATGCCTATCGTTGAGAATATAAAAAATGAATATGCTAAATTAGCGAGCTTGTCCGATGACGAATTGCGTGGTAAAACAGCGGAATTCAAATCGCGCATTGCGGCTTTTTTATCCGATATAGATCATCAAATTACTTCCCTACATACCTCTGCAGAAGAAACAGAGGATGTGGATGCGAAAGACCGTTTTTTCCAACAAATCGATGCCCTTCAACTAGAGCGTAATGCGCAACTAGAAGTGGTATTAATGGAAATTTTACCTGAAGCTTTCGCCGTGGTGAAAGAAACAGCGCGTCGATTCACGGAAAACAAGCAATTAGTGGTTGCTGCTACAGTAGAAGATAAATTCATCGCATCTAAGAAGAAGAATGTGGTGATTGAGGGAGAGAAAGCGATTTGGAAAAATCAATGGTTAGCTGCTGGAAATGAGATTACCTGGGATATGGTACACTATGATGTGCAGCTAATCGGGGGTATCGTATTGCACCAAGGAAAGATTTCTGAAATGGGTACGGGTGAAGGAAAAACACTCGTTTCTACCCTCCCTACGTATTTAAATGCCTTAGCAGGTCGCGGGGTTCACTTAGTGACGGTGAATGATTACTTAGCGAAACGTGACTCGGAGTGGAACGCGCCCTTATTTGAGTTCCACGGGTTAAAAGTGGATTGCATCGATAAGCACGAACCGAATACGGAAGAGCGTCGTGCCGCTTATATGGCTGACATTACCTATGGTACGAATAACGAATTTGGCTTTGATTACTTGCGCGATAACATGGCGCGTAGTCTAGAGGATCAAGTTCAAAGACCACATCATTTTGCCATGGTCGACGAGGTCGATTCTGTGTTAATTGATGATGCGAGAACGCCTTTGATTATCTCAGGCCCAGTCCCTAGAGGTGACGAACAAGAGTTTGAAACGTTCCAACCGCGTATTCACAAATTAGTCGAAGCACAGAAGCAGATCGTTCAGAACTTCTTAGTGGAGGCGAAGAAATTAATCGCTGCTGGTGACAAAAAAGAGGGTGGTTTAGCCCTTTACCGTGCCTACAAGGGATTACCTAAGTCGAAACCATTGATCAAGTTCCTTTCCGAAAACGGAATGAAACAATTAATGAACGAGACAGAAAGTACCTACCTAGCAGACAACCAAAAGTTAATGCCTGAGGCAGTAGCGCCTTTATTGTTCACGATTGAAGAGAAGAACAACCAGGTGGAGATGACCGAGAAAGGGTTGGAATTCATGAGTGGAAACACCGAGAACCCGAACTTCTTCGTACTACCGGATCTTTCGATTGACTTAAATCGCATCGAGCAAAACAAGGATCTTTCTGATGCTGATCGTTTAGCCGCGAAAGAGCAATTGATCCAAGAATATAACGAGAAAGCGTCGCGCATTCACACGGTTAGTCAATTATTGAAGGCTTATACCCTATTTGAGAAAGACACCGAGTACATCATCGTAGATGGCAAGGTGAAGATCGTGGATGAGCAAACAGGTCGTGTGATGGAAGGCCGTCGTTATTCAGATGGATTGCACCAGGCCATAGAGGCGAAGGAAGGCGTAAATGTAGAAGATGCGTCCCAAACTTATGCGACCATAACCCTCCAAAACTACTTCCGTATGTACCACAAATTAGGGGGTATGACAGGAACGGCGGAGACGGAAGCGGGCGAGTTTTGGACCATTTATAAATTAGATGTCGTTTCTATTCCGACGAACCGCGTGATTCAACGTAAGGATCATGAAGACAAAGTGTACCGCACGGTGCGTGAGAAGTATAATGCGGTGGCAGAGGAGATCCAAGAATTAGTGGCGAGCGGACGTCCAGTCCTAGTAGGTACGACTTCGGTGGAGAACTCGGAATTATTGAGCCGTTTGTTAACGATTCGCAAGATTCAACACAATGTACTTAATGCCAAACAACACGCACGTGAGGCGGAAATCGTCGCAGAGGCGGGTCAATCAGGTAAGGTAACCATCGCTACGAACATGGCGGGTCGTGGTACCGACATTAAATTAAGCCCAGAGTCGAAGGCGGCGGGTGGTCTAGCGATCATCGGTACGGAACGCCACGAATCACGTCGCGTCGATCGCCAATTGCGTGGTCGTGCCGGTCGTCAAGGGGATGTGGGTTCGTCTCAATTCTTCGTTTCATTAGAGGATAACTTGATGCGTCTTTTCGGGTCAGACCGTATCGCGAAAGTGATGGACCGTCTGGGAATGGAAGAGGGCGAAGTGATCCAACACTCGATGATTACCTCGTCAATCGAACGAGCGCAGAAAAAAGTAGAAGAGAATAACTTTGGCATCCGTAAACGTCTATTAGAATACGATGACGTGATGAATTACCAACGTAACGCCATCTACAAACGCCGTCAAAACGCCCTTTTAGGCGAGCGTCTATCACTGGATATCATCAATATCTTGTTCGACGTGTGCCGCGACATCGCGACGCAGTATACGAACTACGATGATTTCGAATTGAAAACGATCGAATTATTAGGAATGGAGCCGCCATTCGATGCGTCAGCGTTCAACAAATTGAATAATGACCAAAGAACAGAACAATTATTCCTTGCGGCAGAGCAACATTACAAAGCGAAAAACGAGGTCATCGCCTCTCAAGTCATTCAGGTGGCTCAAGAGGCGAAACAACATGGCTACTCAGGCATTCAAGTGCCGATTAGCAATGGCCACATGACCACTGGAATCGTCGTAGATGCAGACAAAACGATCCAATCTCAAGGCAAAGAGGTCGTGAAAGAGATGGAGAAATTCATCACCTTATCGCTGATCGACCAAGAGTGGAAAGAGCATTTACGCGAGATGGATGATTTAAAACAATCGGTTCAAAATGCGGTATTCGAACAAAAGGATCCTCTATTGATCTACAAATTCGAGTCTGTGAACTTGTTCCAGCGTTTCGTTTCCCGCGTGAACATGGATACCATCAGTTTTGTGATCAAGGCTGAAATCCCATCCGTTCAACAAACGAATCAATCCGCTGCTAAAGCACCGAAAGAGAAAGCACCTAAATTGCAAATGAGCAAGGACGATGCCATTTCTTCCTTATTAGGTGGCCTTGCTGGTGCACAAGAGGAATACCACGATCCTTCTACTCCTTCAGTAGAACGCGCGGCACCTCGCCAAGCCATCAAAATCGCAGACCGCAACCAACGCGTGACGGTTCAATACGCTGACGGTAGCATCAAAGAAGATGTGAAGTACAAGACGGTGGAACAGGATGTGGAGAGTGGTAGAGCGGTGGTGATCGCTTAGTGCGCTTTTGCGCAACTAAGCTAGTCGCTTCGCGACTTGATTAAAGAATAGAGCACAAAGCATAAATAATAAAGATTGCTAAAAATGGGACTCAGGTCCCATTTTTGCTTTATTGAAAAAAACATTTCTCGTATGAATCCGCGAAGCGGATACAAACTCTATGCTTTATTCTTTGTGCTTTATGCTTTAAATAAGTACGATGTCGTCAGCATTCGCTACCTCCACCCCTTTTCCGGCCTCCTCCAGCTCCGCCTTCGAGCATCTAGCTCTTGCGATAGCAAATGGAGTTTTCGTGGAATCTAGTAATTCGATGACCTCGCCTTTCATGAAATCGCCTAGGATTTCAGTGATGCCCACCGAGAGAAGGCTTTTGCGAGAAGTGATGGCTTTGACGGCACCTTTGTCTAAGACAACTTTGCCCGTGATGAGGCTGCCGGCGGCGAGCCATTTTTGGCGGGCTGTTAAGCTGGCTTTGCCTGCTTCGAAGACCGTACCTATTTTTTCGTGAAGGGCGTCTACAATTCCGCCTGCATTATCTAATCCGAAAATCACGACCTTGATACCTAAACGCATGGCTAGACGGGTGAAGGTAAGCTTTGAGATCATTCCGCCTAAACCGGTCGATGAGGTGTCAGAGGAAACGACCGATAAGGTGGAGGCGTCGATTTTAGGCACGTGGCGGATGATTTCGCCGTTTGCGTCTAGAAGGCCTCCTACGGAAGTAGATATTAAGAGTTTCTCTGCGCCAAAGCCGGTCGCGATTAAGGTGGCGAGTTCGTCGTTGTCAGAGAATTTAAGTTCGGTATTAGAGACTACGTCATTTTCGTTTGCGATGGGAATGACGTTGCTTTTCCAGAGCTCGGTGTAGGTTTCCTTTAGTTGTAGGAAAGATTCCCGGTTTGAGAAGTGGTGGCGCTCACAAAGCGATTGGGCGATGGCGATACCGTATTTAGCAAAATACTGGTTGTATTTTGCAATTAGGATTGGGTTTCCTATCGCTGCGGCGGCTTTTCGTTCTGAAAGGCTGCCTTTGTAATTCGTTAAAAAAGCTTTCCCAGCGGCCACGGCACCGGAGGAGACGAGGACGATGTGGTAGTCTTTTGCAAGGCTGGCTACCTGGGCTGCGATCTTTTCCAAAGTCTGCTCATTCACCTCCCCGTTTTTATGGGTGATGGAAGAGGAACCGAATTTGATCACAAGAATGGGCCTAGACATGCCGCAATTTACGTTAAATAATGGGTTTCTGAAAGTCGCAGGTACTTTTTAGTGCTTTGGCGAGTCTTCTCAAATAAGCAGATCGAGGAATATCGATGGCACCATAACGCAAAACGTTGTCGTTCATGAATTGCGAATCCAGCAATTGGTAGTTTTGTTCGCGCAGGATTTGGATCAAATAATGAAAAGCGACTTTAGAGGAATTAGAGACAAAGGAGAACATGGATTCGCCAAAAAATACGGCCCCTAAAGAAACCCCATATAAACCGCCGACTAGCTTATCATCCTGCCAAGCCTCTACTGAATGAGCAAAACCCATGCGGTGTAATTCCGTGTACGCCGTAATTAATTCTTCTGAAATCCAGGTTTCTGATTCTGTGGGACGGGGCAAGGCACAATTGCGCATGACTTGCTCGAAACAGGTGTCCACACGGATTTCAAAGCGCTTCTGATTGATGATGGGCCTCAGCGATTTAGCTGGCTTGTAACTTTGGATGGGAATGATCGCTCTAGGGTCTGGACTGTACCAAAAAATCTCCCCAGTCTCTTCCGCCATGGGAAACATACCCGATGCATACGCATAGACTAGGGTTTCAGCGGTGAGTGGTGTGGAGGCTTCCATGAAATAATTACTTGATTATTGGGATTTAAACGAAGATTTCACGAAATTCGACCCTTAAATGCATTTGTCACTTGACAAAGCTTTGACAAAACTAAAGAATGACCTTTATTAATTCAAATTATTACTACACCTCTCCTCTTCGACGAAGGAGACGATTCATCTTCCGGGTCTGATACCCTGAAGGCGTTTGTATAATTTGTTTCATTCTTTTTTTTTAGTTCTTAAATGAATAAATACACCGTTCAAGTGGCTAGCGAACAACATTTCGCCCTAGCCGAATCCATCTGCCACGAGATGGCTGAGTCAGCCAAAGCCCGCGGAACCGGAATTGCCAAGCGTACCCCAGAATACCTTCAAGAAAAAATGTCAGAAGGCAAAGCGATCATCGCAACAGATGACGTGGACGGCTCTTTTGTGGGTTTCTGTTACATCGAAACCTGGCAACACGGCAAGTTTGTGGCTAATTCTGGCTTGATTGTGAAACCAAGTTACCGCCAGTTTGGCGTGGCTAAAGCTGTTAAGGAGCGAGCGTTTGAGTTATCACGTACGCGTTATCCGGAGGCTAAAATCATTGGTATCACAACGTCTCTAGCGGTGATGAAGATTAATTCTGACTTAGGCTATGAGCCAACGACTTTTGCGGAGTTGCCGGTGGATGATAATTTCTGGAAAGGATGTGAGTCTTGCGTAAATTTTGACATCCTGACGAGAACAGAACGCAAGATCTGTTTATGTACCGGGATGATTTACGATCCAGAGAATCCGGATAAGAAAACCACAGAAGAGAAAGACGAAAAATGGTTATTCTTAAAGAATATCGCCGATTTCACGCGTTTAAAGAAGTTTAAAGAAAAATTATTAATGCCTTTTAAAAAGAAGGCGAAATAGATCAAGTATGAGCAAGCCTAAAGTAATTCTAGCGTTTAGTGGTGGTTTAGACACCTCCTTTTGTGTGAAATATTTAACGGAAGAGCGCGGCATGGAAGTGCACTCGGCCCTGGTGGACACGGGTGGATTCTCTCCGGCGGAGTTGAAAACGATCGAGGAGAAAGCCTATTCGTTAGGGGTGACTTCGCACGTGACTTTGGACGTGGTGGAGGAATACTACCAGGATTGTTTGAAGTATTTGGTTTTTGGCAATGTCTTAAAAAACAATACCTATCCTCTTTCAGTATCTGCAGAGCGTGTTTTTCAAGCTACAGCAGTGGCTAAGTATGCTGCCAAATTAGGAGCTAAAGCCATCGCTCACGGTAGTACAGGCGCGGGTAACGACCAAGTTCGTTTCGATGTCGTGTTCAGAATCCTAGCACCAGAGTGCGAGGTGATCACGCCTATCCGCGACTTGCAATTATCGAGAGAAGCGGAAATCGAATTCTTAAAATCGAAAGGCGTGGTGCAAGAATGGCACAAGTCGACCTATTCGATCAACAAAGGCCTTTGGGGTACCTCCGTAGGTGGAAAAGAAACCTTGACTTCTGACGGTTATTTACCAGAAGAGGCTTGGCCTACGCAGTTAACCAAGACCGCTCCGGAGAAAATCAGCTTGCAATTCGAAGCGGGCCAATTAGTGGGTTTAGATGGAAAGAAATTCCCATCCACCGTGGCTGCGATTAGGGAGTTAACAGAAAGAGCAGGTGCTTTTGCGATAGGCCGTGACATCCACGTGGGAGACACGATCATTGGGATTAAAGGACGCGTGGGCTTCGAGGCTCCAGCGCCTTTGATCATCATCAAAGCACACCATTTATTAGAGAAACACGTATTGACGAAGCACCAATTGTATTGGAAACAAAACATCGGTGAAATGTACGGTACGCTATTGCACGAAGGCCAATTCTTAGAGCCGGTGATGCGTAATTTCGAAACGTTCTTAGCGGATTCGCAAGGTAACGTGACGGGAACGGTTTACGTGACGCTGTCTCCTTACCAATTTATGGTAACGGGAATTGAATCGAAATATGATTTGATGTCCTCTGTTTTTGGGGCATATGGTGAAATGAACAAAGCGTGGACGGGTGACGATGTGAGAGGATTCTCGAAAATCGCGTCGAACCAAACGATGATCCACCGGAAAGTTAACGAACAATAAGATGGCAAAGATCGGAATCGTAGGGGCCGCAGGCTACACCGGAGGCGAATTACTAAGAATCTTAGTGAATCACCCGGATGTGCAGTTGACCTGTATTTTATCGAATTCGCAGGCGGGAAAATTGATCTCGGATGTGCACACGGATTTATTGGGCTCTACGCATTTACGTTTTTCCAAAGACCTCACCCCCGTAGACGTCCTCTTCTTATGTTCCGGGCACGGCGAATCGAAGAAATTCTTAGCCGCGAACGACATTCCTTGGCACACCAAAATCATCGATTTAAGCACGGACTTCCGGGATGAATCGGAAGGCTGTGTCTACGGTTTAGCCGAATTCCAAAAAGAAAAGATCCAATCCGCGACTAAAATTGCGAACCCTGGCTGCTTCGCCACTTCCATTGAATTAGCCCTTTTGCCCTTAGCGGCCGCAGGTTTAATCACCGAAGACGTGCACGTTTCAGCCATCACCGGTTCGACTGGCGCTGGGCAGGCCCTTTCCCCTACGAGCCATTTCTCTTGGAGAAATAATAATGTGAGTGTGTACAAGACATTTACGCACCAGCATTTGGCAGAAATTAAACAGACTTTAGGTACTCAGCAGGCCATCCATTTTATCCCCTACCGAGGCAATTTCTCGCGCGGAATTATGGCAAATGTGTACACGCCTTACAACGGGACGCAGGAACAGGCCGAAAAACTATACGAAGATTTCTACGCGAATTCGCCCTTCGTTTTCCTCAGCCCAGCAGCGGTCGATGTGAAACAAGTGGTGAACACAAACAAGTGTTTTCTTCATTTACAGGTCCATGAGGGCCAAATCCTCATCAGCTCCGTGATCGATAACTTGATCAAAGGAGCCTCCGGCCAAGCGGTTCAGAATATGAATTTGATGCTGGGGTGGGAGGAAGATTTAGGTTTAAAGCTAAAAGCCGTGGGCTTTTAACTTTAAACCTAAATCTTCCGTAAAGCATAAAGAATAAAGCACAAAGAATAAAGTACGTTAAAAAATAAGCCTGCGGCTCTATTTTTTAGGTTTCAGAAAAATACTTCATGAATTCATCCGCGCAGCGGATACCATCTTTATTCTTTATGCTTTGTGCTCTATTCTTTAAATGAGTTTAAAAAGTATTAATAAATGAATTTATTCAACGTATACCCCCTCTACGACATTGAGCTTGTCAAAGCGAAAGGAAGTACAGTTTGGGACAAAAACGGCCAGGAATACCTGGATTTATATGGCGGTCACGCGGTGATTTCCATTGGACACTCGCATCCTACCTACGTGAAGCGAATGACGGAGCAGCTGAGTAACATCGGTTTCTACTCGAATTCGATTATCATCACTGGGCAACAGGAACTAGCGGAGAAGCTGGGTCGCGTGTCTGGATACGAAGATTATACCCTTTTCTTGACGAATTCAGGGGCAGAATCGAATGAGAACGCCTTGAAATTAGCGTCCTTTCATACGGGCCGTAAGAAGGTGGTTGCCTTTTCGAAGGCATTTCACGGGAGAACGGCTGGGGCAGTGGCGGTGACGGATAATCCGAGCATTGTGGCACCTGTAAATGATACGTCGCATGTGACTTTCTTGCCATTTAATGGTTTGGAGGGATTGGAAGCGGGGATTACAGAAGAGACGGCGGCGGTGATTGTGGAAGGAATTCAGGGTGTGGGAGGTATTCAGGTGGCGAGTGATGCATTCTTGAGAGCGCTGAGAAAGCGTTGTGATGAGACGGGAGCACAATTGATTTTAGACTCTGTTCAGTGTGGCTATGGCCGTTCTGGGCAGTTTTTCTCGCACCAGTTTGCGGGTATTCATCCGGACATGATGACGACTGCGAAAGGTATGGGCAATGGATTCCCTATCGGTGGGGTGTTAATCGCGCCGCACATACAGGCGAGTTATGGCTTGCTGGGTACGACTTTTGGGGGAAATCACTTGGCTTGTACGGCAGCGAATGTGGTGCTGGATGTGATTCAAGAAGAAAAGTTAATCGAGAATGCGTCGAAGGTGGGTGACTACATTCAAAAAGAATTAAAAGGTATCCCGGGAATTACGGAGGTGAGAGGCCGCGGATTGATGATTGGTATTGAGGTAGAACAGCCTGTGGGGACTGTGAGAGATGCTTTGTTGTTTAAAGAACACATCTTCCTCGGTTATTCTGGAAAGCATACCTTGCGTATTTTGCCGAGCTTAGCGATCGATCAAAAAATAGCGGATCAATTTTTACAAAGTTTAAAATCGGTTTTAGCAAATTAACCCTTGCTTTTGAACGAGAAATGTGATTATTTTGCGTTTCTTTTGTTCAAAACACAAGAGAGAAATAGAGCGTAAAAACAATTATTTATCCTTATAATGGCATTAATTACAAAAATTAGAGAGAAGTCAGGAATAGCGGCGGCGGCGATTGCTATCAGTTTAGTATTGTTCCTAGTAGGAAGTGATATTTTCCAAGGTAAATCCTCTTTGTTCGGGTCTAACTCGCAGGAAGTAGGTGAAATCGCTGGAGAAAGCATCATGATCCAAGATTTCCAAAAGAAAGTAGAAGAAGCTACTCAGAATTACACAGCCCAAACGGGTAAAGGTCCATCTGAGCAAGAGGCGAGCATGATTCGTGATCAAGTTTGGAACCAATTAATCTTAGACATCGCATACAAGAAAGAATTCGATGCCCTAGGAATTAAGGTTTCTGACGAAGAATTAATCGACATGGTGCAAGGAAATAACATCCACCCTTCTGTTCGTCAGCAATTCACGAATCCGCAAACGGGTCAATTCGACAAGACTTTTGTGGTTCAGTTCTTAAAGAACTTGAAAACATTGCCAGTAGAGCAACAACAAGCGTGGGATCGTTTTGAGAAATCCATCTCTCAGGATCGTATCCGTTCTAAGTACGAGAACTTGATGCGTATGTCTAACTACGTCACTCAAGCTGATGCGGCGAAAGAATACCAAGCACAAACAGCGAAGTTCAATTCGAAATTCTTATTCGTTCCGTTCTTCTCTATCCCTGATTCAAGCATTAAGGTGCAAGATTCTCAATTAGAGGAGTATTTAGCGAAACACAAAGACGAATTCAAAGGAACAAATACCCGTTCTATCCAATACGTAACGTTCCCAGTGATTCCTACGAAACAAGATACCGTAGAGTTCTACAACCAAATCAAGAAGTTAGCAAAGGATTTAGCCGTAGCGAAAAACGATTCAGCGTTCGCTGTATTGAATTCTGACGTGCGTACTCCGTATTTAGTTTCTTATTCAGAAATTCCAGAAGGCGTGAAGTCTCAATTAGGTACTTTCCAAGTAGGTGGTATTTATGGTCCATTTAAAAACGGCTTAACGTATTCGATCTACAAATACGGTGGTGTGAAGAAAGATACCTTATTCACAATGCGTGCTAGCCATATCTTGATCGCACCAGCGAACAAGTCGGATTCAGCGAAGGCGCAAGCGAGAACACGTGCAGAAGGAATTTTGGCGCAAATTAAAGGAGGCGCGAGCTTCGAGACTTTGGCCCAAATGAACGGCATGGACGGTACGGCACAACAAGGTGGTGACTTAGGTTACTTTAAAAACAACGGCTCTATGGCTAAGTCTTTTGAGAAAGCCTTATTCAGCTACAATGGAACTGGTTTAATGCCAGGTATCGTAGAAACAGAATTCGGTTTCCACGTTGTGAAAGTAACTGACGCGAAAACGAATACAAGCTACAAGTTAGCTGCAATCAACAAAACGATTGCTCCTTCTCAAGCTACGATGGACAAAGTGTTTACAACGGCTGATGCTTTTGCGAATGCAAATGGTAACTTAGCTTCGTTCGAAGTGGCCTTGAAAAAGGATCGTAATTTGATCATGATGCGTGCAGATCGTTTGACAGAAAATGCTTCTGCGGTGAATAACTTAGCAAATGCACGTGAAATCGTACGTTGGGCATTTGATGACAACACAGCGGTAGGCGATGGTTCTAAGAAGGTATTTGAGCAAGATTCTCAATACATCGTGGCGTATGTGACGGGCAAGTCTGAGAAAGACAATGTGAAAGTAGAAGACTTCCGTTTAGAGTTAACGGCTTTAGTTCGCAATCAATTGAAAGGCGAGATGATTGCTAAGAAATTAGAGAACAAGAAAGGTTCATTAGAGCAAATCGCTGCCGCATACGGTGCGGGTGCTTTAGTGGAGTCTGTGCAAGATATTACCTTAGCGAGTGGTATGTTAAATACAGCTGGTCCTGATGCCGTGGCTTTAGGTCGTATCGCTGGTTTGAAAAACGGTAAGCGTTCGAAAGTATTCGTAGGTGATAACGGTGTGTTTATTGCTGAGAAAATCAGTGGGGCACCTGCACCAGCTTTAGCGGATTACTCTGCTTACAAGAACCAAATTCAGATGATGAACACTCAACGTTCTTCCTTCTACATTAACGAAGCCATTAAGGAAAATGCAAAAATTGTAGACAAGCGCTACAAGTTCTATTAAGATTTAGCATTTTTGATTAGAAAAGCATTCTGCAAGGGATGCTTTTCTTGTTTAACAGAAAGATGAAACACGTACAACGGTTTAGCGCTTATTACCTCATCGGCATCGGAGTCCTTCTGATGGCGTTGAGCCCGTATGTGCGCGGACGTTTTGACCTGAGCGAGGACGGCAAGTATACGCTGAGTGAGTCGAGTGAGATCGTCTTAAATAGCATCGATGCGCCCATCCGCATTCAGCTGTATTTAGGTGGTGATGATTTGCCGGGAGGATTTAAACGTCTCCAAAAAGAAACCTTGGACCTGCTCGCTGACATGAAGTCCAGCGCTAGTTCGACGATGGAGGTAGAGCTCATCGATGTCTATGACGAATACCCTACAGAAGAGGCACGTGCGTCTCTGACCCGTCAGCTGGATTCCTTAGGCATCCCGCCCACGAATTTAGTCCACAAGGAAAACGGCAAGCAGGTACAGCAGCTGATTTTCCCAGGACTTATTATCTCGAAAGGCGCTTTAAAAACCGGCGTGCTTTTGCTGAAAGGGAACAAGTTAGCGAGTCCGGAAGAGATCATAAATCAGTCCATCGAGGGATTAGAGTACGAGATCGTGCAGGGGATCCAAACCTTGTTGCCCCAGGAACGCAAGAAGATTGGTTTCTTTGTCGAATATTCGTCCACCCCGGCGATTGCTCAGATCGACCTAGTGAATAGCTTAAAACGCAAATATAACCTGTTCCCGGTGGACTTAGCGGCCTCTCCTACCTTGGACGGCTTAGATGCCATCTGCGTCTTGAATCCCACCCGTGAATTCAGCGAATCAGACGCCTATAAAATCGATCAGTTTATTGTCAAAGGCGGTAAGGCCTTGTTTCTGGTGGACGGCGTAAAAATCGATACCCTCGAAAACCAAGGTTTAGCGATCAGTCCGCGCAAAACCGGTTTAGAAAATATCCTGTTTCATTATGGTCTGAGGATTAATGCGAACCTGGTGAAAGACGCGCAGCTTTCTGGGATGATTCCGCTAAAGGTGGGAAATATGGGCAATAAGCCAAACATCCAGCTGATGCCTTGGCCATCATTCCCCTTATTGAATGGAAATCCTCAGCACTTAATCACTAAGAACCTAGACGCCATCTATGGTCGATTCGTTTCTACGATTGATACGATTTCTGGCGTTCATTTGCGCAAAACGCCATTATTACGTACCAGTCAATACACGCAGGTGGCGAAAGCCCCTTCCTTGTTATCGTTTAGTTCTGCAGGCAAGGATTTTGACCCAGCGGCTTATACTGCGGGGATTCAGACGGCGGCCTATTTAGTGGAGGGAAAATTCGAATCTGCCTGTACGAACTTAACGCAGGACACGAACTTCGTGGCTTCCAGCGACAACGAATCCGCGATTCTGGTGGTAGCTGATGGCGATGTGGCCTTGAATGGTGTGGATTATGCCTCACGGCAGGCATTGCCGCTGGGTTTTGACCCCTTTATGAAGAATACCTTCGCGAACAAGGATTTTCTATTGAACGCGTTTACCTATTTAATCGAGGAGCATTCGCCGCTCTTAGCGCGGTCTAAATCGATTAAACTTCGTCCCTTAGATAAGGCCAAAATCCAAGCAGACGGCACCTTCTACCAAGTCATTAACATTGCGGTGCCGCTTCTTTTTGCGACGCTACTCAGTTTAGGGGTTGTGTTTTACAGAAAGCGCAAATACAATCGCTAAATACATATGCCAAAACCTTTGGTAGAAAGCCTAAATTATTTTAACTTCAAGGTTTGAACGACAGCCTGTCGAAAACCCTTTTACACGTATCTTAAAGCTAACTTATAATGAAGTTTCTAGTCGCCTCTAATGTCTTATTAAAGCAATTATCAGCCATCAACGGTGTGGTTGCTAGCAATCCGATCATTCCTATCTTAGAGAACATCTTAGTGGAATTAGAGGGTAATACCTTGATCTTAACGGCATCAGACTTACAAACTGTGATGACGACGCGTTTAGAAGTGGAAGGATTCGAAAACGGATCCATCGCTTTACCAGCGCGATTATTATTAGAGACTTTACGTAGCTTACCGGAGCAACCGGTGACGATTTCAGCGGATCAAGCGACTTTTGGCGCTGAAATCTCGACTCAAAACGGTCGTTTCAAATTATCAGGCGAAAATCCGATCGACTTCCCACGTATCCCAGAAGTAGCGAAGAATCAAACGATTTCGTTAACATCGATGGTCTTAGGAGAAGCGATTGCCAATACCTTATTAGCGGTTTCAAACGACGATATGCGTCCAGCTATGACCGGTGTTTTAATCCAAATGATGGGCGATCACACGAACTTCGTTGCCACTGACGGTCACCGTCTAGTGCGTTACCGTCGTAATGACATTCGTCCGGATGCACAGAGCAGTTTGATTTTGCCTAAGAAGGCTTTGGCCCTCTTAAAATCCACTCTACCCGCAGATGACACGAAGGTAACGGTAGAATTCAGTTCTTCTAACGCGTTCTTCAGCTTCCAAAGCTTCTCGTTAATCTGCCGCATCATCGACGAGCGTTTCCCAGAGTACGAAAACGCGATCCCGAAAGCAAACAACGAGATCTTAACGATCAACCGTTTAGAGTTCTTGAGCTCCGTAAAACGTATCTCAATCTACTCGAACAAAACAACCCACCAAATCCGCTTAAAGCTATCTGCTAACAAGTTAACGCTTTCTGCAGAGGACTTGGATTACTCGAACGAGGCGAACGAGGTGCTAGCTTGCGACTACGCCGGAAAAGACATGGAGATCGGTTTCAACGCGAAATTAGTTTCTGAATTATTAGGCAACCTTTCTGCGAAGTTCGTAGACATCAAATTAAGCGAGCCTAACAAAGCGGGATTAATCATTCCATCAGATCAAGATGAGCATGAGGATATTTTGTTGCTGGTGATGCCGGTGATGTTAAATTCATATAACTAAAACCTTTGGTTTTAGAAAGCATAAAGCACAAAGAATAAAGCATAGAGTTAAAGCATAAAGCACAAAGAATAAAGTATAGAGTTAAAGCATAGAGTTAAGCATAAAGCATAGAGTTAAAGCATAAAGCACAAAGAATAAAGCATAGAGTTAAAGCATAAAGCACAAAGAATAAAGCATAGAGTTGGTTAAAAAAGTGCCTACGGCCCCATTTTTTAGACTATAGTAATAAATACTTCAGAACTCATCCCCGCAGGGGATTCCATCTTTATTCTTTATGCTTTGTGCTTTATTCTTTAAAACAAATAAGCTATGAAATACCTACTAACTGCCCTATTATTCGTTTCTTTTGCTAGCATCGCGCAAGACGAGCCGGCTGGTGTACGTTTCTTCGAAGGAACGTTCAGACAAGCGATGGCCAAAGCAAAGAAGGAGAACAAAGGCATCCTATTTGATGCGTATACGACTTGGTGTGGTCCGTGCAAGGTATTAAAGACGAAAGTATTCCCTAACCCAGAGTTAGGCGCTTACATTAACGAACACTTCGTAGCTATAGGTGTGGATATGGAAGCGGGAGAAGGCCCAGCCTTAGCGAATATGTATCCATTAGAGGGTTATCCTACCATTTTCTTTTTAGATGCCTCAGGCAAGGTGAAGAAGAAGGTATTAGGCCTACCGCAGGGCGGCGCGAAAGAGCTGCTAGCGATTGCGAAAAGCATAAAATAATAAAAGCCCCGATCTGGGGCTTTTTTGATATTAAATAATTCCTTCTTTCTCCGCCTGGTTCTTCATGTCGTTTATCGCCACCTTCTTCGTGCTGCGCTTGCGCATCTGGATGTTAATGAATTCTACGAATAGGGAGAATGCGATGGAGAAGTAGAGATAGCCCTTCGGGATCTGGCCTATGGAGTTGCCTAGGATGGTTAGTTCAGAATCGTGGCTTGCTTCTGCGATGAGCATGAAACCGATCATGATTAAGAAGGATAGTCCCAAAACCTGTAAGGACGGATGATTGTTCACGAAGCGGCCTACCGGGCCCGAGAATCCCATCATGATGAGGGCTGATAGGACTACGGCGATAATCATCACCGGCATGTTGTTGGTTAGGCCTATGGCCGTTAAGATGGAGTCGATGGAAAAGACGAGGTTAATGAGGGCGATTTGGGTTACGACTTTGGCCACTGAATTAACCGCTTTCTTCGTGGTGGAGATTTCGTGCTCCTCGCCTTCTAGCTTTTGGAAGATTTCATTCGTCGCTTTATAGAGTAGGAACAAGCCACCCAGAAAGAGTATGATCGCCTGGCCAGACGGTGCGGCCTTCAGCCACGGATAGTCGATGTGCGTGAAGGGTTGCTGCAGCGAAATCAAGACCGAGATCCCAAACAACAGGATAATGCGGAAAACCATCGCCAGCAAAAGACCGATGTTGCGCGCCTTGCCCTGCTCCTCTTTAGGCAAGCGAGAGGCTGTAATCGAAATAAAGATGATATTATCGATCCCTAATACGATCTCCAAAAACGTCAATGTCACTAAACTGACAATACTATCTACTGAAAGCAATGATTCCATAAAAATATTTTTCTGCCGCAAAGATGGTGTGTTTCAGGCAGATAATCAACGAAAAGGGCCTCAGGGATAAAATTTATCATCTTTTTTCAAACCCAGACTTGCATATTTTAAAATAAAATAAGATATTTGCAAACCAATTCAACGGAATGGTCTTATAGCTCAGCTGGTTCAGAGCACCTGCCTTACAAGCAGGGGGTC
>VFQS010000711.1_pt1 | contig 34918 bp, 52 predicted proteins | sample 3512361 | NCBI WGS metagenome assembly VFQS01 (sample SAMN10412375, study PRJNA504923) | tailings metagenome | isolation source: Relicate 1 Philex TSF3 active mining | place: Philippines
CTGCTGGGGCACACCGAGCACGAGATCACGCAGAAGGTCTACCGGCGCGTCGGCGAGGTCGTGAAGCCGGTGAAGTGACCGACCGCCAGCACCAGCAAGAACGGCCCCAGATCGGGGCCGTTTTGCATCCTGGCGGAAGCGGTGAGATTCGAACTCACGGAGGGGTTACCCCCTCGCGGGTTTTCAAGACCCGTGCCTTAAACCACTCGGCCACGCTTCCAGAAATCGCCCAAACCGCAGGGGGGTTGGGAAAACGATTTTCCCAAGTTGGGAAAACTCTGGAAAAAACATCCGGAAAATCAAAGGCTTAGAAGCAGATGCACCGGTTTTCAAGTCCGCAGCAAAGTGTAAACGTGACGCGGACTTAGGCCATTTTCAGTTTCCCAACTGGCTCCGAAATACCTCGCGTAACCCTTTGATTTGCCGTGATTGGCGTGAGTGGTTGGGAAACTGTTTTCAGCGCCTGCCGGCCCTGGCGCGCTGGCGTTGTTCGAACTCGAAAGCATCGCGGCATTCCGGGCCGCAGAAACGGGCCTGTGGCGCGATTTCTTCGGCGCAGTGGTGGCATTGCCCCATCGCAGGCAAACGCGGGCCGTGTGCGGCCGCACGGGCCATCGAGACGGCCGCGTCGCAGGCCATTTCCTCGTAGTCGCTTGCTTTGTCGGTCAGATCGGCCATCAGTTGCCCCCAGCCCGGCAGACTTCCCGCACGTAGCCCTGCAGGCCTATGACCTGCGCCGCCATTCGGTCAGCCTCTGCCGCCACTCCAACAAGAGCCGCTGCACATTGTCCGAGTAGCTCTCGCTCGATGGTTCCTGCATCAACTCGACAGGCGGTGGCGGAACCTGCGCCGGCCGTGGTGGTGCCGAGGGCATAGAGTTCGTCGCGCAGCCCGTCAAGTTCAGAGCGAGCACGACCGGCAGCAACAGCCGCCCTGCGTTTTTCCTGGACATAGCGTTCCTCTGCTTTTTGCCTGGCGATGTTGAGCGCCTGTTCGCGCTCGCGCGCAAGCTGCTCGGCCTTCTGCAGGCTCTCCGCGTGAGCCTTCTGCATGGCGGTGATCTGGGCGTCGTAGCGCCAGGCCTGAACCTGCCACGATCCCCAGGCCGCCAATGCGGCAGAAACGATCGCAGCAGCGACATGCGTGTAGATCATCTGCCTTCCCCCATGCACAGGCGGTACTCGTCCTGGCGACGCTTTGTGAGGCCCGGCAAAGCTTGGCCATTGAACTTGTCCCATCGCAGCAATTCACGGCACGCGCCGGCGTAGTCGTATGCCTGCAGGCGCTTCACCAGCGTGGACTTGCACGCAGCGCCGGTGCCCACGTTGTAGGCCCAGGACACGATGGCGTCCCACTCGTGCTGGTGCATGGGCACGTCGCCAATGCACTCGCGAAGGTCGCGCTGCTTTTCGTCAACGTGCTGACCAAGGCGGATCAGGCCGCGAATCGGGTCGCTCTTGTCACCAAGGCGCACCGGCCTGCCGTCCGCGCGCGTCGTGCTGCCAAAGTCGATGGTCGGGACGTCGCCGGGAACAGGGATGTAGGCCGTGTCGCGGTAGCCCTCATGAACCGCGATTCCGATCAGAGCTGATGCGCTCAGGCTCAGGGCCGCGATCTGTGTGCGGGTGACCTTCATCAGACATCCTTCTGCGCGACGAGCCGCGCCACAAAGGCCGCAGCCACTGTGACACCAGACAGCGCAGCGAACACGCCGTGAGGCATCGCGTGCGAAAAGAACGGAAGCGTGACCTCAGCCCCTGAAAGCAGGCCGGCCAGCAGCATCAGGCGGATGCTCCAGGCCTTCTTGATGATCTCGCGCCAGTTGTCGTAGAGCTTCATGACTTCCAGTGGCTGACGATCCAGCCAACAACGCCGCCCATGCCTGACGCGATGGTCATCCCCATCCAGAATCCGCCCTTGGACTTGTTCGCCAGTTCAAGCAGCTGCTCGATCTGTGTTTCCATGCGGTCGATCTTCTTGTCCATGTTCTGGACGCGTTCCCACAGCACCCCATACTTCACGGGGTCGATTTCACCTGGCTCCATCGGTACTGCCTTTCAATCGCTGAAATAAAAAAAGCCCAGCGTCTGCTGGGCTTGTCGGTCATGTTGTCAATCTGCATTGGGTCGATGTCAATTTGATGGCCTGGGATGTCTCGCATCCTCAATGTCCAGGATGGCGTTGAGCTGGTCGGCCAGCTCCGCATGGGCCGCGCGACAGACAACCAGAGGTCAAGGCGCTTGCCAGCACCACGGCCATGCGGCGCAAGGTGGTGCCGATCAGGTGCCGCCAGGTGTCGCCCGTGGATGGGACGCTGTTGAGCAAAATGATGGCGAACAGCGAGCCAGCGAAACCGGCCAGCAACACATCCGGGCGAAGGCCCAGCGGGACGCCAAAAGCGATCAATGACGGCACCGATGCAGTCGCGGCCACCATCGTGACGGCGGCGGCGGATGTGGTAGCTGGCTCAGCCATTGCAAGACCCTTTGCAGTTCAATGGTGATTTACAGGCCCAGGGCGGCTTTTTGGCTACGGCCCCAGGCGCGGCAGTCTTCGACGTAGGCATTCCATGCGCTGGTTTCTTCGCTGGGAGCAATGCGCAAAAGTTTGATTTCGTCGTCCACCGAATAGCGATCACGAATTTGCGCAACCACGCGCTGGTCAATTAAATGACATGCACGGCTGGCCGATTTGATTTGTTCTTTTATGGCGTCGGTCAAGATTACGGTTTGCCACTGAATTTCTGAATGCTGCGCTGGCAATGTCACGGAATCGGGGACAAATACATAATGCCAGCCGTCGAGCTCAGCCAATTCAACAGCGTCATTGGTTTCTGTATTTCGGAAATACAGTGTGAATCCGTCTGGGCCATCGGTTACAACTCGCTGATATTTATAAATTGACATAACTGTTCCTTGTGAATGAGATTTGATTGATCAATTCTGGCCGCTCAATTTGAATGCGCTGACACATGTGAGCATGACTCGAAGTTCGCAATGCGTTGCCAAGAATGCTGTTCAGGCTTGGCACATCGCCCGCTTTCAGGCTTCGGCTGAACCTGAACAGGCTGTGCTTGCGCACGAAGCGGCGCTTGCGCCACGTCCTGAATCCAACGAAATTGACGCCACGGCTGACGGTGGCAATCGTCCAGCGTGAGAGCGTCAGGCCGAGACGTGTTTGCAAGAAATCGATGATGATGTCGCGTCGTTCAATGGCCTGCGCTCTGGTGTCGCACCACAGAATGAAGTCATCAACATAGCGCACGTAGTTCTTGACCTTCATCTCGCGCTTGATGAAGTGATCCAGCGGATCGAGGTAAATCAGCGCGTAAAGCTGGCTCAACAGGTTGCCAATAGGCACACCCAGCGCATCCTTGCCATCATCGGCAAAAAGCAGCATCAAATCCACCAGCCGTGTGTCCTTGATCTTGCGTTCGATCAGCGTGCGCAGAATGGCGCGGTCGATACGGTAGTAAAAGCGCCGGATGTCGAGTTGCAGTGTGTAACTGTCAGGTGCGGCTTTGCGCAAGTAGTGTTGCACCCGGTCACTGGCCATGTGCGTGCCCTTGGCCACACGGCAGCCGTAACTGTCGTGAATAAATCCACGGTCAAAGATCGGGTTGAGCAAGTCGTAAATGGCGTGCTGCACCACTACGTCACGAAACGCTGGCGCGCTGATCTGGCGCGGCTTTGGTTCCATGACGATGAAATGCCTGTAAGGCTTTGGCTGGTACGTTCCTGCATGAAGCTCGTCATGCAGCGCCTTCAAATTTGCGCCAAGGTCACGCTCGAAGCGCATGACCGAGAACGTCTTACGTTTCCCCTGTCGGCCACGCTCATAGGCCGCAAAAAGCGCCTCCATGGAAAAGCACTGCTCGAACAGATTGCCAAGTCGTTTAGGCATGGCTGACTTTCCCCTTGGGTACTAGAAGGCCATTCCCGGCAGATTTCGCCAAAAGGCTGGACGGAAAGCTCCCTATGTCTCCAGTTTTCCCATTACAGGATGCCAGGGATGGAAACGTAGTCGCCGACACGGAAGCCAACGTTGTTGTTGTCATTCGATCGGTTGTTGTTCCAATTGCGGTAGAACACGCCCGCGTTCGCCGCGTTGTTCCAGTTGCCCGCAGATTGCACGAACAGGTAAGCATATTCAAGCCTCCGCCCAATTCGCAGGTTTCATGCTGCGAATCCATCCGCCGATCATCGCGCCAAGCTCATTGACGAGCACAGAAATAGCGGTGTATCGGCGTTGCGCTTCCGCGTCTCCACGGTCGCGCTTGTGATTATGGAAGTCGTAATACCCCATCTCGAATGACAGGTTGATAAACATCCGAAGCTGCTCATGCCGAACATCCAGCTTGGTCATGCTGGTTTTATTGTGATACCGCTTCTGACACTCCACCAGCAGTGCATACACGTCGTATGCGGCCTGTCGGATGGACTGGCAAAGGCCGTACTTCTCGTGCTTGGGAAAGTGATTCAGATGCACGTTGAGCAACAGAATCATCTCCCTGCACTTGCAGAGAATGGCGGCTTCGGGATGGGTGTGTGTCGTCATTGGTCTTGAGGCGGGGCTGACGCCCCGCCAACATGCTTACGATCCATAGGCGCCGACACGGAAGCCAACGTTGTTGCTGTCAAGCGATCGGCTGCTGCCCCAAAGGCGGTGGAACACGCCCGCGCCCGCCGCGTCGCCCCAGTAGCCCGCAGAGCGCACGAACAGGTTGGCGCGGTTGTACTGGTAGCAGCCGTCATTGCCGAATTGGCTGGTGCCAGTGGCGCCGGCGCCGCTGGTGGCGTTCTGGATGCCGCAGGCGGTACGCTTCCAGCTAATGCCGCTGGTCGCGCCGCTGAATACCTGATTGCTGCCGCTGCCGAAGTACGTCCAGCCTGTTGTTGCGTCCCACGGGAACAGCCCGGTTTCCAAGTCGTACTTGGTGGCAAGGTTTGTCGCATCTCCCCATGCGTCGTTAGTGCCGTTCCAGCCATAGGTCAGGCTGGACAGGGCCACGCTGGTCTTGAGTACGTAGGCGTTGCCGTTGCCCTGTACCAAAGTATCCGTTCCGCTTGTGCCGGAATTGGTGATTCCCAGCATGACCTGATACAGCGCCCCGTTGAGGTCGGCCACACCACACGCCTGCCCGTTGTGCGTCGTCTTGGCGAACGGACTTCCGCTGCCTGTGAGCGGCTTGTAATCGCCAGCCACTCCGGCAGTTGTGAATGTGACGCCAGCATCGTTGGTGTCTGCCAGTGCCCCGTTGTTACAGCCCTTCGGGAAATTGTTGGTGGCGTCGTACCAGGCGCAATAGGTCGTGTTGCTGCTGGCTTGGGCGTGAGCCAGTGACAGCATCGCCAGTGCCGAATACATGAACACCGAAGCCACGTTGAACGTGCCCACACCACGCGAACGCGCCAGCAACACGGCATCGGCGTAAATGCCTGTGCAGGAGCCTTCGCCGGTCGTCATGCCATTTGACGGGTTGTAGCTGGCACTTGTCGTAAGTGAGATTGGATCTCCGTTTTGCACCGACTTGCAACTGGTCGTGCCGTTCTTGCTGGCGAGGTACTTGTCGATGAAGAACCCGGACTTGTCGGCGCCACCATCCTTGAATGCCCGGTGCATGGCATAGCCTGCCGTGTTGGCCGCTGCCTCGGTGGCGTAAGTGTCGATGCCCACGATGTCGATGGCGTTGGCGCCATAAGTCGCGTAGCGCGGGCTGGCCGCGTTGCCGATGCGGTAGTAGAAGCGCGGCACGAAGGCCATGATGGAGCCGTCGCTGTACTGGTAGTTGCCGTAGTTGGCGCTGGCCTTGTCAGAGGTGCCGGTCATGGCCGAGAAGCCAGACGGAAGCGTGCCGCTGTACTCGCCAACCCCGAAGCCTTGGCCGCCTTGCGTGCCGATCAGTCCGCCGAAAGCCGCCTTGGTCACAAAGCTGGTGCCCGTCGACCACGACGACACGCCGTTGTTTGTGCCACGGTGGCGCACGCGCCAGTAGTAGGTCTGGCTGGTGGAAAGGCCGGAAACCGTCCATGAGGTCTTGTTGGCCGCATCAGCGCTAGTACTCTGCACGATGCTGGTGAATCCGGCGTCTGTCGCCAGTTGCCAGTCGGAATTCAGATGGGTATCGGCCACTCCGAACCAGGAGAATGCCGAGCTTGTCAATGCAATGGTGCCGTTTTGATCGGTAGCGCCGTTGCTTGGGCTACTGTTGGTCGGCGTGGCAACTCCAGCAGGCAGCACGTTGATTGAAAATTGCGTCTCGACATCGTCGCAGAAAACGGACAAAACAACAGATTGACTACTTGATGGCGCAATGAATGTTATTTGGTCTCCAGCCACCGATGCACTGCCAGCGGTGGCAGACACTACATAATTGCTAAAAACATTGAAATTTGTGACTCCAAAAATATTGGATTGATTTACATAGATTTGAGTGCTCCCACTCAAGGTAACTTTTGAATATTGAATGATCTCCCATTTGTTTGAGACACCGGGCTCGTCAAGCGCAATATTGGACGTTGATTGAGTCAAAACCCAATAGTTACCCGAGTGGAAAACTGACGCGGGAATATTTTGAGAGCCTGTTAGATTTGACCAAATCCCTTTGAAATTTGCCGAGGCGGAGCTAATTGATGCAGAAGCGGCTGAGGCTTGTGCAAAATTTTGAGCCAACTGAGTTTGTTCGGCTCCATTTGTTTGTGCCAATTGTGCAAAATCATCAGCGTCAGCCGCACTTTGCGCCGCCGCAGCCATGGCTGCATTTACTGCATTGGCTTGGAGGTTTGCTTCGGTGGCGAAGTCTGGCAGCGCCGCGAGGAATGCGTCCGCGCGGGTGGCAAAGTTGGCCGGATCGTCCCGGCTGGGCGGTGTTGGAAGTGGTGTGATCGCCATAGTTCAGTTTCCTTGCGTTAAATGAGCCCTTCGACCTCAAGCCTGCACCAGCTTTTTGTGGGGTAGGCGATGTCAATGGAAAAATCACGGTAAAACCCGTAAACCACCAGTGGCGCATAGTCGGCATCTTCCGATCCGATGAACACCGATGGGATTGCGCGAATGTCGGCCAGCATGCGTTGAACGGCATTGATCTGGGTGTTGCTGACCAGGAATTGCCCGCTCATGCGCTTGCTGAAGGCGCGGCGTGTGAATGTGGTCTTGCCGGTGTTGGTGTCGGTGTCCTTGCGGCTGTAGTCAATGATGCCAACCGTGGCGCCCTGCTCTGTACCTTCCGTGCCGAGGATGTACGCTGTACCCCAGACCATTTCCCCGACCGCGACCGCCGCGCCCGTCGCCGCCGTCAGCGTCATTGTGATTTGGCCGTTGAAATACGGCGGAATATCCGTCAGCACCACTTCACCCAACTGCACCGATGGCTCGAAGAAATACATGTACCAATCGCTGATGATGGTGCCGTCGAGATCAATAGTGCGGCTGTAAATTGGTGGATTGGCTCCGGCATCGCGCATTTCAACCAGCAGCGTCGCCCCCACGAGGCCGATGAAGGCCACGGCATTGGCAAGCGGCGCATTGATTGTTACGACGGCGCTGGTTATGGATTCGCTCAGCGTGCTCACTTGGCCGTCAAACATCGCACACTTGTTGCACGCGTCGCCCAGCGCCCATTTTGTGTCGTCGGTGCCAGGCTCTGCGGTGTTGGTGCTGACCAGGCTAGTCCAGTGGTATTTGACGGTAATGCCGTTTGCAGTCCAAGGATGAAGCACCACGGCATCTTTGGCGTAGCTTCCGGCAACCCAATCCGGTGTCGTCTCCGGAAAAGTGGTTGAGATAACCGTGGTGACTGGCGAGAATGCTTGCGGCTTGATTACCTTCATGCGGCCACCGTATCCAGGGGCTGGTCGGCGTCGGTCTTGACGGTCAAACCGCGCACATCCCAGTTGTCTTGCAGGCGCGCGATCTTCGAGGTGTTGACCGCCGTGGCGCGGGTTTCTGCCCGCATCAGCGTCACCTCGTCACGCAGCGCGCGAATCTCGGCCGCGACGTCACCGCCGCCGAGCATGTTGGCCGTGGCCGGGGCCGTGTAGACCTGGCCAGGTGCGCCGAAGTTGATCAATTCAGGGCCGTGCTCGCCGACAAGAGCCATGCCGCCCTGGTAGTAGCCGCCGGACGCGTATTCGGCCTGAACCGCGACGTTGCTGGCGCTGTTCTGGACAGCAACCGATGCAGCAGTGGTTGCAGCCGAAGCTGCCTGCGACGCCGCAGCGGCCGAGGCCTGTGCGGCAGCGATCGCCTGTTGCGCCGCTGCGTTTGCAGCTTGGATTGCGCCGGCAGTAGAGGCAGCGATCTGGCTCAGTCCGTTGCCGATGATGACGGACAGGCTGTCGATCGAGACGTCGATCTCGCCAAGGCTGGCGACCATCTTGTCGAAGGTCGACTGCGCCACTTCCTCGGCCGTCTTGACGCGGGACTGATACTCGGCATCTGTCTCGAACATCTTTTGCAGGATTTCGACCTGCGGTGCGGCCTCGATCAGTTCGAGCAGCGTCATCTGCTGTTCTTCCATCAGCGGCGCCAGGTCGGCGTACTGCTGCTGAAGGTTGAGGAGCGCGACGAACTGCTGCTGGCCGAGTTCGGTGTTGACGTCGATGCTTTCCAGCAGGGAACGGAGGTCCGAACGGGTCTCCAGCGCGGCGATCTGGGCCTCTGTGAAGCCAGACTGCGCCAGCGCGGTGACCACGCCGCGCGCGGTGATCGCGGCTTGTTCCTCGCGGGTGTAGAAGTTGGCCACGAAGCCCTGGGCCTTCTGCACCAGCTGCTCGATGCCGCCGGCCAGGTCGATGATGCTCTGGCGAGCCGTAACGGACGCCGTGGCGAAGTTGGTGAAAGCGCCACCGAACTCGTTGAGCCGTTCGCTCACGATCTGGATTTCGGCCAAGCGGACCAGCGTCTGCGTCAGCGACTCGCCGGCCATGCGGAAAGGCTCCAGCGCGCCGCCAAGCTGTGCGGTCAGCGCGTCCTGGAATGACTGGATGGCGTCGGCGATCGCCTTTTCCTGGGCGGCTGCGTCCAGGTCTTTCAGGCTGATCCGGATTTCCTGGCTGAAATCGTCGATCGCGTCCGCGTTCAAGCCGACGATGCGCGCGTAGTCCTTGGTCGAGGCGGCCACCATCTTCACCGAGCCGTCCAGGAACGCATTGACGTCTGCGCTCAGTGCCGTGAAGTCCGTGCCGCGTTTGTCGGACCGGAACCAGCCGCCTTCCTGAATCCAGTCCGTGAACGCTTGGACGGTGGCACCCTGGCCGCTGAACGTGCCAGTGATGCCCATGTCCTGGGATTCCTTCGGGCCACGGCCGAACGCACGGTTCACCAGGCCACCCAGAGCGCCGCCGATCAGCGCGCCGACCGGGCCGCCAAGCAGCGCGCCGATGGCCGTGCCACCGGCCGTGGCGATGTTGCCGTTGCCGAAGGTCTCGTACTTGCCGCTGATCGTGTTGCCGATGCCGTAGCCGGCCAGCGCGCCGCCGGCATAGCTGCCGATGGTGCCAAGCGTGCCAGCACCACTCATAAGGCTGGAGCCGGCGCTGTTCAGAACGCCGGATGTGTTGTTCACCAGCCATGCACCGATGTCCTGGGCGGCGAACGAGATCGAATCGCCCAGCGCGGCGAAGCTGCCGGTGATGCCCTTGTAGACGGACTGCAGGCCACTCATCACGTTGAGCGTGCCCATCGCGCCGCCGGTGCTGGCGGACGCGGTACCCGGCGCGGCCATGCCGAGCATGCCGAGGACGGACCCGGCCATGCCTTGCGCGATCGGCTGGATGATCGGGCGCAGCACCAGCGTGTTGAACATGTTTTTCAGGGTGCTGATCAGGTTCTCGCCGAAGCCCTTGCCGCTTTCAAAGCCGCGCATCAGCGCGTCGGTCAGCGATTCGGTGATCTGCTTGCTGGTATCGACCCAGGCGTCGCGGGCGTCGCGGGCAGCCTGCACATGGATGCCCTGCTCCTTGAGCGCCGCCAGATCGCGCAGGCCTTGCGCCTGGTCGCGGTAAGCCTTCACGACGTCCTCGCCGAGCATCGCTTCCTCGGCCAGCGCGGCCTTGCGGTCGAGCGACGCGGCCGTTTCCAGCATCTTCTCGATCCGCAGGCGTTCGACGGCTTCCTTGCCGAGTTCGATCTCGATGTTGGCCTCGCGTTGCTTCTCGGCCTCGTCAATCAGCTGCTTGGTTGTCTTTTCCATGGAATCGCGCCATTGGGCGTTTTCCTTGGCGGCTTCCTCCATCAGCTTGTTCTCGCGCTTGATTTCCTCGTTCACCTGCTCGGTGGCGAGCAGTTGCTCAAGCGCGGCCGTGACCTGGCGCTTTTGCGCGTCGGTCAGCTTCAGGGTTCCGTTCCGGATGTCCTGCATGACCTTGAGCGCCGTTTTCTGCGCGTCGGTCAGTTTCTCGGTCTGGCCCTGCTCGGCCAGCAGCACGCCGGTCTTTTCCTCGATGCTGTCGATCAGCTTCTTGTAGGCCTCCTGCAGCTTCTGCTGCTCGTCGGCCATCTTCTTGGTTTCCTCGTTGACGATCGGCGCGTTCTTCTTCGCAGCGCCGGCCATGTCAAGCATGGTGTCAACCGAGGTCTTGCCGGTGTCGGACCAGACGCCTTCGAGGTTTTGCAGCGCGCCGACCCAGTCCTTTTTGACGTCGGCGGCCCACTCGTTGCCGATCCTGGCCGCGCCTGCGAAGTCGCCCTGCATCACGGCCATGATCTGGCCGCCGACAGCGCCCAGGGTCTTGCCGACCGAGACAAAGGCCTCGATGACGACGACGGCCACCGAGTACAGCGCCTTCAGGCCAAAGGCCAGCGCATCGGCGATGCGGGTCAGGCGGTCGCCCTCGGTCATCGTCGTGAAGAAGCTGTCGGCCAGCTTCACCAACGTCGGCAGAATCTTTGCGCCGACCTGAGTGGCGACGCCGGTCAGGCTGTCGCCCATCAGGTCCAGCAGGTCGTTGAAGCGACCAGCCTGCTCGGCGGTCTCGGCGTCGATGGTCAGGCCCAACTTGCGGGCCATGGCGTCGAACTCGTCCAGGCCTTTGGAGCCGGCGTTCAGCACCGGCAGCAACTCGGCACCGGACTTGCCGAAGATCTGGACGGCCAGGGCCGTCTTGGCCGCGCCGTCCTCGTACTCGGCGAACCGGTCGGCGACCTCGCCAAGAATCTGCCGGGTGCCCTTGAGCGTGCCGTCCGTGTTCTTTGTCTGGATGCCCATGGCCTTGAGGGCATCGCTGCCACCGGCCACGGCCACGGACAGCTTGACCATTCCCGATTGCATGGCCTCGGCCGACGTGCCGCCGTACTTGAACGCCAGTTGCAGGCCAGCCAGGTCCTTGACGGCCACGCCGGTGCGCTGCGAGATGTCGCTCATGACGTCGGCAGCGTTGATCGCCGACTTGATCCAGTTGGCGAAGGCGGCCACGGACAGGCCAGCACCGAGCGCACCGAGCGCAGCGCCAGCGGCCGAAGCCGCCTTGCTGATTTGGGCCATGGTGCCCTCGACGCTCTTGCGGGCTTTGTCCATGTCTTGCTGGAGGCGAACGATGTTCGCCGCCATCTCGATCGTCAAAGTCCCTACGGTTGTGCTCATGTGCGTTTTGCCTGAATAAATGCCTTGAAAGCGTTGGACACCTTCTTGCTCACGACCTCGCGGTCAAAAATCGTCACCGGGTCTCCGTATGGAGGCGGACACTCCGGTTTCTCGCTCTCGTGCAGTTGCGCCAGGTAGGCCCTGGACATCTCGCGCAGCGCGTGAAACTCCCACGGCTGCAGCTGCGTTCCAGAGCACTCCATCCACGCGCGAACCTCGGAGGCGGACAGAGGCGCTTGGCCCATGGCACCGGTTTCGACGACGCCGACCGCCTGCCAGTAGGCCACCAGGTAGCCCGCGTCGCCGACATCTGGCATCAGCGGCGAGCCGCCTCGTTCGACGATCTCCTGACCCCTGGTCCGTTCGGAGACCACCGTCCGGCTCGATACCGAACCGGGCTTCTCAGGATGGCGCGGCCGCGCGTTGAACCACGCGAACTGCCGCGCGTACAGGGTCAGGTCTTCGAGGACCCCTGCGTAAAATTTGCCCAGTCACCGATCGCCTTGTTCACCTGCTCGGAGATGAACCCGATCGAGGTGTCCATGTACGCGGCCTTGAACATCTCGTAGCCGGTCAAGTCCTTGTAGGTGAAGCCGTTGAACGACACGGTGCAGGACGCCAGGAACTCGGCGTCCAACTCGCGCTGTTCGCCGTCCTTCATCTTCTTGCCGCCCTTCTTCACGTACTCCAGGATCGCCCGGTTACGGACGCTCTGGGCGCGCTGGAATTGCTTGGAGCCTGGGCCGTAGACGGTCACGGACAGGGTGTCGCCCTTGTCGTTGGTGAGCGCCTCGCCTTGCGGGCTTTCGAGTTCGATGATGGTCGTGTCGCTGACGGCCAGGGTGGAAATGTCAAACATGTGGGTTTCCTTTCGCGGGGAGGTTGAATTGCCCGTGCCCGACCCGGCCTCTCCCCGCGAAGGAAGAGAACCGGGCCGAGTCGGTGCGCGTTTAGCCACGGAGGGCATTCAGATCAGTTCAGGTCTTCGACGATGCCGACGCCGCCAGCCGAGGTGGTCAGTTCGAGCGTGCAGGTGGCGGTCGTGATGGAGTCCACCGAGCCGATGCCAACCTTGAAGCTCATGACCATGGCCTGGAAGTAGTAGGTGTCGCCGTTCTGCGTGGTCACCTCGAAGCTGTACGGGGTGTCAGCCAGAGAAGCGGCCTTCATCAGCACCTGGCCAGCGTCGTCGGTGTCGAGGCCGAGCGACAGGTTCATGGTGCCCTCGTTGAACGAGCCCTTGAACTTCTGCGTGCCACGAGAGCCGACAGGGTTGTGGGTGACCAGCGCGAATTCGCGGCCGAACTCGCCGAGGTCGGTGATTTCGCCGACAGCGGTGAAGGTCAGCGCCGAGTAGCCGGCGGTGTTAAAAGTTGCGGGGGCTGAGGCTGAAACTTTGAGAGTTGTGCCAGCAGATGTCCTTACGGTCATGGCTTTTTCCTTTCAGAAACAAAAAAGCCCGCGTCTGCGGGCGAACGATCCAGAAACTCTGGATATGTTGTGAGGCTTACGCCCCAAAACATTCGGCGGCCTTTCTTCTGGCCCACGCAGCCTTCACGGCCGCGCGTAATTTTTCTTTCACAGCAGGGTCAGCGAGCTTCCTCTTTACGGATTCGCCGATCCTGATCTTTTGTTCTTCCGGCTTGGTCGCGCCTTTCATGCGTTGCGACTTCGCCGCTTTGACTTCTGGTCTGTTCTGAGCCTCAGAGGCGGCAGCAGACAGCTTCCGTCTGTAGTCGTTGCTCATGTAGACCGAAGCGCGAGCATCGAGTCGACGTTGGCGCTTTGCCGGGTCATTCATGGCCTCAACGTAGGCGGCTCGCTCACGTTCCGATGGCTTCCTGCCTCGCAACGTCTGCGCGATCTTCGCCTTCGTATCCTCGGGCTTTGCAACACCACGTTGCCACTTCGACCTTGCATCCTTGACATCGGGCATGGCCATCGTGGCCTTCATCTTCTCGATGGATTCCGAACTCAACTTGAACCCAGAGACCCCATCGCCGCCGTCAGTCACGTTGCACAGTGCGTCGCGTCCGATAAGCGCGATCAGTTCGCGCTCAAGTTCAAACGCCAGTGCCTCCGGCATTCCTGTCTCGACAAACTGGACGTCGAATCCGTGCTTCGCAGCGGTGTGCTGCCAGTGCTTGTTCCTGTTGCACTTGGCAAAGGCCCGCTTGCCGCGACCCTTGCCAACGTAAAAAACTCGTCCGTCCGTCTTCCTGCGGTGCAGGTAGACATAGAAGTCATCACTCATACCACTGCAGGATATAATCGGCCGGCTGAGTCCAGATGCCGGTCTCGACGTCCTTGTCGACCGGGCCGAGGTTGTCCAGCCGGCACGACACGATGGTCTTGCCGCCTGCGGTGGTGTGGTGCTTGAAGTCGAGCGCGCTGCGAACAGCGGAATGGATCGACTTCACCTCTGCGATGGACAGCGCCAGCGGGTTGATCTGCACCCGGGCGCGCGCCATCGCAGGCTCGTTGAAGTTCAGATTCGGCATCGGCACCGAGTCGATGACCTGGTACACCAGCGCCGGCGGCTTGGTGTTCTGCGGAAGCTGCGACAGGGCGCGCTTGGTGCCCACCAGCGCCGTGACCGCAGGCGCGTTCAGCAGCGCCGCAACGATCAGTTCGGCGTTCATTTCGCGGCCTCCTTCGCCAGACGCTTGCGGATGTACTCGGCCATGGCGTCGATCGCGCCGGTGCTGCCTTCGTCGAGCGCAGGCCGCATGAACGGCTTTTGCGTCGCGCCGGGGTGGTCGACGACCTCCTTGGCCATGCCAGCGAAGAACAGGCTCTTGCGGTTCTTCGGCTTGATGAAGTGCCGCGCAGTGCCGAACTCGACCATGTGCGCGTAAAACGCCTTCTTGCCGCCAGCGGTGACGGTGGCAGACACCCGGCCGCGCTTGGATCGAGTGCTGACCTTGATGCTGTCGCGCAGCTGTCCGGACTTGACCGGGACCATCTGCTTTGCCCGGTCCTCAAAAACCCTCGCGCCAGCGCGCATTGCGCCGCGCATGATGTTGCCCTCGATCTTGGCAGGGAGCTCCTTTAGGAGCTTGTCCAACTCAGCCAGTCCTTTGACGTTGAGCTCGCTCATTCGTCCGCCCCCGTCTCTGTGCAATCGAAGATGATGTACTTTCGCTCGTCGTCCATGTCCATCGCCGCCGTGATCTGCAGCACGCGGCTGCCATAGCGGATGCGCCACGCGTCCGCGTCGATCACCGGCAGCAGGTCAGCCCGGTAGCGCACCATCACGGTGTGCGTGAGCGTGGACTCGACCGCCATGGCGCGCATCTTTTCGCGCCCACCCACCGGCCGAACGTCGGCCCACACAGTGGCAATGTCGGTCCAGCCGCTGGACTCCTGACCGTAGTCGTCGAGCGTTGCGCTGCGCCGCTGGATCGTCACGCGACGGTTGAGCTTGCCGGCACTCATGAGAAGTCGATCACCCGGTGTGCCGCCAGCAGGTTGGGCACGAAGTTCTGAGGTTCGACGCGACGCTCGGCATCAGCCTCACGGTTCGCGTACAGGGTGCCGATGCGAAGCAGCATCCATGCCTTGACACCTTTCGGAGCCGTCTCGCCGCATGTCACATCAATGCGGACCACCTCGCCGAAGTCGCCAGTGGTCGGGATGTTGAAGTCGTCCTTGTAGAACACGTAGGCAGGGACTGCCTTGACGATCTCGTACTCGTAGGTGCTCAGTTGTTGCCAGTCGCCGTTCTGGTCGCGCCAGTACAGTGTCCCGGTTGTGACAGTGCCGCAGCCGTGCAGCTTGATGCGCTCGAAGCGGTCGAAGTAGAGCTTCCACGTCTGCGCCCCGAAGCGGCGGCCGCAAATAGCCTCGGCCTCGTCGCGGGCCACACCGATCAGCGAGGAGATGTAGGTGTCCTCGTCGGAGTGGTCAACGCGCAGATGCGCCTTGGCCTCGGCCAGCGTGATTTGTTCGCTCGACGCAGGCGTGACAAGCTCAGACCTAACCCACATGGCTTACTCGGCCTGGGCAGCGGCAATTGCGGCGGCGCTGGTATCGACCTGGCCGTCTTTTTCTGCCTGCTTTGCCACATCAGTTTTAAGTTCAACGACGGTGTTGCATTTGCCATGGGCGCAGTCAAGCAACACGCGCGCTTTAACCGTCTTAACTTTATTTGCGTCGACCTTAGGCGCTTCTGCATCTTCTTGTTCAGCTGCTTTGATTTCAGTTTTCGACATTTCAATCTCCAGACAAATATGAAAAACGCCCCACGGCGTAATTGACCGTGGGGCGTTTCACTTAGGCGTTTCCGATCAGGAAGCGGCGTTTTGGTAGTACTTCACGCCACCGCCAACGTCGGAGTAGTTGCCGGCATGGCGAGACAGCATCAGGAAGCCAACTTGGCCCTTCTTCGCATACGCCGAGTCGGTCATGCGGAACAGGGTGAAGGCCATCACGTCGCGGATGATGTACGGCTTGAAGTCACCGTACACGATCGACTTGGCGCTAGCGGCCATGGCCGCCACGTCGTCGTTGATCACCAGGCGGTCGCCCAGCAGCGTGTCGGGAACGCCGCCAGGGGTGCCGACTTCGTAGCCGGGGACGAAGATGGGGCGGCCCTGACCGTCCTTGATCTTGCGGATCACCTTGACAGAGCTGTCAGCCATCATCCAGGCAGCGCCGCGCTCGCGGTAGGCGCGGTCCACCGAGTGCTGCAGGTCGATCAGGTCGTCGTAGGTGACAGTCGCGGTCTGACCGGAGGCACCCACCTTGCCAGCGCCAGCAGCAGTCACCACGCCGCGCGGCTGGCTGGAACCAGTGCCGACGGTGAAGTGCTTGTTGGTGATGCGGGCGATGCGGGTGATCAGGCGGTTGCGAACGAACGCCTCAATGTCCACGGCAGAGTCCTGCAGCAGCTCGATCGGAACGGCGACGTCCTTGGACGAGTACTTGTAGGTGACCAGCGGGATGACGCCGAAGGACGGATCACCATTGGTGGACGAGGCATTCTCGGCCAGGATTTCGCCTTCCTCGCTGGTGCCGTCCGACGTCGGGTAGTCAATTGGATTGCCCATTTCGGTGGTGATAACCGTAGCCAATGAACGCATACCGCCAGTGGCCTTCAGGGCGTCAACGATCATGCGAGCGACGTCCTTCTGGACTGTGTAACCGCCTTCTGAGCCTGTCGTGGTGCTCATTGTGGCGCGGATGGCGGTCCACTCTTGAGCGCTCAGTGCACTGTCGCCGCCACGCAGCCACTTCGCAAACAGGCCGCCGACTTCGCCTTTGTCTCGCTGTGCGCGAGCAGCAGCGTCGTCGATCTGGCCGTCCAAGGCTTCTTTGGCAAGGCGCTCGTTGGCATCGTTGATGCGCTTGATTTGGCCGTCGATGTCGTCGATCTGGGCCAGCAGGCCGTCATAGTTGGTTGTGTTGTCGGCGCTCCACTTTTCGTTGTTCGCCTCCAGATACTCGTGGGCGGACTTGGCGAGGGCGTTGCGGCGCTCCCGCAGGGCTTGGATGCTCTTCATAGCTTTCCTTTCGGTGGTTGAAATAAAAAAGCTGCCGCTGGTTGCCCAGTGGCAGCCTGGTCTGCTAGCGGGAGCTAGGCAGCTCGGGCGACCAGTTGCAACTTGCGGCGCAACTGTTCGACGTTTGTTGCCACACCTGAGTACGGTGCGTTCGGCGCGGCGTCTTCGCTCGCAGCCTTGGAAATTTCTGGAGCCTTCGCGTAGGCGCTCATGTCCCAGCTGGCGCTGGCCTTCGTTCCGGTGTCGATACGGTCAGCAAAGCCGCGCTCGACCGAATCCTGCGCACTCATCCAGGTCTCGTCGGACATCCACTGCGCGATGTCCTCGGCCTTCTGGCCGGTGCGGTTGGCGTAAGTCTTGACCAGGGAGGCGTCGATCTGCTCCAGCAGCGCGGCCGTGTCCATCAGGTCGTTGGCGTTGCCCCAGCCGATTGTCCAGGCCTTGTGGATCATGAAAAAGCCGCCCTCGTTCATGACGATCTCGTCGGCAGCCATGGCGATGAAGCTGGCCGCGCTTGCTGCGTAGCCGTCGATGTGGGCGATAACCTTTGCGGGGTGCTCGCGCAGCGCCTGCTCAATTGCGCGGGCAGCGAACACGTCACCACCTGGCGAGTTAATTCGCAGGTGGATGACGTTGGTCTTGATTTCAGCCAAAGTCTTCACAAACGACTGCGGTGACACCCCGCCCCAGTACTCAGCGGTCAGCTCGTCCGATACGACGGCGTCGTATAGATAGATGGTTGCTTCGTCCCCGGCCTTTGCATCGATCGGGTATTGCGCGCGGAATATGCCGCGATTGCGGTTGTCAGCCAGTAGTTTCAAAAATTGCTTCATTGCGTTGCCCCTTGTGCGGGCTGTGCCGCATTGGAAAGTGAATCGCCACCGTCGACCGGTGGCATGTTTTCGAGTTTTCGAACCTCGTTTACGCTCATCCAACCTGGCTCACCAGCACGGCCAAGTGCAATGCGATAGCTTTCGTTGCGGGACTTAATATCTCCGCGTTCTAGGCCGGATGTCTGGAACTCGCAAAAGTTACGCGCGGTGCGGAACACTTTTGCGTTGATTTCTTGCTCGAAAGCCACAAGATGCCGCTGCAGGGTGAACTTTACAAAGCCAATTGACATTTGTTCGACGCCACTGCCCCATGAAGTTGTCTTTTCTGTGTGCCCGATCATGTGCGGAGGCACGCCGAACGCTCGCGCTATGTCCTCGACTTGGAACCCGCGCGTCGTCAGCAACTGCGAGTCTTCAGCGTTCATGGTCAACTCGTGAATCTTTGCGCCGCCAGTCATAAGGGCGGGCAGACTTGACTTGTAAACGCCTTGGTGGCGATCAGACCAAGACCGCCTGTACATTTCTTGTTGCTCCGACGTCAGATTCCCAGGAATCTCAATGGCAAAGTCTGGCCGCGCGCCGTTTTGGAAAAAGCGCGCGCTGTGCTCGTCTGCCGCGATCGCAATGCCGGCCGAGTTACGAAGAACGTGCTTGATTTGCGACATGCCGCGCTGGCCATCAAAGCCGGGGCCAGGGATATGCAGCACGTCGTCGGCCTCGACTACGGTCGGGTACAACCCGCCGTCCGAATCCTTTTCGCGCCAGAGCGTGTAGACCAGGCGGCCGTCCTTCTTGCTGACGTCCGTGCGCAGCGGGTGGATCGGCTCAAACCCGATGATGTTGGGCGAGTACGGGCTGGCCCGGTGAATCAGGACGAAGGCGTCGCCGTGCAGCAACTTCGACGCAGTCACAAACATCCAGAAAGACGAGGCGGGCCAGTTGGCCCACGGCCTTTCGTTGAGCAGCCACCACATTTCAGGTGTGTAGCGTTCGCGGCCAGCATCAGATCTTCGGTAGAAATGAAGCGGAAGACTGGCAATTGACCCACCAATCAACTCGACACAGGCGTGCACAGCCGAGACGCTCATTGCTGTGCGCTCGTTGACTGAGACACCAGCTGCGCTACCGCCAGCGGTAAGCCAGTCGTACAACTGGCTGCCGCGCGTGCCTTCGCTGATCGAAATGCCGCCTGATGCCTGTGCAATGCGCGTGGCCAGGCGGTTGAGCCAAGTTTTCATAAGATGATGATTTGAGGAGTGACCTCTTCCTGGTTGGTGTTTGCCATTGCGCGCCCAAGAGCCATGATCAAAGCGACCACGCCGTCGATCTTGTTCTCCGGACGCTCCTTGCGCGGATAGATGTTGTCCTTGACGTCCATGTGCGCCACGACGTTAGACATCATCCAGGTCAGCACAGGGTCGCCGTTGTGATGGAGCCGGCCCTGCAGCACCAGGGCTTCCAACTGCTTCATCGGCTCCGAAAAGTTCAGCACCGTGGGTCGCATCTCGACCATCGGCACGCCCTGCGCCGCCATCCGTGTCGACAACTGCGTCGCCTGGAACGGGTCGTAGGGCACCTCGCGCACCTCGAAGCGCGAACAGTCGGCCAGGAGATCGTCCTCGATCACGCCGAAGTCGATCACCGCGCCGTCCGTCACCGTCAGCAGCCCCATGTGCTCCCAGCCCTGGTACTGCGAGTTCTCGCCGCGATCGACCGTGTCGCGCGGCAGGTAGTACTTGCCGAAGCAGAAAAAGTGCTGCTTGCCGTCGATCTCGCGCACGTGCAGCGAAACCTTCGCGGCAATGTCGACCTTGCTGGCCAGGTCCAGCGCCACCCAGGCCGGCTCGCCGGTGAACTGCTCCGGGTCCAGCGCAGGGTCCGCGCAGGCCTCCCAGGCCTTCATGTCCATCCATGCCGTGTCAGCGTTGACCCACTCGTTCAAGTGCTTGGTCTTGAAGTTGTTGGCCGCGCTGGGCATCGTCATCGCCTTGGCCTGCAGGGGCAAGAGCACCTCCGGCATGACCGAAATTCCCCAGTTCGGGTTCGCCTTGATCAGGGCTTCCTCGGTCGTCCAGTCGTCGCCCTCATCCAGTCCATAGACGATGCCGAACTGGCTTTCGTCCTTCGCCACGCCGGCCAGCACCTTCGTCACGAAGGACCGCACCTCGTAGCAGATACCGGCCCGGTTGCTGCCGGCCGTGGTGATCACCCACAGCAGCGACTGCGCGCGTTTGCCGATCGAGGTCTCGACCACGTCGTAGACCGCCCGCGTCTTGTGCGCGTGCAACTCGTCCACGCACGCAAAGTGCGTGTTCAGTCCGTCCAGCGTCGAACCCTCTGCCGAAAGCGCCTCGAACTTCGAAGCCGTCCGCAGCACGTTGATGTTGTGCGCGTTGACCTCGACGCCAAAGTGCGCCTTGAGCCCAGGCGTCCGCCGCGCCATGTTCTGGGCATCCCCAAACACGATCTTGGCCTGGTCGCGGGTGGTGGCGAAGCTGTAGACCTCAGCGCCACCTTCGCCGTCCGCGCAGAGCATGTACAGGCCGAGTCCAGAGGACAGGGCCGACTTGCCGTTGCCGCGCGGCACCTCGATGTAGACCCGGCGAAACCGCCGCGTCCCGTCTGGCTTCACCCATCCGAACGTGGTCGTCAGGATGAATATCTGCCACGCCCCAAGCACGATCATCTGGCCAGCAAGCGGACCCTTGATGTGCGGCAGAAGCTCGATGAAGCGGCAGACCTTCTCGGCCTTTGCCTTGTCGAACCTAAACGGTGCAGCCTTGCCTTTCCAGCGCTTCAGATCGTCGATCTGGCGCTTGCAGGCGGCCTTTACGAAGCGACCAGCAGGAATCCTGCCTGCGACTACGTCCTTGGCATACTGCAAACCGATGGCGCAGTAGTCACGCGTCACGCCTCAGCCGCCAACTTGGCCCACGGATCGTCGCCGACGATCTCCTCAGCGACCACGATGCGCGACCGCGAGGCAGGCGTGAAGCCCATCTCGGCAGCTGCCTTCAGCATGATCTGAGCCTGCTTGTTCATGTTCGCCATGTACGGGTTCATCACCGGGTAGCCGCTGGGCGACTTGATGATCTGGCCCGTCGTGGCCACCTTCTGAGCGGCCTCGCGGTGAAACACGCAGGCCACGACCCACACCTCCAGCACTGACAGGTCCAGCATCTTCAGCAGGCCCTTCGGCGCGTTGGCGATCGCGTAGTCCCAGACCTCGCGCTGCGCGTCGTTGAAATGCGCTGGCGCGGCCGTCAGATCGCCGGTCGGCTTCGGTTCGCGGTCGTTGGCCCGATCCTTGCGGAACGTGCCCTGCACCACCTTAAGCTGCGTGGGCTTCGGCTTGCGTCCTGCCATCTGCAACCTCTTCAAACGTGCGGCCGTCGCTTTCCAGCGTGGCCTTCCTGCCGGTGAAGTCCTGCCAGCGCTTGACGATCACGTCCACAAATCGCGGGTCAAGCTCCATCAGGCGCGCTTGCCGACCGAGCATTTCGCACGCGATCAGCGTGGAGCCAGAGCCGCCGAACAAGTCCAAAACGACATCGCCCTCGCGCGTCGAGTTCCGAAGCATCTTCGAGATCAACTCGACAGGCTTCATCGTCGGGTGTTCCGCCGACCGCTTGGGCTTTTCGCAGCGGATGATCGTGGATTCGGACGGCTTGGCCACAAGGTTCTCACCGGAAATCACAATCGACTCGCCGCCGATACGCGCCGTGATGGAGCCGTCCTCGTTCTGCGTGAACACCGAACCACCAAGCTGCATCAGCGTCGTCTGCTTGCGGCCGCCGTACCAGCGATGCGCTGCCCCAGGCTTCCACCCGTAGAGGATCGGCTCGTGCTGCCACTGGTAGTCAGACCGGCCGAGCACAAGCGAATCCTTGGCCCAGACCAGACAACCTGAAATCTTGAAGCCGGCCTCCTTGAAAGAGGCCCGGAAGTTCAGGCCTTCGGTGTCCGCGTGGGCAACATAAATTGGCGCGCCAGGCTTCATGACAGTGAAGCCGGTGACGAAAGCGTCACGGAGGAACGCCCGGAATTTCTCGTCGGCCATGCTGTCGTTCTTGATCTTGCCAGCCAGCTTCGACTCGTAATTCACGTTGTAGGGCGGATCTGTCCAGCACGCATCCGCCAGCAGGCCGGACATCATCTGCTCGACGTCGTCCAGCACGGTGGAATCCCCGCAACCAATTCGGTGCACACCGAGAACCCAGACGTCGCCTGGAAGGGAAACCGGCGGTGCCAGGTCCGGAACTTCGTCCGGATCGGTCAGACCCTGATTGCCTTCATTCGACGCAAACAGCGCCGCAATCTCCGCCTCGGAAAAGCCGACAAGATCAACATCGAAACCGATGGCACCCAGGTCGGCCAGTTCCAACTTGAGCAGTTCCTCGTCCCAGCCGGCGTTCAGCGCCAGCTTGTTGTCGGCAAGGACGTAGGCCCGCTTCTGGGCGTCGGTCCAACCGTCCGCCACCATCACCGGGACTTCCTGTAGGCCCAACTTCCGGGCGGCCATCACGCGGCCGTGGCCGGCGATGATCTGGCCATCGGGGTCAGCCAGCACCGGAGTCGTCCAGCCCCACTCTTTGATCGAGGCCGCTATCTGCGCCACCTGCTCGTCGCTGTGCGTCCGGGCATTTCGCGCATACGGCACGAGCCGGTCAATCGACCAGCGCTCGACCTTGTCTGCCGGATTGCTCACAGGCAGACCCCCTTGCTCCATTTTGACGGCAAGGAAATTTGAGTTCCCGCGCGGTCGCGTGCGCTCATCGCCCAGACTTTCAGTCCCCCCTCCCGGGTCGTCGGTCGAATCTCGGCGAATCCTTCCAGCTTCATCTGTCCTCGTGCCTTTGCTCGTTTCTGTTGATTGCAGCGCCGGCACGCGCATTGGACGTTCTCCGGCAGGTGCGCGCCGCCGACGCTCAGCGGCACGATGTGGTCTAACTCTGGGGCTCTGTCGTCCCGTGTTCCGCGCAGCCGCCTTGGGGTGCTCACGCCGCAAAGCTGGCACCGCCATCCATCGCGCTCCAGGATGTGCAGCTCATTAAAGTACCTGCGCGCGACGCCGAACCTGCGCGCGCGGGCCAGGTTGTCGCCGACCTTTCTGTTGCTCTTGAGTCGTTGCACCTCGTCAGCGCAGGGCTTGCAGTAGCCGCCTTTGCGGTACTTGCTTGCGTACATCGGGCAGAACACACATCCACACCTGGCGCACGCGACTTCCAGAGCGGCTGCTCTGTGAAGTGCCTCGGCAGCCTCTTTCCTACGAGGCAGACGGTCGACTTGGTGCCGCTTTCGCACCGCGTCCGCGCATGGGTCGCAGTACTTGCGAACCGATCCCCTGGAAATGACCTGGTCGAACATGCCGGAGCACTCAACGCAGGCCAGCCGCCTATACTTCTCGTCAGCGACCTCACCTACTGGCCCTAGGTCGCAGAAAGTGGCGTAGTCAAGGGGGTTACCCAACGTTGACGCACGGCGGTCTCTCACTGCTGGAAGTGCTGTCGCCGTTTGTTGAAATAAGCAAATGAGCGACGGCTGCGTATTTTTTGGAGCAAAAGCTAATGGCACAAGCTGATTTATTGGTTGACCTGCTTAAAACCGCGACCAGCGGAGATCAGCTTGCGTTCCGAAAAGCCGCTGAAGGTCTGATTCAAGAAGAAAAACAAAAGGGGCATCGATTGCTGGCAGAACGACTGACAAAAGCCTTGCAGGCTAACGCGGTTCAATCTGTGCGACCGCCTGCCGCAAAAGCAAACGGCAGCAGTGCAAGCAAAAATTTGTTCTACGAAATTACGCCAGAACGCAATCTGAGCAGCTTGGTACTGCCTGAGAAAATTAGTAATCAAATACAGGAGCTTGTCGAAGAGCAGCATCGTGCAGAGCTACTTCATGCCCACAATCTGAGCGCCAGAAACCGAATCTTGCTCGCTGGCCCACCAGGAAATGGCAAAACAACATTGGCTGAAGCACTGGCGTTTGAGCTGATGTACCCGCTTATCGTCATTCGCTACGAAACTTTGGTGGGCAGTTATCTCGGCGAAACATCCAGCCGACTGAAGAGCGTGCTGGACTACGCCAGGACGCAGCGTTGCGTTTTGTTTTTTGATGAGTTCGAAACTCTGGGTAAGGAGCGTGGCGATACCCACGAAACAGGGGAGATAAAACGCGTTGTCAGTACCTTGTTGATGCAATTGGACGAAATGCCTGACTACGTGGTTGTGGTTGCGGCCAGCAATCATCCCGAACTTCTGGACAGAGCCGTCTGGCGACGCTTCCAGTTGCGCATTGAGTTGCCAACTCCGACCCGCGAGCAACTGACGCAATACATCACCACGATTGGTCAGCGATGCAATGTGAATTTTGGGTATGAACCAGCAACCCTAGCGCAGCACCTGCTTGGGTTGAACTTCGCTGAGACCGAGGAATTCTGCCTCGGTGTGGTTCGCCGCGCTGTGCTCGACATGAAAACGGAAAACGCCCAGCAAGTGACAAAACTCAAGCTGGAGCAATGGAAAAACCGTTTGAAGCCGATCTCAGATGTTGGGGCGACGACGGTCAACGAAGGGGCAGATCGCTGATGGCAACGTCTCTCCCTCTTCTGGTGTTTCCGCAGGCAAAAACCATCGCGCCACCCAAAGGCAATGGGTTTCCTTCAAGCCAGCCCCATGTCCCCGGCCACGGGAAGCAAGTGGTTCGACTGGGCGCGCAGCTAACTGCTCTAAAGCAGGATGGTCAGAGCCTCGGCCGCGTTGGCGCGCTGCCGAGGTTCGTCTTTTTTGTGTTCCCAAATCCGCCGTCCTCTCGCGCCGTCTTGGCGCTGTGACACGCCGCGCACAGCGGCTGCCAGTTGGATCGACTCCAGAACAGCGCCATGTCGCCACGGTGCGGCTTGATGTGGTCGACCACGGTGGCCGCTGCCAGCTCGCCGCGTCGCTCGTGCTCACGGCACAGCGGGTGCTCGGACAAGAACGCCGCGCGTGCCTCGCGCCACTTCCAGGTGTAGCCACGAGCCGATGCGTTCCCGCGTCGTGCGTCGTGCTCAGCCTTGCGCTGCTGCTCGGTCTTGATGTGTGCCTGGCAGAAGCCCGGCGCGTCGATCAACTTCCCGCAGCCTGGGTGCCGGCAGATGGACTTGGGTCTCGCAGGCATCACGCGGCTCCAGAAAAGGGAAAGGGCCAGCCCGCGAAGGCCAGCCCTTTCGAACCCATCAGGGAGGAGACAACTGCGAAGAAAGACCCGGGAGAACTCGTTCCGGGAACGATAGACACACCGACGCCCAAGTGATTACCACTAGGGGTAGTGTTATTTATCGTTCTTCTGCTTCTATTATCCCGCATTGCGTGCCCTTCGTGAATCAATCGATGCCATCGTCATGCGTGCGCACCAGCACGGCACGCTCGGCTGGCTGCTCGTCGCGGCCCTCGATGCGCTGGCGCAGAGCGCGGGAGACGCCGCCCATGTAGCTGCCCATCGCGCCGTCGATCACCAGCTGCACGTCGGTGAAGCGGCGAACGAACAGCGCCTCCTCCCAATCGAGCCCGGCTTGCTCTGGCGTCGGCAGGCGACGCAGGCCGCTGCCGTGGCAGCTCCCGCACTCGATGTTTGAAACCACCTGCTGATCGCGCAGCACCAGGAGGCCGCGCCCTTGGCATGTCGGGCACTTGTCGTGCAGCCACCAGGCGACAACCATGTCGGCCAGGCGGTGGATTTCCTCGCGCCTGGCCATGCGCCGCTGCTGCCTCATGCGCGAGACGGCCACGCGGCGCACCGTGTCGGCGAGCTGCCGAGCCTTGTAGCGGTCGTTCAAGTACTTCGACCAGAACGCGAGGGAGCCCAGCTCGCGGGTCTTTGCCGACCAGCCGCTGACGATGATCTTGTCGAGGTCGCATGCGGCCTCGCGCAACAGCAGGTCGTCAGTTGCCAGCGCTGTGGCCAGGCGCTCAGCCAATGTCCGTGGTGTCAATTCCCAGCTCCTTCAGATCTTCGTGGTAGTCGTGCGTCTCGTTGCGCAGCCAAAAGTCGTCCACGCGCCGCGCCGGAGCTGTCTTGCGCGGCAGTGGCTTGATTCCTTTTGGCTTGGCCGGCTTCGCGGGTGCTTCCGGCTTCTGTGACTTCGGGCCAGGCTTGAGCCCGACGACTGATTCCATGGTGCTGAACCGAGCACCGCAGCTCGGGCACTCGCGGCGGCGGTACATGCCGTCCTCGCGTCGCCGGCTTTCGAGCACGAGGGTGTCGGTCAGGCAGCCCGCGCATCTCATGCGTCCCCATCCATCGCGCGAAGCTCGACCTTCACCATGCCGCCGATCTGGTCGGCGACCTGGAACGTCGTCTTGAACTTGCGGTCGTCCAGGCCGAGCGCGTCGGCGAGTCCGTCGAGGCCGGACTTCATGGCGGCCAGCATGTTGTCCTGGTCGCGCGGGCGTCGGTCCGGTGGGTAAAAGGTCAGCTCAACGTGCAAGCGCTCGGTGCCTGCCAGCGCTTTCACGCCAGCAGCCAGCGCCAGCACTCGGCAGGCCTCGCGGTACTTCTTCTTGGCGCGCGCGTGCGCCATGTAGTGCTGGCGAGCGTTGGGGCTCAGCTCCTTCGGTGGCCATGGGAGGGTTACGTTCATGCGCTCAGTCTTTCGATGGTTACGGCGAGCGCATCCAGCTCGTCCATCTTTCGGATAGCCCAGGCGCGACGCTGGCCGTGAAGGCCCATCAGGTCGCCCTGGTGACAGCTCTTGCAAAGGGCCACGGAGGTGAACCACTGGCCCTGCTTGATTTCGTGGCAGTCGCTCGGCCCGGACTCGCCGCAGACCGAGCACGGCAGCAGCTTTACGCGCTCGATGTGGCGACGCTCTGCGACCGTTGGTGCCTTCTTGTTTTTTGACTGCATCAGGCGTCGACCTCCACGGGCTCGTGGAAGGCGACACCACGCTCGGCACCGAAGGCCGCGATGAACTCCATCAGCTCGGCCATCTCGCCGATCGTCATCCGGCGCGTGCTGGTGCCCAGGACAACAAAGCCGCCGTCGATGCCGGGCACCACGGCCTGCCGCTTGAGCGCAGCCGTGCACATGTCTTTCCAGTTCTCGGGCGTCAGGTGCTGGCCATGCCACACCACCTGGCGCGACAGCTCGGTCAACATCGCCCACATGCGCGCGTTCTGGTCGAGAGTGCGCGTGCGCTGCTTGACCTCCACGCACCAGCCCTCGGGCGCGGCCTTCACGAACTCGACTGCGTTGCGGCGTGCCTCGTCGTGCACCAGGAAGAACGTGCGCTTGGTGCTCATGGGATCAGGCCTCGCTGCACGCCGTGCCAGACTTCGTCTGCGCTGAGCGGCGTTTCGCCAGTTCCTGGCCGACGCGCTCCAAAATCGCTGCCCGGCCAGGGGCATCCCGGAAACGCTCGATCGCTGCCAGCATCACAGCCGCCTGCCTCTTGCTCGGGTGCGTGGACAGCACCAGGCGAACGCAGCACTCCAGGCATGCCAGGTGGTACGCCCCACCGTGCCGCCGTTGTCTCGATGATTCGCACGCCGGGCATGTCACGCAGCCCCCTTCGGCATGGCCATGCGCTGGCGCAGGCCCTCGATCAGCTCGCGCACCTTCTGCGGGTTCGCGGTCGCCCGACCTGGTGCAGGCAGGGCATCCATGCGCGGAGGTGCCGGCGGCAGCTCACCCTTGGCCAGTTGCTCGTCCAAGATGCGGGTCCAGCGCGCCTTCGCGCGGTCCCAGCTCGCCTGGCGCAGCTCCCAGGAGCCGAACTCGACGGCCGCCCAATAAACGGCCGGGCAGCTCCACTTGTCGGTGCCGTTGTCGCGCTGGCGCATTTGCTCCACGGCCTCGCGGAAGGCGGCTTCGTGATCCACCGGCGGGCTGCACAGCTTCAGGAATTCGGTCAGCGATGGCGGCCAGTCGTACTTCCGGCGGCAGGCCCGTACCGCGTCGGCCACCTGCTGGGGCGTGATGCGCTCGTCGGCCAGGGCGTCGGCCCATGCCTCGCGCCAGTTGCGGATCGCGTTCGTGTCGGCAAAGGCCGAGCGCCAGCGCTGCGGGTACATGCCGTCCAGGCGGTTGAAGAGCTGGTCGATCAGCGTGGTGCTTTCGCCCCGGATCGATCGGGCCTCAAGCCACACGTTCTGCTGTGACGTCAATGACTGCGCCATGCCTGCCTCCTTGCTTCTTTGCGTCCCAGGCAGCGCGGTACTGCGGGTCGTTCACGTATGCGGTCGGGTTGAATTTCTCGGGCCGGGCGTTACCGGCAAAGCTGGCCACCGGTGCGCGGCCGCGCTGGAATCGCTGGGCGTTGCGCAGCCAGGTGCGCAGGGCTGCGTCCCAATCCTTGAAAACGCTGCCCTTGCTGTGGTGGTAGTCGGTGAAAGCCGCGAACTCGCGGGCCACGTCGATCTGGCCTTCGGCGGCCATTTCCCGGTGCGTGTCTCCAGGCTGAAAACCCTCGGGCAGCTGCGTGCCTGTCTTTGTTTTTTTAACTGACGGTTCTTTTGACGGATTCCCGGAAAATTTTTCCGCCGGGATTTGCTGTTTTCTTCCATCGGAAATTTTTTCCGCAGGAAGAATCTGCCGCTGCGCCACGTTCAGCGTGATCAGGTCGGAGGTGAAGGCTCCGGCCACTTCGCGGGCCTGGCGGTGGATCAGGCCCATCGATTCCAGGGCGGCCAGGTGCGTGCGGATCGTGCGGTCTGACTGCTCCGTCCACTCGGCCATAGTGGCCTGCGATGGCCAGCACTCGTTACGGTCGTTTGCGTAGTTCGCCAGCGCGATCAGCACCAGCTTCGCGCCGGGCGAGCCGGTGCGCTGCTTCGATGCCCAGGAGATCGCCTCGACGCTCATGCTTTGGCCGCTTCTGCCGAAACTCGTCGTGCGGCCTTTTCCGTGAACCACTCGGGGCGAAGCACCCGGAGCTGCCAGATTCGGCTCTCGGGGATCGTGTCCCCCCATTGGCTTACCGCGCTGACCGTGATGCCCAGCATCGTGGCCAGCGCCGTGGCGGAGCCCGCCAGGTCGATCGCTGTCTTCGTTTCCATCTTGTCCTTCACGGTGGTGCCCTTAACTTGGTATGCGTGCCATTTTAAGGGTATTTAACCTTGATTGTGAAGGGTGCTTAATGAAACCTCAATCTTTTTCTTTGTCCTTAATCCTTTAGCGTGCTAAAGTGACGCCCATGGAACTTAAATCCCGAATCGCCGAGGCGCTGCGGCTTGCAAACAAGAGCGCCACCCAGGTGGCCGCCGAGACTGGCCTGTCCGACAGCGCGATCTCGCAGCTGCTCTCGGGCAAAACCAAGACGCTGCGCGGCCTCACTGCGGCCAAGCTGGAAGCAGCCACCGGCGTGCGCGGCACCTGGCTGGTGACCGGCGAAGGTCAGCAAATGGTGGCGACCGATTTCCCGGTGAAGCACCTGGTCGCCGATGCGGCCGAGCAGGCAGTCGGGATTCGCGTGGAGCTGCTGGCCAACAGCGCCAGCATGGGCGCGGGCGCCGATCAGCACGACACCGACACCCTGTGCGGGCACATCACTCTGACGGAGACCTTCGCCAGGAACCAGATCAGGCAGTCAAGCCCGGCGGCCCTGCGCTTCATTCACGCCTACGGTGACAGCATGGAGCCGACCTTCGCCAGCGGCGATGTGCTCCTGGTGGATACAGGCGCGACCGATGTGAAGATCGACGGGGTGTATGTGCTGCGCGCCCATGGGCGGCTCTTTGTGAAGCGCGTGCGCCAGCGCATGGACGGGCAGTTTGAGATCAGCAGCGACAACCCGAACCACCGCACGGTGGATGTGCTCAACGGCGACCACGAAGTGGTGATCGTGGGCCGCGTCCTGTGGGCCTGGAACGGCCGCCGAATGTAAGCCAGGCCCGCGCCGCCACCCCACAGAAACCCGCTTCGGCGGGTTTTTTTCTGCCCGCTTCAAAAATATTTTTGAAGTTCCCTTCAATTTATCGTTTAAGTGCGCTAATATCGAGGCACCAACGTTTTGAAGGGCGCTTACGATGTACCACCACCAACAGACCGCCGATCTGAGCGACCTCCAGCCCCGGATCAGCAAGCGCGCCGAGACCGTTCTCGGCTACCTGCTCGCCGCCGCGATCGGTACCAGCCTGGCCATTCTCCTGGTCGTGGAGCTCAGCAAGTGAGCCAGGCCGCCGCACCGGCCCAGCGCGTGGTCGTCCCGACGCGCCACATCACCGACCCAAAGTTCAAGTGGCGCGACTCGGCCAAGACCGACGTGACGCGCACCTGGCGCAAGTTCCGGCTGCTCCAGCGCCTGCAAGGGGCTGCCGCGTGAATAAACAGATCGTCCTCGCGTGCGCCGGCCTGGACCCGGACAACAAGGAGCCGCTCTGCAAGCGTGCCGACGAGTGCGCCCACTACGAAGAGTGGTGGTCGAGCGTCGATCAGCGTCAGTGGTCGATGAACCTGTGCACAAAGGCCGGCGGCGAGTTCCGGATGTTCACGCCATGGCGGCCACTGGTGCGCCAAGGCGTCACGGTCGAATTTGCGATGCGCTCCGCTCAAGGGGAGCTGTTCGCATGAACTGCTGCGATGAGTACGGAGACTGCCGCCAGGGCCGCGACTGCCCGGCGCGCAAATGCCCGCATTGCTACGGGATCGGATACGACGCGAGCGGGTACGCCTGCAACTGCACTTCGCCAGCCAAAGTCGCCCGGGTGGGCCGCAAGGACCACGCACGAGAGCCACTGCCCGCGAGCCACTCTCGCATTTACCTGCGATCGCTGGCCAAGGCGCTCCTGCTCGCCTTCGCGGTGATGTTGGTGAGCGGGCTGACCGTCGCGCTCATTCCGAAGTCGGTCCGCTACGACTGCGCGACCGCCGAGATCCATCCCGACGTGCCGAAGGCCGTCAAGACCGAATGCAGAAAGAAAAGGACCACCGCATGACCATGAACGTCTACCAGTGCATCGCCGCCGTCGCGGCTGAAATCGCACACGAGGGCATCAGCAAGAACCGCAAGAACCAGCAGCAGGGCTACAACTTCCGAGGCATCGACGACGTCTACAACGCGCTCGCCCCGGTGATCGCCAAGCACGGCCTGGTGATCCTCCCGCGCTGCCTGGAACGCCAGGTGACGGAGCGACCCAACAAGTCGGGCGGCGTCATCTTCTCGGTGACCGTCGACGCCGAGTTCGACTTCGTGAGCAGCCACGACGGCAGCAAGCACACGGTCAAGACCTACGGCGAGGCGATGGACAGCGCCGACAAGGCCACAAACAAGGCCATGAGCGCCGCCTACAAGTACGCCGCGTTCCAGACCTTCTGCATCCCCACCGAGGGCGACAACGACGCCGACGCGACCACGCACCAGGTCGGCTCCGGTGACGCAAAGGCCGCAGCACGCGCGCCCGCAAAGGCCGGCCCGGAGCTGCTCACAAAAGACGAGATCGCAAACATCACCGCGCTGGCGCAGGAAGTCGGCGCGGACATCAAGCCCATCCTGACCTTCTACAAGGTCGGCAGCCTGGCATTCATTCCTCGCGCGCGCTACGAGCAGATCGTCCGCAGCCTGGAGAAAAAGCGCACCGAGGCAGCGGCACCCGCCGAGGCCGAAGCACAACCTCAGTAAGGAGCACAACCCATGAGCAATTCCCGCATCTACGTCGTGCGCGCTAGCGACAGCACCTGTCGCCTTGTGCGTGCGGCCAAGCAGGCCCAGGCCGTCCGGCACGCGGCAAAGGCCGAGTTCACGGCCGCCGTGGCCACCCAGGACGACCTGGTCGAGCTGCTGCCGACCCACAAGGTCGAGGAAGCCGCCGCTACCGAATCGGAGGCCGCATGATCCGCGACCGCCTCCCGATCTACATCGACATCGAGACGATCCCCGGCCAGCACGAGAGCGTGCGCGCAGCCCTCCAGGTCGAAGCCGAGGAACAGAAAGCCCAGATCAAGGCCCCGGCCAACTACAAGGACGAGGCCAAGATCGCCGAGTACATTGCGGCCAAGCACGCCGAGATCGACGCGGGCGTCGAGGACAAGTGGCGTCGCACCTCCTTTGACGGCGCTCTCGGCCAGATCGTCTGCGCATCGCTGGCGATCGGCGACCAGGCTCCGATCAACCTGTACCTAGAAGATTGGGCCAACGCCGAGTCCTCGATCCTGCGCGAGTTGTTCCGCATCGTCTCGGACGCCTATACGCCGAGCTGCGACCGCAAGCCGGTGTTCGTTGGGCACAACGTCGTCGCGTTCGACCTGCGCTTCATCTACCAGCGCGCCGCGCTCCTGGGCATCAAGCCGCCGGCCGTGATCCCGTTCGCCGCGCGCCCATGGGACGACAGCGTGTTCGACACGATGGTGGCCTGGGCAGGCGTCGGCAACCGCGTGAGCCTGGACAAGCTGTGCCGCGCCTTCGGACTGCCCACCAAGGGCCAGGAAATCGACGACGAGATCGACGGCAGCAAGGTCTGGGACTTCGTCCAGGCCGGCCGCATCGAGGACGTGGCGATCTACTGCGGCGGCGACGTTGAGCGCGTGCGCGAGCTGCATCGCCGCATGACCTTCGCATACCAGGCGGAGGCCGCATGAGAAACAAAGGCACTTTGTGGATGCGCGGATTCATTCACAAGCGTGACCGTGGCACGTGCCAGTACTGCGGCGCAGAAGGCTTGGACTTTCAAACCGGATTCGTCGATCACATTGTTCCAAAGAGCTCAGGCGGAACGGATGACGACTTTAATCTCCGGCTTAGCTGCAAGTCGTGCAACTCGCGAAAAGGCACGCAATCTGTCGAGCAGTTCCGGCTACTAATGATGTTGGCTCAGACGCCTGCATACAAAGTGATAACCGCATCGCAGGCGCAAAGGCTGATTGAAGTCGGCATAGACCTGAAGCTGCCGCCGCCATTCCGATTTCACTTCGAGATTCCGGAGGCCGCATGAAGCAGTCGCAGACAGCCTGGATTCTCGAACAGCTCACGCGCGGGCCGGTAACGGCGATCGACGCGCTCAACGGCTGCGGCTGCTTTTGGCTGGCTGCACGCATCAACGACCTGCGCCAAGCAGGGCATCACATTGAAACGATCGACCGCCGCCTGCCCAACGGCAAGGTGGTGGCCGAGTACCACCTCAAGCAGAAAGAACACGCAACATGCTGAACCAGGCGCAGATCATCGGCTACCTGGGCAAGGACCCCGAAGTCCGGTACATGCCCAGCGGCGACGCCGTCGCCAACTTCTCGATCGCCACGACCGAGAAGTGGAAGGACAAAGCCACCGGCGAACAGCGCGAGGCCACCGAGTGGCATCGCATCAACACCTTCGGAAAACTGGCCGAGATCGTTGGCCAGTACTTGAAGAAGGGCTCCCTGGTCTACGTGGCCGGGAAGATCGTCACGCGCAAGTACACCGACAAGGACGGCATCGAGCGCTACGCCACAGAGATCAAGGCCGACACGATGAAGATGCTCGGCGGCCGTGATGGCGGCGAAAGCGGAAACGCACCGCGCCAGGACGCGCAACAGCGCCAGCAGCGACCGTCTGCCGCACCACAGGCCAGCCAAGGCAGTGGATTCGACGACATGGACGACGACATCCCATTCTGAGGAGCGCCACCATGACCGAATTCCAATTCGACGGAGACGCCACCATCAAGCACTTGAACGTCCGCAAGGAAGGCCCGGAGGACGACAAAGCGCTGGCAATCGACATCAAGTTCGAGGGCAAGACAGATGCCACTCTCTGCGACTACTTCGACCCGCTGCTGCGCGACTTTCTGTTCACAGATGGCGTAATCGCGCGCCCACAGATGATGGAGGCGGTTGGCTTCGTCAACCAGATCGAGAACTGCGAACTGACGCTGCTGGAACAGACGTTCTTTGGAGTGAAGCTCCACAAGTTCAAGGTGCGTCCGGTCGATGGCGGCCTGATCGAGTTGACGTTCGCCGCCAGCTTTAAGCCATCCAAGAACGAGGTTGCGGTGATCGCTGAGTACGTGTGCGAGGCCGTCCATGTGACATGCAGGCCGCAGCCAGCCCTCGACTTCGACGGCGATGGTCAATGAGCATCAGCGACGACATCTGCCTGCGCCGGTTCGTGCTGAGACGCAGCACGGACGTGACCGGCACACCCGGAACAGGCATCGTTGCCGAGGGGGTCCAGTTCACGGACGGAACGGTCGCACTGCGCTGGCGCTCGTTCATCTCAAGCCATGTGATCTACCCAAACGCGAAGGCCGCCGAATCTGTGCACAGCCACGGCGGCGCGACCAAGATCGTCTGGCTCGATGGGATTGCGGCATGACCAAAGGACGCGCGCTTTCCCACTACGGCAAGTTGAACACCAAGCAACTGCCGAGCGAGGTCAAGACCATCTGGTACAGCCGGAACGATGACCTGCCTGAATTGCCGACCACCGGAACGCTGGCGATCTTCGACCAGACCGACCCGACCGAGGAAGAACGAATCGACCTGGCCCGCCGTCTGGTCGAGATCACGCCGCTGACGGATCAGGAGCGTGCCGCCATCCAGTTGCACGTGCTCATGGACTACACGCTCGTGGAGACAGGCGAGTTCCTCGACAGAAGCCCAGAGCGAGTACGGCAGATCGTCGCCAAAGGGCTGCGACGGTTCAGGAAGTGGCAGGAACAACTGACGGGCACCAAGCCGTGGGACATCGACCCGGCAGTGGTGTCCTGGTACTGGTGGTCATACGACGCCAGGCAAGAAAGGAAGAGGAAGCAATGAGCAACACCGAGTTCTTGACGCCGGAGGAACTGGTCGAGATCTCCGGGTACAAGCACCCAGGCAGCCAGCGCGAGTGGCTGGACAAGAACGGCTGGTGCTACGTGCTGAATGCCGGCGGCCGGCCGATCGTTGGCCGGTGGTACGCCAGGATGCGCCTGTCCGGGATCACGCCGACCGCTACGGGCGGCCAATCCGCATGGAAACCTGACTTTTCGACGTTAGGGTAAGGTGTGCTCATGCGACCCAAGACCGCCAACCGAGACCTGCCGCCACGGATGATCCGCGTCCGCCGGACG
>VFQS010000713.1_pt1 | contig 34811 bp, 28 predicted proteins | sample 3512361 | NCBI WGS metagenome assembly VFQS01 (sample SAMN10412375, study PRJNA504923) | tailings metagenome | isolation source: Relicate 1 Philex TSF3 active mining | place: Philippines
ACCATTCACCTTCGTATACGTCTTTATTTTTAAAAGTTATTTTACCAAAACCATTTTTTACTCCAGAAAGAAAAGAACCAACGTACGTAAAACTATCTATTGACAAGTTACCTAATCCAGAAAACAGACCATCTATCCACTCTCCATCATAGTTCATTTTATCACATTTAAAACTACCTTTTCCATAAGGTATTTTTACTTTTTCACCATCAATTTTAGACTTAGTATAGCTTCCGTAATAACTCCCTTTGTATAAACTATTATTATATTTAATCTCAAATGGAAACTCTCCACCTTCTTTAATTTTCACCTCTTTATCTTGTGCAAATAAGGAAATACAGACAACGAAAAAAGATATTAAAACACTGATTTTCATAAATTGAAACATTAAATAAATAATTAATTAAACATAAACCCTTTTGTGTTGAATAGATAAGTTATTGTTTCCAGAAAATCCTAGTTGGACCTTCCAAATAACTTTGATTCTTACGATTTGTACCTAAAACATAAGTAGCTTTTTCTCCTTCATCGTAATTAACATATACATACGTTTTTCCATTTTTTTCAGTTTTTATAGAGTATTTACCTCTCCAAGAATTTTCCAATTCCCAAGAACCAGTAAAAACATTGTATATACGATAACATTCTTGAGTAAATATAACTCCATCAAAGAAGATTTTACGAACTTCCCAAAAACGACTATTCATAGATATTTCAGTGCCCCAGGTATTATCTTCAAGTAGTTTTGTGATATTCTTCTCTAACTTTTTAGAAATACCTTCATTTAATTGAACAATAGAGTTGGTAGAATCAAATTTGTTTACAAAATCATTATCTTTTGATAAATGAAATTTACTTTCAATAATAGATTTATAACACTCACTTTTTATTGTGTCTAAGTAATTAAAATTTGTAAGACTATCATTAAACTTTTCATTTACACAATTGCAATAAGTTTCAATAGCTTCATATGATTTTTCATTTTCAAAATCTAAATCATTATTGTTCTTTTTACTATTACAACTATATAATAATGTAAAAAAGAACAAAAAAAACAAGGCTGATTGTTTGGTGTTTTTTAAAATCATTCTAATAGATTTTTATTTGTAAATTAATTTTTCGTAATCTTAATTGATTTTCAATTCTACTCTAAAAATTTAATCTTAATAGTTTTTGGTACAAATAATATTAATAAAAACTACTACAGTAGAAATAAATTTATCGAACAGGACAGTCTTTTGCGCATTTTCTTGAACAAGAATATCTACCGATTGCAACACCTAATAAATCTTGTCTTTGCTCATAAAAATACCACTTACCTGCTTCTTTATAATAAAAGAAACCATTTCCTCTTGTATAAGGTTTGGCACAACAATAACAATTTTCTGTCTGAACATTGGATTTTTTTGATTTTTGACCATTAGGCTTAGTAGATTGAGCGTTCACACTCAAAACAAAAAAAGATAAAACAATTAAAACTAAATTTTTCATAAGTTTTTTTACAAAAATATCTATACACTTTATAAAATTTAATCCTAATAAATACTCTTTTATCCTAAATAAGATTATTTATATATCTTTGAGGCATGAAAGAAATTACTGAAAACATCAAAAAGTTTCGGGAATTAAAAAATTTTACCCGAGAAGTCATGGCAGACAAATTGGAAATGAGTGTGTCTGGTTACAGTAAACTCGAAAGAGGTGATGTCGAGTTAACAGTCAATAAACTTTTTAAAATAGCAGAGTTATTAGAGGTATCTGTTTCACAAATCCTAAATTTTGATGCCTCTCAGATTTTTAATGTTTCAAATAATCATGTAGTAAATGGCGTTGAGGTAAAAGAACAACATAACCATTACATCGATGAATACAAGGACAAATACATTCAGCTTTTAGAAGCAGAAGTTGAACGATTAAAGAAATTAGAAAGCAGTAAATAAGTGCTTTACAAACTATAATTTCACGGCATTCTCACGAATGGTTAAAGCAGGTATTGCAGTATCAATCTCAGCCAATACACCAATAGGCATCGTAAACTTATCACGAATGTGTCCCACAGAAAATCCTTTAACAACTGGGTAATTACGATGTTTAAAATGATAATCGATTACTTCATCTAATGAAAATGATCTGTCTGGTTCACTAGAGTCACATTTAGCACATTTACCGAAAACCAAACCAGCTAATTCGTCTAAAATTCCAGCCAATGCTAGCTGTGTTAATAATCTATCTATGCTATATGGCTCTTCCTCTATTTCTTCAAGAAATAAAATGGCATTTCTGAAATTTGGCAAATACGGAGTACCCAAAAGAGAACAGATAATCGTAAGATTCCCTCCTATCAACAAGCCTTTAGCTACTCCACTATTTACTATTTTTAGTTCTTTGTTAGTTAATACAATCGGCAAACTTCTAGCTTGGACTATATCAAGAAAACTAGTAGTTGTCGTTCCTTCCCACGTGGAATTACCTACAGGCCCATGGAAAGTGACAACGCCTGTTTGGTAATAAACAGCTAACAAAAGCGTAGTTATATCACTGAAACCGCAAATAATTTTTGGATTTCTTGCAATAATATTCATATCTAAAAATGGTAACATTCGAGCACAACCCCAACCTCCTCGTAAAGCAATGATTGCCTTCACTTCATGATCCTGAATTAAATCCATAAATTCTTTAGCTCTAAACGAATCTTCACCAGCTAAATAACCAAATTTGGTTGTAGCAGTCTCCCCAACTTTTACACGAAATCCCATTGATTCGAGAGCATACTTAGATTTAGTGATAGCATCTTGAGAAAAAATAGCCCCGGCTGGTGCCATTAAAGCAACTAGATCCCCTTTTAACAACATAGGAGGATATACTGTGACGGGATTTACAGTATCATTTTCAATTTGTGCTTTCGATTTTAAACCGAGAGCAATCATTCCCGTGCTAAGAACCGAATTTCTAATAAATTTTCTCCTACTATCCATACGTTTAATGAAGCAATCCTTGATATGTTGTTAAACAAAAAATGCGAAATCTAAGAAAAAGCACATGACTTTATCTCAAATTTCGCAATTAAATTGTAATTAATTTTTATTACGCTTCTACTACATTCGCATAGCTTTCTACACTTGGACAAGAACACACTAGGTTTCTATCGCCAAACGCGTTGTCTACACGGCGAACTGGCACCCAATATTTGAACTCTTTTAAGTAAGCCACTGGATAAACAGCTTCTTGCGGAGTGTATGGATAATTCCAGTTTTTATTGATAATACAATCTGCAGTATGCGGTGCATTTTTCAATAAGTTGTTTTCTTTATCAGCGTGTCCGTTTTCGATTTCAGCAATTTCTTTTCTGATTTTGATCATCGCTTCGATGAAACGGTCTAATTCAGCTTTGTCTTCACTTTCTGTTGGCTCAATCATCAATGTTCCAGCTACTGGGAAAGATACAGTTGGAGCGTGGAAACCGAAATCAATTAAACGTTTCGCCATATCAGCTACCTCAACATCAGCAGTTTTCTTGAATTCACGACAATCTAAAATCAATTCGTGTGCTACTGTACCATTCGAACCTGTGTATAAAATTGGGTAATGATTTTTCAATTCTGCAGCAATGTAATTTGCATTTAAGATTGCGTTTTCCGTAGATTCTCTCAATCCTTTTGCTCCTAACATTTTGATATATCCATAAGAAATCAATAAGATCAAAGCACTTCCGTAAGGTGCAGCAGAAATAGCATGAATCGCTTTTTCTCCACCAGCTTTGATTAATGGACTTCCTGGCAAGAAAGGTATTAAATGTGCTCCTACTCCGATTGGACCCATTCCAGGACCACCACCTCCGTGAGGAATCGCAAATGTTTTGTGTAAGTTTAAGTGACAAACATCAGCACCAATGTTTCCAGGATTTGTTAATCCAACTTGGGCATTCATGTTAGCACCATCCATATATACTTGACCACCATTTTCGTGAATGATCGCTGTAATTTCACGGATACCTTCTTCAAATACACCGTGTGTAGATGGATACGTTACCATTAAACCAGCTAAAGTATCTTTTAATTCAACTGCTTTTTCTCTTAATGCATCGATATCAATGTTTCCATTCTCATCACATCCCGTTACTACCACTTCAAATCCAGCCATTACAGCAGAAGCAGGATTTGTTCCGTGAGCAGATGAAGGAATAATCATGTGTTTACGGTTGAAATCACCACGAGATTCGTGATATGCTTTGATTACCATTAAACCTGCATATTCTCCTTGTGCACCAGAGTTCGGTTGTAACGAAACACCAGCAAAACCTGTACACTCACTTAAATCTTTTTCTAATTCGCGGAACATTTCATGGTATCCTTCTGCTTGTTCAACTGGACAGAAAGGGTGCATGTTTGCGAAATTAGGATTAGTGATTGGCATCAATTCAGATGCAGCATTTAACTTCATTGTACAAGATCCTAATGGAATCATACTATGAACCAATGATAAATCTTTATTTTCTAAACGTTTCAAATAACGCATCATTTGAGATTCAGAATGATGGGTATTAAACGTAGGGTGTGTTAAAATTGCGTCTGTACGTAATTGATTTGCTGTTAAAGCAGTTGCTGTAGTTTTTTCAAAAGCATTGTTTGTTTTCACTGCTATTTGAGCAAAAACATGAACTAACGTATTTAAATCTTCAGTTGTAATTGACTCACCAAAGCTAATAGTCACTTGTGAATCATTAATATAACGTAAGTTGATTTCATTTGCTTCTGTTTGGTATTTTAACGTTGCTACAGAAACAGTTGATGGTAATTCAACCCAAATTGTATCGAAATAAGCATCCGATTTTACTGTATACCCTAAATTTTTCAATTCGTTTGCAACAGTAACAGCTTTGCTGTGAATATCAGAAGCTATTGCTTTTAACCCTTTTGGTCCGTGGTAAACAGCATACATACTTGCCATTACAGCCAATAAAGCTTGTGCAGTACAAATATTTGAAGTTGCTTTATCTCTTTTGATATGTTGCTCACGTGTTTGTAAAGCCATACGTAAAGCTAAATTATCATCCGCATCTTTAGATACTCCGATAATACGCCCTGGAATTGTTCTTTTGAACTCATCTTTACAAGCAAAGAAAGCCGCGTGAGGACCACCATAACCCATTGGCACACCAAAACGTTGTGCAGAACCTAATACCACATCCGCACCTAGTTCTCCTGGAGATTTTAATAAAACCAATGACATAATATCAGCAGCTACCGCTACTTTTACTCCTGCTTCGTGTGCTTTTTTAGTGAATGCACCTAAATCTTGTACACGTCCAAAAGCATCTGGATATTGAGTTAATGCACCAAAGAAAGTAGCATCAAAAGCAAACGTTTCAGGATCAGCAATAACTAATTCAATACCTAAATTAGCTGCTCTACCTTGAACAACATCTATTGTTTGAGGAAAACAAAATTCAGAAACAAAGAATTTATTTTTTCCTTCTTTAATATCATTTCTAGAACGAGAATTATATAACATAATCATCGCTTCAGACGCAGCAGTTGCTTCATCCAATAAAGATGCATTTGCAATTTCCATTCCTGTTAAATCCAAAATCATCGTTTGGAAATTCAACAAAGCCTCTAAACGACCTTGTGAAATTTCTGCTTGATACGGAGTATATGCAGTATACCATCCTGGATTTTCTAATACATTTCTTAAAATTACAGAAGGTGTGATAGTATCGTTATAACCTAAACCAATGTAAGATTTAAACACTTTATTTTTTGCACCTAGTTTATTTACGTGTGATAAATATTCCTGCTCAGTTAACGCATCAGAAACGTTTAATTCTCTACCTAAACGGATAGGTGCAGGAATCGTTTTATCTATTAATTCTGCAATTGAGTTCGCTCCAATTTTAGCTAACATCGCTTGTTTTTCGGCATCATTTGAGCCAATGTGTCTTTCAGAAAATGCACTCATTTTATACTGCTTTAAATGTGGGACAAATATACGATGATTTAGATGAATTATTTGGGAATTTCTCTAAACAATCTAACGGTATTTATTAACCATTCAAACATAAAAATGTTTTTAATTTTTTGAAATAAATCTTTTATCAATATCTATTTAATGTAAATTTGATTTAGAACAACTATTATTTATGAAATTTCAACTCGAAGATTTTCCCGAAATTCCAACTGAGCAATGGAAAGAACAGATCGCGAAAGAACTAAAAAAAGCAAATTCACCTGAAAATTTTGAATTTGTTGATAAGGTAGAAAACCTCACTTTTTCAATTACGCCTGAAAATTTTCCAACCATTCTTATCGAAAACGATAAAAAAACAAGTGATTGGGAAGTTGGATATGAAATTACAATCACAGATATAAATAGCAAAGAAGCAAACAAAGAAGCGCTTCAAGCCTTAAATTTTGGTGCTAACGCAATTACCTTTTCATTTGAAACAGAAGAAAAAGTTGATTTAAATCTTTTACTTGAGGAAATAGAAGTTGAATACATCGACCTTCATTTCAACATTAAAAACGAAGTGCAAGAAAATCAAATTCTTTCATTCAAAAAAGAATACAAACACAAACGAATTTACATTAATTCAGATAAAGGATCAAAGGATAATATTTTCATTTCAAGCTATAATATACACTCAATTGGCGGAAATGCAACTGAAGAACTTGCCTATCTACTTGCTAAAATCAATCAAAAAATTACTGAATTTGATTTTAAATCGATACATATAGAAATGGGTATAGGAAATAATCTATTACTTGAGATTTCAAAATTTAAAGCCGCGCGCATTTTAATCAATCAACTTTTTAGAAGTTATAACTTAAACCCAGAAATTTATCTCACTGCAAAAACTGGTTTTGTAAACAAATCCTACAAAGACCCTCACACAAACTTACTACGTCAAACAACGGAAGTACTTTCTGCTGTATTAGGAAATGTAGATCAAATCATTGCATTGCCTTATGATAAAATGTTTGTCAAACAGGAAAATAACTTTACCGCTAGAATGGCTATAAACATCTCAAACCTTTTAAAAGAAGAAGGAAAAATCCATTTGAATATCAATCCATTTTCCGGATCCAGATACATTAATCAATATATTCACGTGTTATCAGACGCCGCTTGGAACTTGTTAAATGAAATTGAAAAGAACCTAGGTATTGAAAATGAAAATGGTTTAAAAATCATACAAGAATCAATAGTAAAAACGAGAGAAAGAAGAATTATACAATTCAAGAGTAAAGAACAACTATTTGTGGGTATAAATGCTTTTTTAAATCCCACGAAAATAGAAAATGAATGGAACATAAAAATGATGAATACCTTTTTAGAACTTCCTCCATTGATTTTAGAACAAGAAATTTATTAATGCTATGAAGAAGAAAATAGATTTCAGTAACATCAACTGGAAAACAGAACTTAAAACGGAAGAAACAACAACTTTTCCGCATAGCAATTCGGTTTCAGGTTTTGCCCCTTTCTTAGGTGGGCCGTATGCTTCTATGTATACTTCTAAACCTTGGACCATTCGTCAATATGCTGGATTTTCTACTGCTGAAGAATCAAATGCTTTTTACAAACGAAATTTAGCTGCAGGACAAAAAGGACTTTCCGTTGCCTTTGATTTAGCAACACATAGAGGATATGATTCGGATCACCCTCGAGTTATTGGTGATGTTGGAAAAGCAGGTGTAGCAATTGATTCAGTTGAGGATATGAAAATTCTTTTTCAAGATATTCCGCTAGATCAAATGAGTGTCTCTATGACTATGAACGGAGCGGTGATACCAGTATTAGCCTTTTTTATTGTTGCAGCTGAAGAACAAGGAGTTTCAAAAGATTTATTATCAGGCACCATTCAAAATGATATCTTAAAGGAGTTCATGGTAAGAAACACATACATCTACCCCCCGACTCCTTCGATGAAAATCATTGCCGATATTTTTGCTTACACAACGAAATACATGCCGAAATTTAATTCGATTTCAATTTCGGGATATCATATGCACGAAGCAGGCGCAACCGCTGCACAAGAATTAGCATACACCATCGCAGACGGCATGGAGTATATACGCTCAGGTTTAAAAGTGGGTTTAAACATTGATGACTTCGCGCCGAGATTAAGCTTTTTCTGGGGCATCGGAATGAACCCATTAATAGAGATTGCGAAATTAAGAGCCGGAAGATTGTTATGGGCGAAAGTTGTAAAAGAATTTAATCCAACGAAAGAAAAATCAATGGCACTAAGAACACATTGTCAAACTTCAGGTTGGTCATTGACAGAACAAGATCCATTTAATAACGTAGCGAGAACATGTATCGAAGCGTTGAGCGCTATCATGGGAGGAACCCAATCTCTTCATACGAATTCATTAGACGAAGCAATTGCACTTCCAACCGATTTCTCAGCACGAATTGCACGAAACACACAATTATTTATTGAACATGAAATTGGTATTACAAAAACAATAGACCCAACTCAAGGAAGTGAAAAAATAGAAGCACTTACACAACAACTTTACCAAGAGGCTTGGGAACTGATTCAAGAAATAGAATCTCTTGGCGGCATGACCAAAGCAATTGAAGCAGGTATTCCGAAAATGAGGATTGAAGAGGCAGCAACTACAAAACAAGCAAGAATTGATTCTTTTGAAGAAATTATTGTAGGGTTAAATCGATATCAGTTTGATAGTGAAACACAAATTGACACTTTAGAAATTGATAATACTGCTGTACGTGAATCACAATTAAAAAGATTAGCAGATATAAAAACAACACGAAATCAGCGTTTAGTTGAAGAAAAATTAAACTTATTAGAGAACGTAGCCAAGACGGGTAAAGGTAATTTATTAGAAACGGCTATTGATTGCGCCCGTGAAAGAGCTACACTTGGAGAAATATCTTCTGCATTAGAAAATGTATTCGGAAGATATCAAGCCAAAACACACAGTATACAGGGAGTATATGCAAAAGGAATTATGAAAAATGAATCATTTCAAAAAGCCATCACGTTAGCAGATAAATTTGCTGAATTAGAAGGTAGAAGACCTAGAATTTTGGTTGCAAAAATGGGACAAGATGGTCATGATCGTGGAGCAAAAGTAATCGCTACTTCATTTGCTGACATGGGATTTGATGTCGATATCAGCCCACTTTTTCAAACACCCGAAGAAGTGGCAAAACAAGCAATAGAAAATGATGTACATATATTAGGTGTAAGTTCTTTAGCTGCAGGACATAAAACCTTAATACCAGCTGTCATTGAAGAATTAAAAAAATACGATCGAGAGGATATCATGGTGATTGCAGGTGGTGTTATCCCTGTAAAAGATTATGATTTTCTCTATGAAAAAGGTGTGTTTGGTGTATTCGGACCCGGTACAAAAATACCAGAAGCAGCCATATCTATTCTAGAATTGTTAATAAAGAGTGTAGAATAAATAACAACTTAAATTGAATAATTTTCTATTTTCGAAATCAAATTATTTACCCATATGAAAAAATATACATTATTACTGATAGTTTTCTTGAGTATAACAAAATTTTACGCTCAGCCCCCTCTATATAATGACCTGTTAATATTATTTGTAGACGGTAATTATAAAAAACTTGCGATCAAAGCAGAAAAATACACATTAAAAGATGAAACAAAAAATGATCCTTACCCATATTTGTGGACAGCAAAAGCGTTGTATAAAATTTCACAACAGAATATCGAAGATGAAGAATTTAAAAATGCATATAAAGATTGTATAAGCTTTTTAACTAAATCCGTTAAAAAGGATAAAACACATGAAGTTTACGAAAAAGAAAAAGATTTCATTTTTGAAGTAAAAAACTCTATGATTGAAAACACAATCAATGAATATGTCTCTAAAAATTATAAAAAAGCACAAGATTATTGTAAAAAAATTCTTTCCGTTTTTCCAGATGATGTTGCAACGAAATTTATGGATGCTTCTTGTAGATTTCAAAACAAAGACATTCCTGGGGCAACAACTATTTGGAATGAAAACCAAAGATCTTTTGAATTGATAAATTCAATTGAAAATATGAACGATAAAGAAAAAGAATTTCTTCGTCTTGCAATAATGGAGACTATGAAATGCTTTAAAGCGAATAAACAACCAGAGCGAGGTAAAATTATTGGAGAAAAGGCAAAAAAATGGTTTATCGATGACGATTTTAAACTTCTTTTAGAATCAATGTAAAACAGAAAAGTAAAACTTTTCTGTTATAAACGATGATTAAAAAGGTCCAATTCTTTTAACTTGTGAAAATAAGGATGACTTGCTGATCTATTTAAAATTTCTAAGTGTTCTATTCTATGACAGTCAGTAGCAACAAAGTCTACATACCCATTATCAATTAACCAACAAGCTTGACGTTGAACATCCGGCCCATAATGGCCAACAATTGATAATAAATTAACTTGAATTAACACTCCTTTCTCTCTATAATTAGCTAAAATAGCTGGCTGATTAAAATAATAAGGATATCGCTCAAAATGAGCGATAATGGGTTTATATCCTTTTACTATTAGTTCAAAAATAAATTGTTCTGTTTGATTTGGTTTTGAAAAAAAAGAATATTCGAATAAAATATAATTATTCGGAAAAGGAACTAACTGATTACCCTTTATTTTATCCATCAAAGAATCCTCTATATTATATTCCGCTGAAGCAAAAAGCTCTAAATCTATTCCAAGTCGTTCACACTCTAATTTAACTTCATCTAATTTTTGAAAAATAATTTCTGGAGTATTTGGATAACAATCTTGCATGACATGAGGAGTAAATACAAGTTTTTTATACCCCATTTCTTTAAATTTTAGGAGCATACCAATAGTATGTTCCATTGATGGTGAACCATCGTCTATTCCAGGTAATAAATGATTGTGCATATCAACTTGTAGATATCCAAAATCAAAAGGAGGCAATGACACCTCCTCTTTTTTATTTTTTTTAAATATTGAAAAAAGTCCCATTATCTATTTGAGTACATTGATTCATAATACTTCTGATAATCGCCACTTGTAACTTCTTTTACCCAATCTTCATTTTCTAAATACCAATCAACCGTTTTTTCAAGGCCTTCTTCAAATGTAATTGATGGTCTCCACCCTAATTCAGTTTCTAATTTAGTCGCATCTATTGCATATCTCATATCGTGTCCAGATCTGTCTGTTACATATGTAATTAACGATGCCGATGTTCCAGGTTTACGATTTAACTTCTTATCCATCAAATCACACAAGAAATGAATTAAATCAATGTTTTTCCATTCATTTAAACCTCCTATGTTGTAAGATTCACCATATCGACCATTAAAAAAGATCGTTTCAATAGCTCTTGCATGATCTTCAACCCACAACCAGTCTCTAATATTTTCACCTTTTCCATAAACTGGTAAAGATTTCATATTAATTATATTTTGAATCATTAAAGGGATTAATTTCTCAGGAAAATGATGGCTGCCATAATTATTTGAACAATTAGACATTTTAATTGGAAAATCGTAAGTATGAAAAAAAGCACTAACAAAATGATCTGAGGAAGCTTTCGAAGCTGAATAAGGACTTCTTGGATCATACGGTGTTGTCTCTGTAAATAAACCCTCTTCTCCTAAAGAACCATATACTTCATCTGTTGATACATGATGAAAAGTGTGTTTTTCATTTAGATTCCAATGATTTTTAGCAACTGTTAATAGATTTAATGTTCCAATTACATTTGTCATTGCAAATTCCATTGGTCCTTCAATTGATCTATCAACATGAGATTCAGCCGCCAAATGTATTACATCTGTAATATTATGCTTGTTAAATACATCGTTTACATCTTCAAAAGAACAAATATCACCTTTTACAAATTTGTAATTTGATTTATCAGCTATATCCTTAAGGTTTGACAAATTTCCAGCATAAGTTAATTTATCAAAATTAATTATAACATGTTCAGGATATTTATTCACAAGTAATCTTACAACATGTGAACCTATAAAACCTGCTCCTCCTGTCACTAAAATATTCATATTCAAATTTGTTGAAAAAAAATTATAAACTCCAGTATTCCAGTTCATTGATTCTATTTCTGTATATACCCTTTATATCTACAAAAACACCTTTACCACCTATCAATAATTCTTTAAATGAAGACTCGTCTAAATCAACATATTCTTTATGATTAACAGCAACAATTACTGCATCGTATTTACCTTCTGGTTTAGAATTTAAACCAATACCATATTCATGAATCATCTCTTCTGAAGACTCAATTCTTTCACAACATCAATCACTTTTGTATTTCTGATGTCAGCAACATCTTCCTTAAAAGTTGCTCCCATAACCAAGACTTTAGTATCTTGGATATGTTTTCCTTGAGCAATCATTTTTTTAACCGTCTGCTTAGCGACATACCCACCCATAGAATCATTAACAAAACGACCACTTGTAATCACTTTTGAATTGTACCCTGCTTTAGCCGCCTTGTGAGTCAAGTAGTAAGGATCTACTCCAATGCAATGTCCTCCAACTAACCCCGGTTGAAATTTCAAGAAATTCCATTTTGTACCTGCTGCTTCAAGAACATCAAAAGTATTGATTCCTAACTTATTAAAAATAATAGACAACTCATTAACTAAAGCGATATTTACATCGCGTTGTGTATTTTCAATAATCTTAGCTGCTTCCGCAACTTTAATTGTAGCAGCTCTATGAACTCCAGCATCAACAACTAATTCATATGTTTTAGCGATATTATCTAATGACTCATCACAACAACCTGAAACAACTTTCATGATATTTCGAAGAGTATGATTTTTATCTCCTGGATTAATACGTTCAGGCGAATAACCTAAATAGAAATCTTGCTTAAACTTTAATCCTGATTCTTTTTCCAAAACAGGTACACAGTCTTCCTCAGTACAACCAGGATATACAGTTGATTCAAAAACAACGTAATCTCCTTTTTTAATTACTTTACCTACTGTAGAACTTGCACCTAATAAAGGCTTTAAATCTGGAACATTTGCAGAGTCGATAGGAGTTGGAACAGCAACTATGAAAAAAGTCACATCTCGCAAATCCTCTAAATCAGCTGTAAAATGAATATCACACCCTTCAAATGCTGAACTTTCTAATTCTTTACTTGGATCAATATTATTGCGCATTAAATCAACACGTTGTTGATTTATATCAAATCCTACTACTTTTATTTTTCTTGCAAATTCAAGGGCAATTGGTAAACCAACATACCCCAATCCAATAACAGCTAACTTAGTTTGTTTATCTATTAACTTTTGGTAAATTGAGTTGTTCATTTCTTACTTTGTATATACGTTCAATTATTTCTACTACTTTCAATCCTTCTAAAGCATTGGTTGTCATTGATGTTCTACCTTTCAACGTGTCAATTACATTACCAATTAAAAAGTGATGATTTGCTGCTGACCCCTTATAAGGACCATAATCATTTGCTGGACTTGATTCTGCCAATTCAGGCATTTGATAACCGGGAATATTACAAACCTCAACTTCATTCATATATTGACCACCAATTTTAACACTACCTTTACTTCCAATGATAGTCATGGAACTTTCTAAATTTTTGTCAACAACTGCTGTTGAGTAATTAATACAGCCTTTTCCACCATTAAGGAAATCAAAATTAACAAATCCTGAATCTTCGAAATCGGTTGAATCTTGGTGCGAAAAATCTGCAAAATTTCCTTGTATATTATCAATATCACCAAATAACCAATACATAATATCAATAAAATGAGAGAATTGTGTAAAAAGAGTTCCTCCATCTAAATCTTGAGTACCTTTCCAACCTCCTTTTTTATAGTAACGTGCGTCTCTGTTCCAATAACAATTCAATTGAACCATGTAAATATCACCCAAAACCTTCTCTTCTACCACTTTCTTAATCCATTCAGAAGGAGGAGAATATCTATTTTGCATAACACAAAATACATTTCTAGACATTTGCAATGATTTAAAAATCACTTTTTCACACTCATCTTTAGCCAAACCCATTGGTTTCTCACAAACTACATGTTTGCGTGCTTCTAAGGCCTTGATGGATTGCTCTGCATGTAGCCCATTTGGTGTACAAATATTTACTACATCGAATTCCAAATCAGAAGCAAGTAAATCTTCAATAGATGTAAAAAAAGGTACATCTTTATCAAATTCACACGCATCCTTACCTCTTACATCAACCATAGCAACAAGCTCTCCCTCAGGATCTCTTGAAATCATTTCAGCATGACGCTTTCCGATATGTCCAGCACCTACTACAGCAAATTTAACTTTATCGTTTGTTACAATCATTTACCTAATTTTTGTACTTGATTATTTTTCAATTCATATTTTTCATCGCTTTCTGGACAAATTGCAATACCATTATTGTCAAAGGCTAAACGATGGCCAAACTCACTCATCCAACCTAACTGACGTGCTGGATTACCAACCATTAATGAGTATGGAGCTACGGTTTTTGTAACAACAGCACCAGCACCTATAAATGCATATTCACCAATATCATGACCACATACAATCGTTGCATTGGCACCAATTGACACTCCTTTTTTAACTACCGTTTTTAGGTATTCTCCTCGTCTATTAATAGCGCTTCTAGGATTTAAAACATTGGTAAAAACCATTGATGGTCCTAAAAAAACGTCGTCTTCACAAATAACCCCAGTATATATAGATACATTGTTTTGTACTTTTACATTGTTACCTAATATAACATCTGGAGAAACAACGACATTCTGTCCTAAATTACAATTTTCACCTAAAGTACAATTAGACATTATATGTGAAAAATGCCAAATTTTAGTTCCTTTACCAATAGAACAACCAGCATCAATTACAGCCGTTTCGTGCGCAAAATAATCCATTATTTTACAATGTATTTTTCAAAATTATTATGTTCCTTATGATGCAATTCCTCTGAAGTTAAACTTTTAAAATAATCATAAGTAATCTTTAATCCTTCAGCTCTACTCACTTTTGGCTCCCAATTCAACAAATTTCTTGCCTTTGTAATATCTGGTTGTCTTTGCTTTGGATCATTGACTGGTAAATCGTGATAAACCACTTTCTGAGATGTATTTGTCAATTTGATTATTTCTTCTGCAAATTGCTTGATTGTGATTTCATCTGGATTTCCAATATTAACAGGTTCAGCATAATCTGACATTAATAATCTGAAAATACCTTCTACTAAATCATCCACGTACCAGAATGATCTTGTTTGTGAACCATCTCCAAAAATTGTTAGATCCTCCCCTCTCAATGCTTGACCAATAAAGGCAGGTAGTACTCGACCATCATTCAAGCGCATTCTCGGACCATAAGTATTGAAAATTCGAACAATTCTTGTTTCAACATTATGGTAAGTATGGTAAGCCATGGTCATAGCTTCTTGAAATCTTTTAGCCTCATCATAAACACCTCTCGGACCAACCGGGTTTACATTACCCCAATAATCTTCAGTTTGTGGATGAACTAAAGGATCTCCATAAATCTCAGATGTGGAAGCAATTAAAACACGCGCATTTTTTACTCTAGCTAATCCAAGACAATTATGTATCCCTAAAGAACCCACTTTCAAAGTTTGGATTGGAATTTTTAGATAATCAATAGGACTCGCTGGAGAGGCAAAATGTAAGATATAATCTAATTTACCTGGAATATGGATAAACTTAGAAACATCATGATTGTAAAATTCAAAATTTTCCAAATGAAAAAGATGTTCTATGTTTTTTAATCTACCAGTTATCAAATTGTCCATGCCAATTACATGATAACCTTCTTTTATAAAACGATCACACAAATGCGAACCTAAAAAACCTGCTGCACCTGTAATTAAAACTCTTTTTTTATCGCTCATAATCAAGAAATTATTGATCTACCTATTGATGAATAATAAAACCCTCTTTCATTCATTTCATTTAAATCAAATAAATTTCTTCCATCAAAAATCACACGATCTTTTAAAAGTGAGTTAATTTTATCAAAATCTGGATTTCTAAAAATCCCCCATTCTGTACAGATAACTAGAGCATCCGCATTTTCAAGAGCACTATACTCATCTTTTGAATATGAAATTTTATCTCCTACAATACCTTTTACATTTTCTATAGCTTCTGGATCATAGGCTACAATTTCAGCACCAAGTTTCAATAACTCATCTATAATATATAATGCTGGTGCTTCTCTAATATCATCTGTGTCCGGCTTAAATGCAAGTCCCCAAATAGCAATTTTTTTAGAATTTAAATCACCTCTAAAATAGTTTTTAATCTTTGGTATGAGAACCGTTTTTTGTTCTTCATTTACTTTCATTACAGCGTCTAATATCTGAAATGAAAAATTATTTTCTTTTCCTGACTTAACTAATGCTTGAACATCTTTCGGAAAACAAGAGCCTCCATACCCAATACCTGGGAATAAAAATCTTTTTCCAATACGATCGTCAGACCCAACTCCGATTCTTACTTTATCTACATCCGCTCCAACTAATTCGCAAAAATTTGCAATTTCATTCATAAAAGTAATCTTAGTCGCTAAAAATGAATTAGCAGCATATTTTGTTAACTCAGCAGACTTCTCATCCATAAAAATGATGGGATTACCTTGTCTAACAAAAGGCTTATACAATTGCTCCATGACTTTCTTCGCTCTTTCAGATGAAGTACCAATAACTACTCTATCTGGCTTCATAAAGTCATCAACAGCAAACCCTTCTCTTAAAAACTCAGGGTTTGATACCACATCAAAATCTACATTAGAGTTTGCTTTAATCGCAGCTGTAACCTTCTCGGCTGTACCAACTGGAACTGTACTTTTATCAACAACAACCTTGTAATCAGTAATAATTTTACCAAGGTGGTCTGCAACACCTAAAATATAAGATAAATCTGCTGAACCATCTTCACCCGGAGGTGTTGGTAACGCTAAAAATATAATTTCAGCATCTTTAACCCCTTCAACGATATCAGTAGTAAATGTAAGTCTCCCAGCTTTAATGTTTCTTTCAAATAAAACATCTAAATGAGGTTCATAAATAGGAATTACTCCCTGTCTCATTTTTTCAACTTTAGCCTCATTAATGTCGACACAGATAACTTGATTTCCAGTTTCAGCAAAACAGGTTCCAGTAACTAAGCCTACATATCCTGTTCCGATTACAGCAATTTTTTTCATGCAAATGAATTTATAAAATATATAACATGTTTAGTAATGTATTCTAATTGTTCTTGTTCCATTTCTGTATGTATTGGTAAGGATAAAACACATTCTGTTAATTGATTAGTAATAGGTAAATCTTGATTTTCTTTACCAAAAGATTTAAACATTCCTTGCTTGTGGGCAGGTAATGGGTAATAAATCATCGAAGGAATACCATGAGAATTTAGATATTCTATCAATTCTTTTCGATCAACCCCTGATAACTTGATTGTATATTGATGATATACATGTGTAGTATTTGGAGCTTTATAAGGAGTAGTAATTTGCTTTACTTCAGCAAATGCATGATTATAATATTCAGCCACTTTTTGTCGTGCAGAACAATACCCATCCAATAAAGGAAGCTTAATTTTTAAAATTGCAGCCTGTATGGTATCTAAGCGTGAATTACATCCAACAACTTCATGATGATACTTGATCACTTGGCCATGATTTGCAATTTTTTTTAAACTAGCAGCTAAATGAGGGTCGTTGGTATACATTGCACCACCATCACCATAACAACCTAGATTTTTCGATGGAAAAAAAGAGGTGCATCCGATATCCCCCATAGTTCCAGCTTTGGATATTTTTCCATTTTTATGAGTATAATCTGCACCAATTGCTTGAGCAGTATCTTCTACCACTTTTAAATTATACTTTTTAGCAATAGCTAAAATAGCATCCATATCAGCACATTGACCATATAAATGAACAGGTACTATTACCTTAGTTTTATCAGTAATAGCTTCCTCAATTTTAGACGGATCGATACAAAATGTATCTGGTAGAACATCTACGAAAACAGGAGTTAAACCTAATAATGCAATTACTTCTGTAGTAGCTATATATGTAAACGAGGGAGTGATCACTTCATCACCTGGTTTTAAATCCAATGCCATTAATGCAATTTGAAGTGCATCGGTACCATTAGCGCAAGGAATCACATGAGATACATTTAAATACTTTTCTAGTTCTGATTTAAAATCCGAAACCTCAGGTCCGTTAATAAAATTCGCTTGTTCAATTACATTGATAATTGCAGCATCAACTTCAGATTTAATATTCTGATACTGAGATTGCAAATCAACCATTTGAATTTTCTTCATTTCTAATAATTAGCAAACGTTTATTTCACGTTTAAATAAACAACAAATATAGTTATTTTGTATAGAATGAAAACTTGATTTTTTTAAACAAACAGTAATAAATATTATTCTATCTTTGATTTCTTTTGAACCTGAAACTTTCTTTTTGATGAAGATTTTTATTCGCTATCTATTTTTGCTTTTAATATCAAATAGCGCTTTTAATCAAAATTCTAACTTAACAGATTCTGAAACCAATACCTTTGGCCATCCTGTTTTATCATTTAATTATTCATTAAATAATCCAACATATGATTGGACTTCTAGATTTGGCACTTTCAACACAATAGGTGGAGAAATTGGATATAAAACCAAAAATAATTGGATGTTCTTGACAGATGGTAATTTTATTTTTGGGAATAAATATAAAGAAACTAATTTGTTAGATAACCTGAAAGATAATTACGGAAACATTACAGATGATCAAGGAAATATTGCAACAGTACCTGTTTTTACCAGAGGTTTCACTTTTTCTTATTTAACAGGTAAATTAATCTCTTTTAAAAGAGCAAATAATGGATTATTAATCAAAGGAGGTCTTGGTTTTTTATCTTACAAATATAGAATTGAAACAAATAGTATAAATGTTCCTCAAGTTGAAGGGGATTACAGAATGGGTTATGATAGACTTACACAAGGGCTTTTGATTTCTGAATTTATAGGCTATCAATATGTATCAGAAAAAAACTTATACAATTTTTATATCGGTTGTTTCTTTCAACAAGGATTAACAAGAAATATGAGAACTATTTTTTATGACCAACCAAATACTGTTGTTTCAAATAAGTTAAGAAATGACAATTCTTATGGAATAAAAATCGGTTGGAATATTCCTTTTTTTAATGATAAACCAAAAGAATTCTATTATTACTAAATATGTTTATTTATAACTTATCAATTCGTTTATATTGGTTAATAATTCTTTTTGCTTCTTTATTTAACCAAAAAGCAAAACGTTTTATTAAAGGTAGAAAACATATTTGGCAAGAGTTGATTAAAATAAAAGAAAAAAATCTAATATGGTTTCACTGTGCATCATTAGGAGAATTTGACCAAGGTATACCATTGATGTTTTTATTAAAAGAAAAAGATCCTTCAATTAAAATTTTGGTAACCTTTTTTAGTCCATCAGGAATGGACCATTATCATAAAAGAAAACATTGTGCTGATTATGTTTACTATCTACCTATAGACACAAAGAAAAATGCTAAGAAATTCATAAATTCGATTGAACCAAAAAAAATCTTTTTTGTTAAGTATGAATTTTGGTTGAACTATATTTTTGAAGCAAAATTTAAAAATATACCATTGTATTCTGTTAGTTGTATCTTAAGACCGAAGCAACATTTTTTTAAGAAAAGCGGATCTATCTTTCGAAAAGGGTTACAATGTTTTGACTTATTTTTTGTTCAAAATGTAGAAACAAAATCTTTACTTTCAACAATAAACATAAATAATGCAATTATTACAGGGGATACTCGTTACGACAAGGTAATTGATAATAAAACTAATTTAGTTGAAGATACTATTATTTCAAACTTTCTTCAAAACCAAAAGGCATTGATATTGGGTAGCAGCTGGAACACGGAAGAAACCATTTTTAAAAAAGCACTTGAGTCTGGTATGATAAAAGAAAAAGTTATCATAGCGCCGCATGATATCAGTGAAAAACACCTCAATCAGATTGAAACATTATTCAACAAAAGTATAATTAGGTATTCTAATTATTCTAACTATAACAACGAACAAATATTGTTAATTGATTCCATTGGTAAACTCGCAAATGCATATCAATATGGTATGTTTGCTTTTGTTGGAGGTGGTTTTTCAGGAAGTCTTCACAATACCCTAGAACCTATTGTATTTGGACTCCCAACCGTATTTGGTCCGAAACATACAAAATTCCCAGAAGCAGCATTTTTCATTCAAGAAAAGGTTGCCTTAGAAGTTACAAATGAAGTTGATTTTTTAGACGCTTATTCTCATTTCAAAAAAACTGAAAAAGAAGTTAAAATGAAATGCGATTTAATTATAGAAACGTCAAAAGGGGCTTCTCAAAAAATAATGGATAAAATATTTATCTAAAATCACTTATTATTTAATTCCATTGCTTTCAAGGTATTAATCATCAATGAAGCAATTGTCATAGGTCCAACCCCTCCAGGTACAGGGGAGATATAAGAAGTAAGCTCTGCTACTTCATCAAATTTGACATCCCCTACTAATCTCCATCCAGCTTTCTTCGTGTCATCTTCAACTCTCGTAGTACCAACATCAACAACGACTGCTCCTGGTTTAACCATATCTTTTGTAACAAAATTAGGTTGGCCTATTGCTGCAACGAGAATATCGGCTGTCAAACAAACTTCTTTTAGATTTTGTGTCATACTATGCGTTAGTGTAACTGTACAATTTCCAGGATCTGTATTTCTTGTTAACATGATACTCAAAGGTGTACCTACAATATTAGATCTTCCTATAATAACACAGTTTTTTCCTGCGGTTTGAATATTATTTCTTTTCAATAATTCTAAAATACCAGCAGGAGTAGCAGACAAAAATCCAGGTAAATTCAAAACCATTTTACCAATATTTTCAGGATGAAAACCATCTACATCTTTATTAGGATCTATTGCCTGGGTCACTTTCATTTCATCAATATGTGCGGGCAATGGTAATTGAACTATAAAACCATCAATACTTGGATCATTATTTAATGCTTCTACTTTTTTTAATAGTAGATCTTCAGAAACCGATTCATCATACCTGATTAAAGTGCTTTCGAAACCACACTCTTCACAAGCTTTTACTTTTGCATTAACATAAGTTAACGATCCTCCATCATTCCCGACTAAAACGGCAGCTAAATGTGGGATTTTTTTACCCTCCATTTTTCTTTGTTTTACAGCCATTGCAAGTTCTTGTTTTATTTGTGATGATGCTGCTTTTCCGTCAAGAAGATTCATAATTTTGATTTTTTGCAAAGATAGATAAATTAAAAAGAAAGATAGTATCTAAGGTAATTGTTTAATTTTGTATTATAACTCTATTTTATGTTTAAAAAAATCATTTATAAGTATCTCCTATTTTTATTTTTTTGGATTTTACTTTTTGATTTACATAGAATTATATTTTCCATTTTTCACTTTCAAAAATTAAAAACTGTTCATTTTTCAGAATGGTTTATGGCATTTTTGCACTCCGTCAGGTTAGATTTAGCTATGGCAGGAGCATTATCTATACTTCCTATTTTAATTCTAAGTTTCTTAATAAATTATAATAACAAATTTTTAAAAATACTTTTTTATATCATTCTCTACATTGAATTAACTTTTGTTATTCTAATCAATAGCGGCGAAATCCAAACCTATGAAGAATGGAATCATAAATTAACATCAAGAGTTTTTAAACACCTTTCAAACCCAGATGAAGTTTTTAGAACAGCTTCTTGGACGTCAACCGTTTTATTTTTTATAATCGGTAATATCGAATTTATATTTTCTTACTTCATTTTGAAAAAAATGAATCTTATTTTCTCTAATCCTAACGAGAGAAAAAATCATTTCATTAAAATCATAACTTCTTTTTTCGGTTTCGTCGTATTAGGAATATCTAGTTTTTTACTGTTAAGAGGTGGTATTCAACAAATTCCATTAAATATTAATAGTGCTATTTATAGCAACAAGCCTGTTTTGAATGATTTAGCTGTAAATACCCCCTATAATTTTGCTAAAAGTTATCTAATATATAACAAAACTAATTTAGATGATTTTATTCCTAAAATAGATACTAAAAGCGCTGAGCAGATTACAAAAAAACTCTACTCCTACTCGGATAGTACTTCGATTCAACTATTAAATAATAAGAGACCGAATATTGTTTTAGTGATTTTCGAAGGCTGGAGTTCAGAAGCAATCGACTGTTTGGGACAAACGAAAGGAGCAACACCAAATTTCAATAAATTAGCAAAAGAGGGATATTTATTTGATAACTTATATGCTGCTAGTGGCACTTCTGAAATTGGAAATGCGACAATTTTCAGTGGTTTTCCTGCACTTCCTGAGGTTTCAATCACAATGCAACCAGAAAAAAGTAGAAATCTCAGAACAATCAATCAAGATTTACAAAAACTAGGATATGAATCTGGTTATCTATTTGGAGGTGATTTAAAATATGGAAATATTGGCGGTTTTTTAATGGATCACAACTTTCAAAACATTATAGATGAAAACAATCTCCCCTCTAAAAAACGAGGAAAACTGAATTATTATGATGAAGATGTTTATGATTTTCTACTCGATGAGATCAAAAAAAGAAAAAAACCATTTTTTCAATGTGTCTTTACAGGTAGTTCCCACGCTCCTTATGATCACCCTCCAAAAACTCCAAAAAAGTTCAAAGATGTTGAAAGTGATTATATGAATTCAATCATTTATGCAGATTGGTGTTTAGGTAATTTCATTAAAAAAGCAAAAAAGAAATCTTGGTTTTCAAATACCCTATTCATTTTTATTTCTGATCACGGCCATACAACCCCATCAGCACAAACTCCACATGAATCTCCTTTTTTTAAAATTCCTTTGTTGTTTTGGGGACCTGTAGTTAAAAATCAATTTCAAGGAAAACGAAATTCAATTTTAGGAGCGCAAGCCGATTTTCCAGTCACTTTGCTAAGTCAACTGGACATTAAATCTAAAAATTATCCTTGGAGTAAAAACCTATTAAATTATAAGTGCCCGCAATTTGCTATACATACGATTAATAAAGGTTTCGGTTGGGCTACACCAAAAGGTAATTTTACCTATCAACTTCAAGAAAAATTATATATTCAGCAAACTTTTACAGAAAAAGGCCTGAAACAAGAAGAAAAAAATGCAAAAGCGATGTTAAATAGCATCTACAACTATTATAAAAAAATGTAACATGACACCCAAAAAAGAAAATATTCGAAACTTTACTTTAACTGAGCTACAACAATTATTTAAAAATTTAGACGAAAAAAGTTTTAGAGCCAAACAAGTCTATGAATGGCTTTGGAAAAAAAATGCTTCTTACTTTGAAGAAATGTCTAATTTAAGTTTGCCTTTACGTGAGAAATTAAATAACTATTTTTTTATTGATAAGATCAAACTAGATGACCAACAGATAAGTAAAGATAAAACCATCAAATGTGCTTTTGAAATAGAACCTTCTAAAGTAGTTGAAGGTGTACTAATCCCAACTACTAGTAGAACAACAGCTTGTATTTCATCTCAAGTTGGTTGTAGTTTGTCATGTAAATTTTGTGCAACAGGTAAACTAAAATTATTAAGAAATCTAACTCCTGGTGAAATTGTAGATCAAGTAGTTTACTTAAAAAACTTGGCTGAAAACAAGTACAATCAATCACTAACTAACATTGTTTACATGGGTATGGGTGAACCTTTATTGAACTATAAAAATGTTGTTCGTTCTGTAGAAATCCTTACCTCTGAAGATGGTTTAAATATGTCCCCAAGAAGAATTACCGTTTCAACAGCTGGAATTGCTAAAATGATCAAAAAACTGGGAGACGACGAGGTTCGCTTTAACCTTGCATTATCTCTTCATGCTGCTAATGATGAGAAAAGAAGTAAAATCATGGAAATTAACGACACAAATAACCTAGCAATTCTTCAAGACGCGTTAATTTATTTTTACGAAAAAACAGGCACCAGACCCACTTTTGAATACATTATTTTTAAAGATTTCAATGACTCTTTGATGGATGCCAAAGAATTAGCAGAATTTTGCAAATGTGTACCTTGTAAAATAAATATCATTGAATATAATTCAATCGACGATGAAATGTTTCAAAAAGCAGATGATGAAAGAGTTTCTAATTTTGCTTCATTTCTTGAATCTAGAAACTTAATAGTAAATGTAAGAAGAAGTAGAGGAAAAGACATCGATGCAGCTTGTGGTCAATTAGCAAACAAGAATAAAGTCATTTTAAAAGAAGAACGAATTCTAAAATCATAAAAACTAATCATAAAAAAACCGACTCAAAATTAAGTCGGTTTTTTTATGATTATTTAAATCTTAACCTGCACACATTTCACAAGAATCTGGATCATCTAATGAACATGCAATCGCTTCAGCTGAATTATTTGTAGCATTCACTGTTGCTTTCACTTCAGGTTCTTGAATAAATGATTTGTCTAATGTGAATTTAATCGCATCTGTAGCTGCTTTCGTTCTCAAGTAATACATACCAGTTTTTAATCCTTTTTTCCATCCATAGAAATGCATAGAAGTTAATTTTCCAAAGTTTGCATTTTCCATGAAGATATTCAGCGATTGAGACTGGCAAATAAATGCACCTCTATCAGCAGCTAAATCTAAAATTGCTTTTTGAGAAATCTCCCAAGCAGTTTTATAAAGTTCCTTTAAATGCGCTGGAATTTCAGGTATATTTTGAACTGATCCATTAGAAGCCATCAATTTAGATCTCATTTCTTTATTCCAAAGACCTTCTTTCACTAAATCTTTTAATAAATGTTTATTTACAATAATGAATTCTCCAGACAATACTCTACGCGTATAAATGTTAGAAGTATATGGTTCAAAACATTCGTTATTACCTAAGATTTGAGCTGTTGAAGCAGTTGGCATTGGAGCTAATAATAAAGAGTTTCTAGCACCATGTTTGATCACTTCCTCTTTTAATAAATCCCATTCCCATCTGTTTGAAGGTTTAACACCCCACATATCAAATTGGAAAACTCCTTTCGACAATGGTGAACCAGCAAACGTTTCATAAGGTCCTTCAACTTTTGCTAAATCTTTTGATGCAGTCATTGACGCATAATAGATTGTTTCAAAAATTTCCTTATTCAAAGTTTGTGCTTCCGGAGATTCAAACGGATAACGCATTAATATAAAAGCATCAGCTAAACCTTGTACACCTAAACCAATTGGTCTGTGTCTCATGTTTGAATTTTTCGCTTCTTCTACTGGGTAGTAGTTTTCATCGATAATTCTATTTAAGTTAACTGTTGCTTGGTATGTTACATCAAACAATTTTTGGTGATCAAATTGACCATCTTCAGTAACATATTTAGGAAGTGCAATCGAAGCCAAGTTACAAACTGCAACCTCATCAGGCGCAGTGTATTCAATAATTTCTGTACACAAGTTCGAAGACTTAATTGTACCTAGATTTTGCTGATTTGATTTAGCATTTGCAGCGTCTTTATACAACATATATGGTGTTCCTGTCTCAATTTGAGATTCTAAGATCTTAAACCATAAATCTTGTGCTTTGATCGTTTTTCTTCCTTTTCCTTCAGCCTCATACTTTGTATATAAAGCTTCGAAAGCTTCACTATGCGTTTCAGAAAGTCCCGGACACTCATTTGGACACATTAAAGTCCAATTACCATTACTTTCAACACGCTTCATGAATAAATCTGGAATCCAAAGCGCATAAAACAAATCTCTTGCTCTAGCCTCTTCTTTTCCGTGATTTTTTCTTAGATCTAAGAAATCAAAAACATCTGCATGCCAAGGTTCAATATACATTGCAAAAGACCCTTTTCTCTTACCACCACCTTGATCTACGTATCTTGCTGTATCATTAAATACGCGTAACATAGGAACAATACCGTTAGAAGTACCATTTGTTCCTTTTATGTAAGACCCAGTAGCTCTAATATCGTGAATAGCAAGACCAATACCACCTGCAGATTGAGAAATCTGAGCGCATGATTTTAGTGTATCATAAATACCATGAATACTATCTTCTTTCATTGTCAATAAGAAACAAGAAGACATTTGAGGTTTCGGTGTTCCAGCATTAAACAAAGTAGGTGTTGCGTGAGTAAACCAACCTTCTGACATTAAATTATAAGTCTTAACAGCAGATTGAATATCATTTTTATGAATTCCAACTGAAACTCTCATTAACATTTGTTGAGGTCTTTCAGCTATCTTTCCATCTACTTTCAGTAAATATGATCTAGATAAAGTCTTAAATCCAAAATAATCATATTTAAAATCTCTATCGTAAATGATACTTGAATCTAAAAACTCTTTATTGTTCATGATCACCTCATAAACATCATCTGCTAATAATGAAGCTCTTTGATTTGTTTTTGGATCTATATAGTTATATAAATCTTCCATTACATCAGAAAAAGACTTTTTAGTCTCTTTATGTAAATTCGAAACAGCTATTCTAGATGCTAACAACGCATAATCAGGATGGTCAATTGTTTTTGCAGCAGCAACCTCAGCAGCTAAATTATCTAATTCAGAAGTTGTTACTCCATCGTAGATACCTTCAATTACTTTCATTGCAACAGCCTCTGGACTCACTAATGGATCTAACCCATAGCACATTTTAATAATACGCGCTGTAATTTTATCAAACTTTACAGACTCTTTACGACCATCTCTCTTAATTACGTACATAATTTCTTTTTAATCTTTGTTTTTTTTTAATTTATATTAGTTTTTTATTAGAATTCCGCATCAAGTGTAAAACCATGACTTTCTTGTCCTGATGTCAACACACCTGCTTTTTGATATTCTGAAACACGCTTCTCAAAGAAGTTAGATTTTCCTTGAATCGAAAGCATATCCATGAAGTCAAATGGATTCGTTACATTAAATACTTTATCATTCCCTAATTCTAACAATAATCTGTCAGCAACGAATTCAATATACTGAGACATTAAGTCACTATTCATACCAATTAATTTAACTGGCAATGCCTCAAGAATGAATTCTTTCTCGATTTCAACAGCATCTAAAATAATTTCTTTGATTTCATCTTTGGAAAGTTTATTCACTAAATGATTGTTATATAACAAACAAGCAAAATCACAGTGTAACCCTTCATCACGCGAAATCAATTCATTTGAGAAACCTAAACCTGGCATTAAACCTCTCTTCTTCAACCAAAATATAGAACAAAATGAACCTGAAAAAAAGATTCCTTCAACAGCTGCAAAAGCAACTAAACGTTGCGCGAAAGATCCTTTTTCAATCCACTTTAATGCCCAATCCGCCTTACGTCTCACGCAAGACATTGTATTGATTGCATTGAAAAGATAGTTTTTCTCAGCGGTATCTTTGATATACGTATCAATTAAAAGAGAATAAGTCTCAGAATGAATATTTTCGATAGCCACTTGGAAACCATAGAAAAATTTAGCTTCAGTATATTGAACTTCTGACAAGAAATTTTCTGCTAAATTTTCATTAACAATACCATCAGAAGCAGCAAAAAACGCTAGAATATGTTTAACGAAATGTTTTTCATTTTCATTTAACTTATTTTCCCAATCGATGATGTCTGCTGATAAGTCAATTTCTTCAGCTGTCCAGAAACTAGCTTCAGCTTTTTTGTAAAAAGACCAAATATCATTGTGTTGGATTGGAAATAACACAAATCTTCCGTCGTTAGGCTCTAAAATCGGTTCGTAACTCATAACCAGTGTTTTTATATATTTAAATTCTGAATTAATTGATAATCAAAACGTAATACCAATACTTATCAAGCAAATATCGGACTACAAAAATTGCTATTTAAATCAGTTTGTGCAACAAAAGAAATTCACATCAATCTCAAGTTTATTAACATGGATTTTGGAAACCCTTGAATTTGTTGAGTCAAACGGAATTTATTCATAAACAAAATGATATTAACAATAAAAAATCAACTCTTGTCAATAATTTTTTTCAAAAAAAAAGAAAAAATCATCAAAAAAAAAGAAAAGATTTTTAAGTAAATTTACCTCAATATTGAATCGCTGTCAATATACTTTTTTTAATACATTTTAACATTGAATTGTTCAATCAACCGCTACTCCATTTGAATCAAGTCTATACCAATTTTATTAATTATTTTGAGCATCTTTTTTTTCCTGATGAATGCATCATTTGTGAAAATGAAACCCAAAATAAACAAACTTACATCTGTCATTTATGTGAACAAGATTTGGCATTCACCAAAATGGAGAATACAACCATTGAACAAAAAACAAAAAAAATATTTTGGGGTAGAATTCCAATAGAAACAGGATTTAGTCTTTTATATTTTGAAAAAGCAAACTCGACTCAAAAAATTTTACATGCTATTAAGTATCAAAATCGTAAGGATTTAGCTATTGAATTAGGTAGAAAGATAGGTGAAACATTAAGGAAATCAGAAATATCCCTTCAAATTGACGCTCTAGTTCCGGTACCTCTTCATCAACGAAAAAAATTTGATCGTGGTTACAATCAAAGTGAGCTACTTTGTAGGGGTCTTTCTGAAATACTCAACGTTGAAACGAACAACAAATTAGTTTTAAGGAAAAAGAATAGCAAAAGTCAAACGAAATTGAATAAATTTCTTCGTTGGGAAAATGCGCAAAACACTTACGAAATTAGTAAAGACATAAACTCCAAAAATTGGAAACACATAGCAATTGTGGATGATGTCATTACTACAGGTTCAACGATAGAATCAATTGCGAAAGAAATTATTTCTATCAATCCGTCCATTAAAATAAGTGTAATTTCATTAGCTTTAGCAATCTAAATATGCAAACGATGAATCATAACGTTTTAATTGCAGGAGGTGGTTTAGCAGGAATATGTTTGGGATATCATTTAGCTGAAAATAAAATTCCATTTATTTTAATGGATAGCGGTGTAAACCACAGTTCATTAAAAGCTGCTGGTCTAATTAATCCTATCGTTTTTAGAAGAATGCTTAAGAGCTGGCGCGTGGATGATTTTCTTCCTTATGCAATGCAATTTTACAAAAAAACTGAAAAATATACTGATTCAGAATTTTTTCATTTCTTACCTATGCGTCGTGGTTTTGCACATCAACAAGAAACAGATTTGTGGGAATCAAAACAAAATTTAGAAGAATATAAATTGTATCTCAGTGAATTAACAAATGAGGATAGAACTTCGAATGCACTAATCAATAATTACGGTACGGGGATCGTAAAACAAACAGGTTATATCGACACAAAAGCATTCTTAGATAATTCATATGCCTATTTCAAATCTATTAATAGTTATCAGAAAATTGAATACAAATACGATGAATTTGACCTATCAAAACAGACTTTTAGGGGAGAATACTTTGATAAAATCATTTTTTGTGAAGGGTATCAAGGAATTTATAATCCTTGGTTTAATTATTTACCACTTCAAGTTACCAAAGGTCAAACCATTATCATTAAATCTAACACATTACAAACCAACGAAATTTTAAATAGAAAATGTTTTTTACTTCCATTAGGAAACAATGAATTTAAAGTGGGGGCGACATATGAGTGGAACACTACTGATCTTTCTACCACAGAAGAAGGTTTAAATACACTAAAAGAAAACATTAAACAATTAATTCAAGACGAATACGAAGTAATTCACCAAGACGCTGGTATTAGACCGACTGTGAAAGATCGACGTCCACTACTTGGAGAGCATCCTGAATTTAAAAATACATTTATTTTTAATGGACTAGGAACAAAAGGTTATTCAATGGCACCTCTTTTAGCGAAAGAATTGTTTGGTTATATATTTAATAACCAATTAATTGATGAAGAGATTAATATTTCAAGGTACAGATAGCTTAATTCTTTCCTTCTATAATAATAACGATTTCACCTTTTGGTGGATTTTTTTCATAATATGACTTCACCTCGATCGCAGTACCTCGTTGGAATTCTTCGTATATTTTAGAAATTTCTCTAACAACACATACGCGTCTATCTTCCCCCATAAACTCTACAATCTGCTCTAAAGCCTTAACCAAACGATGTGGTGATTCATAAAGAATTACTGTTCTATCTTCTTCTGCAATTTGCTTGAATTTAGTTTGTCTTCCTTTTTTATGTGGTAAAAAACCCTCAAATGCAAATCTATCAGTTGGAAAACCACTTGCTACTAAGGCTGGTACAAATGCTGTAGGACCAGGTAAACAAGAAACTTTAATTCCACTTTCAATACAAGCACGAACTAATAAAAAACCTGGATCAGAAATTGCAGGAGTACCTGCATCAGAAACCAAGATAGTTAAAGTATTTGAGTCAATTTGAGAGATTACATTATTTAATACTTTGTGTTCATTATGTATATGAAAAGACTGAACATTTTTTTGAATTTGTAAATGATTCAAAAGCTTTTTAGTAACTCTTGTATCTTCAGCTAAAATAAGATCAGCATTTTTTAACGTATTGATCGCTCTTAATGTAATATCTTCTAAATTACCAATCGGTGTTGGAACTAAAACTAATTCACCCATAAAATTAAAAAGAGGATAGAAAACCTATCCTCCAAAATAAATTGATTAATTACGCAATATTTGTAAAGACTTGTTGAACATCGTCATCTTCTTCAATCTTATCTAAAAGTTTTTCAACATCAACCATCTGTTCTTCAGTTAAATCAATTGGAGATGTTGGAATACGTTGTAAATTTGCTTTCAAAACTTCAAAGTCTAAATCATCAATCGCTTTAGACAAAGTACCAAATGCTGTAAAATCACCGTAAACATACATCTTATCTTCCTCTACTTCAATTGATTCGCAACCAGCATCGATTAATTCCAACTCAATCTCTTCAGGGTCAACCCCTTCTTTTCTAGCTAATTCAAAAACTGATTTTCTTCCAAACATAAATTCTAATTGACCATTTGGAACAATAGAGCCACCAACTTTATTAAAATAAGATTTCACATTTGCTACGGTTCTCGTTGGATTATCCGTCGCACACTCAACATACACCAAAACTCCGTGAGGGCCTTTACCCTCATAAATAATCTCACTAAAACTTGCTAAATCTTTTTGAGTAGCTCTTTTAACTGCTGCCTCAATATTATCTTTTGGCATATTTTGTGCCTTCGCATTTTGAATAGCTGTTCTCAATTTAGCATTCATTGTAGGGTCATCGCCTCCCTCTTTTGCTGCCATTGTGATAGCTTTACCTAATTTAGGAAATAACTTAGACATCTTATCCCAACGTTTTTCCTTAGCTGCTCTGCGGTATTCAAACGCTCTTCCCATCGTTTACTATTTTATTTTAATTGATTAATGCCGTATTAATTGAACATATCCTTGTCCTTTTATTTTCTCACCACTTGAACCTTCAATCTCATATTGATAATAATACACTCCTTCATCTGCATCTTTACCATTTATAGTTCCGTCCCAAGACTGAGATGTTTCTGTCATTTCGTAAATTGGATTACCCCAACGGTTAAATATCATTACATGAATGTCTTTTGCGTTTTTAACTGTGATAAAGAAGGCATCATTTGTACCATCATTATCTGGTGTGAATACATTAGGAGCTATTTCAACACGAGGTGTGTCCAATTTATCAATTTTAATAGAAATAAAACTTGAATCTATACATTTTCCATTTTTAGAAATTAATGTAATAACATATATTCCAGGTTTTTTATATAATGCTGTTACAGGTTCTAATGTATTTTTTATTAAAGGTGATTCATCACCATTTCTAAAGTACCATTCAAACTCATTTGAAATAGCACTTTTATTGGTCAATAAAACATTCAAAGGTTTTAAATCAGATGCCAGTCCAGATTCTGGAGTTGCTGTGAATTTAGAAATAGGCTTTTCTATAACATATACTTTAACAGTATCTGAATTTTTACAACCTAGATTATCTTTAACATTAACGATATAAGATGTTGTTCCTTTATTAGGCATAAAAGGGACCCCATTTATAACACCATCACTAAAAGTATATGTGTTATTATCTTTACCGACTAATGTAACAAGTTGAGGGTCACCACAAACCACAGGTTCATCTACGTTAATTTCAGGACGTCTGAAAACAACGACATCAAATTCAGTTGAATCAAAACAATTATATTTATCAGTAACAAATGCTTTGTACGTTGTGTTTTCAGTTGGTTTAGCAACTACAGGATTACAAGTGATACAATTTACATTTGGAGTCCAAACGTATTTTAATTCTGAACCTATACCTTCTAATAAAATTGAATCGCCTGGACAAACTGTATTTGGAGCATTAATTTTAGCCTTTGGCTTAGGTCTTACAACAATATCAAATTTCATTGTATCACCCTTACATTGACCAACAGAAGGGATCACTGTTATTCTTGAAATATTCGTTGTTGAACCAGAAGTATTCTTAGCAATAAAAGGCAAAATATTACCACTACCCACACCCATAACACCTACAGTTGTGTTATTTGAATACCAATCATACTTAGTACCTGTTACACCTCCAGTGAACTCAATTGTATCGGATTTTTCATTAACACATACATTTATATCTTGTACTTTGTTCACTTTTGTACCTGGAGTTACATTTAAATCAATAGAAGAATTTACATTGTTATTTTGACAACTTGTTACATCTCCATCTGAAATGCTAATTATTTTATAATTGTACAATCCAGAAGTATTTGTATTTGCTTTCAAAATTGCTGAATAAGCAGTATTAGATGTCTTAATAGTTTGATTACCTGAACCATTAACATTATAAACAAAAGTAAAAGGTGGTGTTCCATTAGTGGCCGTAAACTCAATTGTAGCATCACCGTTCATACATACTCCTGTAGGTTTTGCAATCACAGTACCTGATGGTAAAGGTTTTATTGTAACTGTTTGAGATATATTTATATTGTTTGAACATGATAAATCATCCCCATTTTTCACAATATTAACCGTATAATTATAAACACCTGATACGGAGGTATTCACAGGTATTTTTGCTAAATGTTGGCCTTGCCCAGTACTAATATTTTGAGACGGACCGAACGGATTACCATCCTTAGAAATAAAATAAGTAAAGGTAAATGGTGATACCCCATTTATACCTGTAATTCTAATTTCAGGGCTACCTCCACCTTGGCAAACTGATGTTGATGTAGTAGTAATTTGAGCCGTAGGTAAATCATTTATAATTACGTTTTGAATTCCAAACACGTTTGAATTTTTACATTGAGATGAACTAGATTCTTCAACACTTATTAATTCATATGTAAATAATCCTGACTTGTTAGTTGGAACAGAAAGTAATACTTCATCTTTACCAGGGTCAGAAGTAATTGATTGAATGGTACCACCATTTATTTTATATTTAAACACATACGGTGCGACACCATTAAATCCTTTAAACTTTATTTGAGGTGAAACTGCATTCACACAAACGGTATCGGCACCTGAAATTGAAGCTGTAACTAAAGGATTTATAAACAAGTAAGTAGAGTCAGATTTTGGACAAACACCATTCGTTGTATATTTAACACTATAACTACCAGCCTTAGAGGATAAAGGAAATATCTCGCCGCTAGTTGAATTTAATGCTAACCCTTTAGGAAGTGAAGTAAATACACCACCTTTCAGACCAGATACAACCGGTAAAGTATTAGATGATTCATTGGCACAATATTGAGCAAGGTATCCACTAAACGACGGATCATCTAATTTATTTACAGCTAGAGTAAATTTCATCACTGAACCGACACAAGTTTTATTTACGGATGGTATAAAGTACTTAGGTGTTACTGAAATAATTGCAGTTTGCTTAGAAGTATTTGTATTATTCTTCGCAGTAAAAGTATTAATGTCACCAGTACCATTAAAATTAAGACCTATATTCGCATTTGAATTTGTCCAATCAAAAGTAGTACCAGTTAAATTTGAAACAAAAGGAATCGAACTAATTATCGAACCAGCGCATACTACTGTATCTCTTTTTTGATCAACTTTAGGGTTATAAACATTGACTAACAATGTATCATAATTATAACAACCAAACTGAGATTGCCCCCTTACAATATACTGTTGCGTTGTATCTGTTTTCGTTGTTACAGTAGCACCTATTCCTAAATTTCCAATTAGTGAAGTGTGTGGTGTCCAGACATAATTGTCATTTTTTGATGCACCAGTAGCTGAAAGAACTGCGCTTCCTCCTTTACAAAAGGATGTGTCTTGTTTTGTTGTATTTACTATAGATGCAACTATTTTAGGATTTGCTCTAACTTTATATTTGTAATTAACATGATTACCAATACAAGTACCGACTCTAGGTGTAACAGTGATAGTAGCAGTTGCGTCAGAACCACCGTCAATTGTACCGTTCGCTTTAAACCCTTTGATATTACCTATTCCTGAGGCTGGAATACCAACATTAACATTTGAGTTTACCCATTCAAAAATAGTCCCTGCATTACCTGTAAAAACTACTGGATCAAACATATCACCTTGACAAAAACTTTGATCATCTACATCATCTACAGAAGGATTCGAACCAATACCAATTGTTACAGTAGAATCATCCTTACAGTTTCCTGGTGTAACATATTTTATTTGATAAGTCCCTGCTGTAGAAGAAACAAGATTAATTTTACCCGTCGATGAATTCAATGATAAACCAGCTGGAGTTGATGAAAA